>Ga0209747_1000190_pt1 | contig 32627 bp, 29 predicted proteins | sample BarGraNGADG00311_FD_184498 | JGI IMG/M metagenome (GOLD analysis project Ga0209747, IMG submission 184498) | Arctic peat soil microbial communities from Barrow, Alaska - Barrow Graham LP Ref core NGADG0011-311 (SPAdes) (version 2) | ecosystem: Environmental > Terrestrial > Soil > Wetlands > Peat...
CTCCAGTTTTCAGTCCGGTTCATCAGATGTTTTTTCGCCCGGATTCAGGGCTTTGCGACACTTTCCGGGTGAGAACAGCGGTCAATTCTATACATATTGCTCAGCAAATATCAAATACAAAAAGGGGCCTGTCGAGGGCCTCGATTTCGTTCCCCTCGCTCCCAATTATAGGTAATATTGGGCAAGAAAAGGATGATATTCTGCGGTTGGTTTCAGGGCCTCAAAACTGGGCCCGGACTCCTCTGACTCACCACTCCAACCCGGTGGTAATAACATCTGTTCGACTACTGTGCGGACAGAGTTTGACATCGGTTGGTAAGGTATTACCGATGATAACTGTTCAAGAGGTCTTGATAAGGGAATGCCACTTCTCTGAGTACCGGAGAGCTAGTCTCGAAACCTCACTAAGGAGAGCGGCCGGGTGATCACACGTCCGCGAGGAAAGGCGTTCCGTGCGATCACCCGGCCGCGGATCCGGCTCACTCTCCGGAGCCGATCAGCCGTAATGTGCCCGCCTCCTCACCGGTAACAGACACCAACCCCAACTATTACTAACAGGGCCGCAATCAGGCAGGCCGTGACCTTTAACCCTGGGTTATATCGGTGCGTGGCCCGTGAGGGACGCGTGTCCGAAGGACTACGCGTCCCTCACATGCTCCTCCGGGGCGGAACCGCGGAGGATATCTGACCGATAGAGCCACTCTGTCTTCATCTGTCCTTATTCCCACTTCGTCTATCAGTGCGAGCTCGGACCCGATCATTCTTCATGGGACTCGGGATGAGACGTCACACCCTGGGTGTACACACGGTCTAACCTTGATTGCCGGCCTGTTGAATGAGTGATCGAACTTGCAAATGGGGTCAAACCTAAAAACTTGCATCGGTCTCTGCCAACAAGACAACCTGTTATGCAAGTTTTTAGGTTTGACCCCATTTGCAAGCGATGCGACATGTCGTTCGCGAAGCGAATGCAAGAGACCGGGGGTAAATCGGGACTCATGAAAACGCAGAGACCTGGCCCCGAATTCCGAAAATCGAAGATTTCGGACCTGACCCCGTCAACCCAGAGCTAACCCCCGAGCAAACTCCCCAGCGCTCCGCCGACGCCGCCGCCGGCACCGCCGGTTGCGCCAGGCCCCTGGAGGCTGGTGGTCGGCGGGACCTCGCTCGGTTGCACCAGCACGTAGCCGGTTCCCTGGAAAGCGAGCTGGAACGTCTCGCCCGAGGTCATGGAGCCATAGAGAGACTTGAGGCCCTGAAGGTTCACGTCCCTGTGGACGCTGGGCTCCAGGCCTGCGGACCAGGCGATCGTGGCGTGAGGGTCGGTGTAGGTCGGGCTGTCAGGCGTCACAGTGAGCGCCATGCACTCGCCCTTGCTGATGAGGGCAAGGTAACCGGTTCCCTGCAGCTGGACGTTGAAGAGCCCGCCGGCCGCCATGCCGGCCATGCCTTTGATCATCTTTATGTCCCAGTTGATGCTGGGAGTGAACGCCAGCAGGTTCAGGGATTCGACACCGATGGCTTCGTTGTTCAGGTAGAGGAGGATGATGTCGTTCGCGGCGTCCGCGCAGAAGAGGTCGCCCTGGCCGGTTACCTCGGAGAGAGCGAAGTCCTCGCCCGACACCTTCTTCTTGATCCACTTGTCCATGCCGCCGCCCTTCTTGGCGAAGGTCATCTGGCCCTGGTAGGCGATCATCGCGCCGGCCTTCGTGAGCACCTGGCCCCCGCATGCGGACATGTTTATCTTGAGGAGCTTCGGATTCTGAAGAACGAAAGCGTCGGGGACCTCGACCTCTTTCTCTCTTGCGAGAAGGTCCTGCAGCGTGATTGCTCTTTCCACCTGGCCCTCCTTGATAGTGCCTCTTGAAGTGCTTTATCGGCCAGGGGGGTCGCCCGGTTTAACCTGGCTACAGTGTGCCAATGAAAATAGTTACGGTGCTGCCCTTGTCGGCCTGCGTCCCGCCGATCGGATTCTGGCCGCCCGGGAGAACCTTACCCACCTGGCTCTGGTCCGTGGTCGTCTTCGTCCTGGCATCGACGACGAACCCGGCCGCTGTGAGGTTGTCGTTGGCGGTGCTCTGGTCCAGCCCGATCACGTCCGGGACGTTCACCTGCTTGGGAACGGTCACAACGTTCAGCTTGACCGTCGCGCCCTTGCTGACCTTTGTCCCGCCCCTCGGCTCCTGCGACGCCACCGTGCCTGGGGTCTTGGTCGCGTCAGTCACCTCGGTGACGCTAGACGAGAGGCCGAGCGACTTGAGCTGCTGGGCGGCCGCGTCGGACGTCATGCCGGTCAAGTCCGGGACCGTTACCGTCTCGGGTCCCTTGCTCAGTGCTAGGTTGACCGCTGTGCCCTCGGTGACCTTGGCCGCGGGGTCGGGGCTCTGTGACGAAACCTTGCCGCTCGGCACTGAAGTGCTGAACTCCTCGGATACATTGCCGAGCTTGAGGTTCGCGTTCTTCAGACGTGCCTCCGCGTCGGCCTGGCTCAGGCCCCGGCAGTCCGGGACGGTCACCAGCGCCGGCCCCTTGCTTATGACCAGGTCTATCCGCATTCCCTTCGAGACCTTGCTGCCCGCACTGGGGTCCTGAGACGCGACCAGTCCTTTCGAGACGGACGGGTTGAAGTCTTTTCCGACGTTGCCGAGCTCCAGGCCGGCCGCGCCGATGAGCTTCTTCGCGTTCGCTTCGCTCTGACCGACCAGGTTGGGCACCTTGACCCCGCTGGTGGCGTTCACGAGCGCCCACACACCGACGCCCATACCGGCCAGGATCAGTATCACGAGCGGGATGATGATCCACAGGCGGGACCGCCTCGGGCGCGCCGCGCGCACCGCCGCCGGGACGTATGCCCTGGTGGCGCCGGCCTCGTCCTGCGGCAGCACCGGCGTCGCGTGGACGGGAGATCCCTCCAGCGAGCGCTCGAGGTCGGCGCGCATCTCCTTGGCGCTGCGATACCTGTTCTCCGGGTTCTTCGCGAGCGCCTTCATCACGACTGCCTCGAGCTCGGGCGAGACGTCGGGGTTGATCATGCTTGGAGGAAGGGGGTCTTCCCTCACGTGCTTGTAAGCGATCGAGACCGGGTTCTCTCCGTCGAACGGCACTCTCGCGGTGAGCATCTCGTAGAGGACGACTCCCAGTGAGTACAGGTCGCTTCGCGGATCCGCCACCCTTCCCTGCGCCTGCTCCGGGCTTATGTACTGGGCGGTGCCCATGATGGTGCCCGTCTGGGTCATCGCCTGGCCGCCGGTAGTCCGCGCGATGCCGAAGTCCATCACCTTCACCTTGTCGTCGCTGGTGCAGATGACGTTCTGTGGCTTGATGTCCCTGTGCACGATGCCGGCCGTGTGCGCCGCCTCGAGCGCGCCCGTGATCGCGATCGCGATCTCGACCGCCCGCTCGGGGAGGAGCGGTCCGCCGCGCAGGATGATGTCCTTGAGGTTGAGGCCCTCGACGTATTCCATGACCAGGTAGTAGGTCGAGTCCTCAATGCCCCAGTCGTAGACGTTCACGACGTTCGGCTGGTTGAGGTTGGCCGCCGCCTGTGCCTCCAGCCTGAAACGCTCGATGAAGACAGGGTCCTTCGCGAACTGGGGATGCAGGATCTTGACCGCGACGGTACGCCCGAGCAGCTGGTCGGTCGCCCTGTAGACGTCGGCCATCCCGCCGGTGCCTATGAGCTGCTCCAGGCTGTAACGCGAGTTGAGAGTTCTTCCGACCATAGTTAAAGAGTATACGTTGGGACCGGTTAATTCGCGACGATTATAGCACTGGTTGCCGCGGCCACGGCGCGGCGCCCCGGCCCGGGCGGGCGTTTGCGCGACGTGAGAGCCGCTTGCTAATGTAGATTACTGGGAGGCATCGAGTGGAAGGCGGTCGACATCAGCAAGGTTCGTGAACACTGGAAAGCGTTGAAGCCCGGGCGCAAGGTCGCCGTGGTCGCCCTGCTGCTGGCTCCGCTCATCCTCACCGGCGCGATGATCGCATGGTTCTTCTCGATGCATGGCTCGCTCGGCTTCTACCGGGTGATGGGCAGCGTGCAGGCGGTGATCAACAGCATGGCGGTCCTTGGCGTCGTCCTGCCGGTCATCGCGGCCGGCCTTCTATATATTAGATGGAGCAGGGCGAGCGAGAGGAGCGGCACCAGCGGACTCCTCACCGGGGCGGCCTGGACGCTGGTCGGCATCGGGATCTTCCTTCCGGTCATTCTGATGGCCGGCTTCTACGTGCTTCCGACCCTGAGCTCCGGCGACAAGCCGCCACTCCTTCTCGTGTCAGGAAGGCAGGGGGCGGGCGGAGTGCCGGATATGGCCGTGACCTACTGGACGGAGACCCCACGCGCTGACACCTTCAACTGGGGAGAGACCGCGACCGACAGGGTCATCAAAGAGACAAGCGGGACAAGCAGCCACGTCTTCACGATGAGGGACCTGAAGCCCGGCGCCTCTTACACTTACAGGATAAATGGCGGCAAGGCCGTTGCTTTCAAGGCGCCTCCGGCTACCGGTAAGCTTCGGCTTGCGGTCGGCTCCGACCCGCATTACGGCGCGACGACGAGTCGGAACGACATAACCGCGAAGATGCTGAAGAACGTCGCGGACCCTGCCAATGGTTTCGACATGCTCTTCACAGTGGGCGACCAGGTGCAGCTCGGGTTCCTTGATGAGAACTGGGGAAAGGCCCTCAGCGGGATGTCGCCGGTCGTATCGAGGGTCCCTTTCCGGCCCCTGCCGGGCAACCATGACACCCTGCTGGGCGGGCTCCCACTCTATAAAAAGTACTTTTTCCCGCCCGGCCTCGAGCAGGGCACCGGGACCGACCTGTACCAGCGGGTCGACCTCGGCGGGGTGCACCTCTTCCTGCTGGACATCGAATGGGGCACCGAGAGCTTCGGCGCCGACCAGAAGGCCTGGCTGGAGCGCGAGCTCGCGAAGGTGCCGGCCGGGGATTGGAAGATCGTGCTGGACCACTGCTTCTTCTACAGCTCGGGGAGAGTTCTCGACGGGTGGCCGTGGTTCGATGACGCGCAGACGATCGACGCTTTGACACCCATCTTCAACAAGGCCAGGGTCGACCTGGTGGTGTCCGGCCACAATCACGATATCGAACTCCTGCGCAAAAGCGGGGTGACCTATGCCGTCATCGGGGCATTCGGGGGTAAGCCTGAACCGCCGCCGACCCACATCTCGCCAGAGAGCATCTGGAGGACGCCGGTCCATTACGGGATGCTCGACATCACGGTCGAAGGTGGACGGCTCGAACTGGTTGTCCGCGACCCGGACTTCAAGGCGATACACAGCATGACGCTGACCAAGTCGCCTTGATGCGGCCTCGAAAGGGAGCCTCGCGCCGGGAAGCGAATCGTCATAGAAGAGCGCCGTTTACAAAGCCATGGATGCTGATAGAATCGGCGCGAGATGTCCATCAGCAGGTCGTTTTTCGAGAGCGGCCGGGGGAGGAAGGAGGCGCGGTGAGAAAATCCAGAATCCTGATCGCGGTAATGCTGCTCGCTGTTCTTCTGGCTGTCGCTATGACGGCCGGCTGCGGCACCAGCACCCCGACGGGGAACGAGACGAGCCCGGGTCAGATAACGGGCAACGTCACGCACGAGGACGTGCAGGCGACGGTCGGGGAGCAGTTCAACATCGCGCTGGACTCCAACCCGTCGACGGGCTATCTGTGGGAGATAACAAAGCAGCCCACTGCGACCATCGTGCAGATGGAGGGAACCAAGTTCGAGCAGTCGGCCGGTAGCACCGGCCTCGTCGGCGCCGGCGGAGAGCAGGTATGGAAGTGCAAGGCGATGGCAGTCGGGCAGACCGACATGATCATGGAGAACCGGAAGTCCGGGACGGCCGAGCCGGCCGCAACCCATGGCGTGACGGTAACCGTCGTGGCACCCGCCAGCAAGCCCGCATCGGCGGCGGCGAAGCCGAAGGTCTACACGAGCGCGGCGACGCCGATCAACGAGACCGTCGGCAACGAGTTCAGGATCAACCTGTCCGAGCAGACCGCCTCGACCGGCTTCAAGTGGCTGCTCAGCTCGAGCTACAACCACAAGGTCTGCATCTTCCTGGGAGTGCTCTTCGGCTCGGCATCGACGACGTCTGGTTCGACCCAGATCGAGACGTACCGGTTCAAGGCGCTCGCGCCGGGGACCACGAAGCTGGCCTTCAGGTACGTACAGCCCTGGGACAGCGCCACCGCACCGGCCAAGACGACCACTTTCACCGTCAACGTGAAGTAGTCATCGGTCAGCACAATATGAAACAGCCCCCGGTTTCTCATCGGGGGCTTTTCTTTCGTCTTTATTTAAGCGCTCCGCTGATATATGGTTTTGTCGCCTCTTGACCGAGCCACCAGGGAGGAAGCCCCATGTCCAGACGAGGCCTGACTCGGAGTCCGCTCTCACTTTTTGTCGCGATAGCCGTGATCCTTGCCATGTCTTCGCTGTTCGGCGTGATGGCGCAGGCGGAGCCCGCGAAGGCGGCCGTCGCGATAAACAGGGACCACATCAGGAACATCATCTATCCGACCCTGGGATATCCCTCGATAACACCGTGTGGAGACACGCTGACCGTCGAGTATGACCCGCGGAATCAGGACTGGAGCCAGGGGCTTCCGACTCTGATGGACTTCCGGGCGTCGATCACTACGACCAACAGCGCCTACCCGGTGACACGGACCCTGGAGCCATTGAGCTTCGAGGTCGGTTACAGCAGCCACTGGCCGGAGTACAGCGAGTCGGCGCAGCCGAATGCGAAGATATACATAGTGACCTTCCGTATCCCTGAGAGCGTACCGGTGCATCTATATGACATGACCATGAGCGGGAAGAAGCTCGACGGCACGTGGATGGCCGATGACTCGCAGCCGCACGCCCTGCAGACGGTCGTGCAGTACAAGACCGACTTCAAGTACGCGCAGCTCACCGACATCCACGTGTGGGGTCCGGAGGCCCACTACCCGGGCTCCTACCCGACGCACGAGAGAAACTACCGCCACGAGAACTACAGCGAGACCGACGGCTACGGGGCCACCTACTACCACAAGACCATCCAGCAGATGAACCGCGAGAAGCCGGACTTCATCGTCTACACGGGCGACTACGACTTCTCCCAGAAGTGGCTCTACCAGCAGAACTACGGCAGCTTCGATCAGTACAAGAACACTCCCTGGGACGGCTCGTATTACGAGCCTTGGTTCGAGATGGACTGGTTCTACCAGGAGACTATGGCCCTTGATGTGCCGGTTTTCATCACTCCCGGAAACCACGACTCGTACGCAAGGTACGACCTGTTCAACATCAACCTCGAAGAAGACTACATGGCCTCCTGGAGGAACCTCTTCGGGCCGCAGTATTACTCGTTCGACTACGGGCCGGCGGACGGCTCCGGTTACCACTTCACGTCCATGAACACCATGGACTGGACCCCCAAGGAGCGTAACCTGCACTGGGGCATACCGAACGTGATACTGGTCCCCGGCAAGTGGCAGGGGCAGCTCTCGGGTGGAGGGGACGCCTTCGCCGCGGGCTGGTCGCAGCCCCGTGAGGACGCGATAGATGAGAGCAAGCTCACAGGTCAGCTCCTGTGGGCCAAGCAGGACCTCCAGGCGCACGCCGGAGCGGCAATGCGGACTGTTGTCATCCATTGCGACCCGTGGAAGGACCAGGGCACCGGCTCGATGTTCGACAACGCGGACATGTTCAACATCATCAAGATGGGAGGGAAGGGAGCCGGCAGGCTCGCACTGATAAAGCTCGCGAGGGAGAACCATGTCTCGCTGATACTGAGCGGCCACGACCACTCGGACTGTTACGGAGAAATAAGCTGGGAGGGCGGTGGGCCCGCCGGGACCCTTCGGTCCGTCAACACCACTTCGACGATGTTCCAGGACAGTTCGGACGGCACGAACATGTGGGTCTATCCGGGATACAGGATGATCAGCGTGAACGGCGGCACCGTGATCAACTATTACTACACTGAGGCGCCGGAGGCATCCGGGGGGCCGGCGATAAAGGTCTCCTGGCCTTCCTATGCGGGGACCAACGTGGGCGGTCCGTCCAACTTCAACAACATGAACAACGCCGCGGTCCAGAGCGCGTGGACGGGACAGCCCGGCACCGACCAGAACGTAAGCTGCGACGTCATCAACTACCTGTGCGGGCGCGAGATAACGCCGGGTGGCGACCGGAGCGGCGACATCAAGAACGCGGGGATTGAGTTCCCGATGCCGACCCTCACCGGCGGGTATTACTATACCGTCACGAACGGGACTTTCTCCGAGATATTCGACACCACTGGACACAGAGTGTACGAGGTCTCGAGCGACATCCCGCACGCCTCCAGCGAGGGCTCATCCATATCGAAGATGGTGTCGGTGAACAAGAGCCTGACGTCCGACAAGACGCCGCCGACGTGCACCTCCTTCCAGATCAACGGCGGCGCGCCGACAACGGACGTGGCGGATGTGATCATTACCAACGACGCGACGGACTCGCAGTCGGGGATGCTGGACATGAAGGTCTGGAACGACACCGACTCGGAGAGCCTCGCTCAGTGGCAGAGGTGGGAACCTTCCACGGAGTGGCACCTGAATGAGACGGCGGGGCTGCGCACCGTCCACATCAGGTTCCGCGACGCGGCGATGCCGGGAAACGAGTCAGGTGAGTATTCCGCCACCATCACCATGGTGGGAAATCCGCCTGCGATCACCAATGTCTCCCCGGATCCGGCGCATGTCGGGGACACGGTCACGATAACCGGGACCGACTTCGGGGCCCCGCAGAGCCCGCACGACAAAGTCGAGTTTAATAACCTGCTGGCCGACGTGACCTCATGGGCCGTTACCAGCATACAGTGCGTCGTGCCCGACGGCGCTTACTCCGATCCGGCCGGGATAGAGGTCACGACCGACGCCGGGACCACTGCGCACGGTTTTCAGGTGCTTCCGACCATCACGTCCATGAACCCGCCGTTCGGCTACAACAACGGCACCGTGGACATAACGAACATGGAGGGCACCGGGTTCTACTACGTGCCCGGGGGCGCTCCGACCGTGAAGCTCGTCAACGGCGGTACCGAGATCGTGGCGACGAACGTGGTGGTCAACGGCGCGGACAGCATCTCGTGCCGCTTCGACCTGGCAAACCCGACTGCGGCCGTCGGTTACTGGGACGTGTACGTACAGAACACCGACGGTGGTGTTTACACGCTGCATAACGGCTTCGAGGTGAAGTACCCGCCGCCAACCGTCAGCGGCGTGGACCCGGCCGGCGGCAACAACGACCAGATCGTTGACGTCGCGATAACCGGAGGCCTCTTCAGGGAAGGCGTCGACGCGGCGCTCGAGAGCGGCTCGACCCTCATCATGGCCGCGAACCCGGTGTTCGTCGATGCGAACAACATGACCTGCACGTTCGATCTAAACGGCGCACCGCCAGGGGAGTACGACCTCGTCGTGATGAACAACGACGGAGAGACCGGCACGCTTCCCGGTGGGTTCGAGATCGAGTACCCGGCCCCGACCGTGACGGCTGTCACACCGGCATCGGCGATGAACACCGGCCCGGTCGGGATCACGGACCTGGCGGGTACGGGGTTCAGGGACGGTGCGACCGTAACACTGACCGGCGCCGGGACCGCCGACATACCGGCCACCGGCGTGACCGTGGTGTCGGCGAACAAGATAACCTGCTCCGTCGACCTGACCGGCGCGGCGACCGGCGTCTACGACGTGAAGGTAGTGAACGACGACACGAAGGAAGGTGTCCTTCCCGGCGGTTTCGACGTCAACGGCAAACCTGTGCTGACCGGCATCTCGCCAGCCAGTGGAGCCGTGGGCACTCAGGTCACACTGACCGGCCGTGATTTCGGGGCGGCCCCGGGGAACGGAAGCGTGACATTCGGTGGGGTGGCCGCGACCGACATAGTCTCGTGGTCGGACGGCACGATCGAGGCGATCGTACCGGCGGGCGCGTGCACGGGACCGGTCGTCGTGACGAACGGCACCGCTGTGGGCAACAACGACAGGTCGTTCAGGGTCATGTCTCCCACCTGGTATCTCGCGGAGGGCTCGACCGACCACGGCTTCAGCACTTACATATCGATCGAGAACCCGCAGGACGAGGCCTTGAACGCGGACGTCACCTACCTGAGGTCGGACGGCACCAGCCTCCACACGATGGTGGGGCTTCCCGCCCGCTCGCAGGTGACAGTCAACCCGATGACAACGGTCGGCATAGCGGACTTCTCGACGAAGATCGACTGCCAGCAGGGAAAGAACATCGCCGTCGACCGTACGATGTCCTGGACCGGGCCCGGAGCGGCGTCCCCCGAGGGGCACAACTCGATCGGCGTGACCAGCCCGTCACGCGGCTGGTTCATGGCGGAGGGGTGCTCGACCTTCGGCTTCGAGACCTGGCTCCTCGTCGGCAACACCAGCCTGTGGCCGGCGACATGCAGGGTCACTTACATGATAGAGGGGGAGGCGCCGGTCACTCTGACGAAGACCGTGCCGCCGGCCTCGCGCGCTTCCTTCTCGATGAGGGACGACATCGGAGAGAAGAACGCGGCGATAAAGGTGGAGAGCGATGTCCCGGTCGTGGCCGAGCGCTCGATGTACAGGAACAACAGGCGCGAGGGACACAACTCCGTCGGGATGATCCTGCCGGGAGTGAACGTCTATCTCGCCGAGGGATCGACGGCCTGGGGCTTCACCACTTACGTGCTGCTGTCGAACCCGAACGCCGAGGCCGCGAACGTCACCCTCACCTGGATGACGCCGGGCGGCCCCATCGCCCAGCCGTCATTCGTGATGCCGCCACTATCGAGGAAGACCGTCCGGGTCAACGATTCGCTGAAAAACAGCGATGTCTCGACGATCGTATCGTCCGACAGGCCGGTTGTCGCGGAGCGGTCGATGTACTGGACCACAGCCACGGGCGAGGCGTGTCACGACTCGGTCGGAGTAGACCAGTCGCACTCGGTCGTCTACCTGCCCGACGGGCAGACGTCCTCGGGGCGGGAGACCTACACGCTGGTCCAGAACCCCAATGACTCAGAGGTACAGGTGGAGATCGATTACCTGGTGGCCGGCGGGTCGTATACGGTGAGCTTCCTGGCGACGGTCCCGGCGATGAGCCGACTGACGTTCAACATGGCAGACCGTCTGCCGTCGGGCCGCGCCTCCATCGTCGTGAAGAGCATGACGCCGGGGAAGAAGATAATGGCCGAGCGCTCGATGTACTGGAACTCGCGTGGGGCAGGCACGGAAAGCATTGGTGGATATTCAGACTGACCGACAGGAGTCCAAGGACTCCATGTCAGGTCATCTGTTATCGCCGATGCCATTCCGTGCCGTCTCTAAACCCGGCCCTCACCTTTGTTTGCGGATAAGCACTCTTGTGGCATCGCACCTCTCAATCGGGCCGGGTTTATCGCGAGCCGGCGCTCAACGAGCGCCGGTCGCACACTGGTCGCGCACGCTTGCGTGCGCCATATTTGGACGGTGACCCAGGACCCCAGGTCACGGCCGACGCTCCATCTTCAGAACCCCACGCACCTGATTGCCTGGCATAGGTTCACCCGGAATCCCTGACTCACCACTCCAACACCTGGGGGAATAACATCTGTTCGACTGTGAAAAGGCAGATGGTGATAGAACTCGGGTGACCTCTAACCACTGATAACTGACTAAAAGTCCTTGAAAAGGGAATGCCACTACATTGAGTACCGGAGAGCTCGTCTCGAATCCTCACTAACGAGGGCGGCCGGGTGATCACACGTCCGCGAGGAAAGGCGTTCCGTGCGATCACCCGGCCGCGGGATCTGACTCACTCTCCGGAGCCGATCCGGCGTAATGAGACCGCCTCCTCACCAGTAACCGATACCAACCCCAACTATTAGTAGATGGGCCGGGTCCGGTCCGGGAGGAACCCTCCCGGACCCGGTGAGGCGTTCGTGTTGTTACGCGATGTGGGTATTCTCTTACGGTGCCTCGAAGAAGACTTTGGCGTCGCTACCGCACACAGGGCACTTGTCCGGTATCTGGCCATCGACCACGTAGCCGCACACGTCGCAGATGTAATACTTCGGGTTGTCCTCGGCCATCAGGTGCTCCAGCGCGCCCTCGTACAGCTTGGCGTGGACTTCCTCGACGTCACGCGCCCAGGTGAACATCTTCGCGGCTGGCTCGTTGTCCTCTTCCTCCGCCTTCGCGATGAAAGCGCTGTATCCGACGCCCGCGATCTTCTGCTCCCTCGCGAACGAATCGGAGAGGTTCGTCTCGGTGTCCTTCACTTCGTGAAGCAGGCGGAGGTTGTTGCGCGCGTGGATCGCCTCGGACTCCGCTATTGCGCGGAAGAGCTTCGCGACGCTCTCGTACTCCTCCGAGACCGCCTTCTCCGCGTACACTTTCAGCCGGACGCTGGCCTTCGCCTCGCCCTCATATGCTTTATGAAGGTTGTCGCTAGTATCGGACATCCCCGCACCCCCCGTCTCTTCGCTATTTCTTCTTCACGTAGACTTTTATCTCAGGGCCGTCTTCCTCGATCCCCAGGAACTCGTTGCCGGTCTTCTCGGCCCACGCGGGCATGTCGCTCTTGATCCCCTTGTCGTCGGCGAGCACCTCGAGCACCTGGCCCGGCTGCATCTCCCTCATCTTCTGCGCCGTTTTGACGATAGGCATCGGGCAATACAGTCCGATGCAATCAAGGGTTTCATCGGCCTTCAATTGGACCCTCCTAGATAAAAAGGTTCACTTTCCCGTTGCTCGCCAGCAGGAGGTAGGTAGCGGCCCCGACGAACTCGTCGACCTCGTCGATGAAGTCGGACTCCTCGAGGCCCATCAGCGCCATCGAGGTGGTGCAGGCGAGGAACCTCACACCCTGTTCTCTCGCGAGGCTTATGCTCTCCTCGAGCGTGGGCATCTTGTACTGCTTCATCAGCGACTTCATCATCGCCCGGCCGCCGCCGAACATGTCCATCTGCGAGAGCCTCAGGTGCTTCGCTCCGCCGCGCCTCATCAGGCCCATCATCCACTGGGGCAGGCTCTTCTTCCCCCTGTCAAGCGAGCCTTTGCTCACGACTGCAAGGCCCCAGAAGGTGAAGAACATGTTGACCTTCATCCCCATGGAGGCGCCGGTGTTGGCGATGTTGAAAGCGGCGAGCGCACGGTCGAGCTCGCCGGAGAACACCACGATCGTTACCGAATCTTCTTCGGCCATATCGGTTCGCCCCCCGAAAGGTCAGTCGCCTTTCCCGCGCGGTGGCTCGCCGCAGTGCGGGCATTCCTCCGCTTCTTCGCGCACAGACTCACCGCAGTGCACGCAGGTGATGATCACCGTCTCGCAGGCCACGCATATCGGCACGGTCTCCTCGAGATCGGCGTCGCAGTAAGGGCAGGAGCACTTCTCAGGCTTGCTATCCATCGGAGGCCTCCTTTTCTCCCTTCTTCTTCCTGTAATCTTCAATCGCGAGGTGAAGCGCGTCGGCGCCGAGGTTCGAGCAGTGCATCTTGTTCTTGGGGAGCCCGCCCAGCTTCTCCGCGACGTCTTCGCGGGAGATCTTCATCGCCTCGTCGAGCGTCTTGCCGATCGCCATCTCGCTCACCATGCTCGAGACGGCGATGGCGGCCCCGCAGCCGAACGTCTTGAACTTCACGTCCGTGAGCTTGTCGTCGTCGACCTTGATGTAGAAGGTCATCATGTCACCGCAGACCGGGTTGCCGATCTCGCCGATGCCGTCGGCGTCCGGTATCTCGCCCACGTTGCGCGGGTTCGAGAAATGGTCCATGACCGTATCGCTATATATCGCCGTTTCCTCCACCCCCCTCTTTGAGAAACTTGTCATACAGGGGCGACATCTTTCGCAGCCTGTCTATTATAGGTGGGAGCACCTCGAGGACATAGTCGACGTCCTCGGGCACGTTTTCAAGCCCGAAGCTGAACAGCAGCGAGCCTTGTGCCTTCTCCGGCGGGATGCCGCAGGCGGCCAGCACATGCGAACCCTTGAGCGCTCTGGAGGTGCACGCGGATCCGCTGGAGACGGCGATTCCCGACGAGTCCAGGAAGAGGAGCATGCCCTCTCCCTCTATGAACTGGACGGCGAAGCTCGCGTTCCAGGGGAGCCTCTTTGTCGGGTGGCCGGTAAGTGTCACGTAAGGTGCGGCCTTCGGGAGTCCGTCGATCAGCGCGTCGCGCAGCTTTACCAACTTTGTCGAACGCTCGCCCAGCTGCGCCGCCGCGAGCTCGGCGGCCTTACCCATACCGACGATGCCCGGAACGTTCTCGGTGCCGCCCCTCCGCCCGCCTTCCTGGACCCCTCCGTCCATCTGGGGAATGAGCCGCACTCCCTTGCGGACCCATAGCGCACCTGACCCCTTGGGGCCATACATCTGGTCGGAAGCCAGTGAGATCGCGTCGATCCCGAGCTCCTCGACGTCGATGGGGACGATTCCGCCGGCGGCCACGGCGTCAGTGTGAAACGGAACACCGCGATCGCGCGCTATCTCGGCTATCTCCCTGATGGGCTCGATCGTCCCTATCTCTCCGTTCGCCGCCATCACGCTGACCAGGACGGTGTCGTCGCGGATGGCTTCCGCGACCGCGCCTGGATTGACTACTCCGAACTCGTCGACCTCTACCAGTGTCGAGGTGTATCCCGCCTTCTCGAGGGTCGCGATCGAGTTGAGGACGGAGAAATGCTCGATGTTCGAGGCGACGATATGGTTGCCCTTGCGCTTCGCGGCGCTGGCGATGCCCTTTATCGCAAGGTTGTTCGCTTCCGTTCCGCTCGATGTAAAAAGCAGCCCTTCGGCCGGCGCGTTTATCAGCGCGGCTACCTGCTCGCGGGCTTCCTCGACCGCCTGCTTCGCTGCGTCGCCCCTGCTGTGCAGCGAGGACGGGTTGCCGAAATCCACCGAAAAGAACGGGAGCATGACGTCGAGCACGTCCTGTAAGATGGGGTTGGCCGCATAGTGGTCGAGGTAGACATCGCGCATGACGGACCGCCTAGACCGAGTCGAGATAGCCCATCAAGGCGTCCCGGTCCAGCACGACCAGGTGCTTGTCCTTGATGCCGACGACGCCCTCTTTCTTGAGCCGGCTCATCACGCGGGAGACAGTCTCCTCGGTGGAGCCGATCAGGCCTGAGATGTCGCGGTTGGTCAGCGGAGTATCGTACTTCTGGCCGCAGGGCGGGTTGGTGCCCTCGCCGTCTATCGTGTTCAGCAGGATGCAGGCCACCCTCTTCTCGACGCGCTCGCCGGCGATGCAGCGCTCCTTCATGTACGCGCTCTCGAGCTTGCGCCCGACTATCGACAGAAGATGCCTTTCGAGGTTCCGGTCCTTGTTCACTATCTTCAGCAGCTCGTCCTTGGGTATCTTCCAGAACGTGACCTCGCCCCTCGCGACCGTCGAGAACGGGTAGTCGAACTCGTCGAACAGGATGCCCTCGCCGAAGATGTCCCCCGGGAACATGAAGTGGTAGATGTAGACCTTGCCCTCACCGTGGACGACGTTGGCCTCTACGACCCCGGACTCGATCAGGAAGATGCTGTCGGCCGGGTCGCCCTCGAAGAATATATACTGCCCCTTGTCCCGCTTCTGGTGCGTGAACTTCCTACGCAGCTCCTCGCGGGAACCGGGGCCTGCATGGCGGATGAACTCGTCCAGGTGATCGCTCTCAGCCATGTCGACACCTCTCTTGTCCGTTCAAGGCCAATTGATTGTATCCCTTAGTAATTTTATAGCCGGTAGCGTTCTCCTGCCAGTTCCCTACCAATAATCTCCACCCCCAATAGTCAAAAAGGGGTCTGACCCCTTTTTGAATTTATTTGCCAAAAGGGTCAGACCCCTTCTTTCCAAAATGCAACATTTCTGCCAGGACTTGTGCTCAGAACTACGGATTATTGCCAATTGGGGCCTGGCACCGTTTTGCGTTGGGGGAATCGGGTTCGGGTACAATGCGGTGAGTAAATGGAAGGAGCATGGAACTGGCAGACATATCCGAGAGGACCGGCAGGCGCATACTGGTGTCCGTATGGCCAGGGCTTGGCGACATCATGTTCGCCACTCCGGCCATCAGGCATATCAGGGCCGCCGAGCCGGACGCCTTCATCGCCGCGGCCTGCTTCGACGACAGCCCTGGCGCATCGCTCCTGGAGACGAACCCTTACCTCGACGAGGTCTACTTTTCGCCGGGGACAGTCTACTCGCCGCACGGACTGCGATCGTCCGTCTCCTGGCTCAGGGAGCGGCGCTTCGACGCCGCGCTCGAGTTGTCTTTCTCGGTCTACTGGCTCTTCCGCCTGGCCGGCATCCGCCAGAAGGCCCGCTTCGCGGAGCGAGGACTGTCGTGGGTTTACCCGTATTCGGACAAGTCTGACAGGAACGTCCACGCCGCCGAGCAGTTCCTCAGGGCGGCCGAGTCCCTTTGCGGCCGGTTCGAGAGGGACGGGCTCTCCTACGACCTGGCCCTCACAGGCGAGGACCGCCGGGTGGCCGACCGGATGCTAAAAGAAGTCCCCCGGCCGTTCGTCATCTTCCACCCCGGGGCGCGCTGCAACGCCAACAAGCGATGGGAAGTCGAGAAGTTCGTGCAGCTCGGCCGCGACCTCCGCGAAGAGAAAGGCGTCACGATAGTCGCGGTGGGAGGCGCGGAGGACATCCCGCTTGCAGACCTGATCAAGGCGAGGCTCGGCGACAGGGTCGTGTCTTTCGCCGGCCGTGCGTCGCTGCGGCACACTGCCGCGATGTGCGAGAGTGCGAAGCTGTACGTCGGCAACGACTCCGGCCCGCTCCACGTGGCCGCCAGCACCGGCGTCCCGATCGTGGCGATATTCGCGTCCTCCAACCCGGCCAACTTCGCGCCACCGGGCGACAACGTCAATGTCGTCACCCCGGATGACGAGTGCGCGCCGTGCCTTCACTTCCCGGGATACAACTGGTTACCATGGGGCCTGCGGCTTCGGTATTATAATCGGTGCAAGGCGATGGAAGGTCTTGGGGTCGAGCCCGTCAGAGAAGCCTGCCTCGCACTACTCGAAGGCGTCAAGTAGCCGCTGGAGACAGATTGAAAGAACGCGCGCGCCGGATATTCGAAGAGAGCATCGCCGCCAAGAAGGCGTCGCTCGGCGACGTGCCGGGAAGTTGTTCCGAGGCCGCCGGGCTGATCGCCGAGAGCATCCTGGCAGGCGGGAAAGTGCTCGCCTGCGGCAACGGCGGAAGCGCCGCGGACGCCCAGCACTTCGCCGGCGAGATGGTCGTCCGGTACGCGCGCGACAGGCGCGGGTTTCCGGCGCTGGCGCTCACGACGGACAGCTCGGTGATAACGGCCCAGTCCAACGACAAATCCTTCGACACCATCTTCTCCCGCCAGGTCGAGTCGCTCGGCAGGAAAGGCGACGTCCTCCTCGCGATCACGACGAGCGGAACGTCACCGGACGTCCTCGAGGCGGTGAAGGCCGCGCGCGAAAAAGAGATGCTGGTCGTCGGCATGACCGGCAACGGCGGCGCGGAGTTCGCTTCTTCTTGCGACGTCGCGATCGTCGCGGCCACCTCCGACACGCCGCGTGTCCAGGAGATACACGTGACCGCCATCCACGCTATCTGCGAGCTGGTCGAGACCGAGCTCTGCGGGGGCGCTCATGCATCTTGAGCCCGAGAGGCTGAAGGAAATGCTACAGGGTATGCGCGAAAAGCGCGTGCTCATACTCGGCGACATAATGCTCGACCGGTACGAGAGGGGAGAGGTCGCCAGGCTCTCGCCCGAGGCGCCGGTGCCCGTCCTCAAGAAGGTCGAACAACTCGACGTCCCCGGCGGCGCGGCGAACGTCGCGATGAACGTGCGCTCGCTCGGCGGCCGCCCGGTGCTGCTGGGAGTGGTCGGAGCCGACCCCGAGGCCGAGATGCTGGACGGACTGCTCGCCTCTGCCGGCGTAGAGACATGGCTTATCGCTGATAGCGCCCGCCCGACTACACTCAAGACGCGCTTTGCCCACAGGACTCAGCAGTTCCTGCGGCTGGACCGCGAGCTCGTCGACCCGGTCGACTCCTCGACGGCCCGCGAGATCGTCGACGCCGCCAGGAAAGCGGCTGCCGGCTGCGACTGCGCGATGTTCAGCGACTACGCGAAGGGTTTCTTCACGCTGGAGCTCGTGACGGAGCTGTGCGCGGTGTTCGATGTGGCCGGGGTCCCGCTGGTCGTCGACCCAAAGCCGTCGAATGCGTACCTGTGTGAGGACTGCAGGCTCTTCATGCCCAACAGAAGCGAAGGAATCCAGCTCGCGGGCCTTGCGGGCGACCACGATGGCGCCTCGATCGCCGAGTCGCTCGCCGTGAAGTTCGGGAACGACGTCATCCTCACGGACGGCGCGAACGGCATGTTCGTCGCATCGCCCGGTGGGGACGCTCACCACATAAGGAGCAAAGCGTTCGAGGTGTTCGACGTCAGCGGAGCGGGCGACACCGCCGCGGCCGCTGTGGCGCTGGCCGTCGGGGCGGGCAATACCATACTCGAGTCCGCGGCCCTGGCGAACGAAGCTGCGGGGGTCGTGGTGTCGAAGCTCGGCACCGCTGTCGTCCGGCCCGAGGAGATAGTCGGCGGCGCCAGCGGGAGCGCCCGAGTCCTCGACCGGGAAGAGCTTACCGCCGAGGTCGAGAACCTGAGGCGCGCCGGAAAGCGAATGGTCTTCACCAACGGGTGCTTCGACATACTGCACATCGGCCACGTCCGTTACCTCGAGGCGGCTCGCGCGCTCGGCGATGTGCTGATAATCGGCGTCAACACCGATGCCTCTGTGAAGCGGATAAAGGGCGAAGACAGGCCGCTCGTAGGAGAGTTGCAGCGCGCCGGCCTGCTGGCCGCGCTCCAGTGCGTCGACCTTGTCACCCTCTTCGACGAGGACACGCCGGTCGAGCTGATCGACCGCATCCGGCCGCACGTGTTCGTCAAGGGCGGCGACTACACAGAGGACATGCTGCCCGAGGCGGAGCTTGTCCGCTCGTACGGAGGGGCCGTCGAGATAGTACCGCTCTTCGGCGACGGCATCTCGACCACCGGGCTGATCGATCGGATCAGGCAGGAGGAACAGTGACGGGCCCTGCCCGCAAAGCCGTGCTGCTGGACCGCGACGGCACGGTCACCTTCGACAAGAGCTACTGCGGCGACCCCGACCAGCTCGAGCTGATACCGGGCACCGCCGAAGCGCTCCGCAATCTCTCGGCCGCCGGCTACCTGCTAGTCCTTGTCTCCAACCAGTCGGGAGTAGCGCTCGGTTATTTCGACGAGGTCGCCATGATCGCGTGCGACGTGCGGCTTGGATCGATCTTGCAGCAGGAAGGCATCGCGCTCTCCGCTTCTTACTACTGCGTCCACTCCGACGAAGATGCATGCGAGTGTCGCAAGCCGGCGCCTGCAATGGCGCTGTGGGCCGCGGACGACCTCGGCCTCGACCTGTCTCAATGCTTCGTGATCGGCGACAAGACCTCGGACATCGGTTTCGCGAAGAACGCCGGGTGCCGCTCGGTGCTGGTGAAGACGGGATACGCGGGGTCGGACGGCCGCTGCGAAGTGGAGCCGGACTTCGTGGCGGAGGACATCGCCGGGGCCGCGCGCTTCATCCTCGATGGAGCATCCGCCGAGCGCTGAGACTCAGCTCTCGTTCCGCCTGGCTGTCACGAAAAGCGTGACGAAACCTTTTCTCAAAGAATCCTCGATGAACTTCGACTCGTATTTCGCGTCGTGCCGCTGGGGCCTTCTGACCAGGTACTTCCAGACGTACAGGGACAGGTAATCGTAGACGTAGAGCCACGAGCCCAGGACCTCGGACGAGGTCACGGTAAAGCCGGCGTCGGCAAGCATCCGGCCGATCTCCTCGGACGAGTAATGACGGTGGCCGGTCAGAAGCCAGGCGGGGTCGAGCAGCCGCGATCGAAGGCTTCCGCCTGGCGTGCTGAGGGCGAGGCAGCCTCCCGGCTTCAATACCCTGGCGACCTCGGCCAGCGCCTTGGCCTCCGTTCCCGCCGGGATGTGCTCGATGACATCGAAGAGGGTCACGGCGTCGAAGGCACCGTCCTCGAAAGGCATGTCGAAGACGCTGGCTTCGACGAACTCGACCCCGGGATTGCGGCGCCTCGCCACCTCGAGCGCCTTCGCCTCCACGTCCAGGCCGGTGACTTCCGCGGCCCTCCCGGCCGCAAGCGACTCGAAGTCGCCTGTCCAGCTGCCGACGTTGAGCAGCCTGGCCCCTTCGAAGATGTCCTCGGCGTATCGGAACTTCGGCTCCTGCCGGTACGTGTCGCCGCCGGCGTCAGCCGTCTCGTCGAACTTCATCTGCTTCGGGTCTTTCACGAGAGTCCTCATTCGTCGCGGGGCATCCGTCGTGGCCGGCGATCGTGGGGGTATTATAGCCGTTCGCCGAGGTCAGGCTCCCGTGATCGCCTTCGCCCGGCTGGACGCCTTCTTCTGTGCGGCCGGCGGCTCCAGGCCGATCCGCTCGGCGACGACGAGGTAGTAGCAGCCGAGGCCGCCGAAAGGCTTCCAGCTGTCAGCGATTTTCCTCAGCTGTTCCGAGCTCGTTTTGCCGCCTTCGCCGTAGTAAAGCCCGAAGTGGCGCTGCAGGCCGACGTCGTCCGCAGGCACCATGTCGAAGCGGCCCATGCCGCGGAGCATCACCATCTCGGCAGTCCACTCACCGACGCCCCTTATGGCGAGCAGCCGCCGCTTGACCTCCTCCGGGTCCGGCTCATCCTTGAGCCCCTCCAGGTCCAGCTGGCCTGACACGATGAGGCGCGCAGTATCGCGGATGTACTCCGACTTCCTGCCGCTCAGCCCGAACTGCCGGTATCGCTCGATCGACAGCGAGGCGAGCTTCTCCGGGGTGGGGAAGGCCCGGTAGATGGTGCCGTCGATCTTCAGCCTGTCGCCCACGGCGATTATCAGCCGGCCCTGCATGTTGATGGCCGCGACGAGCGATATCTGCTGCTCGATGATCGAGTAGACGAACGATTCGAAGGCGGTCTGGGTGGAGGGCGGCTTGAGACCTCGAAGCCGCTTCGCGAGCGCCGACATCACCGGGTCCTTCTTTACCGACCTCGCGAAGTCTTTGAGGTCGAGTTCTACGTTGAGGAGGTGACCCATTATCCGGCGTGCCCCGGCCGCGTGCCGGCGGTCGATCGGCCTGTCGGAGGCAAGCTCGACCGATACCCTGGGCTTGTCGACCGTGCCCTTTGAGCGGGCGGCCGCGAGAGCCAGCACATCGTCGATACGGATCACCTGCCGGAGAAGCTCTCTGTCGTAGGTCGTGAAGCGGGGATCGCCGTGGTCGTAGATGCCCGCGGAAAGGTTGAAGTCGTAGGGCGCCACCGGCGCCAGGTTTATCTGCATGTTCCCTCCAGCGGTCCTTCCACGTCTCAATGACTTACGTTTTCGCCGCACGCACTCCGTGGCCTGCGGTCTCCTAGGATCCCGCGCAACCATTCACGAGCTTCTGAGGCACGGCATCCGCCGTGCCTCAAAGCGAGTCCCAGGGTGAACAACGGGGCGGATGGACGTCGATGACGTTCATCCACCCCTGGCGAGCGCGTAGCGAGCCGGCCGCAACCGTGCTTAACGGCAGACAAGACTCCAGGTGAGGGAGATCTAAGACTAAAGCAGGAAGTGGCGGCCGCGGTCATCTACGTTGAAGTCAGTGGGAGTCAGGACCGGTAAACCTTCGAAATCGGAGGAAGCCCAGTGCTCAGCGCGAACCATGAGCTTCTGCCCCCCAGTTCACCGCTTGGCTGAGCCTTAGATCATATGCTGGCTAAAGCAGAATCTGCGCACACCCCAAAATTCCACTCTTCAGACCTGACCCCAAAGCCCACGGATAACGTCAAACAATATGACGGGAGTTATGGCTCTGAAAGAGGAAGAGGGCCGTCAACGCAGTCGGCCTTCTTCCACCCCGTCTATCTATATGCAAGAACTATGCCAAGCACCCTTTTCGCAGTCTTTCGCATTTTGCGAAGACTGAAGCTTAAGACTCACGATCTGTTCATCGCGATCCTTGATGTTGGCCAAGATGGCCGTAGCCCTGATTCTTGAGGGATGGTCGGCCCTATTGGACACTCTTCGGACTATTCTTGATCGCACTGACAGTGATACTTCGAACACAATACATCCAATCAACGCGATTGAATGTCTCAAGTAGCTGCTATATTTAGCAGGTGAGGTCTCTAGGGTGACTGGAGCATCAATGATGTTTTGAGTCAAGAACCGTTCCGTAGACATCTTTTAGTCATATTTTCAGGGGAAGTGAAGCTCTCACCATGTATAATTACGGTTGTAACCAAGGAGTCCAGACTAAACAGGATGCATGGACATCAAAGGTTTGGGACACGACGTTTGAGGTGAAGAAATGGCGATAAACGAGGTGTTTCCGAATCCGACGGTTAAGGAAGTCGTCTTTCAGGTTCGTTTTCCAAACCTATTCTACATAGAACAGGTAATTCCTAAATTGCAGATGAAGATTATGGACCGATTCCCAGAATCTGAGCTCAGATTCCAACGCCAGTTTGTTTTCGCCAATCTTGGGCCTGAGGGAAAACTAGAAGAAGCGCCGCAAGACATGGACACGGCGACAAAGAACTGGCACTTCGAATCAAAAGATAAATATGAGTTAAACGTCTTCCAGAACGTATTGGCAGTTTCCTCTTCCTTTCACAAGACCTACAACAATCCCAAAGAGCCGAACAGGTTTAAAGACATAATAGAGTTCGTTGTCAGTAATTTTCTCGAAGTATCTCCGATTCCGGAGTTTTCGCGAGTAGGCTTAAGATACATCGATGAGTGTCCGTTGCCGGAAAAGACAAGTGACACATTCCACTCATACTACAATTCAATTCTCCCGACAGAACGCTTCGACATTAGCAAAGCTGAGAATATGGATAGTCGCGTGGTGATAAAACAGGATAGCTGTTCGCTATCATACGTTGAATCTCTGCGTAATCTACCGGATGGAACTTACAAATTGATTCTCGATTTTGACGCATTCAGTATGAATATTGCGGCTAAAGACTATTTACCAACGACTGACATACTGCACACAATAATCGCTGATGAATACGAAAAGACAATTAAGAAGCCAGTAATTGAACACATGAGAAAGGAGCCGAAAAGCGGTGAATGAGCAAGACGCTGACACTCGGTGGAATCTCTACATCAGTAATGTTGCTGGGACGAGCTCAGAAGTAAAAAGCTACAAGCTTGTGAAATGTCCATTCGAGCGATTCGTCATCACAGTTAGACTAACAACGGATAATAAATTTGTGGCAATAGAAGGGGTCTCGATAAACAAAGACTTTCTATCATATGCGGAACGCAGTTCAAAGCTCAGCGGTCCGGATGTCGACAAATATTATGAGGAATAACATCTGGCATGTTCTACGAGGAAGATCTTGACAGAACAGAACTAAGATTTGGAGATGTGCTACGAGGTTTCATAATTACTTACCCGGTTGTGGATCGGCCTGTAATGGACGTCGGACTAGATGGGTATGAGTACAAGATAGACATATCCGTACCCGCCTATGTGGCAGTAATGACACCCTGCTGCTCAATCGGCCGTGAAGAAACTATCTGTTTGTCACCCCTCACAACAATTAAGGATAGTTTCTTAAATAATCCACACTTCCAAGAGGACATGACAAGGATAAACAGGATAGTTAAAAGACCAAGGGACAGGATTCCAACACGAGCATGGGAAGCCAAGAGCCCCGAAGAACAAGCTGCTTTTGAATTGACTGGAGAGAATTATACAAATTTAGAGTATTTTGTTTACGACGAACATGACAGCTTGCCACTATACCAAGTCCGAGACCTCGAGGTTCGATATCGGATGGTTGATTTCAAGAGGATACATAAAGTATCTTGCCCCAACATTAAGGGATCCGCTGAAGTTTTGGAATCGAAGTTTCTCCAACTGACCGACGAAACAAGGACAGAATTGCAGAAAAAAATCGTGAATTACTATAGCAGGCCAAGCACTGAAGAGCTGGCACTAAGGTTATAGTCTAATTGTTGTGAGACAGCTGAGAGTCACACGGCCGGTCTTCCTCAGTAGATGATCACGCTTCAACTAACCAGAGATGGCGGGGAGACTTTCTCCCCGCCACTAAATAGCCCCGCTGGTTTGAATCCAGACACAATTGGTTGGCCAGACGTTGAGTGAAGGGTGGAGTAATAATGGTCGGGGTGGCCGGATTCGAACCGGCGACCTCAGCGTCCCGAACGCTGCGCGCTAACCTGACTGCGCTACACCCCGACTCGGCCTATTATAGGGTCGCGGGTCCGGCCCGTCTATTAAGCGGCGGTAAACCTGAATATCAGCAGGGCGACCATCGTCACCATCAGCAGCACGACACTGACCATCGAGATCGCCCGGTTCCGCCTGGCCGCCCGGATTTCCACCGGCTCCATGGCGGGAGCGCCATATTTGAGGAGAAGGCGGAGCTCATCCATGACCGCCACTCCCAGTATCGCTGACACGCACATTATCGTGAAGCCGGTGATGAAGAGCACGAATGCGAGCACGTCCAGTGCCGAAGGCAGCAGGAAGAAAGAGGGGACGATGACGAGCAGGCCGACCGCGGCGAGGACGCCCGAGATTGACGTCCACTGTGTCGAGCTGCCGAGGACGCAGTCCAGCCTCTCCTTCTCGGTGTCGCCGACGCAGCGGAGCAGGAACTTCCTGTACCTGGCAGGATCGTCTTTCTCCATGTAGCTGCTCAACAAGTGTTCGGCCACCGGGTTCTCCCGTCCGCAGGCGTATCAAAGACCATTTCTCGTCACGACTACCGTTTCTCCCGGGCGGGCGCGATTCCCCCGTTCTTGAAAGAAAGAAGGCCCGGCGTGGGCCGGGCCTTACAGTGCTATCTCTTGCCTGGACTCAGTCGAACGACGTCGGTATCTGCTGCACGACCTCGAAGGTCTCGCGGAACCCCTCGGCGTGCTTCAGGAGCGCGGCCATGTTGCCCTGCACCTTGACCTTGCCGGCCATCAGGGCGTTCATCGGGTCGAGCTCGCCAAGGGTCATCAGCTTCCAGGTCTCGTAGTTCGCCTTCACGACGAAGTCCATCGGCTTGTCCTCGGTGATCTCACCGTAGTCCAGTATCTTACCCTCGTTCAGGTGGGCGTACTTCGGGATGATGTCCGGCCGGTCGGTGAACTCGTAGCCGACCTTCGCGTTGAAGTCCTTCAGCGCGTCGAGCATCTTCGGGTTCTCGTTGAAGAGTCTCACGTACGCGTCCAGCCATTCTTTCGACCCGAATGCTACCGTGTCCGCCACCGCATCCTCCTTGCTCTCATCCCGCGGAGCCTCGCCGCGGGCGTTCTGTCATGCCTCGTCGAGCGCCATCATCACAAGGTCGCTGATATCGTACACCGGCAGGTCCAGCCCCGCCGCATTCATCGAATCTTTCAGGTTACCTTCACAGAAGGGGCACGCGGTCACCAGCGCCTCGGCGCCTGTCTCCGCCGCCTCCTTCACCCGCTCCTGTCCTATCCACAGAGCGAAGTCGGGATAGGTGGTCTTGACCCCGGCACCGGCGCCGCAGCACCAGCTCTTCTCGCGCGAGCGGGACATCTCGACCAGCTCCACACCGGGCAGGGCTTCGATTATTCTGCGCGGCTCGTCATAAAGCCCGCTGTACCTTCCCAGGTGGCAAGGGTCGTGGTAGGTGACCTTCATATCGAGGGACTTCTTCAGGTCGAGCTTGCCCTCGCTTATCAGGGAGTCGAGCCTCTCGACGAAGTGCTCGACCTCGAAGTTGCGCCTGACCACCTTCGGGTACTCGTTCTTGATCACGCTGTAGCACCCCGAGCAGCTCGTGATGACCCGCTCGACGCCGAGGGAGTTGAGCATCTCGGTGTTCTCGGCAGCGATCTCCTTGAAGGTCTTCTCGACGCCCAGGTTGTAAGTCGTGGCGCCGCAGCATATCTCTTCCTTGCCGAGCGTGCCGAAGCTCTCGCCGGCGGCGTTCAGGATGGCCACGGTGTTGTTCGCGAAGTGCGCCCTGTCCGGGATCATCGCTGCGGTGCAGCCGACGAAGTAGAGTGAGTCCACTTTCTCTTTCCGGGCGTCCTTTATGTCCTTGCCCTTCGCCCAGCGGTAGCGCATCGCCTTCGGTTGCTGGTAGGGGTTCTTGTAGTTGATGGTGCTCTGGACGACCGCCCGCGCGTCTCCGGGAGGCCCGCCCATCTTCTCGACGACCTCGCGTCTGACCAGCCTGGCGATGGTCGCCGGCTCCTGGTCGGTCGCGCACTGCTCGCTGCACGAGCCGCACAGCGTGCAGTGGTAGAGGACGTCCGCGAGGTCCTCGTCGACCTCCAGCGAGCCGTCCAGCAGGCCCTGGGCCAGGTAGCACTTGCCGCCGCCGGAGTAGGTGAAGAAGCCGTAACGGGTGAAGGCGGGGCAGAGCTTGAGCCACTCGGTCTCGCCCGGGTGCATGTTGCCGGTGCAGATCTTGCACTTGGGGCAGGTGTACATCAGCATCTCGAAGGGCAGCGTCATCTCTACCACCCCCCTTCGTACATCTTCAGTCCGGGGTTCAGTATGTTGTTGGGGTCGACCGCCTTCTTTATGCGGCACATCAGGTCGCCCATGCCGCCGGCCTTGTCGACGTAGTTGTGGATGCCGTCGTACCGGATGCCGACCGCCCCGTAACGTTTCATGCCTTCCTCGGTGTACTCGCGGTAGATATCGACAGCCCGCTCGTGCTCCTTCTCGTCGACCGGGTCGACGAACGGCGTCATCCTCAGGAATATGCTCCTGCCCTGGTCGATGCAGTGTGAGTAGTATGTCGTCCCGTACTGAAGGCCGCGGTTCCAGATGAACTCGAGCCCGAACCTCTCGAGCGGTACGACATCCTTGGGCTCCGCATACAGGATATGCATGAAGCCGAAGCCCATACCGAAGCCTTTCATGAAATGTGTACAAGGCTCGTGGTCGAGCCCGTGGGTCTTGAAGTAGTCCCACGCTCCCGGCCAGCGCTCCACTATCTCCTCGTTCATCCTCCGGCCGCCCAGGCCCGATGCGATGTTCTCCAGCAGCTTCGTGTGCGTATTTATGTCTTCCTCGAAGCCGGTCATTATGTTCAGCGTCATGCAGTAGGGACGGTCCTCCGGGTCCTTCCACGGCTCGGTCATGAAGATCTTGAGGTAGTCGCTGGAGTCCGTCATCTCGCCCCCGGACGCCAGGACGTTGATGACCGTGTACAGTCCCCAGTGCCAGGTCACGCAGTGCTCTACCAGGTTGGCCCTGCTCACTATCTTCATGAACTCCACCGCGTCACCGTAGGTGTCGAAGCCCATTATAGGCAGCGCCTGTACGTCGTTGAGCGGGTAGATCCGGGCGGCCATCTTGGTGATTATGCCGAGCGTCCCGCACGCGTTCATGAAGATGCCCCGCATGTCCGGCAGCGGGCCCCACTGGGCATGCCAGCCCATTCCCGGGTAGCTGTCCTCGAAGCTCTTGGAGCCGGTCCTGACTATCGTGCCATCGGGGAGGATCACCTCGAGTCCCAGCACTTCGGAATCGATCCCGGAGGCGCGGTGCGTCCCGTGGCCCTTGAGGTGATAGTTTCCCAGCACCGAGTTGCCCGGCGGGAACGAGCCCAGCGTCGCCCTGAAGCCGTAAGGCCTGATGGCGCGCACGAACTGGCCCATGGAAACGCCCGGTTCGATGACCGCGTACGCGGCGTCGGAGTTTATCTCCAGTATCTTGTCCATGCCGTACATGTCCATCACGATGCCCCCGGCCCTCGGGAAGACCGAAGGCTCCAGCGTGCCGCTGCAGATCGGGGTCACCGGGACGAGGAGCTTGTCGGCGATCTTCAGGATCACCTGCACGTCTTCGACGGTCATCGGTCGGACGATCACGTCAGGCATCGTCTTCGGGTACGGTATGGCCGTGCCGGAATACGAGTAGAGTACCGCCCGGTTCGTCGAGACCTTCTCTTCGCCCAGTGCCGCGGTGAGCTCTTTGACAGCCTTGGCCGCGAGAGTGGGATCGAGTGGGGATGCGAGAACCGCCAAGTCACGTCCTCCTTCGTCGAGGGTACCGATACGTGAGAGTATTCTAACCCTTTTGCCGCACGTCAAGAAGTGATTCTTACCGACTGGTCAAAATAGCTGTCCTATCGGCGGCTTCCGGTAACGGCCGGCTTGTTCTGATGAAAAACATTACATCCCGGTGCATGGCGATGTGCTATATTTCCGATTGAATTCTGTGCGGGGCTATTCATGAATACCGGGGCCTCACCCGGCGGCGGAACGGAGGACAGCATGTCGATGCTTACCAGGCACTACGTCGAGAAGAAGATAGAAGAGTACGACAGGGGCATGTTCGAGCTTTTCGGCGACATGGAAGAGGGCTCCGTGAAGAGCTTCGACGGGACCCGCATCTCGTACCGGGTCAAAGGCGAGGGCATGCCGATCATCCTCAGCCCCGGCGTCTTCACCACGTACATGTTCTTCGAGCCGTTCAAGCGCTACTTCTCGAAGAACCACAAAGTCATCTTCTGGGACTACCGGGGGCATCCCGAGAGTGAAGTGCCCGAGGACCTGGACTCGATAACGGTTCACAATTGCGCCCGCGACCTGAAAGCGGTCATGGACGATGCGGGCGTCGAGAATGCGGTACACGTAGGCTTCTCGATGGGCGTGATGACGATACTGGAGCTCTTCAAGCTGTACCCGGAGAAGGTGCTCGGGCTGGTACCGATCAACGGGCCGTACGGCGAGGTGTTCAGCCCGAAAGAAAAAGTGATGGAGACGATCACCGACGCCTTCAACTTCATGTCGCGCAACCCGTGGCTGGTCGAGTGGTTCAGGCCGATACTCGTCCTTCCCATCAACATCCCGATCGCGAAGAAAGTCGAGCTCAACTCGACCATGGTAGCCTCGGAAGAGATGACACTCTACTTCGAGTACGCCGCGAAGATGGACTGGCATGCCGGCTTCAAAGCGCTCGCGGCGATGGCGTCGTACAAAGGCGAGGACATCATCGACACGGTTGATGTGCCGACGCTCCTCATCAGCGGCACCAAGGACTCATGGACGCCGAAGAGGATAGCCGACGAGATGCACAGGCGTATAAAGAACTCGGAGTACACGAGCATCCCGGGCGGCAGTCACGCTACCCCGGCCGAGAACCCCGAGATGATAAACTTTCGCATCGACCTTTTCCTGAGGACTCACTTCGCGGACCTCATGGACAACTGGCCGGCTGCGGGAAAGAAAGCCACGAAAAAGAAAGCCGCAAAGAAGAAGGCTGCGAAAAAGAAAGCCGCATCGAAGACCCCGGCCGCGAAGAAGCGCGCGCCCGGGAAGCCGAAGAAAGCCGCGGCGAAGAAGAGGCCAGCCGCGAAAAAGAAGCCCGCGGCGAAGAAGCCGGGCCTTCTCCTCGAGCCGCCCGCTTCCGCGGAACCGCTCGAAGAGGTCCTCGAGGCCGCCGAGAATAAATAGGTCCCTGCCCATAAACTTAACAAGGCAAAACGGGGTCTGACCCTTTTGGCAAATAAATTCAAAAAAGTGCCAGACCAATTGGCAATGTTGTGCGGTTCATGGCTCAATAATTACCAATACAAGTTTAAAATGGCAAATTAGGGTCTGACCCTTTTGTCAACAAAAGTCAAAAAGGGGTCAGACCCCTTTTTGCGTGGTTGGTCAGATGCGGCCGAAGCCGGGGAGCAGGTGGAACAGGTTGTCTCCGAGGTGAGGAGCGACCTTCTCGAACATGCTCGCCCCTGTCCAGGTCAGCCTCTTGAGCAGCCACATCGGCATCTTCTGGTAAGCCTGCGCTGTCAGCCAGCCCTGCTGGTAGAACTTGTTCACGCGTTTGAATTCCTGCAGGGCCGCCCAGTGGTCCGTCACTGCCAGCGCGGCGATCTTTCCGGAGACCAGCGCCCCGTGTACGCCGAACAGAAGGAATGGGTCTATCGTCCCCGAGAGTGTCCCCGCCAGGATCTTGTTCTTCGCGAACAGCTGCGGGTTCTTCCAGTTCTTCACCGGCAGCGCGCCGATGTTGACCGCGTCCCAGGCGTCGAACTCGATGCCGTCGTTGTTCGCGAGCTGGCTCTTGAAGCGGTCTTTCACGTCGGGGTCCAACGGCTTGCCGCGAGAGAAAAGGACCGCCCCGCGCGCCCCGTTGACCTGCGAGTAGAACGCGTAGTCGCGGGTGTACTCGTCGAAATAGATGACCACCTTCGGGCTCGGGTCCGCCGTCTCCGACATCGCCAGGTATCCGAAGACCGGGAGGTGCGGCACGCCGAGCGCCTCCCACGGGCCTCCGAACAGCCCGGTCGCGACAATGCTGTCGGGAGGCAGCGAATCGAAATCCTCGACCGTGTCGTTGAACGAGAACGCCACGCCTTCCGCGACACACAGATCGTAGAGATAGACATCGAGAGAAGTCGGCCTCGGCCCGCGCTCGAGGAGGTAGGCAGGAGTCTTCTGCACGAACTTGATGTCGATGGTCCTGCCGTAGATGTGGTTGCGGCACTCCAGTAGCGGGACCGCCGGTGGCCTGAGGTCGATGTTAGTGTAAGCGCTCATGCGCTCCAGGTTGATCGGCGTGCCGTCACCGATGTTGATTATCTTGCCTTCGAGGCCCTTGATGTTGGTGAGCCCCCCGACACAATCCCGCCTCTCGCGGACCTGCACCTCGAAGCCCTGGCGTGCCAGGTTTATCGCCGCCACCATTCCCGAGATACCCGCCCCTACGATCACCTGCTCGCGCATCGGACCATCCCCCTCAAGCTCGCGAACGATCGACGCGATTCTACAACAACGATGGGGAGATGGTGTCAGGTCTTGAATTTTGAATTCGTCCGGCCTTTCAGTCCTTTGGTGGAAGACGAATTCAAGATTCAAGACCTGACACCTCATTCGCGGTTGAGCGCCCGGGGCGGCGGGTGGATAATTGACCCGGCGACCCCGATACGAGGAGATGGCATGGCGGCTTCGAAGACTCGAGTTCTCGGCCTGGCCTGTAGCCCGAGAAAGGGCGGCAATACGGACCTGATGCTCGACGCGGCTCTGGAAGGCGCGGCGGCTCAGGGCGCGACCGTCGAGAAGATATTCGTACCGGGCCTGGACATCCATCCCTGCAGGGCATGCAACGCCTGCTACAAGGACGGCCGCTGCGTCCAGAAGGACGACATGCAGATGCTCTATCCAAAGCTTCTCTCCTACGAGGCGATCGCCCTCGCCGCGCCTATCTTCAGCATGGGCCTCGCGGCGCAGGCGAAGATAATGATCGACCGGATGCAGTGCTGCTGGGCGAAGAAGTTCGTCCTCAGGGAACACACGGTCGAGGAGGGCGCGCGCGAGGGACGCCACGGCCTGTGGCTCGGGGCGGCCGGCATGGATCGAACCGACCATATCGATTCGGCGTGGATGACCGTCAACTACTTCTTCGCGATGCTCGAGATACCGGGACGCGAGAGGGTGACTTACACCGGAGTCGACGACAAAGGAGACATCCTCGAGGTAGCCGGGGCGATAGAAGCGTGCCGTGACGCCGGGGCGCGGCTCGTCACGGAAACGACGAAAAGCGAGGGGGAGAAGTGGCAGAGCAGCTTATCGTAGGGGCCGGCCTTTCGGGGCTCACCGCGGCGATACTCCTGTCCAGGCGCGGATACAACGTGCGTGTCCTGGAGCGTTACAAGACCGTCGCCGGACAGCCCGAGCGTTGGCCTTCGATAGACGTCACGCCGATGGACACGGGCGCGCTCTCGCGATACCTGGACATCGAGATCGGCGAGCCGCAGGTCAAACCCTGCGGGAGGCTCGACGGCTACTTCTGGGGTGAGGCGTTCGACGTGCCAGTCTCCGGCTCGGGCCTGGTGTGCGTGGAGCGGGGCCCGCGGAAGACAGGCCTCGATGGATACCTCCGCGACATCGCCGAGTCGCAGGGCGTGAAGATCGAGTACGAGTCTCCGGTGCTGGGGCAGGGACGGCTCGCGAGGCTGCCGGCGGGGACGATCATCGCAACCGGCCTCTACGCCGAGTCCTACGACGCGCTGGGCATCCCGTACCAGATGGGAAGGTGCTTCGGCGGCAAGGGGCGCACCGACCGCGACGGCGAGGCGGCGATCTACTTCAATGACTACACGACGGACTACGCGTACTGGGCCGGGATAAACGGGGTGAGCTGGACCTTCCTTTTCAAGCGAGGCCCGATCGCCAGGGAGGACCTTGCCTCCTTCGCCGAAGAACTGCTGCGCACCGAGGACATCGAGGTGGGAGAGTGGCTGGAGGGGTACGGGCCGACACCGACCGTCAAGTTCTCCAACCCCAGGCTGTTCGTCGGGGAGAAGATAATCGCCGGCACGCTCTCCGGGATGATGGAGCCCTTCGCTCTCTTCGGAGTCCACGGCGCGCTGGTCTCCGGAAAGATCGCGGCGATGGCCGTCGAGGACGCCGGGGCCGCGTACGCAGAGTTCCGGCGTTGCCTGCGAGGCTGGCGGCAGGGACTCTTCAACCGGCGGGTCTACGAGCACGTCCCCGTGCCGGCCAGGCGGTTCGGGGTCAGAAGCTCCAACCGGATGCTCGCCTCGGCAGGGCCGGAGCGCGGTGCAGAGC
>Ga0209747_1000191_pt1 | contig 32553 bp, 30 predicted proteins | sample BarGraNGADG00311_FD_184498 | JGI IMG/M metagenome (GOLD analysis project Ga0209747, IMG submission 184498) | Arctic peat soil microbial communities from Barrow, Alaska - Barrow Graham LP Ref core NGADG0011-311 (SPAdes) (version 2) | ecosystem: Environmental > Terrestrial > Soil > Wetlands > Peat...
CTACCGGGCCGCCTCGTGGAAAAGCCCACGCCGTGTCATAGCCAAGGTGGAGTGGCATGTCGATGAGCTGTTCCCCCGAATCGGTTTCATCGTGACCAATATGACTTCCTCGCCTGAAGCCGTCGTCCACTTCTACAACCACAGGAGCACATGCGAGCAATACATCCGGGAGGGCAAGTACGCCCTTACCTGGACGAGGCTCTCCTGCTCTCGGTTTTCCTCCAACCGGGTGAGGCTCGCCCTGTTCGTGCTGGCCTACAACCTCGGGAACTTCATGCGTCGCTTCGCTCTTCTAAGAGAGGTTTCTCATTGGTCTCTCTCCAGCATCCAGTTGAAGCTCATAAAGATTGGAGCCAAGATTATCAGTCACTCCAGAATGACTGTCTTCCAGATGGCTGATGTGGCTATTCCCGAGAAGCTGTTCCAGTCGATGCTCTCACGCATTCACCGCCTGGGCAGGGTCTGCGCGAGAGCACCCGCCTTGAGTCTGTGAACGCTGCTCGCGGAATCGATGACGAAAACAAGGAGCAGCTGTCCCCGGACAACGAAGAACCGGAAGGTTTGGAGACGAGATGATGACGACGGTCGAATGGGAAGCGCCAGACGACCGTCAACCGCGTCGGAAAGGAGCGGCTAGTGGTAAAATCACAGTGGCAGGAAGGGCATATGGGGAATATCAGCTTGACTGTCCTGTCTATGTCGGTACCTTTCGCACGGGAGCACTTGGGTTGCGTTTTCTTCATCCAATTCGGCTAGCTGGAACAGATTAAAGCTGATCGCGGGACGAAGATCGGACTTCTTGGAGACGCGATGAGTGGCACAGCAGGTCTAGGAGGCGACGAAGAATCAGGCCGCGGAAGCGAGGGGGGGCGGCAAGTCGTCGCCGCGTACAAGAAGCTTAACGCTCATCGCGCTCCTTGTGATCCTCCTGGTCGCGTTACTACTGAGAGAGGTGAATGTAAACCATACCCTCTCCTGGGACGAGGCCTCGAACGTTTTCGCGACAATGGAGCAGGCCGGCCCGGGCCCGGTCCAGCCATTGTTCTGGCCGGACAGGTTCTACCAGCACCCGCCCGTATACCTCGGAACCGGTCTCGTTTTCGAGAAAGTAACGCACGCCGACCGCAGGCAACTGGCCCTTTTCCTTCAGTTCCTATCGATACTGTCTTCACTTGCCGTTGTCTTCCTCATCTATCTCTGTGGTAAAGACTGGTTTAACGAGAAGGTCGGCCTGTTCGCAGCCTTTTTCTACGCAATCCTCCCCGCCGCTAGAGTCTTTGACACATGGATTAAGCAGAACCCGACAATGATGGCATTCGCTCTTGCGTTCCTGCTTTTCTTCTTCAGGAAGAAGTGGCTTATCGCGGGGCTTTTTCTCGGCCTTGCTCTCCTTACAGAAGAGTTAGCAATCTTCGTGGTACTAGCGGTCGGAGTTTATTTACTGGTTTCAAAGAGGTTCAAGGATATAAAGGTACTGCTGCTGGCCTCGGCGGTCGCAGCAGTCACCTCTTTCTGGTGGTTCGTCTTCTTCTCGAAAAGCACCCACTCGTTCATAGATTTCTTCCTTGGCAGTAGTGAAGAGGCGAAGGAGTTTGCAAACCGCTGGTATCATTTCCTGACCAGAATCCCGCAGGATATCGGCTGGATCACCTTCGCCGTCTGTATCGCGGCCGTTGTCATGTTCGTCGTGAAACGCAAGGAAGATAAAAGGGGAATGGTTCCTTTTCTGCTCGTGTGGATCGTGCTGCTCTACCTCATATTCTCTATCTCCTACGGAAAAGCCCCATGGTTAATACAAACCGTCCTTCCTCCGCTCGCGCTTCTCGCCGGCTGGGGGCTCTATCAACTAGCAACTCAGATCCCCGAGAGGCGCGTAGCGTTCGCGTCAGTCGCTCTCGTTCTCGCTGTAGCATTGTCGTTCTCAATAACAGGCAGCTTCGACAACTACATGCAGAAGTCAGCCTCCGGGTTCTCGTGGTGGCAGGCGGATAGGGACTCGGCGACTTACATCAATCAGAACAAAGGGCAAAGAGTAATGATGCGTGTCGACGACTTCGATCCGGTGCTCGCATACTACATAAACTCTGTTTCGCCCGATAGTGTCACCTACCTGCTGGCCAACGCCCCCGCCGGTGCTACGAGCGATTCCAGTCTGTTCCTCGTAGACCCGGCCACGAGTTTCGATCTCTTCCGTCAGAGGATCTCAGCTGCAGCCCCCGACTACCTGATAATCATGTCGGTAAAAATGGGGACGACCAATTCCTCCGAGATCTCCTTGATAGACGGCTTCAAGCGGTATGCTACTCCGGTCCAATTCGGCAGAAACGTGGTGTTCAATGGACTGAAGATCTCGCAGAGAATTGCGGCGGAGAAACAAGCCGGAGCGCCATCGGCTGCTCCCGGTCCCAGTCCTTGATCGAAAACGCGTTATTATCAATTAATAGTTATTTGAGCGAACATGTACATTTTTATGTGACCATAAACAGCTTTATGTTCCGACTCGGACTTCCCTCGCTAACGCTTGAATCCTGCCTGACCGGCATCGAATACCTATGTCTGCCAGCGCGGTCAAGAAGGACGGTCAAGTAATCCTTAAGGCCTCAGCACTCCGTGTCATCTCCTTGGTACTGCTCGATTCCACTGAAGGCCGTTTTTCTTTGTCCGGGCGGCGCACTTTTGTTAGACTCGACTTTCACTCTCTGTGGGTTTAAAAAGCGCGGGCGGTAGGGACAACCGAGGAATACGGATGGCTGTCTCCCTTTTTCGAAAAGGTTCCTGGGTCGAAGGCATCGACGAGTCGGTACACTCCGACACGGCGCTGATAGATTACAGGGAAGCCCGAAAGGGTTTCGTCAGGGCCATTTCCATGGCCTACATCGTGGGCTTCGTGGCAATTCTGGCGACCAGCATCGTCCTCGTCTCGATCGACCGCCTCGACTGGTGGCGTTTCGTCTTCAATGTCGTCGCCTACATCATCGTGGCGACAGTACTCTCGTTCATGGTGTACAGGGAGGCCTTGAAGACCTGGCTTCACGGACACACCTCGGGCCGCGCGCTCACTATCAGTGAGATATGCTCCGACGCCGTCTACTCCACGGACGGCGATACGATCATCACCTCATGGAGCAAAGGCGCGGAGCGCATGCTCGGGTACAGAGCGGAAGAGATAATCGGCCAGACCGTTGCGGAGATCCTCCCCGAGGACTTCATCGAGCGAGAAGTCGAGATGCTCGGAAAGCTGGCGGAGGACGGGCTCGTCACCAGCTACCCTTCGTTCAACGTGCGCAAGGGCGGCGAGGTCTTCCCCACCGAGGCTTCGATAACCCTGCTCAGGGATCCCGACGGAGAACCGGGGGGAATACTTGTCGTACTGAGGGACCGCAGTTACCAGATCCAGATCGAGGAAGAGCTGAGGCGCATCCACGACGAGATGGAGAACCGCGCGAAGACGGGCGTGCCCACGGACGGAGAGGTCGAACGCGCGGCGGACGGGATGAGGGCGGCGGCGTCGGCGACCGTCGGGGCGCTGGCGGCCGTGGCCGAGAGGCGCGACCCTTACACCGCCGGCCACCAGCGGCGCGTCTCGCTACTGGCGACGGCCATCGCGAAGGAGATGGGGCTCCCCGACGACCAGGTCGAAGGCATCAGGGTGGCGGGCATCCTCCACGACACGGGCAAGGTCGTCATCCCGGCCGAGATCCTCAGCAAGCCGGCCAGCCTGAGCGAGTTCGAGTACGGCATCATCAAGACCCACCCGAGGGTGGACTCCGAGATAGTCGAAGGCATCGACTTCCCCTGGCCCGTCTCGCGGGCCGTCCTGCAGCACCACGAGCGCATGGACGGGACCGGGTACCCGTCGGGGCTGAAGGGCGACGAGATCATCATGGAGGCGAGGATCCTGGCCGTCGCCGACGTGGTGGAAGCGATGTCGTCACACAGGCCTTACCGCCCCGCAAGGGGCATCGATGAAGCTCTCACGGAGATCGCGAAGGGGAGCGGCAGCAGTTTCGACAGGGACGTCGCGGAAGCCTGCCTGAAGCTGTTCAAGGAAAAGCGATTCGAGCTGGTGTAGACACACCTTCGATACATCGCGAAGAACGTGAGTATTGGGACGCGGTGAGTATTGGGACGCGGTTTTAACCGCGCACAGGCAAATGCGCGACTGAAGTCGCGCCCCAATGGTGTGAGGGTGTGAAGTCGCGCCTGAATGGTGTAAGGCCTTACACCATGCCCTTGCGGGCCATCTTCAACATCAGCGTACGCGCGCGTCCGGTGCCGTAAGTCATGGCCACGACACGGTGATACAGAGTTGGTGACAGCCTCTTGTTGACGCTTACGAACTTCGCGGCGAACTGGGGGAAGACATAAAGCTTGTTCTTCCTCACCCCTCTCAGTATCGCGTCCGCCACCTCGTCGGAACTCGACCTGGCGTTCTCGAAAGCGGCATGGGCGAACTCGCTCTGGAACTCGTCCGTGCAGGTCATGTCACTCAGCAGGTTGGTGTTGAAGAAAGTCGGGCAGGCGACGGTGACGCCGATCTTCGACGGGCTGAGCTCGGACCGGAGGGTCTCGGAGAGCGAGATGACGGCGGCCTTAGCCACGTTGTAAGGCGCCATCTCGGGGAGGCACGCCATCCCGGCCGAGGAAGCGACGTTCACGATGTGCCCTCCGCCCCTCGCCTTCATCCTCGGGATATACACCTGGCAGCCGTTGATGGACCCCCAGACGTTGGTGTCCATGACCCGCCGCCAATCCTCGTCGGGTATGTCGCCGACGATTCCTCCCGACGCGACCCCGGCGTTGTTGACGAGAAGCGCGACCGGGCCCAGCGAACCCTCGAAGTGGTCGGCCATCGCGGACATTTCCTCGAGGCTGCGGACGTCGCAGCGGAAGACATCCCCGCCGCCTCCGGCGTCTTTGACCATCTTGAGGGTCTCCTCCGCACCTTCGACGTTCACGTCGGCTATGCCGATCGACCAGCCGAGCCTGCCCAGCGCGACGGCCAGGGATCTTCCGAGCCCGGAGCCCGCGCCGGTTATCACCGCGGTCTTTCCCAGCGCGTCGAGATGGCCCTTCATGTTCCTCTCACCTCCGGGTCGCGCGCGGCATCATTCGGCGAGGAGCCTGTCGAGCCAGTCGCCTACGTACGGGAAGACCGTCGTCGCCGCGTCCTTCCCCATCAGAAGGTCAAGGTGCCCGTAATCGTCGAAGCACACGTAATCTTTGTTCTCGCTCGAGACCTTCTCGTAACCCCACTCGTAGACGCACTGCGAGTCGACCGCGTCCCTGCCGCCGACGACGAACAGCACCGGCGCCTTCACCAGCACGATGTTCTCCGTGAAGTTGTAAGGAGCATCGAGGAGGCCACCGGCCCTGGTGGACGCCTCGGTGAAGTCCTGGCTGATGAGCGCGTCGAGGAGCTGGTAGGCCTCCATCATCGACACGTCGCTGCCGCCCGAGATGACCGTCTCGAGGAAATGCTCCGTGGTCGTGTTCTTCATGTTGATGTAGTTGTCCAGCGCGATGCGGGTGAGAGCGTATGCGAGCCTTGGAGAGATCCTGAACAGGAGGGAGATCAGCTGCTCCACCGGGATCTGCGGCGCCACTTTCACCAGTCGCCCGACCAGCACCCTGGCCGCTCTTATGTAGAGCCTCGCGACCGGGCTTCCGAGCATATAGTAGTACTTCGTCCGTCGCGGGAACCTGAAGCAGACCGGCCCGGCTATCGAGACCACTCCCGCCACTTCCTCGTTGCGCCTGGCGGCCAGCTCAGGGTCGGGCTTCAGCCTCCTGCGTCCGCCCTCCTGCTCGAATTCGACACCCTGCAGAAAGCCGTAGCTCACGACGCCGCCCATGCTGTGGCCGAAGATGACCGGTTTCTTGCCTGTCTCGCGGGTAACGCCTGCCACCAGTGCCGGCACGTCGTATACGGCTATGTCCTCGATCGCGTGATCGAAGCCTCCGCAGTCGCTCTTGTACGGCTCGCGCCCCGTCCCGCGGAAGTTCCCGACCCAGACGTCGTAGCCCCTGCGGGCAAGGTAGAGAGCGAAGTTGCACTCCTCGATGGCCAGGTCGTAGTTGTAGCCGTTGCCCATGAAGCCCGCCATCAGAACAAGCGGCGTCCTGCCGGCGTTCGGGTAGCGCTTCCCACGCAGCGTCACGCCGTCGGCCGTCTCGAACTCGAACAGCTCGGGGACGAAATCATCGGGGATGAAGTCCGGGTACAGGGGCGTCACCTCGCGCGATACCTCGCGGGCGACCAGCCTCACGACGAGCCAGAGGCCGAGAGCGATTGCCGCCAGCCTCAGGAAAAACCTCTTCATCCTCCCGCCCTTGTTCACAGCGTGACCCCCGTTCATCTCATCAGGTATTTCGTAGTCCGCGATACGACGCTCCCGAGTCAAGAGGCCGACGTCCTGTCGGTGATCAGCCCCGCCGCCCGGCGCATGAGGCCCGGCGCCAGCCGGTGCGCGTAGTAGAGCGCGTACGCCTCCTTGCCCGTAAGACAGAGGAACTTGTTCTTCTCTATCGCGAGGAGCACTTTCCTCGCGACTTCCTCGGGCTGCATGCCGCCCTTGATCACCTTCTCGAACCGCTCCAGGAACTTCACCTGACCCAGCGTCCTCTCGGAAGGCAGCCTGGTGTGCTGGACGATGTTCGTGTTGATCCCGCCCGGGCAGACCAGGGTGACGCCGATGCCGTGGCGCGCGACCTCCATCGCGAGCACTTCGGAGAAACCGGTGATAGCGTATTTCGTGGCGGTGTAGGGAATGTGAAATGGGAGCGGGACCAGCCCGGAGAGCGAAGAGATGTTCACTATGTGCCCGGAACCTCTCTCGATCATCCGTGGCAGGAACAGCCGAGTGCCGTACACCCCGCCCATCAGGTTTATGCTCACTATCCATTCGATGTCATCGAGGGAGATTTTTTCCAGCTCGCCGCCCACCCCGACGCCTGCGTTGTTGACCAGGATGTCGACGCGGCCGAACTCCTCGTGGACCTGGTCGGCGAGCAGCTCCATCTCCGAGCGGAGCGAGACGTCGGCGCACCTTGCGACGCAACCTCCCGGGTAGTCGGCCGCGATCGCCGAGGTCCGGTCCAGGCCGGTCGAATCGATATCCACCGCGGCGACCGTCGCGCCCGCGCTGGCGAGCTCGACCGCTATCGCGCGCCCGAGGCCGGACCCCGCGCCCGTCACCACTGCCACCTTGCCCGTGAACCAGCTCATTTGTCGCTCCCGTCCATCGGCCTCGCGTGATCGATCGATGACTACTCTTTCATCTTCACGATGGCGTCCCGTATCTCGTCGACCGAGGCGCCGTCCTCTATGGTGGACAGGTCACCCAGGTCCTCCCCCAGCCAGAGCTTCTTCATCACCCTGCGCATTATCTTTCCGCTCCTGGTCTTGGGGAGCATGCGCACGAACTGGATGTCCCTTATGACCACTATCGGACCCATCACGTCTCTGACATGCTTGATCAGCTCTTTCTTGAGCTCGTCGGTCGGCTCCACGCCGGCGCGCAGCACCACGAAGGCGCAGGCCACCTCGCCCCTGAGGTCATCGGGAACGCCGGAGACCCCGCACTCCACAACGTCCGCATGGGACATCAAGGCGCTCTCGATCTCTATGGTACCTATCCGGTGTGCGGCTATCTTTATCACCTCGTCGGCGCGCCCCACGAACCAGATGTAGTCGTCTTCGTCCCGGTACGCCCCATCGCCCGAGCAGTACAGCCCCTTCAGGGTGTCTATGTACTCCCAGTAGTCGCGCCGGTAGCGGTCGGGGTCCTCCCAGATGGTCGGGGTCAGGCCGGGGAACGGCTTCTTGATCACGAACATGCCCTTCTCGCCGGCTTTGCAGGACTCCCCGGTCTTCTCGTCCACTATGTCCACCAGCACACCCGGCACCGCGAGGGTGGACGAACCGGGCTTGATGGGGTACATGCCCAGGCCGTAGGGGTTGCCGATGACAGGCCCCGAGGTCTCCGTCTGCCACATGTGGTCGATCACCGGTACACTGTCGGTGAACACTTCCTTCTGTATCCACTCCCAGGCGGCCGGGTTCAGCACCTCGCCCGCGCAGAACACCCTCTCAACCGAGCCCAGGTCATGCTTGCGGGCCTCCTCCAGCCCCAGCTTCATCAGGGCCCTGACACCAGTGGGAGAGATCCACAGCGCGCTGACCTTGTTCCTCTCGATGACGTCCCAGATCATGTCGTTTCTCGGGAAATCAGGCGTCCCCTCGTAGAGCAGCGTTGTACACCCGGAAATAAGCGGGCCGTAGACGTTGTAGCTGTGGCCGACAATCCAGCCGATATCGGAGGTGGCGAACCAGACGTCCTCGGGGCGTATCTTGTAGATCCACTGCCCCATGGAGTAGACGTACTGCTGGTATCCCCCGTGCACGTGCACTGTCACCTTGGGCTTGGCGGTGGTTCCGGAGGTGGGCAGCAGGAAGAGTGGCTCGTTGGACTCCATTATCTCCACGTCGCCGCTCATCCCCTCGCCCAGCGCCAGGAACTCCTCCCAGGTGATGTCCCGGCCTTCTACCATGGGCCTCTCGCCGTCGGTGGACTTGCGAAGGACCGCGACCTTCTTTACCCGCCCCGCCTCGACCTCGCCAAGAGCGTCGTCTATGACTTTCTTGAGCTCAACGGTGGAGCCCCGGCGGTGGTTGACGTCCTGGGTGAGCACGTACTCGGCTCCCGTAAGGTCTATCCGGTCGGCGACCGCCTGGTAGGAGAAGCCCGCGAAGATCACCACGTGTATGGCCCCGATCCTGGCGCAGGCGAGCATGCTCGCCACCGACTCGATGCCCATGGGCATGTAGATGACTACACGGTCCCCTTTACCGACCCCCATGCCCCTCAGGGCGGCGGCGTACCGCTTCACCATGTGCAGGAGCTGGGCGTAGGTGATCACGTTTACCTCGCCGGTCTCCGCGACCTCTGAGATGATGGCGGCCCGCCCGGAGCGACCCTTGGCGACGTTATAGTCGACGGCGCTGTAGCAGGCGTTGGTCATGCCGCCAACGAACCACTTGAAGGACGGATAGTCCAGCTCGAAGGCCTTGTCCCAACGCTTGAACCAGTAGATCTCGTCCACCGACTCCAGGGCCGCCTCCTCCCAGAAACGCTCGAAGTCGTCGTACCCTTTCCGCAGAAAGCTCCTGACCTGCGGCGGGATGAGCTGGATGTCCTTGTGGCCCGGTGACTCCTCCATGTTTCCCCCTTGCTGTTTGATCGTCGATCCCATGCGGGCGAAAGTTGCTACTCCTCGAACTTGCGGGGCGGCGACATCGGGCCGCGGTGAAGAGGTTTGAAGAAGTAACCGAAATCGTAGGTGACTGTGACCGAGATCGCGTCCCGCTCACAGATGGCCGCGCAGTCGTTACATGACATGCACTGTGGGAAGACTTCCTCCATGCGGGCTTTCTTTTCTTTTTTCTCACCGGAGAGGAAGATGGCCTTCCCGGGGCAGATCTTCACGCACATCCCGCAGCCGTTGCACGCGTCTGCGTCAATCGCGACCCTGCCTGTCGTCGCGTACACTTCGTTGTCGTAAGTGGGGATGAGAAGCCGCTCTTTCGGCGTCATGTAAGACATCTCGAGACCTTCCCTTCTCAGTACACGGTCCGCTTCGTCCCGCCCTCGAACCAGTCGACTTCCTGCGTCTCCCTCGAGATGATACCGTCGGGCTTTCCCGCGGGGTATCCAAGCGTGATGCCCTCCGAGATGGCGTACGGGAACTTCATCCCGAGCTGCTTCTTCCACTTCGGCCCCACCTTCAAGAGCATCACGAACCCGACCCAGCAGGTGCCCAGCCCCATGCTGTGCGCGGCGAGCACCATGTTCTGGCCCGCGCAGCCGATGTCCACGTCCGGGTGGCTCACTCCCCTCTTGTCTTTGAGGAGGAGGATGAGTGTGGGCGCTCCATGGAACACCTTCAGCTTGCCGTCGGCGACGAGGCAGAGCGCGCCGAACGGTATCGGGTGCAGCAGGTTCGGCATCACCCTCGCCGAGATCCTCGTCAGCATCAGCGGTATAGTCCTGCCGAGAGGGCTCGTCCGCCAGTCAAGGAAGAACCTCACCAGCTTGCAGAGGCGGACGACGTGGCGCTCCATCTCGTCGATCATCTCGCGGTCGCGGATGACGATGAACTTCCACGGCTGGCAGTTGCCGGCCGACGGGGCGAACCTGCCGGCCTCGAGTATCCTGCGCACCGTGGCCTCAGGGACCTGTTTGTCCTTATAGCTGCGGACGCTGCGCCTCTCCAGGATCACCCGCTCGACCGGGTTCCAGTCGGCGCACTTCTCCGGCTCTGTCTGTTCGGGGCCGCTTTCCATCTCTGCGCCTCCCACTAGCTCTGGCTCAATACTCGCTCTCGCCGTCGACGACTCGCCTGACGTACTCGAGCTTCCTGCGCGGGACCAGTCCCAGCAGCGTCTGTGCCTGCCTCGCGTCGCGGAAGCGCTTCTCCTGCCCGTAGTCTTCCATGTAACCGTTTCCACCGAGGACCTGTATCCCGTCCTCGGTCATCTCGCAGGCCATCTGTCCCACGACGAGCGATGCCGCGCGCGACGACTGCTCCCATTCCTTTTCCTTTTCCTCGACCGCGCACCCGGCCTCGAAGACGAGCATGTCGGCCACCCTCGTCTTGACGGCCATGTCGGCGAGGATCCTCCGGACCTCCGACCAGTTGACGATCTCACGGCCGCCCTGGCGCCGCTGCCTCGCGTACTCGAGGGCCTCCTCGAATGACCCCTTCATGATGCCGAGCGACATCGCTGCCGCCGCCGCGCCCATCCGCGCCGCCGCGGCGTCGAAGTACTTCGCGCCTTCGCCGGCTTTGCCCACTAGCCGTGCCGCCGCGCCGTCGAGTGAGAGGTCCGCCGCCGGACACGCGCGCAGGCCCAGGCAGACAACAGGGGAACTGACCGTAATGCCGCTCCCGCTGAGATCGATCGTGAAGAACGAGTAGCCATCCTGACCTTCGATCGCCGCGGGCAGCACCAAGGTCGACGCGATCCCGGCCAGCACCACGGATTCGATGTCGCCGATCAACGTGTATGAACCGCCATCCGCGGCGACCGCCGTGAGGCTCGTCGCTTCGGACGGGTCGCGGTAGGACGGGAAAGCGATGAGCGACTGCAACGCGTCGCCTTCGCGGGACAGGACGTCTGTCAACGCCGCCGCGTCCGCAGACGCCACGAGGATCTCCTTGGCCAGCGCGTCGGTGAACACGACACCGCCTATGCTGGCGTCGTAGCGGCACAGCGTCTGGAGCGCGAGGCAGAGCGCGACCATGTCCATGCCGCCGCCCTCGAGCTCCTCTGGCATCGTCAGGTCGAAGAAGCCTACTTCGCGGGCTTTCTCGAGCACGCCGCTGAACACCGGGGCCAGCGGGAACCGGTCGTTCTCCTGGCAGGTGTCGGCGAGCTCTCCGCCCGCGAACTGGTGCGCCATCTCGCAGAGCATCGAGAGTTCGGGGTCGGCCTTGGCGCTCATGACGTTCCCTCCCCTTCCTCGAATGCGTGGGCCCCGGGGACGGACCTCCCGATCAGGTTCTTGAAGAGGTTGATCCTGTTGAGCTGGTTGGTGCCTTCGTAGATCTGCAGCAGCTTCGAGTCCCTCAGGTGCTTCTCGGCACGGCAGTCGTGACGCAGGCCGGACTGGCCCATCATCTCGACCGCCATCTGGCAGTTCTTGATGCCCGCGTCGGTCGCGGCGAACTTGCTAAGCGACGCCCACCCGGACGTGCACTGCGACTCGTTGGTCTTCTGCATGTCGAAGTAGAACTTCCTGAAGAGCGTGGTCGCGATCTTCATGTCGCAGAATGGAGCCAGCACCGCGTCGACCATCTTCTGCGGCATGTACTTCTGGAGGTAGAAGACCGGCTTCCACTGGAGCAGCTTGAACATGCCGTGCAGCCCGTTGGCGTAGTTCGACTCGATGTACGAGAGCCGGGCGAGCGCGACGTTCTTGTACATCTCCGCGAGCATGCACTGAGCCCACTCCTGGTTGATGAGAAGGCTCCCGCCCACCTCTGTCTCGCTCGCGAACTTCAACGCTTCCTCGTACGCTCCGCGCGCGACCCCTGTGCCGAACGCGCCGACGCCCGCCCTCGAGGCCGAGAGCACGTAGTCGATGAGCTGCATGTTGGTCTCTTTGATCGGCCGCTTGAAGTTCTTCGCCTGCTCGTCGTCTATCGCCACGTTCTCGTCGGGGACGAAACAGTCCTCGAATATGAGCTCGCTCGCGGGACAGCCCTTCTGGCCCATCTTATGCTCCTGCCGTCCGAACGAGAACCCCTTGTCACCGGTCTTAACGGCCATCAGCACCGTGTTCTCCTCGGGCTTATCCAGGTCCGAGTAACCGATGACCATGTGCCAGGTGGAGAGATGGCCGTTGGAGATGAATATCTTCGTCCCGTTGACCAGGTAGCCGCCGGCGACCCTCTTCGCGTGGCAGGTGACCTTCGCCCTCGAGATGAGGTCCATCTCCTCGACGTCGGTGCCGGCCCCCGGCTCTGTGATGGCGAGCGAGATGAGGCAGGGCTTGCCCGTCCTCTCGCCCTCTGCAACGTCGCGCATGAGCCTGTTCATCAGCCGGAGGTTGAACGACCCGCAGAGGGTCGCTATGCCGAGGTAATGGACGCCGATCAGGTTCGACATCGCGCTGCACCCGCTCGAAATCTCCTCGAGGAAGTAGGCGAGCGCGGGCATGTTTATGCCGTGGCCGCCGAACAGCTTCGGGATGCACATCGAGTAGTAGCCGCGCCGGTTCGCCTCTTCCACGAAATCCCACGGCAGGTAGTCGGGCTCCTCCCTCTTACGGCTGTCGAGCTCGAGCGCCCTCGGCTTCACGACGCGATCGTTGAAGTCGCGCGCGTCCCTGACGACGTCTCTCGTCTCTCTTATCACCGCCCTGGGGAGCTTCGGTACCGATGCGAGGCTGCACGTGATGTCCTCGAAACGGGGTTCCCTCTCGAGGAGCGCAGGGTTGCCGCGGGCCTGCATGATTACCTCCCGGGTTCAGGTCTTTTCAATGATGTGGATGGCCATCGCCGCTTCGCCGATGCCGATAAATCCGCCGCCGTTCTCCGCCATGGCTATCCTCGCGCCGTCCACCTGCCGCTCTCCCGCGTCGCCACGGAGCTGGGTCACCAGCTCGTAGACCTGCGCGAGCCCGGACGCGCCGATCGGGTGCCCGCGGCACTCCAGCCCGCCGGACGGGTTGACCGGCTGGCTGCCGTCGAGGCAGGTCGCTCCGGATTCCGCGTAAGGCCCGCCTTCTCCGACCGGGCAGAGGCCCAGGTCTTCGCACTGCATGAGCTCTCCGTACGCCGTGGCGTCGTGCACTTCGACGATGTCGATCTCCGAAGGGGACAGCCCAGCCTTCTCGTAGGCCAGCCGGCTGCACCGCTTCCCGATGCTCTCGAGGCCGCTCTCGGGCAGCGAGCCCGACGCGAGCACCGAAGCCCTGATCCGGACAGGCCTGACGCCCGGGAACCTCGAAAGCCCCCGCTCAGAGCATATAAGAGCGGCGGCCGACCCGTCACCAATTGGAGCGCACATCGTTCTGGTCAGAGGGTACGCCACGACCTCGTCGTCCAGCACTTCCTCGACGGTCATCGCCTTCTGGTACTGGGCCATCGGGTTGAGGGAGCCGTTGAGCCTGTTCTTCGCCGCGATCACCGCGAGCTGCCTCTGGGTCGTCCCGTAAGCCTTCATGTGCAGGCGCGCTCCCATGGCGTAGATGTCCATGAAGCCGGAGTGCCCACCCTTCTTATCCTTACCCGTCGCGCCGGCCTGCTCCGCCTTCTTCTTCGCGTCGGCCTGAAACATCGCTATCATGGCGCGGCTGAACTCGACGTCCGTGCCCGACATGAAGCCCTCGAACATCTTCTGCTTCTCGGTAGGGCTGTAGATCTTCTCCGCGCCTATCGCCAGCACCACGTCGTAAAGGCCCGCCTTGACGCTCTTCCACGCCTCGTGCAGCGCGGTCGAGCCGCCGGCGCAGGCGTTCTCGACGTTGGTTATCGGGATCCCCTGTATGCCCAGCGGAGCCAGCGCGACCTGTCCCCGGATGCAGTGCTGCCCGTCGGCGATGCCCCACCCGGAGTTGCTGAACAGCGCAGCCTCGATGTCGCTCTTTTCCAGGCTTACGTCCTGCGCCAGCGAATCGTAGGCCTCCGCGACCATCTGCTTGATGCTCTTCTCGGGGTACTTGTTGAACCGGATCATCCCGACCCCGGCGATGTAAACGTCGTCGCTCATCTCTTTATCCCCTCGCTCTCCGAATCGAACGTGTCCTCCGTGATCCCCAGTTTTTCCATATCTTTCTTGATGACCCTGTGCGTCTCGGTCTTAGGCAGCGACGGCACCACGCGGTAGTACCGCGGGATGGCGAACTTCGCCAGCTTGTCCGAGAGGAAGGCCGGCAGTTCGGAGACATCGACGGACGCTCCCTCCAGCGGGACGAGCGTGACCATGATGTCGTCCTCGGCCAGGTCGGAAGGCACCGCGTAGACCGCGCACTCGAGGATGTCCGGGTGCTGCAGGACGGCGTTCTCGACCTCGTAGGCCGAGACGTTCTCGCCCTTGCACCGCATCGACTCCGTGTTCCTGCCGACGAAGTAGACGTAGCCCTTCTCGTCCGTGTAGATGAGGTCGCCGGTGTAGATCCACCCGTCACGGACCTTGTCGCTCGTCGCGTCCTCGTTCTTGAAGTACTCGACGGAGGATTTCTTCTCGCCGACGTAGCAGATCAGCTCCCCGGGCTCGCCCGGCGGCACGTCGTTGCCCTCGCTGTCGACGATCCGTATCTTCGAGCCCAGCGGCTTACCCATCGAGCCTACCGGTGCCGTCCCGAAGTTGGTGATGAGGATGCTGCCTCCGTCCACCGCGCCGTAGCCCTCGAATATCTGCAGGCCGAAGCGCTCCTCGAAGTCGCGCCATATGTCCGCGGGACAGCCGGCCGATACGACGACGCGCACGCAGTTGTCGGCGTCGTCGGGCTTCACTGGCTGCTTCATCAGGATCGGCATGATCGCCCCGAGGCCGTTGAAAGTCGTGGCGCGGTACCTGCGGACGTCGTCCCAGAAGCGGCTCGCGCTGAACTTCTCGCCGAGCGCGATGACGCCTTCGCCGTGCATCGTCGTGGTCACCGTGAGGAACAGGGCGTTCGCGTGGAAGAGCGGGTAGCAGGTGTAAGCAACGTCGCCCTTCTTCATAAGGATCCTCGTCAGGATCGAGAGCGGCTTCACGTTGGTAGAGTTGTACCGGTACACGACGCCCTTCGGCAGTCCCGTCGTCCCCGAGGTGTACATGATGATGCAGAGGTCGTCCGGGTCGTAGTGGACGTCCGGCTTCGAGGCGTCCGACCCGGGCAGGTACGCGTCCCGCAGGCTGAGCATCCCCGCCGGGAGCGTGTAGCCCTCGGGCGCGCGCTCGGTGTTGACGATCACCCTCTCGATCCCCGGCACCTTGTCCGCGATCGCCTGGTAGAACTCGAGCAGGTCGTGGTCGATGACCAGGAAGCGCGCCTCGGAGTTGTCGAGGATGTAGGCCAGCTGGTCGCCTCGCAGCGCCACGTTGGTGGGCACCGTGTACATGCCGAGCTTCTCGAGCCCGAAGAAGACGTCGAGCCACCTGGGCGTGTTCTTCATCACGATGGCGAGCCCTACGCCAGGTCCGCCTCCCTGCGCCCTCAGGAAGTTCGCCACGCGGTTCGCGTTCGCGTCCATCTCTTTGTAAGTGATGACCTCGTCCCTGAACTTGAGGAAAGGCCTGGAGCCCAGCTTCGCGGCCTTCTCCTCAAGAAGCTCGGCGTGCGACATGTCGCTCTCCAGCGACAGCCCCTTCGCGTTCACCATGCTCCGCAGGTTGACCCCCAGCGTGCCCCTCCTGCGCTCGTCGACCATGAAGAGCACGACCGAGCGGAGCGCTCGCCAGATCAGCCAGAGCTTGTGAACGAATATCCTCGAGCTTTCCCGGAGCTCTTCCACTTGTCCTCCTCGCTACTCTACGTTCAATATCGCTTTCAAGAGGCCCTCGAGGTAGTTGGGGTCCAGGACCTCTTCCGCCCCAATCTCTGTCATCAGGATGAGGGTGAAGTAGCCGCCGACGAACATCCACGCGGCGCCGCGCGCGTCCAGCTTCGTGGATATCTCGCCCTTCTTCTTCCCCTCCTCGATCATCCGCTGCGTCGCCTCGACGTTCATCTCGACGAATCCCGAGAGCTCGTCGCGGAAGTCGTCGTCGAAGGTGTTGTTGAGGATGAAGGCGAGGAATTTCCTCATCGCCGGGTTCTCACGGACGAAGTCGAGGTAGCTCGCGGCCACCCTCCTGAGGTACTCGACCGGTTTCCCCTCGGTCTCTTTGTATATCGCGGCGTACCGTTCGAGCAGCAGCCCCTCGACGTACCGGCAGCACTCGAGGAACAGCTCTTTCTTGCTGGGGAAATACTTGTACAGCGTGCCCTCCGCGACTCCCGACTCGCGCGCGATCATCGCGGTGGTGGCCTTCTCGTAGTTGGTCCTGGAGAAGACGTCGATCGAGGCGAGGATTATCTGTTCGCGCCTGGGGCCGTTGGCGGCGCGCTTCCCGGGCGGTTCCTGCCGGACGGCATCGGCGCTCTTCCGGGCTCCGCTCTTCCGCTGAGTCGAGTCGACCTTCATCCCTGGTGCCTCCAGACCGCCTCTCCGCTGGCAAGTGAGTGCTCACTCACCGTGAATCATAAGACCGGCCTGGGGCCGTGTCAACATGTTATTTTCTCCAGATGCGGGCCGGCTTCACCCCCGGTAGAACGGAGGCACGATAGCCCTGACCTGGGCCAGCATATCCTCGTTCAGCGGGAGCAGGTCGATGCGCTCGTGGGCCCTGAGAAAAGGCTTCATCCCCTCCCCGACGGCCTCGACGACAGTCCGGACGCGCTGCTCTTCGACCCCGCGTACGAACAGCAGCCCGATAGTCAGTTGCCCGGTATCTTCGCCGCCCTGGACCTCGAACAGAAAAGCCTCGACCACCTCGGGGAACGTCCTGAAGTCGGACTTGATCCGATCGGCGAGAGTGATGTAAGGCCACCTTGCAGGGGGGCGGACGAGGCTGGGTTGCCGCGAGACGTGCAATAACTCACCCGCGGCGTCACCCGCGGCGGCGGGCATCATCTCATCGGCCAGGCTCTCGAACTCCGCCCGCGTCACGGTCGCCCCGACGCGGTTCTTGTGGTTTATGACGATGCCCTCGATACCGTTCTCGACCGCCGTCCTGAACATGACCTTTCCGGGCATCACCGCGGTCCTTCCGCGCGCCAGCGGCTTCCACTTCCTGATGGCCCACATGTCCGTGAAGGCCAGCATATAGAGATTCCCTTCGTCGCTTCGCGCCATCACGAAGTCGACCCGGCCCTCCGGAATGGTCCCGTCGGCGAGCACCTGAGACACGTCCGCCAGCGGGACGAGAAAAGTGCCCTTCAGAAGTTCCTGGTAGAAAAGCCCACGGGACTTCGTGTTGTCTTCCCGGGACATGAGTCGCATCGCATCGAGCAGCCCGGGGTTGTTCACCCCGCGGTTCCCGCTCAGTTCCATCCTCAACCCCTCGCATTATTTCGGATGCAGTGTTACTGCTGACAATCTTCGCGACAAGAATATACAATTAGTCAGGCTTTTCTTGGGGCTACTGACGCCCAAGTTCTTTCCGCGGCCGAAAGGTGCATGCAAAAACCAGAGCGGGCATTATGGAAATGACCAACCTCATCAGGGTACTGGTCGTCGAGGACGACGAGTCACAGGCGTCTGTCATCAGGATGCTGCTCAAGACCGAGCTTGGCGCGGAGGTGGCGGTGGCTGGGAGCTGTGACGAGGCGCGGCGCATGATGTCGACCGGCACGTTCGAGCTGGTGACCATAGACTACCTGCTGCCGGACGGCAACGGGCTCGACCTCCTGGAGGAGATCACCGCCGCCGAGAATCATCCGGCGGTTCTGATGGTGACCGGGCACGGTGACGAGCAGACTGCCGTCAACGCTTTCAAGCATGGCGCCTCCGGGTACGTGGTCAAGGACAAGCGCATGCCTACCCTGCTGGTCGAAGAAGCGAAGTCGGCGCTCGTAAAGTCCGCGCTCGAGCGTACGGAGATCGACCTCTTCGAGTCGCGCGGGGAATTGATGAGCGTCTACGAGGGCATCGTCGACGGCGTCCTCGTCGCCGACCACCAGACGAGGAAGTTCGTCAGGACCAACCCGGCGATGTGCGAGATGCTCGGGTACTCCGAGAGCGAGCTCCTGAGCCTGAGCATCTCCGACATCCATCCGCCCGACGAGCTGGGGACCATCTACGAGTTCTTCGAGATGATATTCGAGGACGAGACCAGCGAGGCACGCTCGATCCACTGCCTGAGGAAAGACGGTACTTTGTTCGATGTGGACATCCGGGGACGGCGCATCACCTACAGGGGAAGGCCTTCGGAGCTGGGGATGTTCCGCGACATCACGGAGCACAACAGGGCCGAGCAGGCGCTGATGAAGAGCGAGCAGCGCTTCAGGAGCCTGGCGTTCGCCGCCACGGACGGCATCGTCCTGATGGACGATGAAGGCACAGTGACTTACATGAACCCCGCCGCCGAGGCGATCTTCGGGTACTCGATGGAGGAAGCCGTGGGTGGGAGAGCCCATGTGCTGTTCGCGCCCGAGGATATGCGCGACGAGTACGCCTCGCTCCTCGGCGCGTTCGCCCGGCGGGGCAACGGAATCGTCATCGAAGCGAAAGATGGCGGGGAGGCGGCCAAGGCTGAGTTCCCCGCCATGAAGAAGGAAGGGACGCGGTTCATAGTGGAAGCGTCCGGCTCATCCATGCTGACCGAAGAAAGATGGCAGATCATCCTGACCGTCAGGGACGTAACGGCGCGCAGGGAGGCAATGGACGCGCTCGAGACGAGCGAGGAGATGTTCAGGAAGCTCGCCGACGCCAGCGCGGCGGGCATCATCATCTACCAGGGCAGCAAGTTCGTGTACGTCAACGAGGCTGCAGCGGCGATGACCGGCTACGCCAGGGACGAGCTGCTCACCCTCGATTTCTGGGACGTCGCCGAGCCCGGATTCAGGGACATGGTGAAGGAGCGCGGGATGGCGCGCCAGCGAGGCGAGAAAGTGCCGGACCGTTACATGCTTCCGTACGTCACGAAGGACGGCGATCACCACTTCTCGGATTTCTCGGCCTCGGAGATCGAGTACCAGGGCGCGCCTGCCGGCATCGCGACCATCGTCGACGTCACGCACCTCGTCAGGATCGAGGAGGAGCTGCGCGCCGCGAATGCGGAGCTCCAGGGTTTCGCCCACACGGTATCCCACGATGTCAAAGCGCCGCTGGCCGCGGCAAGGGCCGGGGTTGAGGCTTTCAAGCAGCTGGTCGAAAAGTCGGGCGACGAGTTCGACGCCGACCTCGCCCGCGAGCTGCCCGAGGTCATCCTGAGGAGCCTTGTGAAGGCTGGCGACCTGGTGGAGGACCTTCTCGCGCTGGCCGTATCCAGGCAGGGGGACATCACTTCGATACCGGTGGAGATCGAGAAGGTGATGCTCCAGGTCGCCGACGAGAACGACGCGGAGATTCGCAGGCGGGGCGGCTCGCTCAGTTTCGACAATGACCTGGGGATCATCCTCGCAAACCCGACACAGGTGTACCAGGTGTTCTCGAACCTCGTGCGCAACGCCTTTCAGCACAACACCGCTTCAGTGCCGATGGTCGAGGTTGTAAACGTGGGCGACGAGACGCCGGGCGTGCACCGCTACATGGTCCGCGACAACGGCGACGGCATCCCGGAGTTGCTGATGGAAAGGCTCTTCGACCCGTTCCTCGCCGGGCCGGGCGGCGGCACCGGCATCGGTCTCGCGATCGTCTCGAAGATCGTCGCTTCGTACGGCGGAGAGATACGGGCTTTCAACGACGGCGGCGCCTGCGTCGAGTTCACACTCGTGGACAGGGTCTGAGAAGCGCTATTCGCGAGACTTGCGCAACGCCGCAAGCATCCCGGAGCGGTCGAAATAGACCTCGTTCCTGGTGATCTTCCCACCCCGGATCTCGACGATGTCCACGCCGTCCTCCTCGACAGAGGCCTCCCCGACCGGTATTGTCGCGTGCCATTTGAGCGTGCAGCCTTCTTCCGTCGGAAAGATCTCGACCAGCTCCCACCGCCAGTCAGGGTTGGCCGCGAGCAGCTTTGTGAAGTAGTCGAGCATCGCGGCCCTGCCACGGATTCCCTGTCGCATGCCCGGATCGGAGTAGAACGCGTCGTCGTCGTAGAAGTCGATCAGCCTGGCGGGGTCGTTACCTGTCCAGGCGGCCAGCCAGTCCCGGCAGAACTGCGTCAATCGGGCTTCGGTCCGCATCGCTCCAGCCTCCTCCCTGCGAGGGTACGACATTCTTAATATAAACTTCTTCCCCTCACAGGCCTCCCACGATATCATTCAATAAAGGGAGCGGTGCCGAACATTTCATCTTCGTGAGGCTCCTTTATTCGTTCTGCAAGGTCTGATGACCATCACGAAGGAGGCGCTCGATGTCGGAGCCTAACGGATCGACCGGAGAAACGACTGACGACGGTGGGGCGGGTGACGACCTGCTTGTCGACGTCGTGAACAACATCGCCATCATCACCCTGAACAGGCCTGACGTGGGCAACGCGCTCTCGTCCGCGCTCCTCGAGAAACTCACCAGGACCCTTTACGAGCTTGGCTCCGACAAGAACGTGAGGTGCGCCATCCTGCGCGGTGCGGGCAGCAGGGCTTTCTGCGTCGGCATCGACCTGGCCGAGATGCTCGCGGCGACACCCCCGCAGAACTATGCGCTCATCAGCCGCGGCGGGCGCCTGGGCGACGCACTTCAGGCCATAGACAAGTTCCCGTACCCGATAGTCGCCATGGTAAGGGGATACGCGTTCGGCGCCGGACTCGAGATTGCCCTCGCCTGTGACATCAGGGTCGCGTCGGATAACAGCAAGGTCGGGATGCCGCCGGCCCGGCTTGGCATAGTCTATCCGCCTGAGGGCATCGCGCGTTTCCTGCGCGAGGTCGGGCCGCTCACCACGAAGAAACTGTTCCTGACCGCGCGGCACTTCCGCGCGTCAGAGGGCAAGGAGATGGGCCTGCTGGACTGGGTCGTCCCCGACGAGGTCGTCGATGACCTGACGATGGACATCGCCGGCGACATCATCAAGCGCGCGCCGCTCTCGGTCGTCGGCCTCAAGAAATGCATCACCATCCTGTCGCACAGCGGGCCGCGCGCGGCGACGGAGCCGGAGATAACGCGCCTGGTCAGGGAAGCCATATCGAGCGAAGATGCGCATGAGGGCCTCGCGGCCTTCGCCGAGAAGAGGGACCCGCGCTTCAAGGGTAATTGAGGTAAGGCTCAGACCTGGACGTCTCCGGACGATAGACGGAATTTCTTGCCCAGCGCCTGTGACTGGACCACGTACCTGTATTCCGGCCTCTGTGCGTCCGGGCTCTCGCCCTCGACCTGGACCATCTCACCCGTGTGAAAAGCCACCTGGCCTGAGATGACGACGTCGTGCTGGATGACGCCCACTCTCGGCCCGGTCACCGCCACGGGCTGCGGGGCAACAGTCTGTGCGTCAGCCGGCGAGCCCTGCGCGAAGGCCGCCGCTCCGCCAACGGCTCCCCCGGTCAGGCCCGCTCCGGCCAGAGTAGCCTGCGGTGAAGGACGGTGCCTGATCGGAAGCGGCTTTGCCCTGGGCACCGGCTCGCTCCGCCGCGAAATCAGGTAGATGAACGCGCCGATGAAGATGAGGGCGAAACCCGCCACCGCAGCGATCATGTATGTCGTGTGGCTCGGGTTCTTGTAAGCCGAGAGCACGTACATGACGAGGATGAGGCCGCCGATGCCTCCGATGGAGCAGCCCGCGATCCAGCCGGCAAAATGCCACTGGTACCGCTTCGTCAGCTCCTCCTCGGACTTGTAGCTGATGATCAGGCCGGTTTCCCCGCTCTTGATGGCCGGCCCCGCCGCCGTCTGCACGGCCTCGCCGATCACGTAAGTCGGCAACCCCGTCCTGATGACCCACTCCGACTGGCGCAGCTCCCCCGTCTTGTTCGACATGAAAGAGGCGATGTTCATGACGTCGCCCATGAAGCCGGTTCCCCCCGGCGAGGTCATCACGCCCCCCGGCAGCCGGGTGGCGGTCTCTTCGGCGACGAACTCCGCGTCTCTCGGGTTGACCTGTATCGAGCCGGTCGAATCGCCCAGCCAGAACGGCGCGTGCTGCTGGGTGTCCGATACGGTACTCCAGTCTTGCGACTGCCTGTAATAGCCGTTGGAGTCCTGGTAGTCACGGACAGAGAGCTCCTCCACTTTGTGCCGGAAGAAGATGCTGCTCGTGCCGGTCACCGGCGACCTCAGCGGCTGGTCGGTCTGCGCTGTCGCGTACAGCTCGACAGTAGTCCCCTCGGGCGATGCCAGCTGTGCCGCTTCCTTCACAGTGCTGGTCGAGGTGGCCTGCATCCGCGAGACCTTGACCCGCGTCCTGAAGATAAAGACGAGCGCCACGATGGAGAAGATGAGGGCAACCGCGCCGATGCCGATCTCGATCAACTGGGTGTTGGTCAACTGAAGAACCTCCGCTCGGTAAAAGTGATTCCCCACGTCCATGCCACACGCCATATTCTAACTTTTATTAAAGGTGAAGCGCGACTTCGCAGGCGAGTCATCGAGCGTTACCGGCCACCTTGAAAACGGCGTGTCTGAAAGCCGTGGCCGCAATACAAAAGGGCGGGTCGACGACCCGCCCGTGTGTTCGAAAAAGCCGGTGTGCTAGTGCGCGAAGCCGAACGGCATGCTCCCCCCGGAGCAGCCTCTCTTGCGAAGCTCATCCTCCAGGAGCTTTGTGTTCTCGATCGGGGTCACCTTGTCGCTGAGGAGTCCGAACGAGTAATCCCGCTTGATCCTCTTGCAGGCGATCTGCACTTCGTTGTCGGTAAGGTTCCGGACCTCTTCCCTGGTCAACCTCTGCATGCTGAACGTCTCCCCCTTTGCTGTAAGTGAACCCCTTCTTACAACTACCTACGTTTAAGACTTCAAGAAAAAGACAGCTGTTTCCTTCAGCAGACCAACTCAAATCCTCAGGTACCTGTCACCAAAGGTCCGGACGGAACGGAAACCCCGGAGATGTATAATCTTTGCGGTCCCGACCGGCAACAGGAGTGAAGCAGTGGCTGACATCCTTCCAGGCACTTCGGTGTCGATAGCTGATGACATCGTCATCGGCGGGGTGATTGCTTTCGTAAGGGGCGAGCCGGTCGTCGTCGAGCAGGTATCACCGAACGCGGCCGACCCCTCGTTCAGGTACGTAGTCTTTTCGCAGATCATGAACACCCGTTACCAGTTGAGGGACGCGGACCTGGTCCGGGAAGTCGAGCCGGCCACTTCGGCGGGGCGGAGCAGGAGAGGCCTCATCGTCACGCTGGTCGTGATAGCCGTCGTCATCGTCGCCGGTGCCGCCGTCGCGACTGTCGTGGTGGGCAGAAAAAAGAACCCGGAGATCTCCGGCGGGCAGAAGACCGCGCTGACCACCGGCATCGCGTCCAGCCAGACCGCCCAGGCACGCCGGGCGGGTGAGATCCTGCGGAAGAGCGCGAGTGCCATCGCCGCCGCTTCCAGTGTGAAGATGGACATGGCCGTGCAGACGCAGGTGAACGGGACGAACGTCAGCGGGCGGATGCAGATCGAGCAGGTGGAGAAGGGCGCCTCCGGGACGGAATCGATGATGACGGGCGTCTTCGAGGGCCGCGAGTCGGTTATCTATGTGATCGGCTCTACCGCTTATATCTACACGAATGGCTCGTGAGTGAAGAGCGGGCTCCCTCTGCTGCCCGATCCGGGCGGCCCCGGTGGCGCCGAGATGGGTTCCCTGAGCCGCCTGCAGGAGTACCTGACAGCCGCCCCCAGCCCCACCGTGGTCGGAGAGGATGCAATCTCTTACGTCATAACGTTCAACCTCGGCCCCGACTACTTCACCAGAGAGATCGACCGATTGAGACCACGTGACGTAAACCCGGGCCGGGACGCGAACGACGCCGCCATTGCGAACCGGGACGTGGAGCTGACCTTCACCATCAGCAAGGCCAATTACCTGGTGAGCGAAGTGAATGAGAAGGTCGTGACACACGGCGTCCAGGCCGGCGGAGACGCCCTGACCGAAATGGATTTCAAGCTGTACGGCTACGACACCCCGATCAGCATCATCGTGCCGCCTGAGGCGCAGAACGCGCCGGAAGTCCCGCTGCCGGGCTACTGAGATACGCTCCCGCAAAACGCTCCCTCGATTAACGGCCGCCCTCGCCCGTCCGTTATTACAATCGGGTCCGCACTTCGTCGTCAGAGCCGAACGTGCGGTCAGCGGCAACTGGTCGCGGCTAGCAAACGGAGGGGGCGGATGCGAAAGAGAATCATCTTCGTAAGCCTTGCACTGGTCGCTGTCCTGCTGGCAACCGGTGCCTCCGCGGCGGGGCTTCCGGTGCGGAGCAGCCCCGCGTCTTCGGGGACTACACCGCGGCAGGACCAGCGGGCGCAGATCATCATCGAGCGCATCGAGCTGGTGATCGCGAGGTTCAACAACAACAAGGACCGGCACATCGCGGTCTACAACGCGGCGAAGGCCAAGGTGGCCGAGATCGTGACCGCGATGACAGCGAAGGGATACGACACCACCAGGCTCCAGGCGGACCTGCAGACCTGGAACTCCATGATCGTCAAGGCCGCCGGCGACTACGCCACGTTCATCTCGCTTCTGCAAACGGCCGAGCAGTACGCGCCATACGCTTCGCAGGGACAGTTCCTGAACGCCATCGAGGCGGCCCGCAAGCAGCTGCGGGTGTGCAACCAGGACAACCTCGACGTCAGGCACCAGTACCAGACGGTGATACGGCCGGATGTTGAGGCGCTCAAGAGCCAGACCCCGAAGTCGCCTGGCGGCACGCCGGCGACCTCGGCGCCGTGAGAGGGGCGAGGGGATGAGAAGCAGAAGAAAGGCCCTGGTCATGGCGATAGTAGTGCTGCTGGTGCTCGCCGCGGTGAGCCTCGCGGTCGCTTCGTGCGGCAGCTCCTCGACGACCGGCATCGGCTCGAGCTCGACCGCGACCGGTCAGCTAAGCGGCAAGGCGCAGGTCGACAGCTACCTTCAGCAGCTCGACCAGCAGATGAACTCAGTGACGGGCGAGTTCGATGAGAACCAGCTCAGCAACAAGGAGCTGGGGTACTAGGCCGACCGTCAGGGGTTGAAGACCGAGCCCTCGAAGAGGACGACTTTGCCCTGGTCGTCAGATATGGCGAAGTAGAACGGGTGGTCTACTACCATAGTGAAGTTGCCCTCTGAAGGCATCGCTGTAACGCCTACCTGCACTGAAGTCGCCGCCGCGGCCTCGGTGCCCTCCTCGTTGACATCGACGAACGTCTTCTGCGTGACGCTCTGGATGAACGGCTTGTCGACAGAACCCTGAGACAGCATCTTGCTGAAGTCCGCCGCGTCCGGCTCGAAGGCCACTCCCATCCCCATCGCGGTCAGCGTGTCCTTCAGCGCCTTCTCGTACTCCAGCTTGAATCGAGGCAGGGAGATCTCTCCCTCGGTCTCCTTGAACTGTGACATCCACTGCGCCCAGGACTGGGCGTTCAGGCCACCGACGAAAGCGGGCAGCGAGCCCGCCCCTTTTGGAAGGAAAACGTACATACCGGTCTTACCGGAGCCGTACGGAAGGAATATCGCCTGGAACTGATCGTTGTCGAGATACCGGAACTTGCCCGACTGCGACATCATCGGGACGGTCTTCGTCGAGCCGTCGCCGGTCGTGAAGGTCTTGTCTTTAGTAGCGGACTTCTCGAACTTGTTCGTCCACTCGCCCTTGAAGTAGATGGCGTTCAGCAGGAACAGGATCGCCTGCGGGTCTATCTTCTTCACCATCTCTTTTATCTTGGCGTTGGTCGCGTCGCTGACCCACGAGTTGATCGTCTTCACCGCCGAGGGGGAGCCGAAGTCCAGCGACTCGACCCGCGCGCCGTAGAACTCCTTGTTCGCCGCCAGGAAAGCGGGGGCGAACGTGACGCCCTGCTTCGCCCACAGCGAGTTCGCGATGTTCAGTTCCACCTTGGGGTCGATCTGCTCCAGCCAGTCGGTCATCGTCTTGTTGGAGGAATTTATCTCGTCCATGCTCATGCCCTGCAACTGCAGCGTGTTCTGCATCGCGGTGAGGGTACCGCCCGCCGAGCCGTTCATGGTCATGGCAAGCGCCAGCTCGAGGCTGGCCGGTGAGACGAAGACGTTCTTTCCCGCGTCGGAGGACGAGACCCCCTTGATGAGGTTGAAGCCCATCTGGGTGACTCGCTCAGGAAGAGGGCCGGCCGTCACCTTCGCCTGCAGCGCGCCGGAGGTGTTCGACGACTGGCCGCAGCCGGTGACCGAAACTATCAGCGGGACGGCGAGAAGCGCCACAAGGGTCGCCGCGATGGCCGCCGGGCGCCCGCCGACGAACCTGTTTCTCCTGGTTTTGACTGGACCGCGCAAACCGACCACCCCCGCGTGCCAAAGAGACACATTGTCGACTCAAGGACCGCGCCATCTCATGTTACACGAATCCTTAAAACTTTTAGACGCGTTTTGCGGCGACGGGGATCGAAAGTTGAACTATTTCTGAATCGCCGGAGGCCATCGCTTCGTCTAAATCTACAGAAGTTCCGTAAGCAAGGTTCGCAGTCGCGGGGGACGACGATGGTCAAGCTGATCTTTTACTGGTTCAAGTATCACAGGCTGGTGTACTGACCGGGTTCTCCCGCTGTCACGGCATCGAAGAGACATTCGCATAGCGCAACTGACCCCCCGCCGTTTCGACGGCTTAGAGGCCCGGCGCCAGCCGGGCCTCTTTCTTTGTGCCGGTAATCAGAAAGGATAAGAGTGGCTACCTGCTGTAGCAGAGGCTCGACAGCGGCGCGAGGAAGATGTTTACCAGGCCCTCTCCACCGTCTCCGTCGAATGACCCGTGACGGAAGTTGTCGTAGCCGCAGAAGTGCTCGAGGATATCCTGTCCGTAGCCGTTGTCGGGGAACGTGACGTGAAGGTCGCCCGTCTCCGCACCTGGGTGCCGCCGCAGTTCGCTGCGGAGGGCGATGAGCCTTACTTCTCTCCAGGAAAACTTACATTCGCGCGAATTGAAGCCGTAATTGCTGACTTCCCAATCGAGTTGCATGTTCCACCACCTGCGCCGTTTTGCAGGTAAGACGCAGTTCCGACACCAGCGGTTCCGAGGTAATTACTGCCAATGCAAACAGGGGTCAAACCTGAAACTTTGCATTAACGCGGGCCCGGATATCTGAATGCAAGATTTTAGGTTTGACCCCCTATGCAAGGTTTTGCACTTTTCGCAGGGGTTACTTCAGGTGCGGGAGCCTGTTCGAGAAGCCTGGCTCGGTGCAGCCGCTGCATGGGGCGTTCATGCCGACGCACCAGGTCGAGACAGGGCTCCAGATCCGGCGCGGGCAGTCGGCGTGAGTGGACGGGCCTTTGCACCCCATCTTGAGGAGGCACCTGTTCTCGTCCGGTCGGATGTCGTTCCAGTCCGTGAGGAAATCTTTCGCCTCGAACGAGTTCCTGCGCTCGCACATGTCATGCAGCTTTGCCTCGTAGAACGTCCCAAGCCTGAGCCTCTCGTCCAGGTTCGGCTCCTTGATGTGGTCGTCCGCCCAGAGCAGGAGGCAAATGAGAGTCCCTATGACCCAGTCGGCGTGCGGCGGACAGCCGGCGACGTTGATGACGGGCTTGGTGGGATCGATGGCCTCGACCACGTCCGTCGCCGAAGTGGCGCCGGTCACGCTTGCCTCCATCATCGGGATGCCACCGTAAGACGCGCAGTTGCCGACAGCCAGGACCGCCTTCGCGCCGGGTATCGCCTCGAGGAGCCAGTTGAAGATCGTCTTGTTCCCCGGGACCTCGTTGCCCAACAGGTCGATCGTGTCCTCGCAGGTCCCGAAAGTGCAGAACTCTTCGCCATCGCCGGTGGGGATGGCGCCCTCGAGGACCACCACGTACTGGCCGGAGAAGTCTTTCTCGGTCTGCGCGATGATGTCCGTCGCGAGCTTCCCCTCGGCGGCCATCAGGTCCGGCTGGTAGCGCAGTGACAGCTTCCCGAAACCGAGGTCGTGGGCGTTGAACTTGTCGCTGTCCATCAGCGTGACGGTGCAGCCGGTACAGTTCTGGCCCTGGACCCAGATCACCGGGGCCTTGCCGTCCACCAGCTCGTCGATGTGGTCGTGGATGTGCTCGACCAGGTCGTCCGGAAGGCCGAGATGGTCGGCTATCAGTTCCGCTTGTTCTATGTGGCTCTCTTCGATCTCGTCATGTGAGCTCAAACGCTCGAACCTCCGCACGGCCATATTTCCTGTCTTTCGTCCTCGACATTATATCCGCTTGGTGCGCGGTCGAGACCATGAGAAAAGACCCGCGGGGTCAAATATCTGCCGTCAGCGGGGCGGGCGGCGCGATTGGCGGAACCGGAGCTCTTTGTAAGATCATCAGTGGTTGATCTGGAGCTTGCTCGCTCAGACTCTCCCTGGCTCGTGCCGAAAACCGGGTAAAGGCAAGAGCGCTATTCGCGGAGGCGACATGGACTTCCTGGCAGCCACTTCACACAGCGTCACGTACTACGTCGTCGGCTTCATCGCGGGCTTCTCGATGATCACCGCCGGCATCGTGCAGATGGTGCGCCTGCGAAAGCAGAAGGCGCCCGAGGAAGCGGAGAAGGCCGCCGTCGAGCAATATACGAAACAGGAAGAGAAGCCTGCTGGCGAGAAGCCCGACGAACCGGAGTAACGTCAGCCTTCCAGCAAACCTGCCGTCTTCAGTGTCTGTTCCACCGTGTCCGCCTGGCCCGGCTCCAGCGGAGGCAGGGGTGGCTTCACCGATGTGCTTACCGGATGGCCGAGCTGTCGCAGCCCCTCCTTCAGCATCGCGTGGGGCGTCGGCGACGACGCGAGCAGCGGCGCGAGCGCGACGATCTCTTTCTGTAGCTCCGCGGCCGTCTCACTGTCACCGGCGGCCAGCGCCCTGTACAAGGCGACCGCTTTCTCGGGGGCGAAGTTCGGCAGCGGGCAGATGGCCCCGCACGCGCCGGCGGCCATCATCTCCGTCAGGTTGAGAGTGGTCCCTGAGAAGGCGCAGAAGTCTTCACCGGTCGCGTCGACGAGCTCCCGGACCTCGTTCGCGTCGAAGATCGTCTCCTTCGCGCCGACGATGCAGCCTCGCGCGGCGAGCTCCGCGATGGTGGCGGGCGCAAGCTTGAGGTGGGTGTGTGTCGGGAAGTTGTAGTAGAGGACCGGTATCGATACCGCGCCGCATATCGACTCGTAGTGCGCGGTGACCTGTCGCTCCTCGAGCGGGTAGAAGACCGGGAGCGCCACCAGCAGGCCGTCCGCCCCAGCGTCCTGCGCGTAGCGAACCATGGCGAGGGCCTCCTCCGTGCCGTGCTCGTTCACCCCGGCCACCACCGGCACGGCGCCGTCGGCCGCCTTCACCACCATATCGATCGCTTCCTGTTTGAGCTCCCTGGTCAGGTAAGGGCACTCGCCGTTGCTGCCGAGCACCACGAGCCCCTGCACTCCACCTTCGACGAGGTGATGAGTCATGTGTGTCATCGCCCGGCGGTCCACACCGCCGTTGTGGTCGTAGGCCGTCATCATGACCGTAAAGATTCCCTCGAACTTCTTCATCGGACCTCCCAGCCGATCCGCGCCGCCGGTCGTTCTCTCTTATTCCTCCCGCCGGGCGCCTTCCCTCGACGAGATCTCGAGCGCTTTTCTCCGTCGCTCGTTCTTCATGGCATAGTAGCCGCGGCCGCACGCCTCGGCGGCCACGAATACGCTTATCTCCCAGGGCACCTGAAGGGACCACCTGCCGTGGCCCGGCCATGCTGTGCAGGTCTTTCGTGCCGGGTCGAGGCTGACCGTCGCCACGGCGATGCCTTCCTCGAGGCCCAGCCGCTCGAGCACCTTCCCGTCGGAGTCGACGATGGTCGACGTGCCGGGGAAGCGCGAGTCCTGCCTGTAGAAAGGCATGCCCGGCACCGGCGATCTGAACGGGCCGCTCTTGTTGATATAAACCACCGGCACGCCGAGCCGGCTCGCGTACATGGGCGGCATCTTCTCCAGGACCTTCGCGTATTCGTCCAGCCGGCTCTGCCTCATCAGCGGAGTCGGTGTGGGTGAAGGTGCCGAGTGCGGCATCAGTATCAGGTCCACGGAGCCGGCACACATCAGCCGGGGAAGGAAGGACAGCTGGTTCTCGTAGCAGATGCCGACGCCTATCTTCGCGAAGTCGGTCTCGATGACGTGGTCGTTCTTCTCACCCTTGAAGTAGCAGGCCTCGACCGCCGCGGGCTTCTCCTTCCTTACCTTGCCCCACGCGCTTCCGTCAAGCCCTGTGATGAGGAACGTGTTGAGGAAGTCCTCCCCCACCGCCTCGAGGAAGCTGGTGCCGATGCTGACTCCGAGCCTTTTAGAAGTCTCCGCCAGCCACCGCGCCGTCGGCCCGTCCGCCGGTTCGCCCGCGTCCCATATCTCGGGGGTGAAGACGTAGCCCGTCGGCATGAACTCGGGAAATACTATGAGCTCGGCACCCCTCTGCGCGGCCTCTTCGGCGAATCCCGTGGCGCGCCTGAGGTTCTCCTCGACCGCGCCGTTCTTCGACTCCATCTGCACGGCGGCCACCGTGAGTTTCTTCGCGTCTTTCGCCATCTCAATCTCCCCCGCCATCGCCGGACTTTTCAGAGCAAAGTGGACACAGCGACCTTCCCATCGAGGCGTCGATCCGGTCCATCACCTCGTCCGCGAGCTCCTCGAGCGGCCTTGCCGTGTCGAGGACGAGGAGCATGTCCGGCCGGACCTCGTCGGGCCTCTCGAACTCCGCGAGCTGCCGGGGCAGGAGATCCAGCCTGCCGTCGGAGCAGTCTTCGCCTGCCCTCTGCCGCTCGATCAGCCTCTTCTCGAGGACGGCCCTGTCGGCGGTGCACTCGATGAAGAGCATGTCGATGTCGGTCTGCCTGGCCAGGTCGAGAAGGGCCGCTCGCTGTTTCCGCTTCGAGAAGGACGCTTCGATTATCAACGAATAACCCGCCACGGTCATCTTCAGCGCGGTCTCGGCCAGCGTCCTGTAGACCCTGTCGGTCATCTCGCTCGAGTAGATGTCCTCGCCGAAGCCGACGTTCCTGTGCTCCTCCGGGCCGATGCCGGCAAGCGATTTCCTCACGAAATCCGAATCTATAACGTGCATGGAGTTCCTCTCGGCGAGGACCCTCGAGAGGGCGCTCTTGCCGCTCCCCATCACGCCCATCAGGACCAGCACCGTCGGGGAGCCATGTCCCCCGGCGTATCCATGCGCGAGCTCGAAGTACCTCCTCGCCCGTATCACCGAATACTTGAGCTCCTTCGGGCTGATCGAGGCGCCCGCGACCGGGATCGAATACACCTTTCCCCTGACGAGCGCGAGCCAGGCCTTGTAGAAATCGAGCAGCTCGAGCAGGCCCGCGTCCCCCGACAGGTCCACGTATTGCTCGACGTACCGCTTCGACAGCACCGGCTGGTCGAACGCGTCCAGGTCCATCGCCAGGAACGCTACTTCCCTTGCCACGTCGATGCGCCTGAAGGTGTCGTTGAACTCGATGCAGTCGAAGATGTCGACCGCGCCGGGAGGCAGGCAGATGTTCCTCGAGTGCATGTCGCCGTGGCAGTCGCGGACCCTTCCTTCTGCGACCCTGCGCGACAGCAGACCGCGGTGCTCCCGGATCCATCCCGAGAAGAAATCGCGCATCTCCTCGAGCGCGCCCGTGGAGATCGTCTCCCCGGTGTACGCCTCGACCTCGCGGAGGTCTTCGGTCATCTCGCGCTCGAGGTTCTCCGGCGTCCCGAAGGATGAGATCTCCGGGCCGGTCTCGGCCCTTTTATGAAAGTCCGCAACGGCCCCGGCCGTCTCGTCGATCATCGCCGGGGTGACCAGTTCGCTCTCCAGCAGCACGTTCATCATGCGGTCGGCGGGAAGCCTCTTCATCTTCACGGCGTACTCGATCGGCTCGCCCTCCCCTTCGACGCGAAGTGAGCCGCCCTCCGAAGTGATCGGAACCACGCCGAGGTAGATCTCCGGCGAGATCCGCCTGTTCAGCTGGACCTCTCGCTCGCAGAAGTGAAGTCTCTTCTCGAGGGTCGTGAAGTCGAGGAAATCGAGCCGGATAGGCTTCTTGATCTTGTAGGCGAAGCCGCCGGCCAGCACGACCAGCGACATCTGCGTCTGTACCGCTTCGATATCTGTAGCCTCGAACGGGAAGGCGTCCGCCCTCTCCACTCCGCTCGCGATGTCCCCGATGTCCATGAATACCGCCATGCGTGCCGTCGCCGCCTGGTCCAAGTCTACGTTATTCGCTCCTCACAAGAATCTGTGGGTCGTTTCCGGCATCGGCAGGTCTCCCATCACATGATAGAGAGCCAGTTGGAACGTCCCAAACGTACGGTAGCCGT
>Ga0209747_1000192_pt1 | contig 32517 bp, 32 predicted proteins | sample BarGraNGADG00311_FD_184498 | JGI IMG/M metagenome (GOLD analysis project Ga0209747, IMG submission 184498) | Arctic peat soil microbial communities from Barrow, Alaska - Barrow Graham LP Ref core NGADG0011-311 (SPAdes) (version 2) | ecosystem: Environmental > Terrestrial > Soil > Wetlands > Peat...
GGGCTGCTCGGCGAGGACGGAGCGCAGCGCGTCTGCCAACCGGTGGTCCGGGCGCTGCGCACCCGCCCGGACGTGGTCGGGGTCGTCCCCGCCGGTCCTCGCCTGCTGCCAGAGCTGCTGGTGGCGGCCGGCATCGCGCCCGACCGGGTGTGCTCGCTGGTAGCTAGCCGACCGCGACCGCAACGGGCGATGCGAAGACGGCATGCGCCGCCGCGGCCGGGCGCCGCTCCCCGACGAAGATTTCCTCCCGGTCCCGCTCGGACATGCCGCCCCACACGCCGTATGGCTCGTGCACCGACAGGGCGTGCGCGGCGCACTCGGCCAACACCGGGCAGCCGGCGCAGATCGCTTTGGCCGCCGCCTCCCGGGACGAGGCACGGGAGCCCCGCTCGCCCTCCGGGTGGAAGAACAGTTCGCTGTCCTGATCGCGGCAGGCCCCCACCAACTGCCATGCCCAGGTGTCGAAGGAGGGTCCAGGCAGTTGTCGAGCGTCGGCCATAGCCATCTTCGGCTCTCCAGAGTGATTGCGCGGGCACGCAGAGTACATCTACGCCGTAGTCATGGGACGACAACATCCGCCGTATGTCAAGACCTGGCACTCGGCTTTTCCAAACCCGCACGCGACGAAGGGCCGGCATGATCGCAGCGGCGCGGGCGGCGCAACGCCGTAGCGGCGGCCCGACCACGACAGTGAGTGCCGGGGATCCGTGGGTTAACGCCGGGTTAACGCCGGTTAACGCAAGGTGCGCAGGCTTGTCAGGAGCAGGCCGAGGCCTTGCTCGAGCTCCGCCGCGCCGTCATAGCGGGCCAGCGCGCTCGACAGCGCCCGCAACCGGGGGAACTCCCGTACCGGCAGCCGATGCAGACCCAGTCGCAGCAGGTCGTCGGTCTCGTCCGGGTTGTCCACCAGGGCTTGCAGCTCGTTGAGGACGTGGCCGTACAAGAATCCGGTGAACGATCGGTAGGCTCGCAGTGCGACGGGGGCCGAAAAGCCCGCCTTGATCAGGAGCTCGAGGAAGTCCTCCAGCGGTCGCAGCGTGCTCAGCGGACGAAGGCTCAGTGGAGTGGTCAGCGGCTGGGTGACCAGCAGTGGGACGACGTTGGGATGCGCCAACACCAGCCCCCGAAACGCCCGGGCGACCGCCCGCAGCTCCCCTTCCCAGTCCGGGCTCTCCGGCTGCACCACCAGCTCGGCCAGCACCAGCTCGGCCAGGCCGTCAAGCACGGCGGCTTTGTCCGCGGTGTGCCGGTACAGCGACATGGGGTCGCGGCCGAGCGCCCGGGCCAGCTGCCGCATGGACAGGCCGTCGACGCCGTCGCGGTCGACGATCTCCAGGGCGGCGGCGAGCAAGCGTTCCCGGGACAGCGGCGCCTGCAGGGGCGCGGCGCCAACCCCGGCCGCCGTCGCCGACCCGCGTTCACGCCACAGCCGGCTGCCCGGTCTGTCGGTGCTTCTGCGGGTGACCATCCAGGCCCTTGCCCTCGACGTACTACCGACGATACGTCCACGGGGCAAGCCGACGGGGCAAGCCAACGAGGGCGCTGACGAGATGGACGCCCTACTCGCCCAGTGCAGCGGGGGGCCTCAGCGAACCACGAGCACCGGGCAGGCAGCGAGATGGATCACTTTGTGGGCGAGGCTGCCAAGCAGGAGTCCGGTCAGCTCCCCACGGCCACGCGACCCCAGGACGATCAGTCCGGCACCGAAGGTTTCCGCCGCGTCGAGCACCTCGCGGGCCGTGGAGCGGTACACGCTGGACCGCACCTCCCCCCGCACCTGGGCGCCCACGGCCGTCAGTTCAGCGACGACCCCTTCGACCAACTCATGGGCCTCCTGCCTGGACTCGGCCGGCACTACCGTCATCCCGGCGACGGCCTCCTGGACATGTAGCACGAGAACCTCGCCGGCACCGGCTTTCACCAAGTCGACGGTTGCGGCCACGGCCTTGTCGGCGCACTCCGAGCCGTCGACCGCGAGCAGAACCTTCTCCAGCATGCCTACCCCTTCGACCAACGGACCACCCGGCACCGCTGCGAGTGCATGGCGGCGATCATGCCACCTCGGGTCTGGCGATTATTGCCGAGGCGGTGCCGCACGGATACCCCCGGTTCGGCTGCGAATGTGGTCAAATCCACCATCCCACGACACCATTGACCGCTCGCTTCCGCCCTCTGGAGCAGCCATGAACCCGCTCGCCACCAAGACCGTCGAGCAGTCGATCCGCGACACCGAAGAGCCCGACCATCAGCTCAAGAAGTCCCTAGGGCCGCTCGACCTGACCGTCTTCGGCGTCGGCGTCATCATCGGCACCGGTATCTTCGTGCTCACCGGCAAGGCGGCCGGGGTCCAGGCCGGACCCGCAGTCGCCTTCTCGTTCATCTTCGCCGCGATCGCCTGCGGTCTGGCCGCCCTGTGCTACGCGGAGTTCGCCAGCACCGTGCCGGTGGCCGGATCGGCTTACACCTTCTCCTACGCCAGCCTGGGTGAGATCTTCGCCTGGATCATCGGCTGGGACCTGATCCTGGAGCTCGCTCTGGGCGCCAGCACGGTGGCGGTCGGCTGGTCGACCTACTTCGCGGACGTGATGAAGTCGGCCGGCATCACGATCCCCAAGTCGCTGTACGGCGAGAACCACAACCTCGTCGCCGCCGCCATCGTGCTGCTGCTCACCGCCGTCATCTGCCTCGGCATCAAGGTGTCCTCGCAGATCAACCTGGTGGTGGTCACGATCAAGGTCGCGATCGTCCTGCTGGTCATCATCGCCGGCGCCTTCTACATCAAGACCGCGAACTGGTCGCCGTTCATCCCGCCGAGCGGGTCCAAGGCCGCCGGGGGCGCGTCGTTGACGCCCTCGCTGCTGCAGGACATGGGCTTCTCCCCCGGCGCCTTCGGCATCACCGGCATCTTCACCGCCGCCGCGCTGGTGTTCTTTGCCTTCATCGGCTTCGACATCGTCGCCACCGCGGCGGAGGAGACCCGTAACCCGCAGCGGGACCTGCCGATCGGCATCTTCGGCTCGCTGGCCATCTGCACGACGCTCTACGTGGCGGTGTCCCTGGTGATCACGGGCATGGTCAAGTACACCGAGATCAAGATTAATGCTCCGCTGGCCGAGGCGTTCCGGTCCGTTGGCAAGCCCGGCATCGCCACGATCATCTCGATCGGCGCGCTCGCCGGTTTGACCACCGTGATGATGATCTTGATGCTTGGGCAGAGCCGGGTGTTCTTCGCGATGAGCCGGGACCGGCTGCTGCCCAGCGTGTTCTCCAAGGTTTCGCTCCGGTTCGGCACGCCGTACCGGACCTCGATCGTCACCGGAGTCGTGGTCGCCGTCATCGCCGCCCTGGTGCCGCTCGGGGAGCTCGCCGAGCTGGTCAACATCGGGACGTTGTTCGCGTTCGTCGTCGTCGCCATCGGCGTGGTGCTGCTGCGCCGGTCTCGGCCGGAGCTGCCGCGGGCGTTCCGGTGCCCGGCGGTGCCCTTCGTGCCGATCCTGTCGGTGCTGGCCTCGTTCTACCTGATGCTGAACCTGCCGGCCCTGACCTGGGAGCGGTTCGTCATCTGGATGGCCATCGGCCTGGTCATCTACGTGTTCTACGGCGCGCGCAAGAGCCGGCTGGCCACGGCAGCGGAGACCGGCTACAACACCGCCGAGTACGGCGGCGAGGCGGCCGAGATCGCCGGTCGGCAGTCGCGTAGCGGCGCCACGCCAGCGGGCTGACCGGCGCGGTCGGCTGACCGGCGGCGTCGGCAGGCCGGCGGGGTATCAGCGCAGCCGGCGGGCGCCCGAGGCCGGCGTCACCCCGAAGACCTCCGGCGCGCGGAACCCGGCGGCGGCGAAGGCGCCCCGCACCGCGGCGGCCAGCTCCTCGCGCGCCGTCGTCGGCACCAGGGCGAGCGCGCAGCCACCGAAACCGCCCCCGGTCATCCGGGCTCCCACGACGCCGGCGGCCATCGCGGCCGTGACCGCGGTGTCCAGCTCGGGGCAGGAGATCTCGAAGTCGTCGCGCATGGAGACGTGCGACGCGGACAGCATCGGCCCGATCTGGGCGATCTTCCCGGCTCGCAGCAGCTCCACAGTCGCCAGCACCCGAGCGTTCTCGGTGACCACGTGCCGCGCCCGCCGCCGCGTCACCGGGTCCAGCTCCGATCCTGCGGCGTCAAGCTGGTCAGGGGTGACGTCCCGCAGCGCCGGCACCCCGAGCACGCGGGCCGCCTGCTCGCAGGAGCGGCGGCGGGCGCCGTACTCGCCGGTGGCGTGGGCGTGGGTGACCCGGGTATCCACCAGCAGCAGCGCAAGGTCGGCGGCGGCGACGTCGAGCGGTACGGCCTGCGACTGTAGCGACCGGCAGTCCAGGAAGACGGCGTGGCCGGCCTGCGCGAGCAGCGCCGCCATCTGGTCCATCACGCCGACCGGGGCACCGACGACCTCGTTCTCGGCCCGCTGGCCGGCCAGCGCCAGCTCGGTGCGGGACAGCGTCGAGTCGGTTAGGTCGGCGACCGCCAGGGCGACCGCACCTTCCAGCGCGGCGCTAGAGGACAGCCCACCGCCGACCGGGACGTCGGAGTCGACCATGACGTCCAGCCCCGGGACTGCAACCCCCGCCTCGCGCAGTGCCCACACCACTCCCAGCGGGTACGCCGACCAGCCGGACACCACGCCCGGGGCAAGGTCGGCGACCGCGAGCTCCGGCGCCGTACCTTCCTGCTTCGACCAGCACCGCAGCTGGCCGTCGGCCCGTCGGCCCACTGCCACCAGCGCCTCGCGGTCGATGGCGAACGGCAGCACGAAGCCGTCGTTGTAGTCGGTGTGCTCACCGATCAGGTTCACTCGGCCCGGGGCGGCCCACACCCCGTCCGGGGACCCGCCGGTCTGCTCGGCGTAGCTAGCGGCGACTGCGTCGGCCCGCTCCATCGTGCGGCTCACCGCGCGTCCACGCGCGGTCCACCCACGCCGGCGCAGCCTGATCGCCCATGGTCGACCAGGCTACTGGCTGTTCCGGCGAGGCGCTTCCGGCGAGGCGCTTCCAACCCGCCGTACCGTGGGTTAGTTTGTCGGGTCGAAGGCAGGTGGCGGTGATCACTGTCCAGGCGGCCGCCCAGCGCGAGCTGCGGTCCGACGAGGTGCTGGTCTTCGACTGGCACCACGTGGCCATCTGCTGCGCCGGTGCCGGGGAGACGTCGCTGCACGCCGCGCCCGGCAAGAGCATCGCCGGTTCGTCGACGTACCGGCTGCTGCCCGGCGATCCCGTTGCCCCAGTCTACGCCCACCGGCAGGCCTATCCGCACCTGGTCGACCGGGACGTCACCATCGACGCTCGGCGCTTGTTCGGGCGCCGGCAGTTCCGCTCCAACCTGCCAAGTGACTTCGGACTGCGCGCCAGCCTCGGTCGGCTGCCGGCCCAGCCGTCTTCCCCCACCCCCCGCGGAGGTGTCCGATGAGCTCCGAGCTGCGTACCGACGACCGGTCCGGTGACCAGCTGGCCGACCGGCCCGGCGGCCGGTCCCGCATCGGCCAGACGATCGTGTGGGTGCTGGTCGCGGTCGTCGGCGCGACCGCCTGGGGAGTGCTGGCGCTGGTCCGGCACGAACGGATCTCGGCGCTCTGGATACTCGCCGCCGCGCTGGGCTCCTACGCCATCGCCTACCGCTTCTACGCGCGGTTCATCGTCCGCCGGGTGCTGGGAGTCGACGACACCCGGGCCACGCCGGCGGAACGGTTGGAAAACGACATCGACTTCCAGCCGACCGACCGGCGGGTGCTCTTCGGACATCACTTCGCCGCCATCGCGGGCGCCGGCCCGCTCGTGGGTCCGGTGCTGGCGGCCCAGATGGGCTACCTGCCGGGCACGATCTGGATCGTCGCCGGCGTGATCTTCGCCGGTGCGGTGCAGGACATGGTGACGCTGTTCTTCTCCATGCGCCGCGACGGCAAGAGCCTCGGGCAGATGGCCCGCGAGGAGATCGGACCGGTCGGCGGGGCCGCCGCGCTGCTGGCCGTCTTCACCATCATGATCATCTTGCTGGCGGTGCTCGCGCTGGTCGTGGTCAACGCCCTGGCCGCCTCGCCGTGGGGCACTTTCTCGATCGCGATGACCATCCCGATCGCGCTGTTCATGGGGTTCTACCTGCGGGTGCTGCGACCCGGCCGGGTGATGGAGACCACGGTGATTGGCGTCGCCCTGCTGCTGCTGGCCATCGTCGCCGGCGGCTGGGTGCAGGAGTCCAGCTGGGCGAGCGCGTTCACGCTGTCAGCAAAGGCGCTGGTCATCTGGCTGATGGTCTACGGCTTCCTCGCCTCCGTGCTGCCAGTGTGGATGCTGCTGGCGCCGCGGGACTACCTGTCGACCTTCATGAAGATCGGCACGATCGGCCTGCTGGCGATCGGCATGCTGTTTACCCTGCCGGTGCTGCACAACGAGGCGATCACGAAGTTCGCCACCAACGGCAAGGGTCCGGTCTTCGCCGGCTCGCTGTTCCCGTTCGTCTTCATCACCATCGCCTGCGGCGCACTGTCGGGCTTCCACTCGCTGATCGCTTCGGGCACTACCCCAAAGATGATCGAGAAGGAGTCGCAGATCCGGCTGATCGGGTACGGCGGGATGCTCGCCGAGTCCTTCGTCGCCATCAGCGCCATGATCGCCGCTTCGGTGCTCGACCAGGGCCTCTACTACGCGATCAACGCTCCGGCGGGCGTGGTCGGCGCGACGGCCCAGACCGCCGCGACCGCCGTCACCAACCTCGGGTTCCCGATCACCCCGAACGCGCTGACCGCGGCCGCCGCACAGGTGCAGGAAAAGACCCTGATCGCCCGAACCGGAGGGGCGCCTACGCTGGCGGTCGGGATGTCGGAGATCTTCTCCAGTGCCTTCGGGGACACCCTCAAGGCGTACTTCTACCACTTCGCGATCATGTTTGAGGCGCTGTTCATCCTGACCACGGTGGACGCCGGCACCCGGGTCGGCCGCTTCATGCTGCAGGACACGCTCGGCAACGTTTGGAAGCCCATGGCTCGGGTGTCCTGGCGGCCGGGCGTGTGGTCCACCAGCGCGGTCGTCGTCGGCGCGTGGGGTTACTTCCTGTGGACGGGAGTTACCAACCCGCTCGGCGGGATCAACCAGCTGTTTCCGCTGTTCGGCATCGCCAACCAGCTGCTGGCCGCGGTCGCCCTGGCGGTGTGCACCACGTTGTTGATCAAGCACGACAAGCTCAAGTACGCGTGGGTCACCGCAATCCCGCTGGCCTGGGACACCTTGGTGACCCTCACTGCCAGCTGGCAGAAGATCTTCTCCGCTGATCCGGGTCTCGGGTTCTTCGCCCAGCGCGACCGCTTCCAGACTGCGCTGGACAAGGGCACAGTGCTCAAGCCCGCGAAGAACATCGCCGACATGCACGCGGTGGTGACGAACTCCACCGTCGACGGCGTGCTCTCGGCGCTGTTCGCCGGGCTGATCGTCATCGTGCTGCTCGACGCCGTCCGGGTCTGCATAAAGGCGGCCCGGACCCGCGGCGGGTTGCCGACCGCGGAGGCACCGTACGTCGAGTCGCATATCGTCGCGCCGGCCGGACTGATCCCCACCGCCGAGGAGCGGCGGGTGTTGGCCGGGACCGGGGCCGGTAGTGGCTCGGGAACTCGGGGGGCGCACCCGTCGTGACTATCGGCTGGGCCGGCACCGCCCTGCGCGGCATCCGTTGGTACCTGCGGGAGGCCACCGGCGAGTCGGCGTACGACTCCTACGTCACGCACGCTCGCCGGGAGCATCCCGATGCGCCAGTGTTGCCGCGGCGGGACTTCGAGCGGGTCCGCCAGGACGCCCGGGCGAGCCAGACCCGGGCGCGCTGCTGCTGAGCTGGCCCTACCGTCAGGACGCCGCAGCGGCGTCCGCGGGCTCGCCGCGGTGCACCTGGGCGAAATACGTCGTCACCGTGGTGATGACGGCGATCAGCGGTACGGCGACGATGGCACCCGGGATGCCGGCGATGATGCTGCCGGCGGTGATCCCGAAGGCCACCGCCAGCGGGTGCAAGTGCACCGCCCGGCCCAGCACGAGCGGCTGCAGGATGTGGCCTTCCAGCTGCTGCACGGCCAGCACCACGGCCGCGATGATCAGCGCCACTGCCGGCCCCTTGGCGACCAGGGCCACGAGTACGGCGGCGATGCCGGCGACGGTGGCGCCCACCAGTGGGATGAAAGCGGCCAAGAAGGTCAGCAGCGCCAGCGGCACGACCAGCGGCGTCCCAGTGAGCAGCAGGCCCAGTCCGATGAACACCGCGTCCACGGTGGCCACCAAAATCGTCCCCCGGATGTAGCCGGTCAGGGTCCTCCAGGCTCGGGTGCCGGCCTCGTCAACCTCCGGTCGCACGTGTGCGCTGAACAACCGGAGCACCCAGCGCCAGATGCGCTCGCCGTCGAAGAGCAGGAAGAACGTCGTGAACAACACCAGTACGGTGCCACCCAGGACCTCCAGCGCCGTCCGGGCGCCCTGCACCGCGCCCGTCGCCAGCCGCGACTGGTTGTCCCGGATGGCATCCCGGATCTGGCCGCGGTAGCGGTCGATCTGCTGCTGGTCGACGCTCGCCGGCCCGGTGACCAGCCAGTTCTGCACCTTGTCGATGCCGCCGCTGACACTGGTCTGCAGTTGGGTGATGTCGTGGCCGGCCTGCCGGGAGGCCAACGTGCCCACCCCGGCCAGCAGCAGGACTAGGCCCAGGACGGTAACCGCGGCCGCCAGCCCTCGCGAGGCGCCGGCCCGGCGCAGCCGGCTCGTCACCGGCCACAGCAAAGCGCTGATCAGCAGGGCCGCGAACACCGCCAGGGCGATCAGCTGGAGCCGGGCGAGCAGCAGGCCCAGCAGTACGACGGCGGCCGTCACGATGAGGATGCGCAGGCTCCAATCGGAGGCGGCGCGCAGCAGCGGCGGAGCCATGGTGCTGGGAGCGCGGCGCGCGCCGGGACTCGCTTCGCCGCCGGCACTCGCCCGTTCGCCGCCGTCGCGCGGTCCGGCGTCCGCTTGCCGGTCGCTGACCGGAGGGCCGGCGGGGGCAGTCGTCGCCCCCGGTCGGCTCAGGGTGTGCTGAGCGTCAGCTGACATGCCGCACATTCTGCGGCAGGTTCCGGGTGCCGACGACTGGGCGGCACCGCACGCCGGTCAGCGAGAGCGAGCTCGCCGGCGACGCAGGAACACGAAGAGCACGGTCATCGCGCCGCCGGCCATTGCCACCCGGTCCCAGCGGACCGTCTTGCGCGCCGGGTCCCAGGCGGCGACCCCGGCGTAGCCGGTGTCGGCCGGCAAGGTCCCCGCCGAGTCGCCAATCGGCAGCCGGCTGGAAAGGTCGGCGGATGCGCTTCCGGCCCGCTCGCGGAACGCTCCGGCCTTCTCGAGCAGCACCTCGCTCTTGGCCCGGAGCACCTCGCCCTGCTGCCGAGCGGTGAGCTTCACCTTGTAGGCGCTCCGGTTGGCGACGTTTTTCGGACTGACCCTCTGGGCAATGGCATCGACCGTCTCGGCCAGTTCGCGGCGGGTCGCCTCGATCTCGCGCTGGATCGCCTTCGGGTTCGAACCGCTCGCAGCCACGTCCGTCGCCTCCTCGTCGTCACGTTGTCCGGTTGGCCGTTCTCGGGGGTGGCACCGCATACCCGTCGAGCCATGCCCGTCGAGGCATACCCGTCGAGCGCCATGCCCAGCCTGGCAGATCAGCGGCCAGCGACGTGACCCGGGCTCAGCTAGCCGGTGCCACCGTCGGCGACGCCGCGCATCGCCAGGCTGTGGGCGGTGTTGATGAGCGCGACGTGGGAGAAAGCCTGCGGGGTGTTGCCGGCCTGTCGCCGTGCCTTCGGGTCGTACTCCTCAGCGAGCAGGCCGACGTCGTTGCGCAGCGCCAGCAGGCGGTCGAACTGCGCCCGGGCCTCGGCGCCCCGACCGGAGCGGGCGTAGTTGTCCACCAGCCAGAAGCTGCAGGCCAGAAATGCCGCCTCAGTGCCGCTCAGGCCGTCAACCCCGTGCTGTTCGCCGGAAGAACCGCTCGGACCGCCCCCCGGGGCGTTGCCGGTGGAGTAGCGGTAGACCAGGCCGTCGTGCTGCAGCTGCTGCTCGATCGCCGCCACCGTGGCGACCATCCGCTCATCCGTTGCCGGCAGGAAGCCGACCAACGGCATCATCAGCACCGCGGCGTCCAGCTCGCGGCCGCCGTAGTACTGGGTGAAGGCGCCCAGCTCGGCATTCCAGGCCTGCTCGAGCACCTCGGCATGGACGGTGTCGCGCAGCTCTCGCCAGCGCTCGACCGGTCCATTACAGCCGTACTCCTCCACCGCCCGCACCGCCCGGTCGAAGGCCACCCACACCATGAACCGGGAGTGGGTGAAGTGCCGATCCTCGCCGCGGACCTCCCACAGCCCCTTGTCCGCGCGCTGCCAGTTCGCGGTGAGGAAGTCGAGCAGCGCCAGTTGGACCGGCCAGGAGAAGTCGTCCTCGGCGATGCCGGCCTCGCGCGCCTGGTGCAGGGCGTTGAGCACTTCGCCGTAGACGTCGAGCTGGAACTGCTTGGCCGCCGCATTGCCCACCCGGACCGGTCGCGATCCTTGGTAACCGGCCAGCCAATCCAGTTCGTACTCGGGCAGCTGACGCTCGCCGGCCGCGCCGTAGACGATCTGCAGGTCCTCCGGGTCACCGGCGATGGCCCGCAGCAGCCACGCCCGCCAGGCCTCGGCTTCCTCGCGGTAGCCGGAGATGAGCAACGACCACAGCGTCAGCGTCGCGTCCCGCAGCCAGCAGTAGCGGTAGTCCCAGTTGCGGTCGCCGCCGAACTCCTCGGGCAGCGAGGTGGTCACGGCCGCGACGATGCCGCCGGTGGGGGCGTAGGTCAGCGCCTTGAGGGTGATCAGCGAGCGAACCACCGCGTCCCGGTCGGGGCCTTCGTAGGTGCACCGAGATGCCCACTGCTGCCAGAACCGGGCGGTGCGCTCGATCTCCCGGCTGGCGTGGTGGTAGTCCGGAATCTTCTCGACCGAGGAGAACCACACCATCGTGAACGACAGCGACTCCCCGGCGGAGACCGCGAACTCCGCCAGGTGCCGGCGCTCGTGCCCTTCGGGCAGCAGGTCCCCCCGCAGGCAGACCGCGTCCGGACCGGCCACCGCGAGCAGGCACTCCTGGCCGCGCCGGTCCGTCGTCCGCCGTACCCAAGGGGTGGCCGAGCCGTAGACGAACCGCAGCACGAAGCGCATGCTCATCTCGACCCGGCCGGAGACGCCCTCGACCAGCCGGACGACGTCGGCGTGCTGATCGCGCTCGGGCATGGCATCGACGACCCGAACGACGCCCGACGGCGTCTCGAACTCCGTCTCCAGCACCAGCGTCTCGTGCCGGTAACGGCGGCGGACCGCCACGACCGGCCCACTCGGCGCGATCTGCCAGCGACCGTTGTCCTCGTCGCCGAGGATCGCGGCGAAGCAGGCTCCGGAGTCGAACCGGGGCAGGCAAAGCCAGTCGATCGAGCCGTCCCGGCCGACCAGCGCCGCGGTGTGCTCGTCACCGATGACGGCGTAGTCCTCGATCGCCAGCGCCACTGCTGCCTCCCTTCCGCCCGAGTCGCTTGGCAAGCTTAGGCAGCGCCCAGCCGGTGAACCCGGTGCGTCAACACGGTCGATCGCGCCGACACCGACGGTCGTGGCAGGACTTCCGTCCCGCGATGAAGGAAGTCCGCTTTGCCGAGTGCCGCGGCTACGAGGCTCAGCAGGCCAAGCGCTACCACCACGTCGACGCTCCTTTGGGGTGACGCTTGCGACGAGCCAAGACACCGATCAACTGGCGGGCGAGATGCTCGGGGAGCTGCCTCGTCGAGGCTGGCCGTCAGGAGGCAATGAGCCGCCAGGCGGCGGCGAGCAGCAAACGGCTGCGCCGACGCTAGCGAGCCTGGACGAGGCGGCCGGCGACGAGTTCGCTCGGGGTTTGCGCTATGCCCGAGAGCAGGCTCGCGACTCCGAAGCTGGCAACGCCGGCCAGGAATAGTCGACGACGGCCGAAGAGGTCACCGAGGCGTCCGGCCGTGATCAAAGTGGCGGCGAAGTCGGGCAGGTAGCCGGAGACGATCCACCGTACGTCGGTGGCGTCGGCGTGCAGCTCGCGCTGAACGGTAGGAAGGGCAACGTTGACCGCGGTGCCGTCGAGCAGGTCCATCAGCGCCGCGAGAGTCGTGATTGCCGCTACCAGGCCAGATCTGGTTCCGCGGGGCGAGGCTTGGATCTTCTCAACGACTGGCAGGGTGGTCCAGACGCGCCGCAGCCCGCGCCGGTCGAGCATCAGATCAGTCTCGTCGTACGGCCCTGCATGGACCTGTGTCGCCACCGCGCCCCTGCCTGCGTCCGAACAGGCGCGGGCAGCATAACCAGCCGGCGGCAACCGCCGGCCGGTGACGCGCGGGGCGTCGCCGGAAGATCAGGAACTCCACCGAGCGGCTTGACTGCAGGCGACCCCGCTTCGCCGACGGCCTACCATGGCCGGGCGCGAGAGTGGCGGAATGGTAGACGCGTCGGACTTAGGATCCGGTGCCTGCGGGCGTAGGGGTTCGAGTCCCCTCTCTCGCACCCCCCTGCTGGCGCGTCGCGTCGGTCGGCTTCGCCCACGACGTACCGGAGGCTGTTCGGCATTACCACGCCGCGCGCCGTCGTCACCGGCCGTGCCGGATTCCCGGTTCAGCGGCGCCCGGGCGGAGGTCGAGTCAGGAACTCCGGGAGGAGCGCCGCCACGTCGCGAAACGCCCGCCCGCGGTGGCTGATCGCGTCCTTCTCCGCCGGCGCCATCTCCGCCGTGGTGCGCCCCTCGCCCACCGGCACGAAGATCGGGTCATAGCCGAAGCCGTTGGTCCCTCGGGGCGTCGTGGTGAGTACTCCGACCAGCTCCCCCTCGACCACCCGCTCCGCCCCCGTCGGCAGCGCGACCGCCGCAGCGCAGACGAACCGCGCCCCCCGTCGCTCCGCCGGTACGTCGGCCAGCTGGCCCAGCACGAGCTGGAGGTTGGCCACGTCGTCACCGTGCCGGCCGGCCCAGCGGGCGGACAGCACGCCGGGCATCCCGGCCAGCGCGTCGACGCAAAGCCCGGAGTCGTCGGCCACGACCGGGAGCCCGGTCGCGGCGGCCACTGCGTGCGCCTTGAGCAGCGCGTTGGCGGCGAAGGTCGCCGCGGTCTCGGCAATGTCCCCGACCTGCGGGAACTCCTCCAGCCCGACCAGATCGACGTCGAGGCTGGGCACCTCGGTCAGGATCCGGCGCAGCTCGGCGATCTTGCCGGGGTTGCGGGTGGCGAGGACGATCCACGTACGCCCAACCGTCGGGCTCACATCCCCGCCGGCCGGGTGGGCAGCGGCCGCGGCCCCGGGCGCGGCTGAGCGAGCGCCGCCCGCTGTACGCCGGCGAGGTCGGCGCAGCCGGCGACGGCCAGGTCCAGCAGCGCGTCCAGGGCCCGGCGATCGAACGCGCGGCGCTCCGCGGTGCCCTGCACCTCGACGAAGTCGCCGGTTCCGGTGACCACCACGTTCATGTCGGTGTCGGCGGTGACGTCCTCGTCGTAGCAGAGGTCGAGGCGCGGTTCGCCGGCCACCACGCCGACGCTGACCGCGCTCACCGATCCGACCAGCGGCTGCCCGTGCAGCGACCCCCGCTCGCCGAGCCAGGACACGGCGTCGGCCAGCGCGACGTACGCCCCGGTGATCGCCGCGGTCCGGGTGCCGCCGTCGGCCTGTAGCACGTCGCAGTCGATGGCGATGGTGTTCTCGCCAAGTCCGGCCAGGTCGACGCAGGCCCGCAGGCCGCGGCCCACCAGCCGGCTGATCTCATGCGTGCGCCCGCCGATCCGACCGCGCACCGACTCCCGGTCGGTGCGGGTGGCGGTGGCCCGGGGCAGCATGGCGTACTCCGCCGTCACCCAGCCCAGCCCGCTGCCGCGACGCCACCGCGGCACGCTCTCCTGCACGCTGGCTGCGCACAGCACCCGGGTGCGGCCGAACTCCACCAGGGTCGATCCCTCGGCGTACTCTTGCCAGCCCCGGGTGATCACCACGGTCCGCAGCTGGTCCGGCGTACGGCCGTCGGGGCGGGACATGACGACGAGCCTACGGTTCGCCGATGTCGTACGACGCGTCCGCCCGCGCCAGCTCGACCGGGCCGGCGAGGGCGCCGGCCGCCTCGGCGAGGATGCGGGCCCGGCCCGGACCCGGGAAGGTGCCCGAGCAGCCGAGCACGGTGAGCCGCACCTCAGGCTCCCGCGGCGGTGAGCCGCTCCACCGCCCGCGCCTGCCCGACCTCCGGGCCGAGGAAGCGCCGGCCGAGCCGGCCGAACGGCTCCGGGTCGCCGGTCGCCAGGAAGACGTGCTCCGGCGGCGGCAGCACCGGGTCGCGAAACGCGTTGCCCCGCGCCAGCGCGTGGTGCACGTCCTTGCCGGTCTCCTCCGCACTGCTGACCAGCGTCACCTCGTCGCCGACCACCCAGGAGATGACGCCGGTGAGCAACGGGTAGTGCGTGCAGCCGAGCACGAGCGTGTCCACGCCGGCGTCGACTACCGGCTGCAGGTAGCGCGCGGCCAGCGCCAACAGCTCCGGGCTGGAGGTGTCGCCGCGCTCGACGTAGTCCACAAACCGCGGACAGGCGGCGCTGGTCAGCCGGACCTGGGTGGCGGCGGCGAAGGCGTCGTCGTACGCCCCGCTGGAAATCGTGGACCGGGTGCCAATGACCCCGACCCGGTGGTTGCGGGTGGCGGCGACAGCGCGGCGTACGGCGGGCTGGATGACCTCGACCACCGGGATGTCGTAACGTTCCCGGGCGTCGCGCAGGCAGGCTGAGCTGGCGGTGTTGCAGGCGATGACGAGCAGCTTGACGCCCTGATCGACCAGGTGGTCCATGACCTCGAGGGCGTAGGCCCGAACCTGGGCGATCGGTCGCGGGCCGTAGGGGCCGCGGGCGGTGTCGCCAACGTAGACGACCGGCTCGTGCGGCAGCTGGTCGAGAACGGCGCGGGCGACCGTGAGGCCGCCAACGCCGGAGTCGAAGATCCCGATCGGCGCGTCGTCCACGCTGGACAGCGTAGGCGACGGCGTCGTCGGATCCTTCTTACCGGCCCTCGACCCGCAGATCGCGTCGCCCACCGGGCGTTCTGCTGCCCACCGCACCGGCTCAGGCCCAGAGCTGCCCTTCGAGCGCGTCCTCGGCCTCGTCCAGCGTGCCGGCGTAGGCCCCGGTGGAAAGGTACTTCCAGCCGCCGTCGCAGACGATGAACGCGATGTCGGCCCGCTCGCCGGCCTTGACCGCCTTGTCCGCCTGCGCGATCGCGGCGTGCAGGATGGCGCCGGTGGAGATCCCGGCGAAGATGCCCTCGACCTCGATCAGCTGCCGGGTCCGGCGCAGCGCCTCCCGCGGCCCGACCGAGAACCGGGTGGTGAGCACCGAGGCGTCGTACAGCTCCGGCACGAAGCCCTCGTCAATGTTGCGCAGACCGTAGACCAGCTCGCCGTAGCGGGGTTCGGCCGCCACGATCCGGATGTCGGGCACGTGCTCGCGCAGGTAGCGTCCCGTGCCCATCAGCGTCCCGGTGGTTCCCAGCCCGGCCACGAAGTGCGTGATCGACGGCAGGTCGGCGAGCAGCTCAGGGCCGGTGGTCTCGTAGTGCGCGGCCGCGTTGGCCGGGTTGCCGTACTGGTAGAGCATCACCCAGTCGGGACGCTCGGCCGCCATCCGCTTGGCCACCCGGACCGCCTCGTTGGACCCACCCGCAGCCGGCGAGGTGACCACCTCGGCGCCGAACATCGCCAGCAGCTGCCGGCGCTCGACCGAGGTGTTCTCCGGAATGACGCAGACCAGCCGGTACCCACGCAGCTTGGCGACCATCGCTAGCGAGATGCCGGTGTTGCCCGACGTCGGCTCCAGGATCGTCGCCCCGGGCTGCAGCAGGCCGCGCTTCTCCGCGTCGGTGATCATGTAGAAGGCGGGTCGGTCCTTGACCGACCCGGTCGGGTTGTCCTGCTCGAGCTTGGCCCACAGTCGGACGTCCGGCGACGGTGACAACCGCGGCAACCCGACCAGGGGCGTATGGCCGAGCGAGTCCAGCAGCGAGTCGTAGCGCATGGCGCTAGTGGGCTACCCGGGCGATCCGGTCCGACGCCGCCCAGGAACCGCCGGCCACCGCCGGCAGGATCGTCACGGTGTCCCCGTCGGCCACCGGGGTCTCCAGGCCGCCGAGAAAGCGCACGTCCTCGTCGTTGAGGTAGATGTTGACGAACCGCCGCAGCTCGCCGTCCTCCACCAGCCGGTCGCGCAGCCCGGCGTGCCGGCCGTCCACGTCAGCGATCAGGCTGGCGAGGGTCTCACCCGTGCCCTCCACGGCCTTCTGCCCATCCGTGTAGCTGCGCAGGATCGTCGGGATCCGGACCTCGACGGCCATTTGATCTCTCCAGAACTCGGTACGGCGGGAAGCGGCGGGCCGCTGGAGTGTGCAACCGGAGCCGGTCGCCGCGGATTCCGGCGTCAGCGGACGGTGAGCTCGGCCGAGGCGATGACCCGCACCTCCTCCTCGCTCACCTCGCCGTCGACGATCCGAAACGACCGGAACGACTCCCGCTCCGGGTCGGCGGTCGAGACCAGCACGTAGTGCGCCTCAGGCTCGGCGGCGTAGGCGATGTCGGTCCGCGATGGGTACGCCTCGGTCGCGGTGTGGGAGTGGTAGATCACCACGGGCACCTCGTCCCGGTTGTCCATCTCCCGCCACACCCGCAGCTGCTCGGCGGAGTCGAAGCGGTAGAAGGTCGGGGACCGCTCGGCGTTCGCCATTGCGACGAAGCGCACCGCCCGGTCGGACCCCGCCGGGCCGGCCACGATGCCACAGGCCTCGTCCGGATGGTCGCGCCGGGCATGGGCGACGATCGCGTCGTACGTCGCCTGGGTCAGGACCACCATGGCCGCAACGCTACCGACGCCGGTGGTCACCCGCGGGCGAGCGCCGCCACCAGCGTCTCCTGCAGCCATCCCAGCCAGGCGAAGATCCCTAGCGCCGCAGCCTGCGGGGAGTCCTCCGGCAGCCGGTCGAGCTCGGCGTAGGTGTCCTCGGTGACCTCCAGTCGGGTGCCCAGCGCCAGCCGCAGGTCGTTGAGCGCTCCCAGCCAGCATCCGGCCGCCGCCGTGTCCAGCGTGACCCGACCCCCGGTGGCGGGCAGCGCCGCCAGCACCGCCTTGGCCGCCGCCAGCTTCTCCCGGCGCAGCTCCGGCTCGGTGTAGCGGCGCAGCTCCGCGGCCGCGACCGGGTCGTCGCGGTAGCCGTCGGGCAGCAGCCGGGCAAGCACCGGATCGACCGGCGGCTCCGGCGGCGGCGAAGCCGGGTCGGCCATGCCGACCATGGCTTCGAGCGGGTCCCGGGCCGCGGAGTCGGCGGCCGGCGGCCCATCGACCGGACCGAGCAGCTCGGTCAGCTCGGTCAGCAGCTGGCGCAGCATCTCTGCTTCAGCCGCGTCCAGCCGCAGCTCGACGCCACGGCGGGTCCGCCGGAACCGTCCCACCTCAGTCCCGCGCCAACGTCAAGTCCCGCGCCAACGTCAGTCCTGCGCCAGCGTGGCCCACAGCCCGGCCACGTGCAGCCGGGCGACGTCGTGCTCCATCTGCTCGCGAGTGCCGCTAGAGACCACGGCCCGACCCTTGTGGTGGACGTCGAGCATCAACGCCGTGGCCTTCTGCCGGCTGTAGCCGAACAGCTGCTGGAAGACGTAGGTGACGTAGGACATGAGGTTGACCGGGTCGTTCCACACGATCGTCACCCAGGGCCGGTCCGGGGCGACGTCCTCGTCCTGGATCGGCTCGCGCACCCGCTCCGGCGCGATGGTTACCTTCGTCGCGAAGGTGGGCGCGAGGCGCAGGACCGGGGCCGCACGCATGCCCCCATGGTGCCAGACGGGTGCAACCGGCCGGCTAGTCGCTAGTGTCCGCGCCGTGAATACCGCCACCCCGCAACTGCCCAGCAGCGCGTTGTTCACCGACCAGTACGAGCTGACGATGCTCGAAGGCGCGCTGCGCAGCGGTACGGCGGGGATGCGCGCGATCTTCGAGGTGCACGCCCGCCGGCTGCCGAACGGCCGCCGGTACGGCGTGGTGGCCGGCACCGGTCGGCTGCTCGAGGCGCTCGAGCGCTTCCGCTTCGGCCCGAGCGAGCTGGAGCACCTGACGGCCGCGAAGATCGTCGACGAGGCAACCTGTGAGTGGCTGTCGACGTACCGATTCCGGGGCGACATCGACGGTTATGCCGAGGGCGACGTCTACTTCCCCGGCTCGCCCATCTTGACCGTGGACGGCACGTTCGGCGACGCGGTGCTGCTGGAAACGCTCGCGCTGAGCATCCTCAACCACGACTCGGCGGTGGCCTCGGCCGCCTCGCGAATGGTCTGCGCCGCCGGGCAGCGGCCGCTGATCGAGATGGGCAGCCGGCGGACGCACGAGGAGGCGGCGGTGGCGGCCGCCCGGGCGACCTACATCGCCGGCTTCGCCGCCACGTCCAACCTGGCAGCCGGCCGGCGCTTTGGCATCCCGACCACCGGCACCAGCGCGCACGCCTTCACCATGATCCATCCGGATGAGCGGTCGGCCTTCACAGCCCAGGTCGCCGCGCTCGGACGCGACACCACCCTGCTGGTCGACACCTACGACGTCCCCACCGGGGTGCGGACGGCCGTCGAGGTCGCCGGACTCGAGCTCGGCGCGATCCGGCTGGACTCCGGCGACCTGCTGCTGCAGGCCCGGCAGACCCGGGCGCTGCTGGACGAGCTCGGCGCCCGGGACACCAAGATCGTCGTCACCAGCGACCTGGACGAGTACGCCATCGCCGCGCTGGCCGCGGCCCCGGTCGACTCCTACGGCGTCGGCACCTCGGTGGTGACCGGCTCGGGCGCACCGACGGCGGGCTTCGTCTACAAGCTGGTCGCCCGGGCCACCGCGCCGCACCCCGACGCACCGATGCGCCCGGTGGCCAAGGCGTCCGCGGGCAAGATCGGCCGAGGCGGCCGCAAGTGGGCGCTGCGCCGGTACGACGCCGCCGGCCGGGCCGTGGAAGAGGTGTTGCACTCGGCGCCGCCGAGGCCGGGACCGGACGAGCGGGCGGTGCAGACCCCGCTGGTTCAGGCGGGCGAGCTCGCGTGCCCACCGAGCATAGACGCCGCCCGGGCGCACCACCGGCGGGTCTTCACCGAGCTGCCTCCCAGCGCGCACCAGCTCTCCCGCGGCGAGCCGGCGCTGGCAACGGTCTACGCCGAAGAGGACGGCCGATGACTACGGCGCTGCTCGTGGTCGACGTCCAGCGTGACTTCTGCGAAGGCGGCAGCCTGGCCGTAGCCGGGGGCGCGGCCGTCGCCGCCGCGATCAGCCGGCACCTGAATGTGACCGACGCCAACTATGCCCACGTGGTCGCCACCCGGGACCGCCACGTCGATCCCGGCGGCCACTTCGCCGCCCAGCCCGACTACGTCGACACCTGGCCGGCGCACTGTGTGGTCGGTACGCCGGGCGCCGAGCTGCACCCGGCGCTGGACACCGGCCGGATCACTGCCGTCTTCGACAAGGGCGCGCGAGCAGCCGCCTACAGCGGGTTCGAGGGCGTCGACGCCACCGGTACGCCGCTCGCGGACTGGCTGCGGGGCCGCGGGGTGGACACGGTGGAAGTGGTCGGGATCGCCACCGACCACTGCGTCCGGGCCACCGCGTTGGACGCCGTGCGGGCCGGGCTGGCCACCACCGTGCGCCTGGACCTGACCGCCGGCGTGGCCGCGGCGACCACCGAGACGGCCCTGGCCGAGATGCAGGCGGCCGGCGCGCGCCTGCGCGGCCAGCTGGTCGTTGCCAGCTGATCAGCCGGCCAGTGGACCGGCCTGGCGCGGACCGGCCTGGCGGAGCATGCGCTTGAGCACCTTGCCGGTGGCGTTGCGGGGCAGCTCGGCGTGGAAGACCACCGAGCGCGGCACGCGATACGGCGATACGGCGATACGGCGATACCGCGACAACCGGTCGCGGATGTAGTCGCCGGCGGCGGCCGACGCCACGCCGGCGCGGACGCGGCCCGCTGGCCCGCTCGCCGCTGCCAGCTCCGGCGAGCGGCGCCTGGAGATCAGGTCTCGCCGCCGATATCGAGGGCGTAAGCCTGGAAGACGAGGTCTGCGCCTTGCTGACGGTGCCGGACCAGCCGAGCGATCAGCCGGTTGATCGACTCTCGGGCTGCGGCCAGACTGACTGCGTCGTCGTCGAGACCGTGCGCAACGACCTGGTCGATCTCCCCGCGAAGCGCGGTTACCGCGGCCGTGATCTCGTCGTGCTCCGCCCGCAGCCGGTTGACGGCGTTGGCCAGCCGGGGCGAGACTTCGAGCACCTCGGTGTACAGGCCATCCTCGCCCTCGGTGCCGGCAATGTGGCTGGCCAAGCGGGCGTCGACCTCGTCGAGCTGCGCCTGCACGTCCTCCAGCCACCGGGTCTCCCGGCCGGTGGCGGCTCCGGACGAGGCCTGCTCGAGGTCGAGCATCGCCCGGCGCAGTCCGGCCCGGCGGCGACGCACGGTCTCCAATGGCGCTGAGTCGGCCGCAGCTGTTCCCACCGTCCCGGCAGCCGTCTCTTTGCGCCCGTCCATCCGATCCTCCAGCCCACGCAGGTTTGCGCCGCCGCGGTGGCGATGGCGCCCCGGACTTGCCCTGGAACAGTTTGCCGTACCGGCGGTCCCCCGAGTTCTAGACCCCCACCGAGTTCCAGACCTCCACCGGCTTCTATACCCCCACCGGCTTCTAGACCCCCACCGGCCTACAAGGTCACCCCCAGCTCCGCCACGCCGACCCCGTAGCCAGACCCGTCCGCCGGCAACTTGGTCAACCAGAGGAGCACGTAGCGGGCCATGGTGCCGCGAGGGGGCGTGAGCAGCACGTCCGTGCCCGCGGCCGGTGCAGCGGCCAGCACGGGCAGGGATTCCGGATCGGCGGTGGGGTCGTCCGTAGCCCGCAGATCCACCGCCGCGCCGGCCGCGGTCAGCCGGGCGCGGACCGTGCCGACCGCACTACGTTGGCCCAGGTCGATGAGCAGCCCAACCCCGGCCTTCAGCCCACCGAAGTCGCTGGTGGCGTAGCTCTGGGTCGTCCACGCGGTCTGCGGATCGCCGTCGTGACTCAGCGGCGCCGATGCCTGGCGGCCGGCTTCGTCCCCCTTGCGGTCGACGATCGTGACGGCGGCGATCGGCAGCACCGAGCCGGCCGCGGGCACCGATGCCGATGGCGACGGCGACGGCGATGGGGTAGAGCTGGGTGCCCGCGGGGCCGCCACGCCCGGCGTGGACCGTGGTCGGGGCCTAATGATGCCGCCCGGTGCCAGCAGCGCGATGAGTAGACCGACGGCGATGCCGGCGACCGCGGCGAACACGATCAGTCCGACCGCGGCCCGCACGGCGCGCGGCCAGCGGCTTGGGCCGTGCCGGTTCGGCGCCGACCGCAGGGGTGCGCTCGCCGGCCGCTGCGGCCCCTGCGGCGGCACTTGTGGCCCTTGCGCCGGCCGCGGCGGGGCTTGCGCCGGCCGCCGCGCCGCCCGGACTGCGCGCGCCGCCCGCCGGCGCGGGTCGAGCTCGGGCGGCAGCCCGGGCCGGGCAGTCGGCGGGCCGCTCGGTTCGGTCACGACGGCGGGCCGGTCATGGCAGTGCGCGCGAGCATCGGCGACTCTCTTTCCCGTCGCAGCACAGGGTAGGCAGTCAGCGCTGAGGTCCGCGGGCCGGTGCCGGTTGCCCACCGCCGCGACGAAACGTCGCGACCATCTCGCGCAGCAAGTCCGGCTCGCGCGGCAAGTCCGGCGACGCCTTCTCCAACTGCTTGCGCAGCCAGTCCGGACCGGCAACCATCGTTGCGTCGACCTCCGCGTCCTCCTCTACATGATCTCCATCCAAGACCTGTTGAGGATGACGCGGAGGTACGCTACGTCACGGCAGGCTCGCCGCCCGTACACCACGTCCGTGGACGCTAAGGTCATTCGGGCATTCAGGACCATCTTCTCTTGGGTCCGGTTGTGGGCGGCCCTTACGGTCAGCGTGAAGGTGCAGCCGACCCGCGTGCTGCCCTTCTATAGCGGAGGCAATGTATGGAACGCTCCTGGGCCTGCATGGACGGCAACGAAGCCGCGGCGCGTGTCGCACACGCGCTCAGCGAGGTCATCGCGGTATATCCCATCACCCCGGCAACCCCGATGGGTGAGTACTCCGACGCTTGGACCGCCGAGGGCCGCACGAACCTGTGGGGTTCGGTGCCTGAGGTCATCGAGATGCAATCCGAGGCCGGCGCGGCCGGCGCCATGCACGGCGCCGTCCAGAAGGGCGCGCTGGCGACGACGTTCACGGCGTCGCAGGGCCTGCTGCTGATGATCCCAAACATGTTCAAGCTGGCCGGCGAGCTCTCGCCCGTCGTGCTGCACGTGGCAGCCCGCACCATCGCCACCCACGCCCTGTCCATCTTCGGCGACCACAGCGACGTCATGTCCGCCCGATCCACCGGCTGGGCGATGCTCTGCGCCAGCTCGGTCCAGGAGGCGCACGACTTCTCGCTGGTCTCGCACGCGGCCACGCTGCGTTCCCGGGTACCGTTCATGCACTTCTTCGACGGGTTCCGCACGTCGCACGAGATCGACAAGATCGAGCTGCTGGACAGCGCTGACCTCCGGGCGCTGATCCGTGAGGACGACGTGCTGGCCCACCGGCTGCGCGGGCTGTCCCCGGACCGCCCGGTGCTGCGCGGCTCCGCCCAGAACCCAGACGTGTTCTTTCAGGCCCGCGAGGCCAGCACTCCGTTCCACGAGGCCGTCCCCGGCATCGTGCAGGCCGCCTTCGACGAGCTGGCCGAGCGGGTCGGCCGCCGCTACTCCCTCGTTGAGTACGTCGGGGCGCCCGACGCCGAGCGCGTGCTCGTGCTGATGGGCTCCGGCGTGGGTGCGGTCGAGGAAACCGTGGACGAGCTGGTCCGCCGCGGCGAGAAGGTCGGCGTACTCAAGGTGCGCCTCTACCGGCCGTTCCCGGCGGCCGAGCTGCTGGCCGCGCTGCCGGAGACGGCGAAGCGCATCACCGTCCTGGACCGCTGCAAGGAGCCGGGCGCGCCCGGCGACCCCCTCTACCTCGACGTCGTGACCGCGCTGTTCGAGGCCGGCGTCACCGACCGGCTGGTCACCGCTGCCCGCTACGGGTTGTCCTCCAAGGAGTTCACCCCGTCCATGGTCAAGGGCCTGTACGACGAGCTCCGTCGTCCCAAGCCCCGCCGGCACACCACCGTCGGCATCATCGACGACGTCTCGCACTCCAGCATCGACCCCGATCCGGAGTTCACAGCGCCGAGCCGGGCGGTGCAGGCGGTCTTCTACGGCCTCGGCGCTGATGGCACCGTGGGCGCCAACAAGCAGTCAGTCGGAATCATCGGCGAACGCGCCGGCCGCTATGCCCAAGGCTACTTCGTCTACGACTCCAACAAGTCCGGCTCGGTCACCACCTCGCACCTGCGTTTCGGCTCGGACCCCATCCGCTCGACGTACCTGATCGAGCAGGCGGACTTCGTGGCTTGCCATCAGTTCGGACTGCTGGAGAAGACGAAGGTGCTCGGCCTGGCCAAGCCGGGAGCCATCTTCTTGCTCAACAGCGCGTACGGCGCCGACCAGGTCTGGGAGCACCTGCCGGTCGAGGTGCAACAGCAGATCATCGACAAGAAGCTCGGGTTCTACGTCATCGACGCCTACCGGGTCGCCCGCGAGGTCGGCCTGGGCACCCGCATCAACACCGTGATGCAGCCGTGCTTCTTCGCGCTGTCCAACGTGCTGCCGCGGGAAGAGGGCATCGCCGCGATCAAGGACTCGATCGAGCACGCCTACGGTAAGCGCGGCCGCACAGTCGTCGAACGCAACTTCGCCGCCGTCGATCGGGCCGTCTCGGAGATGGTGCGCGTGGACGTGCCAGCCGCCACGACCGGAGACCGGCACCTGCTGCCGCTGATCGGCTACGACGCCCCCGACTTCGTCACTCGGGTGACCCAGCGGCTGCTCGCCGGTGAAGGCGACCTGCTGCCGGTGAGTGCGCTGCCCGTGGACGGCACCTTCCCCACCGGTACCGCGCGCTGGGAGAAGCGCGCCATCGCTCAGGAGATGCCGATCTGGGACCCGAGCATCTGCATCGACTGCGGCAAGTGCGCGATCGTCTGCCCGCACACCGCGATTCGGATGAAGATCTACGATCCGGCGGAGCTGGACAATGCTCCGGAGGGCTTCCAGTCCAAGGCCTTCAAGGACCGGTCGCTGCCGGGCATGCAGCTGACCGTCCAGGTCGCCCCCGACGACTGCACCGGCTGCGGCATCTGCGTCGACATGTGCCCGGCGCACAGCAAGGAGGAGGTCCGGCACAAGTCCATCAACATGGAGCCGGCGATCTCCCACCGCGACGCCGAGCGGCCCCACTACGACTTCTTCCTCGGCCTGCCCGAGGTGGACCGCAGCCTGGTCCGCCACGACACGGTCAAGGGGTCGCAGCTGCTCGAGCCCTTGTTCGAGTTCTCCGGCGCCTGCTCCGGCTGTGGCGAGACGCCGTACCTGAAGCTGCTCACCCAGCTCTTCGGTGACCGGCTGGTCGTGGCCAACGCCACCGGCTGCACGTCCATCTACGGTGGCAACCTGCCGACCACGCCCTGGTCGCAGAACGCCGACGGCCGCGGCCCGGCGTGGGCCAACTCGCTGTTCGAGGACAACGCCGAGTTCGGCCTGGGCATGCGGCTGGGGTACGAGCGACACGTCTCCGATGCCCGCCGGTTGCTCGAAGAGCACTCGGGAGTGGTCGGCGAAGAGCTGGCCCGGTCCATCCTGGACGCGCCCCAGGACACCGACACCCAGGTCAGCGAGCAGCGCGTTCGAGTGGCCGAGCTCAAGGAGCGGCTCGCGCAGCACAGCGGCGCGAGCACCGGGCCGATCCGGCACCTCGCCAGCCTGACCGACGAGCTGGTCAAGAAGAGCGTGTGGATCGTGGGCGGTGACGGCTGGGCCTACGACATCGGCTTCGGCGGCCTGGACCACATCCTGGGCTCCGGGCGCAACGTCAACATCCTGGTGCTCGACACCGAGGTCTACTCCAACACCGGTGGCCAGGCCTCCAAGGCGACCCAGCGGGGGGCATCGGCGAAGTTCGCCGCCTCCGGCAAGACGACGCAGAAGAAGGACCTCGGTGCGATCGCCCAAGCCTACGGCAACGTCTACGTCGCCCAGATCGCGCTCGGCGCCAACGAGGTGCAGACGGTGCGGGCACTGTCTGAGGCCGAGGCCTGGCCGGGTCCGTCGATCATCATCGCCTACAGCACCTGCATCGCCCACGGCATCGAGATGTCCACGTCGATGACGCACCAGAAAGAGGCCGTCACCAGCGGCTACTGGCCGCTCTACCGGTTCCACCCGAGCCCGGAAGAGGGCAGCCACCCGTTCAAGCTCGACTCCAAGAAGCCAACCATGCCGGTACGGGCGTTCGCCCTGCAGGAGGGCCGGTTCTCGATGCTGGCCCGCAGCCGGCCCGAGCTCTCCGAGCAACTGCTGAACATGGCGCAGGCCGACGTCGACGAGCGCTGGCACTACTACGAGCAGCTTGCCGGTCTCGAGCGCACCGTCCCGCAGGAGCCGGTGCTGGTCGACGACGAGGACGAGATTGCCGCGAGTCCCGGCCCGCCGCAATCGGCCACTGGCCCGATGCCCACTCAGCCACCGCAGGAGAAGACGAAGTGACCGACCTGACCACCACCTACCTCGGCTTGCAGCTGCGGTCCCCGCTGGTTGCCTCCTGCGGACCGCTCACCGGAGAGATCGACAGTCTGCAGCGGCTGGAGGAGGCCGGCATCGGAGCGGTCTGCCTGCCCTCGCTGTACGAGGAAGAGATCATTGCCGCATCGCTCGAGGTCGACCGCGTGCTCGACGCCGGCGCGGAGTCCTTCCCGGAGGCGCTGAACTACTTCCCCGACCTCGCCGACTACGACGTCGGCCCGGACGGCCACCTGCGCCTCGTCGAGGACGCCAAAGCCAAGCTGTCCGTCCCGGTGATCGCCAGCGTCAACGCCAGCTCACCGGGCGGGTGGACCGGGTACGCCGGCCAGCTCGAGGAAGCCGGCGCGGACGCGATCGAGCTCAACATCTACCGGGTGGCAGCTGACCCGGCCCGCACCGGCGCCGAGGTGGAGCAGGACTGCATCGACATCGTTACCGAGGTCCGGGCGACCCTGCGGGTGCCGTTGGCGGTCAAGATCGGCCCGTTCTTCTCCTCCATGGCGCACATGGCCCACCGGGTGGTCGGCGCGGGGGCGGACGGGTTGGTGCTGTTCAACCGCTTCTACCAGCCCGACCTCAACCTGGAGACGCTCGGCGTTGAGCCCCGGGTCGAGCTCAGCGACTCCCGGGACCTCCGGCTGCCGCTGCGCTGGATCGCGATCCTGCACGGCCAGGTGCGCGCGTCGCTGGCGGCTACCAGCGGCGTACACACCTCCGCCGACGTGGCCAAGGTGCTGCTCGTCGGCGCCGACGTCGCCATGATGACCGCGGCCTTGCTGCGCAACGGTCCCGGCCACGTCACCGCCCTGGAGCGGGAGCTGGTCGCCTGGATGACGGAACGGGAGTACGAGTCCGTGGACCAGCTGCGCGGTAGCGCCAGCCAGCGCGGCGCCGAGAACCCGTCCGCCTTCGAGCGCAGCCAGTACATGAAGGCACTTACCACCTACGCTACGCAACGCTGACCAGCGAGCCACTCGACCAGCGAACCGATGACCGGGAGACGGCCGTGACCTCAGACCAGACCGCGATCGACATGAACGGCTCCGGCGGTGACCGGCACGTCGTCGACATGCTGATCATCGGCGCCGGGCCGACCGGCCTGTACTGCGCCTACTACGCTGGTTTTCGGGGCCTGTCTGTCGCCATGATGGACTCGCTGGAGGAGCCCGGCGGCCAGATCACGGCGATGTACCCGGCAAAGATGATCTTTGACGTGGCCGGCTTGCCGGCGATCAAGGGCCAAGACCTGGTGGACAACCTGGTACAGGCGGCGGCGCCGTTCAACCCGCTCTACATCCTCGGCCACCGGGCGGAGACCCTGGTCCGGTCCGACGACGGCACGATCACCGTTACCAGCCACAAGGGCGCCGAGGTGCTGGCCAAGGTCGTCATCATCACCGGCGGCATCGGCACCTTCACCCCGCGACCGACCCCAGTCGGCAAGGAGTACGAGGGCAGGGGGCTGCGCTACTACGTGCCCAAGCCGGCAGAGCTGGCCGACCAGGACACGCTCATTGTCGGTGGCGGCGACAGCGCGGTGGACTGGGCGCTCGCCCTGGAACCGATCTGCCGGTCGGTCAGCCTTATCCACCGCCGGGATGAGTTCCGCGCCCACCACGCCACCGTGCAGCAAATGCTGGCCTCCAGCGTCAACGTCATCACCAGCGCCGAGATCTCCGGGGTGGAGGGCGACGACACCGGCATAAAGGCTGTCGAGGTGACCCTGAAGAAGACCGGGGAGAAGCAGCGGCTAGAGGTCCAACAGGTCGTGGCCGCCCTCGGCTTCACCGCCCAGCTCGGCCCGATCCTGACCTGGGGACTCAAGCACAACAAGCGCCAGATCGAGGTGGACACCAAGATGGAGACCAACCTCCCCGGGGTGTTCGCGGCCGGCGACATCACCGAGTACCCGGGCAAGGTCCGCATCATCTCGGTCGGGTTTGGCGAGGCCGCCACCGCTGTCAACAACGCTGCCAGCGTCGTGGACCCCTCGCTCAAGCTGTTCCCGGGTCACTCCTCCAACCCCGACCAGGCGCCGACTGCCAAGAAGTCGGCGAAGGCTACCGTCTAAACCCACAGGGGATTACCGGCAACCATCCACTGCACCCGGAGGCCCTACTCCATGCCCGACTCCACCGCTCTGCTGCGCACTGAGCTGACCACCTTGTTGCGACTCACGCACACCGAGGCCGCAATCGCGCAGGCGCGCCGCGCGCAGGCGGCGTCCGACGAGACGAACCGGGAGCTCGCGGAGAACGCCGCCAAGGCCGACGAGCGGGCCGCCCTGCTGACCGAGCAGATTCAGCGGCTGGGCGGCGTCCCGGACGTGCTCGGGACGGCACTCGACCGCGTGTCGGCGTTCGCCAAGCTTCAGCTTGACCAGACTCAGAGCTTCTCCGAGGCGCTGCTCGGCGACCTGGCCCTCGAGCGCCAGCTGCTCGACCGCACCCTGCTGGCCAAGGCACTGGCGGAGGCCAGCGGCGACACCGAGGTGGTCGACGTACTCGACCGGCTCGAGACCGCGCACACCGCAACCGTCGACTGGCTGCACACCCGGCTCGCCGAGGTCGCCGTCGGTGGCCCAGCGGCCCTGCGGCCGACGCCGGTGCAGGCGGCGCTCAGCACCGCCCAGACCGTGGCCGGCCTGCCGGTAGCTCAGGCCAACCGGCTCGTCAACCGCTCGATCGCGCTAGCCAAGCTGCTGCGCGGACGCACCGCTGAGTCCGCCAAGGCGACTGTTGAGGGCGGCAGCGAGTTGGCGTCCGCGGGTGCCTCGGTCGTTGCGGCCGGCCGCGACGCGGTGCTGGACCAGACTGAGACCGTGGCGCAGGAGCAGGGCGCCGACGGGCTGGCGGACTCGGTGCACGAGGTGCGCGAGGACCTCGGCGTGGGCGCCGCCCCCGAGCTGCCGATCAAGGCCTACGAGAACCTCAATGGGGACTCGATCATGCACAGGTTCGGCGAGATGGACGACCCGGACGAGATCCGCACTGTGATCGCGTTCGAGGAGTCTCACAAGAACCGCAAGGGCGTCCTCAAGGCGGCGGAGGCCCGGATCGAAGACATCGCCAAGGAGCTGGCGGGTAGCGGCGCCACCTGACCTGACGCCCGCTGTCCGGTCGACGGCCGGCCGGCAGGTAGGTCGGCCGGCGGCCGCGCAGCTCAGCCAGCGGCCGCGCAGCTCAGCCAGCCAGGGAGCGCAGCTCAGCCGGCCAGGGAGCGCAGCACGTAGGGCAGGATGCCGCCGTGGCGGTAGTAGTTCGCCTCCCCCGGCGTGTCGATCCGCACTGTCGCCACAAAGGACTTCTCGTCCGCCCGCACCGTGACCTCCCGCGGGATCTCTCCGCCGCCGGCGAGCCCGGCGATCTCGAAGGTCTCGTGGCCGGTCAGTCCCAGGCTCGCCACCGAGTCGCCGTCGCGGAACTGCAGCGGCAGCACGCCCATCCCGATCAGGTTCGAGCGGTGAATGCGCTCGTAGGACTGCGCGATCACCGCCCGGACGCCCAGCAGCGCGGTGCCCTTCGCCGCCCAGTCGCGGGAGGAACCCGAGCCGTACTCCGTGCCAGCGAGCACCACCAGCGGCACGCCGTCCGCGGCGTAGTGCTGGGCGGCGTCGTAGATGGACGTCTGCTCACCGTCCGGCAGATGCAGCGTGACCCCACCCTCGGTGCCCGGCGCCAGCTGGTTGCGCAGCCGGATATTGGCGAAGGTGCCTCGGATCATCACCTCGTGGTTGCCGCGCCGCGAGCCATAGGAGTTGAAGTCCTTGGGTGCCACGCCGTGCTCGCTCAGGTAGCGCCCGGCCGGGCCGTCCCGCTTGATCGCGCCGGCGGGTGAGATGTGGTCGGTGGTCACCGAGTCACCGAGCATCGCCAGCACCCGGGCACCGGCGATGTCGGTCAGCGGCGCCGGTTCGGCCGGCATGCCGTCGAAGTACGGCGGCCGCCGGACGTAGGTGGACTCAGGATCCCAGGCGAACGTGTCCCCACCCGGCACGTCGAGGCCCTGCCAGTTGGCGTCGCCGGCAAACACGTCGGCGTAGTCCTCGCTGTACATCTCGGTGCGGATCGCCTGACCAATGGTCGCGTCCACGTCCCGGCTGCTCGGCCATAGGTCGCGCAGGTAGACCGGCTGGCCGGCCGGGTCGGTGCCCAGCGGCTCGGTGGTCAGGTCGAGGTCCATCGTCCCGGCCAAGGCGTAGGCGATCACCAGTGGCGGCGAGGCCAGGTAGTTCATCTTCACGTCCGGGTTGATCCGGCCCTCGAAGTTGCGGTTGCCGGACAGCACGGACACCGCGGCCAGGTCGGCGTCGTTGACCGCGGCGCTGACCGCCGCCGGCAAGGGGCCGGAGTTGCCGATGCACGTCGTACAGCCGTAGCCGACGAGGTTGAAGCCCAACTTGTCCAGGTACGGCGTCAAGCCGGCGCGCTCGTAGTAGTCCATGACCACCTTCGAGCCCGGCGCCAACGTGGTCTTCACCCACGGCTTGGAGGTCAGGCCGCGCTCGACGGCGTTCTTGGCCAGCAGCGCCGCTGCGATCATCACCGACGGGTTGGAGGTGTTCGTGCAGCTGGTGATCGCCGCAATGACGACCGCGCCGTGGTCGAGCTCGACCTGGGCGCCGTTGTCCAGCGTCACCGGGGTCGGGTTGCTCGGCCGGTCGACGCCGTCGCCAGCAGGCACGGGCACGTTGGGCCGGTCGGCCGGCGAGTCGGTCGGCGTCGCCGGTGAGTCGCTGGCCGGGAACGACTCCGCCGAGGCCTGGTCGACACTTGGCCCGTCGTGCTTGGGATCGTCTGGGACGTAGTTAGCCAGGACGGCGCGGAAGCCCGCCTTGGCCTCGGACAGGGCGACCCGGTCCTGCGGCCGCTTCGGCCCGGCCAGCGACGGCACGATCGAGCCTAGGTCGAGTTCCAGGGTCTGCGAGAAGACCGGCTCGGCGGCCGGGTCGTGGAAGAGCCCCTGGGATTTGGCATAGGCCTCCACCAGTGCCACCAGCTGCGCCGGCCGGCCGGTGAAGCGCAGGTAGCTCAGCGTCTCGTCGTCGATGGGGAAGATCGCGCAGGTCGAGCCGTACTCCGGGCTCATGTTGCCGATGGTCGCCCGGTTGGCCAGCGGCACGTTGGCGACACCGGGGCCGTAGAACTCGACGAACTTCCCGACCACGCCGGTACGGCGCAACATCTCGGTGACGGTCAGCACCAGGTCCGTTGCAGTGGCGCCCTCGGGCAGCTCGCCGTGCAGCTTGCAGCCCACCACCTGCGGGATCAGCATGCTCACCGGCTGGCCCAGCATGGCGGCTTCGGCCTCGATCCCACCGACGCCCCAGCCAAGCACCCCTAGGCCGTTGACCATCGTGGTGTGCGAGTCGGTGCCGACCAGCGTGTCCGGGTAGGCGACGCCGTCACGGGCGAACACCGTGCGGGCCAGGTGCTCGAGGTTGACCTGGTGCACGATGCCGGTGTTTGGCGGCACGACCTTGAAGTTGTCGAAGGCCTCCTGTCCCCAGCGCAGGAACTGGTAGCGCTCCCGGTTGCGGCCGAACTCGATCTCGGCGTTGCGGACGAAGGCATCCGGCGTACCAAAGACGTCGGCGATGATCGAGTGGTCGATTACCAGCTCGGCCGGCGCCAGCGGGTTGATCTTCGCTGGGTCGCCGCCGAGCGCGACCATGGCCTCACGCATCGCTGCCAGGTCGACAACGCACGGTACGCCGGTGAAGTCCTGCATCAGCACCCGCGCGGGCGTGAACTGGATCTCCGTCGACGGGGTGGCGTGCGCGTCCCACGACGCCAGCGCTCGGATGTGGTCGGCGGTGATATTGGCGCCGTCCTCGGTACGGAGCAGGTTCTCCAGCAGAATCTTCAGGCTGTACGGCAGCCGGTCGGCACCATCGACCCGGTCAAGGGCGTAGATGGCGTACGACGTGTCGCCGACCCGAAGATCCCGCCGGGCACCGAAGCTGTCCTGGGTCACGGTGGCCTCCTGTTGGCTGCGGCCCTCGCGGCCGACCGGGGCTCATCCTGCCCCGTCTCCGGCTGCTCGCGTATCCATGCCCAAGGTTGCCCAAGGTGGGTGGAAGGCTGGCAGCGGGGGGTCGGTTGCGGGGCCCAGGCAGCGAACAGGCATCATTAGATGACGGACGGCCGACCACCCGCCCGCGGTGGCTTGCAAGGAGTTGCCATGCCCAGGCGCCAGCTACCCGTTCCCGAGGTACTCCAGCTGCCGCTCGGGGTGCTGTGGGCCGTCGTCGACGCCACCGGCGAGGCGGCGAGGCAGGTGCCTGGTCACCTCCTGCGGGCACCGCTCGTCGGCATCATGGGAGGGTGGCGGCTCAGTCAGTGGATGCACGCCGGCGGCCACGACGACTCTGCTGCTCGGCCGGCGCCGGGCGTGCCGGCGGCCTTCTCACAGCCACGGCCCCCGGTGGCGTCGGATGGATCTGCGGCGCCGACACAGCCCGCCGCCCAACCGACCGTGCGGCCGCCGCTGACCGCCGTACCCGATGTCGCCGAGGTGGCGCTGGCCGATGATGTGGCGCAGGCCGCTGATGTGGCGCAGGCCGCTGATGTGGCGCAGGCCGCTGATGTGGCGCAGGCCGCCGATGTGGCGCTGACCGCCGATGTGGCGCTGACCGCCGATGTGGCGCAGGCCGCTGATGTGGCGCAGGCCGCTGATGTGGCGCTGACCGCCGTACCCGATGTCGCCGA
>Ga0209747_1000193_pt1 | contig 32391 bp, 34 predicted proteins | sample BarGraNGADG00311_FD_184498 | JGI IMG/M metagenome (GOLD analysis project Ga0209747, IMG submission 184498) | Arctic peat soil microbial communities from Barrow, Alaska - Barrow Graham LP Ref core NGADG0011-311 (SPAdes) (version 2) | ecosystem: Environmental > Terrestrial > Soil > Wetlands > Peat...
CAAAATGCACACTTTTTTTTCGCACCATGTAACCGGTCCACTGTATGACGCGAACTGATTTCCACTACTCGTCCCCGAGGTTGCCAATAGAGACCTCGAAGCAGGCCCCATTGTCGTTGTATGCCTTGATGCTGCCGCCGTAGAGCTTGACTATCTTTTCCACCGTAGAAAGGCCGATGCCGGTCCCGCCGGTCTTGCCTCTGAAGAACGGAATGAATACCCTGTCCAGGTCATCGGGGGGTATCCCCGAGCCGTTATCCTTCACAAGGTAACGGTGCCTGCCTCTTTTGTCATCTCCAATACGCGATACCTCAATCCTCGGGCTCTTACTATCATTGTGCCTGATGGCGTTACCGATTAGGTTCGAGAAGAGCTGGTATGCGTGTGTGGGACTGGCGGTGATCTCACTCAAATCACCGGCAACGTCCACTATTATCCCCTTTTCATTGATGATGCCCGTCCCCTCTTCTAGGATCTGCTCGATAACCTTCCCGACGTCAATAACGCTTAATTCTGTTGGAGCCTGCCCCGCCTTGGCCAGGGTGAGCAGGTCCTCGATGAGAGTCCCTGACTTCTCGACGCTGTTAGTTATTACCTCCAGAACCTCCTGTATGTCTGCCTGAGTTTCATCTGACCGCTGTGATTTTAATAATTTCTGAAGTGTCTTGTTCGCAATCTCGATGACAGAAAGAGGGCCTCTCAAGTCGTGGGAAACCGTGTAGGAGAACCCCTCCAGCTCTGCGTTTATTCTCTGCAGCCGCTCGTGCTGCTTCGCCAATTCTTCCTCCACCCGCTTTCGCTCGGTGATGTCCACCGAGAAGCCTATAACACCGATGATCTCTCCATCGGCGTCCCTGTAGGGCACCTTGTCCGTCCGAAGCCACGTCGTGCCTTCGGGAGTATCCATGGGCTCCTCGATGCCGAGCTTGGGCTTGCCGGACTCTATGACCTCGAGGTCGTCTTTCCAGTACTCCTCTGAGTAATCCGGGAAGATTTCGGAGAGCGGTCTTCCTTCGATCTCCTCCGCCTTCATTCCCATCGAGTCAGCGAGCATCTTGTTCGCCCGCACGATCACGTTGTCTTTGTTCTTGAAGAAAAGCAGGCCGGGTATAGAGTCGAATATCGAGTGCAGGGTCTGCTCTGATGCCTTCAGTGCCTCCTCCGCTTTCTTTCGCTTAGTGATGTCCCTGAAGATAGCAACGCCACCTGGGCGGCCCTGGTAGTTGATGGTCATGCCGGTCATGTCTACCGGGAAGGTGCTGCCGTCCTTTCGCAGGCAGACGAGGTCATGAACGCGGTTCAGGCCTTTTCTGCCTTTCTCCATCTCCCGACCCACACGCTGGAGCTCCTCGGGGGGGTGGACCTTGGTGATCGGCATTCCAACGAGCTCTTCCTCTGAATACCCCAGCATCGAGACCAGCGCCGGGTTAGTGCGCAGAATAGTGCCCGCCTCTAAGTCCAGGACCATAACGCCGTCTCCGATACTGTCGTATATGGCTTTGAGCTCCGCGTCTTGCTTTCGGAGAGCATTAAGCTCATTTATAAGCTCGCTCTTTGTCTTCCTTGTGTCGCTCACCAAACGATTCCCCTTCCAAAGCCCACTGCCATGCCCCCGCGCCTGTGCTCTAATTTGAATGACTGGGAAGATGTTTTGACGAAGAATCTCGAATCACGTTTGCGTTCCAGGTAGACCCAAACAACGTTAGCGTCACGTCATCAATCGTTAAGAAAATACTTTCGTCTACCTTATTATAGAGAAGCCCGATTTGAAACTAAATGGTCAGCGTTAATTGCTTTTTTCCTCTGACGACATAGATTCCATCAATAGGTCTGAGGGACTCCGTGACCGAATCCCGATTAGCTTCCTTGCCTCTCAGAAGCGCTGAGAAGTCCCCGAACGCGCGTCCCGATACGCCGCATGGATTCTTCCCCCAGCTGTTGGACGTTTGTTAGACATTTGGCACTTAAGAGGGGCCCCTCTTTCGAGAGACCCCTTCTGACCTGGAGCGGAAGACGGGATTCGAACCCGCGACCCTCACCTTGGCAAGGTGATGCTCTACCAACTGAGCCACTTCCGCTTGTTATAATCCGTTTCGATTTTATCATCGGCGGGTAACGCGCTCAAGCAACCGCAATCTCATAAGAGCTTCTATTTCCTAGCGGCGCGCTTCCTTCTGCAGAACCTTGCTCACTATGATCAGGCGGCTGGCCCGATCCTTCAGCGCCCGCTTGAATTCGGAGACCATCTTCTCGAATTCGGGCTGCGGCTTATATGCATATATAGTCTCAGCTCCGTCACCCAGCCTGTGCTCATGAGATAGAATCCCTTTTTCCGCGAGCTCATCCAGGTATGGTTCGATATCCGCGTCCAGCCGGCCGATGCTCATGGCAATGCTCGAGGGCGAGCCGACAGTATAGGGGTTTTCATGAAAAAAGAGGATCAGATCCCAGGTTATGAAGGAGTCGATAAATTCGTCGACGAAAAAGCTTACTTGAGGATCAAGGTTTTCGAAGTCAAGCATCGTTGCATTCCCCTCAAACTTCCCCTTTATCAAAAAGACCTATTTCAAGAATTCTTCAGCCTTCTTGATCCTTCTCGTCACGTAGGGATTTCCGCTCAGGATACCCTCTCTCCCTTCGAAGACCGCTTTCACCTCTATGCCCGATGACGTAATCAGCATTCGCCTTATACTCTTGTCATGATTCGATGCCCTGTGTTTTAGAACAAGGATCGCTCTGTCCATGCTTGAGCTGATCTCTACGTATCGCAGCTGGATGATGGTGTCCACAATATAGGAAAGGCCCGCTTCAGCAACCGACATGTTTCCGGTTATGAAAGCATCCTCCTGGGTAACGAGGGCCGTAATGTCGTAACGCAGCAAGCCATTGAGGAATGTGTACATTAATTCGCGCAATTGCACCGGATCCTGCGTTATGCGTTCCAGTTGGGTCATTGAATCCACAAAGACCCTCTTCGCCGAAATCTCCTCGATGGTGCGGTCGAAGATACCTCCCGGCTGCTGAATCTCTCTTAAGAAGACAGCGGGTGTGGTGAAGATGGTCCGCAGCTTCTGGTCGTGTTCGTAGGCCCTCAGGTCGAACCCTATGGATATCGCATCGCGGTAGAGTTGGCGAGGAAACTCCTCAAAGGTAATTATCAGGCCGGATTCATTGTAATCAAGGATTCCCTTGGAAATAAATTCCATTCCGAGACAGCTCTTGCCCGTCCCCGGTGCTCCCTTGATAACGGCTACAGAGTTATAAAGCAGGCCTCCACCCAGCATTTCATCCAGACCGTCTATTCCTGTCGGCACGCGATCCGCATTGGCTTTGGCCACCGCTGAATCAACCATCCCCGCTTCGCTCCCTTCGGCTTTCGTCCATAGGAAACTTATACATATTCTACACTATGCCAATTGATCAGGAGTAGCATCTAAGTGGTTCTGGAAAAAGGGTGTCGGGGCGACATAGGCCGCCCCGACCGGTTGAAGGACGAGATGCGATGAGGCTTACTTAATGTAAAAAACAACGGTGGCAGAAGGAATCGTCGATGTCCTTCCCCATCCGCTTGCAGTAGGCCTTGAAGCCTTTCAGTTCGAGAGATTCCCCATCCCTGATTTCTCTCAGCACCTGAAGATCAGTGCACCAGAAGAAATCGTCAAGGGAAATCCGATCACCTCTCACCACAAAAACCTCCTCATTCTCAGTATTAGACAATCATAAACAATCTTCACTTTGTCAACAATAGTATAATAAAAGAACAAGATATGCAAGCAAATCCGTTTTGCCGGCTTGTTGTTGAAGGCCCTGGCTTCGCTTATAATTTTTTAGTTGTTGATGCGAACTATTTGCAGTAGGAGGATGCAATGGCCAAGGACCTCGATAAGATCTTCAAACCAGAATCCATAGCTATGATCGGCGCCTCCAACAAACCGGCGAAATGGGGTTCTTTTCTCCTGATAAACTTGTTGGCGGGCGGCTATCCGAGGGAAAACGTCTATCCAATAAACCCCAGGGAGAAGGAGATTCACACCCTGCCCGCCTACCCTTCACTGCAGGAGCTTCCGCTTGTACCAGATCTTGCCATCATTACCACTCCCGCCTCAAGCGTTCCCGGCATTTTAGAGGAATGCGCCCAATTCGGGATAAAGGACGTAGTGGTAATCTCCTCAAATTTCTCCGAAGTCGGAGATGAGGGGGCGCGCCTGGAGAGAGAAGTAATCGAGGTTGCGAAAAAGCGCGGCCTGCAATTGGTCGGGCCGAATACCATGGGCATCGTAAACGCGGAAAGAAGACTGTTCGCGATCGGCGCACCCATGCAGCTGCACCCGGGAAAAATATCCTTCGTTTCGCAGAGTGGGAACGTCGGCGCCAATATGCTGGGTTGGACCATGAATCAGGGTATCGGCTTCGCCAAATTCGTGGGAAGCGGGAACGAAGCGGCGCTCCAGGCCGAAGACTACATCGATTATTTCGGAGAGGACCCGGAAACGGGCTTGATCCTGGCCTATTTAGAGGGCGTTGACGACGGACGCCGGTTTCTCGAGATCGTATCCCGGACAGCCCTAGAAAAACCGGTCATCGTCCTCAAATCGGGCAGGACCGAAGCCGGCGGAAAGGCCGCCATGTCCCATACCGGCTCACTGGCCGGATCGGACGAAATATACGACGCCGCTTTCAGGCAGGCCGGGGCCATCAGGGCGGATACCTCGCAGGACATGCTCGACCTGGCGAAATCCTTCGAGAGGCTGCCGCTCCCTTGCGGCAATCGCATCGGTGTCGTGACCCTGGGGGGCGGATGGGGTGTGCTGGCCACCGATGCCCTCGCTCCGGCCGGCTTGCACCTGGCCGTTCTTGACCAAAACGTAATGGAGGTCTGCGACGGATTGCTTCCTCCCTTCTGGAGCCACGGCAATCCCGTCGACCTGGTAGGAAATATCTATATGGACATCCATCTCGCGATCCTCGAAGCAATGGCCAAATCCTCTGAAATCGATGCCATAATCGCCCTCGGCTCCCTCGGCACCGGTACTATCATCGGTCTTAACGTACTCGTATCCCACCATCTGATAATGGAGATGAGCGAAGACGCCCTGAAGGGGTTCTTCGTGGAGTTGAAGGATCGCAATACGCGTTTCCTGAGCGGGGCTAAGAAGTTCATGCGCACCTACAATAAGCCCATCATTTTCGTCGAGATGCAATTCATCGGGGATGACAGCCTGAGGGATCTCGAAGCCGGTGAGGTGGCGATATTTACGGCGCCGGAAAAAGCAGCCGTCATTCTGGCCAAGATGCTGGATTACAAGCGATATCTCGACAGGAAAAGTTGATTTTAATAAAGAGCAACGCCCATGGGGGGCGTTGCTCTTGGAAAAATTCCTCTGATGACTAAATGCTCTCTACGAACCTGGCTTTCATTTTGCTCGGGTTCCAGACGGTATAGATGCCTTCGCTCGGGCAATTGGGCAGCGGCTGGCTCTCGTCCTTGTGCTCGTATTCATTGCCGCACTTATCACAATAATACTTCCCGGCCGGCGCCTTTTCTCCCGTTGTCAATATCTCTCCTTGCTCCGCCATTTGGTTCACCTCCATACTTCGATGTGACGGCAGGACGCCGAAAACGCCCCACGTAATTTTGTTCTTTTCGCATCTCTTAGTCAAGGGTATATGGCTTATTGGACATGCTTTACGCGCCTTTGTAGCAGCTCTTTCGCACAATAACGCGCCCGCCCAGCTCGTGTTTCTCTGCGGCGGCATTTACGAGCCGCCCTCACGGCACGGCGAGCAAGGATTCGACCAGATTTTCGGTCGAGAAGTGACCCCCGGTCAGGGCGGCCAATGAGCTTCCCTCGCCGAATAACTCCCGCCTTATGGCCTCAATGGAGTGCCCTTGCGCGGCCAGTGCCTTCACCCGTACCGCCGTTTCCTCAAGATAATCCGCACACAACTTCAAGGCTTCGCGCCCCTCGGGTATGATCCTCCCCGTTGAAGTAAAGAGGACCATGCGGTAGGTCGGAAGGGCAAGCAACTTCCGCATCGACTCTATCAGGCCCGAAGCGTCTTCATCCTTCCTGATCACTTTGGGCCTGTCGCTGATAAAAATATCGCCCGAGAAACACCAGCCATTATCCATCTCCGCGAGGGTCACGTGACCGGCGCAATGTCCCTTCGTCTCGATCAGGTCGAAACGGTGACTTCGGGTTTGAACCGACTCAGCCGGCGCGGACACCTGGCTTGGTTCAGGGTATCCCCATACGTACTCCTGATATGGATATAGTTTCGCTTCGCGGTTGATGAGGGGTACTGAATCGGGATGGGCAAGTATCTTTACTCCGAAGCGCTCCTGAATTAACCTGTTGGCCCCTATGTGATCCTCATGGAAGTGAGTATTCACAACCAGTTCGAGTTCCTCCCCTTCAAGAAAATCCACCAACTCCTCGGCTGTGTGAGCACATCCGGTGTCAACCAGCAAGCCGTCAACCAGGTAAGCGGTCGTCCAGTAAACCGGTTTGCCGTCGGCTTCGATGCTCATCTTGATCCGAATTACTTCCTCGAACCGGTCAACCTCAATCATGCTTTTCCTTCCTAAAGACCGCTCCTTCCTGCCCATGTCGTATTTAAAAAAGCGGGGGCAGGCACTCTCTTTTGCACGGTATTGCATGCCAGCGGAATATTCCAGAACAAGGGGGGCTCTATCAAGCGACTGGGAATGATTTGCGCGGCTATAAAAATTATAACAGGGAGCCCTACATCGCGGATTCGCCTATTATGCGGTTTACCGTCTCCAGTAGTTCTCCAATGGTAAATGGCTTTACCAGAAAGGCCTCGGCCCTGATCTTCCCTTCCCTCTCGATCTCCTCAACCGCACGCTTCATGGCGGATATTATGATCACCGGCACATCTTCAAGGCCTTCGATGCTCTTGATCTCCTCATACACCTCGATTCCATCGACGTGAGGCATCATTAGGTCGAGCAGAATTAGGTCGGGTTCAATATCCTTCAACTGCTGCAGAATGTCCCTGCTTTCAGTAAAGCCGTCCACGTGGTAACCGTGCTTCTGAAGAATGATGGACACGAGATCGATCATGTCCGGGTCGTCTTCTATGTAGGCTATCGTCTTCATTTTTGTAAGCTCCCCATATCTGATACGACCTTACTTAGTTTATCATTTGCCCTCTTTGACTGCTTGAACAGCCCGATCGTTTATTGCCGCTCGATCTTCGATTACTGCAAGCCCTACAACCCTCGCATATGCTCGGGTCTCAGTAATTCCGGCCTCCCGATCGCCTGATCGATGACCTGCACCAGCCGTTCTCGATCCCTGGAAATAATTCCCTTTAACGGTAAGTAGTTGGAAGCATGGTTTGTGCGGAAAATGCAGCCATCCAGCTCGCAATGCTCTAAAAATAGGCGTAGTTCCACCAAGAGGCCCTGCTGGTCGGGAAGGAAGAATTTACCATCCTGTTCTTCTCTGAAGAGCGGCGTTCCCGGCACGACCATCACGGTAAGGGCACTCAAGTAATCGGGATTCATTCTTGAAACGGTTTCGGCGCTTTTTATTGCATGCTCCCGGGACCCCTCCCTGCCGGCCAATCCGAGAAGCACGATAACCGAAACCTGCGAGCCGCATTGCTTGGCCTTGATCACAGCTCGCACCATCTCATCGCTGCTGTCGACCTTATTAACCCTCTTCAAGACACGATCGTCTCCGCTCTCAAGCCCCAGGTAAATTATGCCAAGGCCCAAACGCCGCAGCTCCGAAAGCTCCTCGCTGCTCTTACCCTCGATATCGCAGCCGTTGGCATAAATCCCGACCCTTTCCAAACGGGGGAAGGCGGTGGCGAGGGACTCGAAAATCGCAACCAGATGTTCCATGGGAAGCGCAAGCGCATTTCCATCGGCCAGGAAAACTCGGCGTGTGCCTGGCATCAAAGCCGAAGCTTCCCTTATGTCTTCGAGCACTTCCTTGAGAGGCCGCACCGAAAAGCGGACGCCCTTATATGTGGGGCAAAAAGTGCAGGAGTTATGGGAACAGCCGTAGGTCGCCTGTAGGATGTAGCTCCCCGCTTCGCTGGGAGGACGTATCACTATCCCCTTGTAACGCATTCCAATCCTTCAACCTCTGCGCATGCATTGCGCGAAAAAAAGTATAACACGAAAGTGGCAAAAGGGCCTGGTCGACGGGCGCGTAGGGTGCCGTATCTTCAATCTTCAATTCCCTAAGAAAAAGGCAGCCAATCATGGTCAAGATTGAAGATACGGCACCCTAATGTCGACCCTCGCCTAATACTTCTCTGATGGTTCGAGGCCTGCCGCTGAAATCCGCCCAGGCCTCGTCCTTGAACAACATCCGCTCAAATCGGTCATATAGCTCGGAGCTCACCCTGGGTCCCATGCGGGCGGTAAAGAAGTTGGCGTAATCGAGGTTGATGTTCGGCTCATCCGTCTCATAGTACATAAATCCCGCCTTCTCCAGGTAACGCAGCAGCATGGAACGGTATGCCTGCTTGTCCAGACCGGTCGAATCCAGGTCCCAATGCCAACTGTAACCCGTGCATATCAAAATCTTATCGTCAAAGAAAGGGTCCCCTATTCCCGATTCCATCATCCTGTTTGCGATGCCCATTGACCGCCAATCGCGGCTGACCTCGATCGCCATGGCTTCGATCAATCCCTTGCCCCCATATTTTCCCCACCTTTCGGCCTGGCTGGGAGGTGCGATGGCCACGAAACCGACAATCGCACCTTCTTCACTGGAGGCGAGTATTATGTTGCTTTCCTGGTTGTGCGCGATTCGCTCAAGGGCTTTCTTTTCCCGGCTGCCCGGGTAATTAGGTGCGGCGAAGGCTCCCATGCCCTCATCCAATTGCAGAGAATTAATGAAATCAGCAGTTGCCTTGGCCTTGATCCACACCCTGCCCTTCGCCGTATCTATATAACTGTCTCCCAAACCGGTGATCAAACCGTACTCCTTGCCTACGGGATCGCATTTACGCAATGCCTTCGATATCGTAAATTGTCGGGTGGAAACGTTGCTGGCGGAAATCCTCATGCTTCTGCGATATTCGCCGTTTTGTCTATAATATACTTGTATTATGCACATCGGGCCTTCGAGACGAGACGGAGCATTAATGAGCAGCATCGGGACTCGTAAGGTCGGCCGGGAATTCGAGGCGCTCGCCGGAGATCTGCCTCACCACGATATCCACGCTCTCAATCAAGTGGAAAGCGAGCTCAAGGAAAAAATATATTCTCTCTTCATTCCGGATAAACTGTTCGACCTCTTCGATGTCAGCCGCGACAACTTCTGTAATAGAAACGGCGAGCGGGTGATCAAATTCATTGCCCCCAAGCGGGCTGGTTTCGCCATCATTGAATTCAGGGAATCGCCCGAGGATCGAGATTGCATATTTTTCCTCGAGCTAGCCGATACCCCCTTCTTCAAACTGGAAATAACATTCTTGATTGTCAACGATCCCCGCTCGCCCCGCTTCGGTATTGATATAGACAGCTCCGGGCGCAGGACTAAATTCGGGACCGCAAGACGCAATATTCCCGAGGAGATCAGGGCCATGGAGGCCGGATTAGCGCCGGGGCAGGTGAGACACGGCTTGAGGCTTCTTGAGGATTTTTTGCCCGGCACCCTGCAGTGTCTTTCGGTAATGGGGCAGGACATGTTGGTAGCCGAGCCTCTGACCTATCACGATGCCATAATTTTCGAACGGTACGGGTTCAATTACGTCCATGGTAAAAAGACAATGGAAGAGATAAATGGCGGCTTCAAACCGAAAGGAGGGCTGTATTTGAAACTGGATGGCAGTTCGCCTTTCCGGCAGCCGGGGGCGGAAAAGACTGTGAGGGGCAGGAGCTGGGCTATACACGACGGTATCCTGGGGGAGCCATGGAAGGGCGTCGAAATGTACCGAGCCGTGAACCGGGAGGCGGATGTTTGTACCTTCCCCGGTTCGGTATACTGAGGCTAAGAAGATGGTCACCTCGAGAAAAGGAGGAGTGGTGAAGGTTCGGGATCGCATGACTCGTGAACCGGCCGTGCTGGCGCCGGAGGATAACCTGCGCAAAGCGCGGCAGCTCATCGACGAGTACGGCTTCCGCCGGTTCCCTGTCCTCGATGATGGAGTGCTTGTGGGAATCGTTACCGACCGCGACGTCCGTGCCGCTGACATGAGCTGTGCAGTGGTACAAGAGAAGAGATACGAAGATTATGTTTTGGATCGCGTATTGGTAGGAGGCATCATGACTCCCAATCCCGTCGCCGTGGCCCCGGATACTCCCATAACCGAGGCGGCCAGGATAATACTGGAAAAAAAGATCGGAGGGCTTCCGGTTATCGAAGACGGGCAATTGGTGGGGATAATTACCGAAACCGATCTCATAGAAGCTCTTATCGAGATGCTGGAACAGGCAGCCTCTTCTTAGAACGGGATGGAGAACCTCGCAGCAAATGCCAGGCTGAGGGCGGCTGCTGTTATTTCCAATATCTCCCATCCCCTCTACCTCGCCCCCCTGGCCATCCTTGCCTTATCCCTTCGCTCCTCGAACGGCGTTGCCGCCGGTTTTTACTGGTGGGGGCTGTACCTGGTTTTTTCGACTTTCCTCCCTCTTGTCGATTTGATATGGAGGCGTAAGAGCGGCCGTATAAGCGACTGGCATATCTCGAACCGGCAAGAGCGCGCCTGGCCGCTCGTCTTCGGCATGATCTATGCGGGGTCGGGATTCGCCGTATTCCGAGCGCTTTCCGCGCCGCTCATCCTGCAGGCCTCATTGCTCGCCGGCCTTGTTATGAGCGTCATGGTCCTTCTCATCACCTACTTCTGGAAGATAAGCCTCCACCTTATGGGAAACGCCTCGCTTGCGGTAATCCTCTATATAGGATTCCGCTTGCACCCCTTCAGCCCCGGAGTATTCATTATGGCTTTTTTCCTTCTTGCGGTGGCCGTTTCACGATTCATCGTGAAAGCGCATACCGTTGCGCAGATAGTAACGGGAGCGCTGCTGGGCGGAGCCGTGACTTGGATAATTATGACAGCCATGGGCCTCTAAATGGGGTCAGGCCCCGGCATCCGCATGGGATCAGGCCCCCGCATCAGCATATTTTTACAGGCATTGCGTTGACACCCCCGGGGGCCGGTGATACTTTTTTCTTTAACCATTTGAGCGAGGTGTGAAGATGATCGTAGTAATGTCCCAGGAAGCAACGCGCGAACAGATAGAAGCCGTTCTCCGCAAGATTGAGGAATTCGGCCTTCAGACGCATCCCATTTACGGCGTGCAAAAAACGGTGATCGGGGTTATCGGCGATGACAAGACAAAGGTCGTCGAGACCATGGCAGGCTACCCCGGCGTCGAACAGATAATTCCCATACTGAAACCCTATAAATTCGCCTCCCGGGAAACCCATCCCCAGGACACCGTGATCGACGTATCGGGAGTTGAGATAGGTGGCGACAAGATAGTTGTTATGGCGGGGCCATGCGCCGTGGAAAGCAGGGAGCAGATCCTCAATACCGCCCGCTTGGTCAAGCTGGCAGGTGGATCTATCTTGCGCGGGGGGGCCTACAAGCCGAGGACGTCCCCCTATAGCTTTCAAGGCCTGGGCGAAGAAGGTTTGAAGTACCTGGCCGAGGCCAGGGAGGAAACCGGACTTCCGGTGATCACCGAGCTAACCGATCCGCGCAACCTGGACCTCTTCTGCGAATATACCGACATAATTCAGGTAGGGGCGCGCAACATGCAAAACTTCGTGCTGCTCACCGAGATCGGGCGCAGCGGCCATCCGGCGCTGCTAAAGAGGGGTCCGAGTTCCAAGATCGAGGACCTGCTGCTGGCGGCGGAATACATCATCAAGGAAGGCAACCGTAATATAATCCTATGCGAGAGGGGCATCAGTACCTTCGAGACCTACACCCGCAATACGCTCGACCTCTCAGCCGTGGCTGCCCTAAAGCAACTCTCGCATCTGCCGGTGATCGTCGACCCCAGCCATTCCGTTGGCATCGCCAACCTTATCCCTGCCATGTCCATGGCCTCAATTGCCGCCGGCGCCGATGGCTTGCTGGTGGAGATTCATCCCAACCCCAACGCCGCCCTCTGTGACGGACCACAATCCCTCGACTTCGAGACCTTCTCTAATCTCATGAAGAAAATCCGCAAGATTGCAGCCGCGGTGGGAAGAGATCTCTAAGCGATCGGTCGAGTAGTCAGGCCGAGAAAAAAGATAATCCGGGGACCTTGATCAACGCATTCACAAAGTCGGCCTGGAGTTCTTCTTTGAGCGGCAATCGAATCAAGAACATGTTAGTCTCGACGCGAGCATCCTGCTCATCGGTTTTCAAGGGGCTGGGTACGGTCATATACTCACTCATGCCCGAGAGATCGCTTACGAGTTCATCGACCAGGTTGCGGTCCTGATCCCGATATATGCCGGCGAGCGACATTTGAGTCGCGTATTCGAAAAACACCACGCGCGAGATTCCGATTACCTTTTTCTTATAGGTGTAGCAGTAGATATTGAGGGGGGTGACTGATTGCGAAATCTCTATCTTAGCGGGATTGACTATGTGGAAACCTTCTACTCCGGTTTCCATTCTCTCCATCACTTGGCCGGCATCGATTCCCTGGACCGCCAGGCAGGTAAGCGCCTTGAAAACTACGCCTCCTGCGATGATCACCTTCGATTGTGCAGGACGCGAGGCGATGACATTCTCTCTTAAGAGGATGTCCTCACTTTCTTCTTCGAGGGCCTTTTGAAAAGCGTCCATATCTATGCCGAAAGCATAGAAGTTGATTCTCTCCCAGCCCTCGAATTCATGCGTGGCCAGAATTCCCAAGCCCGGTTTGCCCTTATAGTAATAAAAGAAGGCCTTCTGCTTGACCAACCTCTGATCTCTCCCTTCATACCAAGCTAGTGGTAGTCTCCCCGAAACTACCGCTAACGTCCTCATAGCCCTGGTGAGGAGCCCGCAGCTGTTAAATTCTTCTTGGTTCAGCTCTAGATACCTTGTATTATCATCAAAAGGCCGATGATGGCAGGGGGTGAAGCACTTGCTGCGTTTTTTGATTGGATGGCCGATATTCCGCGTGGTCGCCATACCCTACCATTATCGATATTCCGGTTATGAAAATGTCCCTCGCAAGGAACCGTTGCTGGTGGTTTCCAACCATATGAGCCGCAAGGATCCGGTAGCCGTTAACCTCGCTCTCAGGCGACCGGTCCGTTTTATGGCCAAAAAGGAAGCCTTCCAGTGGAAAAACAGCATCCTGGAATGCCTCATGGTACGCATCTTCTTCGCATATCCGGTCGACCGTGAACGGCCGGGACCTGATTCCATAAGGCGTACCATTGCTTATCTGGAAAACAGCGAATGCGTGGGTATTTTCCCCGAAGGGACCAGATACGACGATGACAAGTTACATGCATTCACCAATGGGGCCGCCTACTTCGCCTGGAAGACCGGCGTGCAGGTCCTTCCCGTCGGCATCACCGAGAAAAAGGGCGAAGACTACCACATCAATTTAGGAAAACCCTTCCGGGTGCCGGAGTTGAAGGGACGGCCTCATAAGGTACTCCCCCGGATAACCGAGCTGCTATGCGAAAAGATCCTCGAGCTGCTGCCACCGGGGTGGGAGGCTCTGGAAAAAGAGCAGGCCGAGGATCCGGAGCAACCGGAGATGCGCCCAAGCCCTTAGCGCCTCGAGAACATCACTTCCTCGCAATAAATTGCAGCCGCCTGGTTTTATCGCCGGCCTTTCCCAGGCCCGCAGCGTCGAGGACTTCCGCCATGTCGAAACCCGCATCACTCAATTCCTGTAATATCCGGCCCGCAGGATAGGCGCGTTCGCGATGTACCTCGACCTTGGCCGCCCCACTCTCATTGATGATGCCGGGAAAAATAAGCCTCAGATGAGCGGTCTGATCGCTCTCCCGCCATTGACTCAGCCATCGCATCGGCACGCCGTCGACTTCGAAATCCCAGGGCTCGCTGTCGCTTCCCTCTCTCAACTGCCAAGCGCTATTCATATCGAAAAGGACATATCCGCCCGGTTTCAAAGCGGCCGAGAAGGACCTCAGGGCGCGTCTTATATCCAATTCGCAAAGCAGATGGTTCATGGAGTCGCTGGCACAGATGATAAGGCTCAGCAGGAATGGCGGCGAGAGGTAGCGCATGTCCTGCCTCAGCAACCTGACTGCGCTCGCGGGCATCCTTTTGCGCGCCGCTAGCAGCATCTGGGGAGAGCGATCGAAACCCATTACTCCGGCACCCCGCCCAAGCAGGTAAGAGGATGCCAGTCCAGTGCCGCAGGCGACATCACCGCTCAGAGAAAGGTCGAATTCATATCTTCTCTCCAGGCGCTCGAAGTTCTCCCTCCATTGCTCGAAGGCGTAAAGGCCGACCATGCGGTCGTAAAGTTGGGCGGTGAGAGAATATGTCGGAACGATTTGATAATCGCGATCACCCGATTTTACCTGGTCTTTCGCTTGTTCTGGCACGTTTGGCTCCTAGCCGGCCTGGCTGCCATTCACAAGCGACTTTCCCAGATCGAGCGCCGCCTCGAGCGCCCCCGGCACTTTGAGGATGGCGCCCGCCTCATCCACCCCGGCGAATGTAAGCGATTGCCAACTGGCGACCTGAATTATGTAAAAGAAATAGGCCATGGTGGGCATCGTGCATTCGAAGGTTGCTGGAGCTTCACGGCCGCAGCATGAGATAAAGAAGCCGAGCCTCACTGCCTCAAAAGCGGGGTCTACCGGCTTTTTTTTGAGCACATACCGTGCCGACCAGAGACATTGGCAGCGGTCTATGAGGGCTTTTGCCTGCGCACAAATGTTCATAGAGAAAATGGGTGCGGCTATGGCCACCGCTCGAGCTGCCGCAAGATGGGGGTAAATCAGCTGCATGTCATCCTGCTGGACACACTTGCCGTCCTTGTAACAGGAGTTGCATTCCCGGCAAGGTCTGATGTCCATGCTCGCAGTATGGAACTGTACCACCTCCACACCGCTTTCCGCCGTGCCGGCGGCCAACTCATCCAGAAGTATCGCAGTATTGCCTTTTTTACGCGGGCTGGTATAGAGGGCGAGAAGATAGTCTTTTTCTGGCGCCAAAGCATCTTTCCCAATCTATTCGGAATGTCAGCTTCCCTAAGGATAAGCTCTTTCTCAGGAGTATTAAAGCAGGGTGTACTGTCCTATAAGTACAGTGACGCACCGAGAGCGTCGATGCGCCACTCCAGCTGCGTTCCCCTCCCTGCGACGTACCGAGTATGTCTCGGTCGCGCGCCTTGCGGGCGTGGATGCAGCGGCGTTCGAATGCCACTGTATTTATGGGATAGTGCACTAGGCCACGGGACCGGAAAGGCTCTCCATATCCCTGAACAGCTTGTCGTGTTCCTGCCGGATGCGCTGGTACTGGCGGCGCTGTTCGTCCAGTTCCTTGGTCAGGCGATGCATCTCATCCATGGCCCGCCCCTCCGATTTTTCGAGCATCTTCAGGCGCAGCCTGATATTTTCCATGCGGTTACCGCGCTCTATCGCCGAGGCTATCTGCTTGGTGAGGGTATTGAGGAGGAAGAGATCGAATTCGCCAAATGCCTGATCCTTCTTGGTGTTAAGGTTGAGAACGCCGAGGAGATTGCCCTCGCTGATGATAGGAACGCTCAGGGCATCGGAAATCTTGCGCCGGCTCCGCAGGCGGGAGTCCAGGAGGTCATCTAGGAGGAGCATTCCTTCCCGCCGCTCGGCCACCATGCCGGCAATCCCCTCGCCAACCTTGCAGTGCGCCTTCTTCACCACTTCTTTTCGCAGCCCGCGGCTTGCTTTGATGACAAGGGTGTCGCTCCCCGCCGGGTCTATGAGCATGATGGATCCCGATGTGGCCTCCATTACCTCGACGGCCCCCTTCAAAATGCTGTCCAGCAGGGCCTCGATGTTTTCAAACGACATGATTTGCTCGTTGATGCGCCAGATCATGTCCAGTTCCTTTATTTTCTTGAGGTAATGCTCTTCTCCCGGCTCTAAATGACCTTCCACGACCATCCCCTCACGGCGATTTTTACCTTCGGATTTTCCTACTTAATATTCGGCGCGCGTACTCCCGGAGTAAAGGTGCTTCCCGCGCCTGCTACTTGGAATTATGGTCTCCTTCGGCCAGCCTGCGTTCAGCGATGATTGCCGCCCCCAGGGCCCCTATCACCTGCGGGTCCATGCCCAGGCGCTTCACCTCCACGCCGAGCTTCCTTTCCAGCGAGAGAGTGAGCCCCTTGTTCTTGGCGCAGCCTCCCGATACGGCGACCTGCTCCTCGACACCAACCTTCCTCGCCAGCGATGCCAGCCTGGCGGCTATGGCTTCGTTGATTCCGGCTGCTATGTCTCGGATATCCATGCCTTCGTTTAAAAGCGTGATTACTTCCGATTCCGCGAAGACGCTGCACTGGCTGGTTATCTGCGCCGGATTGGAGGAGTGTATCGAATATTCGGATATATCCTCGAGGTCGATCTCCATCACCCTGGCCATGGCCTCGAAGAACCTGCCGGTCCCGGCGGCGCATTTGTCGTTCATGGCGAAGTCTACAACTTTCCCCTTGGGGTTTATCTTGATTATCTTGCAGTCCTGCCCGCCTATGTCGATCAAGATCCTGCAGGCGGGATCGAGGTGGAAGGCGCCAATTGCATGGCAGGTTATCTCCGACACATTCTCATCGGCGGCATCTATACGTACCCTGCCGTAACCGGTCGCGACCATATAGGAAAGGTCCTGCATGGGCAAACCTGCCGCATTGAAGGCTTTTTCCAGCGCCTGAGCTACGGTGACTTCCGGCCGTACCGCACAGGGTATTATCGAATACCCGATAACCTCACCGCCCCGCATTATGAGCGCTTTCCCGGTTGTAGACCCGATGTCGCATCCTCCGCATAATTCGCTTCCGCTCACCTTGCCGAATTACCTCCTTGGTTGGGTTCTACCAACTAATTTTATCAGACCCTTGCTTGTCATCTTTTATCACTGTCACCCCCTAATGATAATATTTTTATAAGTTGTTGGATCGACGCTTTCTTGCAGGAGGGGCAATGGATATCACTTTCATAGAAGCAAGGGATCTTCCGGACGCCTGGTTCCAATGTGTTTACAATATTTTTCAAAAGGGCCGCGAGTACACGATCGAGAGGGGTAGCTTCAAGGGAAACAAGCGCGTGGAGTACGATTTTGTCGTAATCAAGGTATCCTACCCCGAGACCAGGCCTCTCATCCCGGATATCCCTCCGGGCATCGGGCTACCTCCCCCAACCGATATGGAATATGTGCACGAATATCTGGATAAGCTTTGTTCATCGGCCTCGCAAGCTGAGAACGAAGATTATACCTACGGTATGTACCTCGAAGATCAGATCCAGGAAGTGATCCGCATCTATAGTGAGGATGGGTTTGCCACTAACCAGGCCTGCATGGCGGTCTGCGATGATAAGTCCATTTATCTGGAAGATCCGCCCTGCCTGCGGCAGATCGATACCCGAATCTATCCCGATGAGGGCAAGCTGCATTTTGTGCTCTATTTCCGTTCCTGGGATCTCTGGGCGGGCTTCCCGTCGAATCTTGCGGGAATTCAACTCCTCAAGGAATACATGGCGGAAGAGATAGGGGTCGAGCCCGGAGAGACCATTGCCGTTTCAAAAGGGATGCACCTTTACGAATACGCTTGGGAACTGGCCAAAATGCGGGTGGGGAAAACCTGAAGGTTATATGCTGCCACCAGTCGTTCCGCTATAATTTGAGCACGATCTGATATTCCGGAAGATGATTCGGCGCTCTGCCGCATAATGCGGTGGGGACATTTATGACCCCAACAACCGGCAGGGTGAACCTGGGAGGTGAGCATCATTAACCCTTTGGCCATAGAATTGAACGAGGTAATACGGGAAAATGCCCCGGATTTCTACACCGCGCTTTCGGCGCTCGGACACGAACTCTATTTCCCCCGAGGCATACTCACTCAGACGGCCGAAGCAAAGCGCGAAGCCTATAAGTACAACGCCACGATCGGAATTGCTACGTCAGGGGGGCAACCACTTTTTCTGCCGGCTCTGATGGATTTGCTCGATGGATTGGAACCTTCGGAGGTTTTCCCATACGCTCCGGCGACCGGGCTGCCCGAGTTGCGCAGAATCTGGCGGGAGCACCAACTCGAAGTAAACCCGCAGATGCAGGGCAAGCCTTTCTCGATGCCTGTGGTCACTTCCGGCTTGACCCATGGCCTGAGCATAAGCGCCGATCTTTTTTGCGATGCCGGGGACGTCCTCCTGCTCTCCGACATGATCTGGGGAAACTACCGAATGATTTACGAGATCCGCCGGGGAGCGGAGATTAAACAGTACAAGCTATTTGACGACGGCGGAGGCATGAATATAGAGGGTTTTCGTGATGCTCTAATGCGTTATACAGATCGGCGAAAGGTGGTCCTGATCCTCAATTTTCCCAACAACCCGACCGGTTATACGCCCAGCACGGAGGAAGCCCGTAAGATAGCCGATTCGCTCATCGAAACAGCCGAAGCCGGGGCGAATATAGTCGTCATTATCGATGACGCCTATTTCGGCCTGGTCTATGAAGCAGGGGTTTTCAAGGAATCGCTGTTCGGCCTGCTGGCCGGTTCCCACCCTCGCCTTTCAGCGGTAAAGCTGGATGGAGCGACCAAAGAAGATTACGTCTGGGGCTTCCGGCTTGGTTTCATAACCTTTTCAGCCGGATGCTCGGGGAACACCGAATCGGTTCATGAAGCCATAGAGAAGAAAGTCGGCGGGTTGATAAGAGGTACCATATCCAACTGCTCGATGCCGGCACAGTCCCTGTTGCTGAAGGCCATCAACTTACCCGGCTATAAGCAGCAGAAAGAGGACAGATGCCGGCTGCTCAAGGAGCGGTACGAAGAGGTCAAAGCGGTGGTCAACGATCCGCGTTACGCCTCGGCCTTCTACCCGCATCCTTTCAACTCCGGCTATTTCATGTGCGTCGGAGTGAAGGATATCGATGCGGAGAGGGTTCGCCTGCACCTCCTCAAAGATTACGGGGTGGGCGTGATATCGATAAACGAGAGGGATTTGCGGATCGCCTTTTCGTGCCTGGAAAGGGAGCAGGTAAGGGGCCTCTTTGATATACTTTATGAGGCCGTCGAGGATTTAAGAAACGGCTACTGAAGGCGGAGGTAAAATAAGATGAGAGAAGCCATGAATGATGGAAGCGATATTACGGCCGGCGCCGAAAAGTCACCTAAAATCTACATCATAGACGTGACCAATCGCGATGGCGTACAGACGTCCCGCCTGGGCCTGGCAAAACTTCAGAAGACGATAATAAATCTTCTGATTGATGAAATGGGTGTCTGGCAGAGTGAATTCGGCTTCCCAGCCACCCATCATGAGATCAATTATCTGCGAGCAAATCTTGATTTGGTGGAGCTGGGAGGCATAAGCCGCCTTCGCCTCGGAGGCTGGTTGAGGGCGATCGCCCCCGACGTCGAGCTGGCTCGCGAGAGGATTCCGGCACTCAAATTCATCAATCTGTCCATCTCGACCTCCGACCAGATGATAATAGGAAAATGGCAGGGGAAGGTCTCCTTCGATGACGTCGTGAAGCGGATGTGCGCTGCACTGGACAGGGCTCACGAGCTCGGTTTCGAATCGATAGGAATCAACGCCGAAGATGCCTCCCGTACTTCTGATGAGCGCTTGATCCAGTTCGCCCTGGCCGCGAAAGAGCATGGAGCGACGCGCGTCAGGTATTGTGACACTCTGGGATATAACGATCCTTTTACCTTGTATGACCGCATAAGGCTTATTGCCGAGGAGACCTGCATAGACATAGAGTTGCACTGCCATAACGACCTCGGAATGGGTGTTGCGTGTTCGGTAGCGGGCGCCAAGGGAGCGCTCGACGGCGGGGTCAATGCATATATAAACACCACAATCAACGGCATGGGAGAGCGTGCCGGCAATGCGGATCTCGTGTCTACCATCTTGGCCATTATGAAATCCTCATTGTTTGCCGGGCAGGATGTACTCGACGATTCGATAAACCTCATGATGGCCTGGAAAACGGCTAAATACGCCGCTTACGCCTTCGGCATGCCCATCCCGGTCAACCATCCCGGGGTCGGCGACAATGCCTTCGCCCATGAATCGGGAATACATGCCGATGGCGCTCTCAAGGACAGGCGCAACTACGAACTCTACGATTACGAGGAGTTGGGGCGTGGAGAGCCGGAGATCATCGAGACAGGGCGCAGCATCACCGCGGGTGAATATTCGGGAATCAAGGGTTTCCGTAATGTTTATGAAAAGCTGGAGGTCGAGTTCCAATCCGAGGAGGAAGCTCGAAACATCCTGGAATTAGTAAGATATGCCAATGTCAGCACCCAGAAGCCGCTGGTGGAAGACGAACTCCTTTTCATAGCGCGTTATCCGGAATTGGCTCGAAAAATCCTGACCCTCGAGCCGTCGCCGTTAAAGTCGCCGGTAAAAACCTCATAGATCCTGATGGGAGGAAAACGATGGTAGATGTACCGGAAGAGATCCTGAAGAAGCTCACCGCGTACTATAACCTGTCGAAACACGGCAAGACGTCAGACGTGATTCCGCCATGGATCAGGAACATCAACAATATGAGCAAGATCGACCTGGAATACGAGACCAGGGATGCCATCCGAACCTGTCGAGACCTGCGGCGCAAGATAACCGAGATGGAATATGAAGGGGAAAGGCTTATACCGATCAAGAGCAAGCGCGAAAGACTGATGGAGGAACTGCAGAGGGAGTGGACCTACATGAGTTTCTACCTCTACACGCTTTTTCTCCATTCCGGAATTGACGTTTCAGAAGAGGATTTTGACGAATACCTGCGCGAGGAAACCGGCAGCAGAGCCTTCATAACCAATCTGTCATCCAAGCGCTGAAATCAGGCATCATTTCCCTCGCAGCGGCAGATTTCTTGCCAAGATGTCGAGCGGTAGCAATTTCTTTCCCCCTGTTTCGCAAAAACGCCCCGCCCGCAGCCCGCCGATTCAATTCCATTTGAACCATGCGATCACGGGCGGTAACAAAGCCCTGGCAAAGAAACAGTCGATAAGAGACCCCACTTTGATATGAGGCAGGCCGAAGCCATCGAACAGAACTTCAACCTCCCTTTCGAGCCCGGCTACCTGCAGTTTGTCATGGAGGAGCGGCAAAGCACCGTGATTCCATTGCCACGCAACAGCGGCAGCCGATGCGGGTGCGAGGAAGATTCCCAACCCATTTTCAGGCCAGTCATAATTGACCTCCGGCATTCAGCCTAAAAAACTCGAGCCATATCGCCGATACAATACTATCTCAATCACTGCGAACAAAGGGGTGCCGGATTGTGAGTCCACGCGAATTGGCGGAAAAAATCGCCTATATCCTCCTCGAAAAAGGCTATCTTTACGACAAGGACATCGAGCTCGAATTCGGCATCGACGATTTCGAACTGATCAAGGCCAAGAACATCCTTTGCCGCTATTACGGCATAGCCGTCGAGAAATGGCACGAGGATGAGGAGGAAAACCGGCAGGCGATGTTCTTATGTGGTGAGTTCGACCAGGCGGACGCCGCTGAATTGATCCGCAAAGTATTTCACGATCCGACCTACATGACGCGCCGGAGAATGAAAGAGGAAGAACGCAAGACAGAGATAAAGGGCGAGTTTCGCGAGCTCTTCAATCATTTAAAAGAGGAGTGGGGCGACCAATTTCAGCACAGCGGCAACTGAAGGCTAATTCTTATTCAAAGTGTACGTAAATCTCCAACCTACCCGGCATCGATCTCTCCCATTCGACCTCGACCGGTTTTCCGCGCGCCAGAAACGAGGCCGCTATTCCGGCAACCAGCGGATAATTAAAGGGGTTTTCAACCCTGGCCCTGATGCCGCCGCTTATTTTTTCGGTAAAAATAGGATTGCCCATACCCCTGTAGGCCAGGAAGGATAGGTCTCGTATTTTTTCTTCGGGTCTGCGATGCTTCCACTCCAGTCCGGGAAGAATGCCATCGACCATTTCTTTTATCGTCTGCAGCAGATAGCCATCCACCCACTCGCCTTCTGCGGCACGCATCCGATCATGCACGCTGTTGATCCCCGCTACATTAATTAATGAGACCGATTGGCCATTGTGGGTATCGATCATGGTCCCCTTATCGAGATTCCATGAAAAAAAACTCACCGAGAAAGGAATACCGCAGCCCTTACAGCGCCGGTAGGTTAAGTGCCCCGGCAGAGGGACTTCCATTGAGAAGGAATACTCGTCCATGTCATGTAAATTTCCTCCCTCCGGGAACGCGGCTTTGAAGAAACAATAGCCATCGCTTTCCTCAACCTCGATCGCCGCCTCCCTGCCCTCCGCAACGAAAATAGCTCCCAGGATATCGCCGGCAAAGAGGTCAGTGCTGTAACAGCGCGTGCAGGCTATAGTCAAAAGCTTGCCTCGTTGATACTCGATCACGCTGGCGTCCGCCAGGCCGAGAATACGCGCATGGTCACATAGCAGTTCGTAGAACGGCCTTTTGAAAGCTGGATAGCCGGCTGCCAGCTTTTTCCATCCGACCATTATCGAGCGTACGTAGTGGCTGGCATCAAAAGCCTTGTTCAAGGTAAAGGCAGTCTTTAAATCGCCGCTTATCCTCTCAATTACTTTCTCTAAAATGCCTGCTATTATTTGCCTCTCAACTATTATCAGGCGCTGCATGGAATCAAGGCTGAGTATCCTGCCGTGTTCCTCCCATAAGTGATTCTTGGATATCGCGAAGGGCACGCCACACTCCTTACAGATACGGAGGAAAAGACTGTGCCGCGACAATCCCTTGCCGGATTTTACCCGCCGCTTATCAACGCGTTCAATCTTCGAATTCGGCGGTTCGTTTGTTTTTTCTCTTGCTTCCTGCATCCCGAAGTTTCCTATTTACAGAAATTGCACCCGTTTGCTCATTATCCTATCGGCTGCGCTTTGCTCGCGGCTTAACAGGAGCGGGAATCTGTGGGGCGGCCATACTGCCCGCCGTCTCGAATTGGCCATGCTTTGCATGAAAAATAAAAGAAGGGAGCTTAAAGCCCCCTTCTTGTCTCAATCCTTACTTCAATTGTTCCCTCGTGAAACCGAGCAATCGCCTCGCCGTAACAAGCATCTGTATCTGGCCGGTTCCCTCGAAAATGTCGTTGATTTTGGAGTCCCTCATCCATTTTTCGAGCAGCAAGTCCTGAGAGTAGCCGAGCGGTCCCATGATCTCAACTGCCTTCTGGGTGATCCAGGTGACCGCCGAGCCCGCCTTGGCCTTGGCCATGGACGCCTGCAAGTCGTTGCGTAAACCGTTGTCGAGCATCCACAAGGCCCTCCAGGTAAGCAGGCGAGCCACTTTCAGGTCGGCCTCCATCTTCATTATGTCGCGTTCGAGGGCGGTCAAGCGGGAAGGGTTTATTCCATAGCGCACCTCGACTCCCTCCTCGATCAGCGTCTTTTTCAAGAAATCCAGCGCAGCGCTGCCTACTCCGATTGCCATGGCGGCTACCAGCGGCCTGGTGGCGTCGAAGGTTGCCATCACCTTTTTGAAACCCTCGGTCTTACCCTTATCGACGACCTCGGGGTTTCCGAGCAGATTCTCCTTTGGTACGCGGCAATCCATGAAAGCCAGTGAGACGGTATCAGAACAACGTATACCCAGCTTGTCCTCTATCTTGGTTACCTCCATGCCCGGAGTCCCGTGGTCGACGACAAACGGCTTAATACCGGCGCGGCCTGCCTTACGATCAACGGTCGCCCATACGACCACGAAGCCAGCGGAATCGGTCAGTGCGCTCTTGCCGGAGGTCACGAAGATCTTTTCTCCGTTTAAGACGTATTCATCACCATCAAGAATGGCGGTTGTCTTGATGTTCGCTGTGTCCGAACCCGCTTCCGGCTCGGTAATGGCCATTGCGCCCCAAACCGGCTCCTCGCCGGAGAATCGTGCCAGGAATTTTTCTTTTTGCTCGGGAGTTCCGCTCGCCTGAACGGCCGCACCGCCAAGGCCCGGTCCCGGGAAGGAGAGGGCGAGGCCGGCGTCCCCCCAGAATATTTCTTCTACCGTTACCCCTCCCGCCAGGTTCGTCTCACGCGGCTTCTTCTCCTTAGTCTCTTCTCCCTCTTTTTTCTTCTCTTCCGTTCCGAAGGCACCGCTGATGCCGCCCCCCATGACCTTTTGCACCATCTTGATGAGGTCCTGCGGTTTCTTGTGCTCGTTGGAATCATATTCACGTGCGATTGGCCGCAGTGCGCTTTCTGCGAACATATGGATCATGTTCTTGCTGCCCTTAATGCGCGGGGAAAGCTCGAAGTCTATCATCATCCCACCCCCTTACACCATTACCATGCCATCGAACGTGGTAAAACCCCGGGCATTCCGGAACCACAGTTCGACGGGATTCTCATTGATATAGCCGTGTCCACCCATTATCTGCACCCCTCGGTCACAGACCATCATCGCCATCTCGGCGGCGTAGTTCTTGGCCAGCGCCGCATCCTTTTCGAAATCTATTCCCTTATCGCAGCGCCACGCCGCTTCCCAGGTGAGTAGGCGCGCCGCATCGACCTCGATTCCCATCTCGGCCACCATGAAAGCGATCGCCTGCCGCGATCCTATCGGCTCTCCAAAAGCCACTCGCTGTACGGCATAATCGCGGCTGAATTCGAGGCAGCGTCGGCTCATGCCGACCGCGAGGGCTGCTAAGGCCAGCCGAGAGCGCGAGAGCAACCTCAAGAAATCACTCCCCGCATCTCCTCCCAGCCGAGAAGCCGCGGGCACCCGGCGGTCCTTCAATTCCACCTGATAGGTGGGCAACGCCTTGATTCCCATATTCTGCTCCCGCTCGCTGATTGTAACTCCCTTCCCGGCCGCTGGCACCACAAATGCGTCGACGCCCGAAAATCCCATGCCGGATCCAGTCGCGGCAAAGATGAGCATCGATTCGGACTCCTGGGCCAGGGGCACCAGGCATTTCTTGCCATTGAGGATATACTCGTCGCCATCCCTTTCAGCCACCGTTTTCAATGCCGACGGGCAGAAGCTGAAGTACGGCTCTATAAGGGCGCATGATGCGGCCTTATATTCCTCCCCCGTGAAGGCGGGCAAAATCTCTTTCTTCTGTTCCTCGGTGCCCTGATCTAAAACCGCCAAGGCTAGCGCGGTGGGGGTCATCAGGTAAAGCGCGGTAGAGAGGTCCCCCCAAGCCAATTCCTCCATAGCAATTACGCCTGTGAGTGCTGAAATTTCTTCCCCGAAGCCCTCGTATGCTTCGGGTATCGATCCCCCCAGCAGGCCCAGTTCCCAACCCTTGGCGATGATATCCTGGGAGACCTTTTGCGATTCATCGCTCTCACGCATGATTGGCTCGATCTGATCGGCGGCGAATGAAGCAACCGTCTCCTGGACCAGTTTCTGTTCATCACTCAATTCAAACGAAACCATAAGCTTCACCCCTTAAATTCCGAGTATCTAGTTTTATAAATACGGTCAGGCACCGAGAGCGTCGATGCGCTGCGCCGGCGTTCTAGTGCTACCGTATTTATGAAACAAGGTACTAACGGTCATCTGCACCTGGCTTGAGTGTTTCGATGTACCTCCTCTCGTCCCACTTTGGCAGGAAAACCCCGGATCCAAGCCTTATGCCGCTTCTAGTCGACTGTCCATTAGCATTCCCCTCAATGAGGCGTTATCAATGGAATCCTTCCCGCCCTCTTGCTTGTGCGCGCTATGAGCTTTCGGAAAGGGCACTATTTATCGCCCTTGAGATATCCCCTTCTATTGGAATCAAAGCACGTATATTATATTCAACGATATAGTCGACCAGGCTTCCCACGTCGCGCACGCTTTGCCTGATAAGGTGCTCCATGATCACATTCACGACGGAACCCATGACCATGCTTGTAACAACGGCTATATCGACCTTGCGCAGCATTCCTCGCTCATACATCATGCGGAATTCATTTTCCAGATTATTCCTGGCAATTCCTGACAGCCGTTCCATCTTGGCCGAAAAATCCGCATCGCTGCCTAACGCCTCCTTGTAGACGATAGCCGTCAGGTAAGGATTATCTTTGTGATATTGCAGGATGCGCATCATATTGTCCCGCCATGTCTTCAGGATGTTTCCGCCTTGGAAGGCTTCCTCGAGAAAGGCGTGATTCTCTTCGAGTTGAACCGCAAATCCTTTGAAAAAGGCCTCGATAAGTTCGCCGAATATATCCTTTTTGCTCTGGAAATACAGATAAAAAGTACCTCGTCCTATCCCCGATTCCTCCACGATTTCCGATACCGAGGCCGTGCGGTATCCCTTTCTCGCGAATACCTCGGCTGCTTTTTCGAGGATATATCCCCGTCTTTCCGGGGCAGGCATTCTCTTTTTTGGAACTGACATGTCGTTACATTAATCTCGGGGCAAATAATAGTCAAATTCGCGACCCGCCGGCTGCCTTTCTTTTCTGGCTGAAAATTTTCAACCCTTCAAACCAGGCTACGGTCAGGGCGCCGGCAATAATGCAGATACCGAGTTCTATGGCGGAGAGGAAACCGAACTGGAAAAAATCGCGTGCAAACGGAACGTAGAGGGCGATGCTCAATATGACAATCGTTCCTCCAAGTATCCACCACAGCGCCGCATTGGAAGACCTCAGTGTTTCCCTTATCGTGTGCTCCCAGGAGCGATTGGTGAGTATCAGGGCGAGGTTTGCTATGACCAGGGTGGTGAAGGTCATTGATCTTATCTCCGTCTCGCCTAACCCCCTGGCATGAGAGACGCCGAACACTGCTGCGACGATCAGGAGCACGCTCGTTCCCTGTATGAGGCTTATGGTGATATTCCTCTTATTGAAGATGCGCTCGTCCTTTCTGCGTGGCGGCCGGCGCATGATGTTTCTCTCCTCCGGTTCGGCTTCAAAGATGAGGGAACTGGCGGGATCGATGATAATCTCCAGAAAGGCTATGTGTACCGGCGCGAAGACCAGGGGCAGTTTGAAAATGACCGGTATCAGGGACATGCCGGCGATGGGAACATGGATGGCTATGATATAAGTAACCGCTTTCTTGAGATTGTCGTAGATCTTCCTACCCATCCTTACCGCTTTTTCGATGGAAGAAAAATCGTCATCCAAGAGGACCAGCGATGCCGCCTCGCGGGCGACGTCGGTACCCCTGGCGCCCATTGCCACCCCGATATTGGCGGCTTTCAGCGCTGGCGCGTCGTTCACCCCATCGCCGGTCATGGCCACGACCTCGCCGTTGGATTTCAAAGCATTCACGATGCGTAGTTTCTGCTCGGGCACAACGCGGGCAAAAATATTAATGTCCTTGATTCTTTCCTGCAACTCCAGTTCGTCGATGCAGTCCATCTCGCTTCCCGTCAAGAAGCGGTCGCTCGGCTTCAGTCCTACCTGGCGCGCGACGTTCTGCGCAGTGCCCGGATAGTCACCCGTAATCATAATCACCCGGATGCCAGCCTCATAGCATTCCTGCACCGATCTCGCGACCGTTGGCCGCACCGGGTCTTCCAGGGCGATGAGGCCGAGAAAGTCGAACTTGAATTCGTGCTGATCCTGCGGAAGGTGAGCGGGTGAAAAAGAGGCCTTGGCTACGCCCAGAATCCGCAGCCCTTCAGAGGCAAGTCCTTCGATCTGTTTGGCAAGTATTCCCTTTCGGTCCTCGCCCAGATGGCAAAGGTCGGCGATCGCCTCTGGCGCTCCCTTGGCAGCGATTATATAGTCGACGCCGTCAGGAGAACGCCAGACATAAGAGAGGGCCATCAACTCCGGCGACAGGGGGTATTCGCGCGCCAGCAACCAATCGTGGTGAAGGTGCTCGGTATTGTTGAGGGTGCGGTCCCCGAGGCGGGCGATGGCCGTTTCCACCGGATCGAAGGGGTCTTTCTGGGAGGCAAGGATGCTGAATTCCACGAGTTCGTGGAACCTTTCCGGCAGTATGTTCAACGAAGACCTGCCCAGATCATAGTAGGCCCCATCGCTCACTATCTTGCGGACCCTCATACGGTTTAACGTGAGGGTGCCCGTCTTATCCACACAGAGGACGGTGGCCGATCCGAGCGTCTCAATCGCAGACGTATTACGGGTAAGGACCTGGTTTTTGGCCATCCTCCAGCCTCCCAGGGTCAGGAAGATGGTGAGTACCACCGGGAACTCCTCCGGCAATACCGCCATGGCCAGAGTTATACCAACCAGCAACCCCTTGAGCCAATCGTTCCTGGTGGCGCCGTAAACGATCACGACCAGGAGGCAGAGGCCGAGACCAAAGATAGCGATGTTGCGGACGACAGACCGCGTCTCACTCTGCAGCAGCGTGGTTTCCGGTTCGATCTCCTCCAGCGATTTCCCTATTTTTCCCATTTCCGTCCGGGCGCCCGTCGCCGTCACCCTGGCTACCCCATGGCCTTTCACCACCAGCGTCCCGGCGTAAACGCGGGGCCGCTGCTCTCCGTCGGGCTCCCCGATTTCTCCCGTGCCGTTGCAGGCTACCTTTTGCGCCGGAACCGATTCTCCGGTCAACATGGATTCGTCGATCATTAAATTCGCGCAGTCGAGAATCAGCGCATCCGCCGGCACGCGATCGCCCTCGGCCAGGATGATAATGTCGTCGCGAACAACCTCGATGCCGGCAATGCGGCGTTGCTGTCCGTCCCTTATCACCAGCGCCCGGGGGCTTGAAAGGTCGCGCAAGGCATCCAGTGCCTTGTCGGTCCTCCTCTGCTGGAAAAAAGTGATTCCCATTACCAGAAACACGAAGCTGAGGAGGATCAGAGCCTCCTGGAGGTCGCCGAGGACGAGATAGATGCCGCCGGCGATGACCAGAAGAAGGAACATCGGTTCCCTGATGATATGAAGAGCAGTGCCGAACATAGTGCGCTTCTTGCCCGAGGCTATGTCGTTGTGCCCTTCTTCCTTCAGTCGTCGTTCAGCTTCCTGACTGCTCAGGGCCTGCACGGCTAGGAGATCTAGCTGTTCTACCATAATTTTAATGCGGGGTTAAGGGATTCAGGAAACGACCGGCGGAGATCCCGGACTCAATGTTCCTCGAAAAGGGCCCGCGTGACGTAACTGTCAGCAAAACAAATTTTAAGTCGCATCCAATCATTTTAACCCAAGGCACGACACCGAACCACAGTTATCTATTTTGGATTTAACAAAGAGGGTGAATCTTTTTATTCTATTCCTCGACCGGCAAAGGCTCGCAGTTGGATTGCATGCTTGCGAGATCGAAAGTGAGCATCTGCGGGCGGCTCGGTTCCTCGTACCCCGCCGGCGTTTTCCAGACGAGCACCGGCCATCCCCTATCCACGGCCAGCGCCTCGAGCTTCCTTTGCGCATTCACCGCCACCGGGTTGCCGACGGCTTCGAGCAACGGCAGGTCGGCCATGCTGTCCGAGTAGAAATAGCAATCTTTGAGTTCGACTCCGCGGTCGGAAGCATAACGCCTCGCCAATGTCTCTTTGCCCTCACCAAAGGGCAAGGGACGGCTTATCTCATCGGTCAGCCGGCCGTCACGAACCGGAGCCATGGCTGCTATCTTATCATCGGCACCGAGCTGTACTCGCACCTTTTCCGATATGTATTCTCCAGCCGCCGTCGCGATGACCGTCCAATGGCCCTGACGCTTATGTTCCCGGACACGTTCCTCTCCCTCCTGAAACAGGCGCGGCATTATGTATAATTCGTAGGCCTCGTCGAGCATTCGGATCAGATCCTCAATGGGATACTTTCCGCATTCCTGGAAGGTCCACCTGTAGACCTCTTCTCGCGGCAGCCGATTCATACGGTAGAGCGCAGTGAATTTTACCGCCTTCCATATGGCTTCGATTCCCAGGCGCCTCGTCTTGACCATGTACTTGACCACCAGGTTCCCGTTTGCCCCGTTTAAAAGCGTGTGATCGAGATCGAAAAAAGCGATTGGCACCGCTTGCATACTCTCACTCCTCTTCTCCGTTTTCTCACGGATAACCAAATATTACCATAACCGCAAATGCCTGAGGCTGCCGGTCGTTCCCTGCCATTAATAAGGCGACCCACCGAATGCCTTTGCCTTTACGGACATGATATTAGAGCCCCTTGAACTCGGGGCGTCTCTTCTGTAAGAAACAGGTAATTCCTTCCATGACGTCGGCGGTGCTCACGGCTATTCCCTGCATGGCCGCTTCCATTTCCAGCGCCGTCTCCAGATCCGACTCAAAAGATCGGTTAAGCATCCGCTTTATCATGCCCAGCGCGCGCGTCGGGCCGCAGGCAAGCCTCTGCGCCAGATCCATGGCCTCCTGCATCAGCTTGTCGGGCTCCACAACCTTTGTCACCAGGCCCAGTTCTAAGGCATGCTCGGCGTCTATAGCCTCGCCCGAAAACATCAACTCCTTGGCCTTGGAGAGCCCGATAAGCCGGGGGAGAAAATAGGTACCCCCCGCGTCCGCCACCAGGCCGCGCCGTACGAATATCTGAATAAATCGGGCGTTGCCTGAGGCGACAAGAAGGTCGCAGGCCAGGGCGAAATTACAACCCGCTCCGGCGGCATCACCGTTTACGGCTCCGATAACCGGCTTTTCCAGGGTGGCCAGCGAACGTATGACGCGGGAATATAGCTGTGTCGAAAGGCGCATCCCCATTGGTGTGTGGACATCGTCTCGTCCCCCGCCGCCAGTGAGGTCCGCCCCGGCGCAGAAGGCGCGGCCGGCACCGGTCACAAGAACCGCCCTGGTATCGTCATCCTGCTGCAGTTCCTCGAATCGCATCGACAGGGCATGCAGCATCTCGGCGGTAAAGGAGTTGAGGATCTCAGGCCGGTTCAAGGTTATGATTTCGACCTGCCCTGCCCGCTCAAAAAGTACCTGATCCATTTCTACCTCCCGGCTTATGTTCAAAAACCTTGCGCGATCAATCTCGGAGCCCGAGGAGAGCGGGTCCAAGCAACTCCTCGATGCAATGCCTGATCTCCTCCGTCGTCCGGCGCAAAAAATCCACCGACTGCCCCAGGGGATCGTCAATGGTAATACAATGATCGTATACCTGGAAATAGTGCAGGAAGAACAGGCTGAGGTGGCGATTCAGTTCCATCTCTCCCTTTTTGTCGTTCAGACCATCAACCTGCCTGATGCGTGACCTCAGTTCCGAAAGTCTCTTCTCCGGATCATCCTCCCGCAACTGTGACGCCTTTTTCTTACCCTGGAGTATGAATTCCTTGAGTGTGAATATGCGCTGCACCGCCTCCTGATGGGCGGTGAGCAGTCTCTGGCTGTTGTGCTTGGCCATGGTAAGTATGATATCCGCATCTTCAACATCTCGGGCTCCGAGCTGGTGCGCCCGATGACCGGAGACATCCAGCCCATACTCTTGCATTACCGAGATGACTTCCGCGGGAGGAGCCTGGCCCTCCTCGGCCTCCAGCCCCGCCGACCCTATGGTTATTTCCCCGCCGTTCAGAGAGGAAAGCATGCTGCGGCTGAAAGCTTCAGCCATGGTGCTGCGACATATATTGCCCGTGCAAACATAAAGTATGTTCAAATGAGTCTGTCTTTTCCTCTCAGTAGCGCCGATTCGTGCATCCGCTCTCTTAGGTGAAATTTAAACACCGAAAACCTTCTCCGCCGCTTCAAGATAGACATCGAGATCCTTTGCTGCAAAACAGACCAAGATCACCTGCTCGATCGCGGGCTCGTCCTGCAATATCTTCTTTACGGTCTGCAGCGCGATGGGGGTCGCCTTTTGGATGGGAAAGCCGTAGGCTCCTGTGCTTATAGAAGGAAAGGCGATCGTTTTCAGGCCATTCTCGACGGCCAGGCGAAGGCTGTTTTCGTAACAGGAGGCCAACAACCTTTCCTCGTCCCTGTTGCCCCCGTGCCACACCGGCCCCACGGTGTGAATCACGTGCCCGGCCGGAAGTCGGTAGCCTTTGGTTATTTTGGCCTCGCCCGTTTCAGCTCCTCCCAGGGTACGGCATTCCTCGAGCAGCTTCGGTCCCGCCGCCCGGTGTATGGCGCCGTCAACCCCTCCGCCGCCGAGCAGGCTTTTATTGGCCGCGTTTACGATGGCGTCCACGTCCAGCTTGGTAATATCTCCCTGCGTGATGGCGACCCTTCCAGCCATGAATTCTTTCATTTTCCGGCCTCTTCCTCATTATTCTTATCGAGAAGCGTCTCCGCTGCCTGAGCTCCTTCGAAAATGGCCTCTACGAGCCGCCTGGGCGAGATCGCATCACCTGCCGCCTGCACCTCGACTCCGGCACGGCCGGCGGCATCGATAATATCCCTTTCCGCCCGGGACCCCACCGCCCATATCACATTATCGGCGTCGAT
>Ga0209747_1000194_pt1 | contig 32280 bp, 29 predicted proteins | sample BarGraNGADG00311_FD_184498 | JGI IMG/M metagenome (GOLD analysis project Ga0209747, IMG submission 184498) | Arctic peat soil microbial communities from Barrow, Alaska - Barrow Graham LP Ref core NGADG0011-311 (SPAdes) (version 2) | ecosystem: Environmental > Terrestrial > Soil > Wetlands > Peat...
GACATCGATGGCGCGGTCAGCCCGGAGGCAGTCTTCGAAGCCATATGCGCGGCCATCGATCGAGCCGATGCCGGCCGGGAGGCGGCGAGTTGATCATCCTGAAGTCGGCCGAGGAAGTCGAGAAGATGCGAGTGGCGGGAGCGCTGGTGGCAGAGGTGCTGGAGCAGGTTGTGCGAAGGGCCGGGCCGGGAGTCACAACGCTCGAGCTCGACGAGCTCGCGGAGGCGATGATACGGGGGCGCGGCGCCCTGCCGGCTTTCAAGGGTTACCAGCCGGAGTTCATCAAGTGTGGGCCTTTCCCGGCCACGCTGTGTACTTCGATCAATGACGAGGTGGTCCACGGCATACCGGACGGGAGGCCGCTTGAGACGGGAGACATTCTCAGCATCGACACCGGGGTGGAGCTCGATGGCTACTTCGGCGACGCTGCGGTCTCGGTGGTGATCGGGAGCGCCGAGCCGGAGGTGCTCCGCCTGGTGGACGCGACCAGGCGCGCGCTTGCCGCCGGCATCGGGATGTGCTGGCCGGGAAAGCGGCTGTCCGACGTGTCGAGCGCCATACAGGAGCTCGTCGAGTCGGAGGGCTTGAGCGTTGTCCGGAGGTTCGTCGGCCATGGTATCGGGACCAGCATGCACGAGGACCCGCCGGTACCGAACTACGGCGCGCCGGGAACCGGCCCCGCTCTCAAGCCGGGGATGGTCATCGCGATCGAGCCGATGGTGAACGTCGGCACTTATGAGGTCTCTGCCTCGCCCGATTGCTGGCAGGTCTACACGCGCGACGGTGGCCTGTCGGCGCACTTCGAGCACACGGTCGCGATAACTGCGGACGGCCCGGACATACTGACAAAGCCCGCGAGGGTGAGCTCGGGTCTGGAAAAGCAGGGCAGGCTAGAGTAGAATCTGTGTTTTGCACGCCTGAGGAGGGTGGATAGGAGTTTGACGCCGAAAGAGGAAGCGATAGAGGTTGAGGGCACGGTGCTTGAGCCCCTGCCCAACGCCATGTTCCGGGTCGAGCTGGACAACGGGCACAAGGTGCTGGCCCACATCTCTGGCAAGATGCGCATGCACTACATCCGCATCCTCCCCGGCGACAGGGTGACCGTAGAGCTTTCGCCCTACGACCTCTCGCGGGGACGAATAACGTATCGGTACAAGTAAGGCGGCGACCTTTCGAAGGCCGCCGGTTCGCGGGTAGCCCGGATGCCCGTGCCGGAATCCGGTTAGAGGGAAAAGATGAAAGTAAGACCATCGGTGAAGAAGATGTGCGACAAGTGCAAGCTGATCAGGCGGCACGGCACTGTCATGGTGATCTGTCAGAACCCCCGCCACAAGCAACGGCAGGGAAAGTAGGAGGTACGCCCCTTGGCAAGAATCGCAGGAATAGACCTTCCTCGTGACAAGCAGATCGAGATAGCGCTCACCTACATCTACGGCATCGGCCGTACCAGGGCGCGCAAGACGTGTGAGGGCTCCTCGGTCACGTGTGACACCAAGGTGCGGGACCTCACCGACGAAGAGATCATCAGGCTGAGGGAGTTCATCGACCAGAACTTCCGCATCGAGGGTGACCTCAGGCGTGAGAGGTCCCAGAACGTCAAGCGGCTGATGGAGATCGGGTGCTACAGGGGACTCCGGCACCGCAGGGGACTGCCCGTGAGGGGGCAGCGCACGCACACCAACGCGCGTACCCGTAAGGGCCCGCGCCCGCAGGTCGGTATCAAGAAGAAGCAACGCCAGCAGGCCGGCAGGTAACGGGAGAGCCGGCGGCACGGCCAGGAAAGGGGCTGGAATTTGCCAAGACCATCTAAAGGCAGGGCCAGGGGGCGGAAGAAGCCGAAGAAGAACGTGCCCCAGGGCATCGCCCACATCAAGGCGACCTTCAACAACACCATAATCAACATCACCGACCCGGAGGGCAATACCATCGCGTGGTCCAGCGCCGGTACCATCGGCTTCAAGGGCTCTCGAAAGAGCACGCCTTACGCCGCGCAGCAGGCCGCCGAAGCGGTCGCCAAGCAGGCCCAGGAGCACGGCCTGCGGAAGGTCGAGGTCCGCGTCAAGGGGCCTGGCTCCGGGAGGGAGACCGCGATAAGGACCCTGCAGGCGAACGGCATCGAGGTCGGCTCCATCAAGGACGTCACTCCGGTACCGCACAACGGGTGCCGGCAGAAGAAAAAGAGGAGAGTCTAGGGCGAAGGGCCCGGAAGAGGGGACATGGCAAGATACACAGGACCGGTCTGCAGGCTATGCCGCCGCGAGAGGACCAAACTGTTCCTCAAGGGCGAACGGTGCATGACGGACCGATGCTCGGTCGAGAGGCGCACGTACCCGCCCGGTCAGCACGGGCGGCGCAGGGTCAAGGAAACGGATTACCTGATCCAGCTCAGGGAGAAGCAAAAGGCCCGCAGGGTATACGGGGTGATGGAGCGCCAGTTCCGGGGATACTACCGGGAGGCCATCCGCCAGAAGGGACGCACCGGAGAGAACCTCCTGCGCCTGCTGGAGAGCAGGCTCGACAACGTGGTGTACCGCGCGGGGTTCGCCGTAAGCCGCAACCAGGCACGGCAACTCGTGTGCCATGGACACGTCATGGTCAATGGCAGGAAGGTCGATGTAGCGTCCTACCAGGTGCGGCAGGGCGACGTGATAGCGGTGAACCCGAAGAGCCGTGAGATCGGTGTGGTCAAGGAAGCGCTCGGAGCGTACCAGCGGGAGCTGGTGCCGTGGCTGCAGGTGGAACGCCAGAAAATGGAGGCTTCGGTGATTGAGAAGCCCCTGGGCGAGAGCGTGGACGTGCCCATACGTGACGACCTGATAGTCGAGCTCTATTCCCGCTAGACCATTATCTATGAAAGCTTAACGGAGGGCAGTCTCTTGCTAGGAATTCAAAAGCCGCAGATCAAGGTACTCGACCTGAATGAGACCGAAGGGGTCTTCGTGATCGAGCCGCTCGAGCGCGGCCTTGGGTACACGCTGGGCAACTCTATGAGGCGGATTCTTCTCTCGTCCATACCGGGATCGGCCATTACGGCCGTTCGCATCACCGGTGTCCAGCACGAGTACTCGAGCATCGAGGGCGTCCGCGAGGACACCATCGAGATACTGCTCAACCTCAAGGAACTGGTAGTGGACCTGGATGGAGAGGAGCCCGCGAGGCTCCGGCTCAAGGCCACCAAGGCGGGGTCCATCACTGCGGCGGACATCGATGCGCCTTCGAACGTGGAGATCATCAACCCGGAGCACCACATCGCGACGCTGACCAAGAGGGGCAAGCTGGAGATGGAGATGGTCGTCGAGAAGGGGCGCGGTTACGCGTCTTCCGAGGAAAACGAGAAAGAGGGCGAGCCCATCGGCGTGATACCGGTCGACTCGGTGTTCTCGCCAGTCAGGAACGTCACCTTCAACGTCGGCTACACGCGGGTCGGACAACGGACCGACTTCGACAAGTTGACGCTCGACGTTAAGACCGACGGGAGCATAAGCCCCGAGGAAGCGGCGAGCATGGGGGCACGGATACTGATAGAGCACTTCAGCCTGCTCTCCAACCTCGCCGAGGAAACGGGCGTCGGAGAGGTGTTCGAACCGACGGAGCCCGGACCGGCGGCGGGCCTCGACACCAGCATCAGCGAGCTGGACTTGAACGTCAGGGCCTACAACTGCCTCCAGAGGGCCAAGATCGAGACGCTTGCCGACCTGGTCAGCCACACGGAGGACGAACTCCTCGGGATACGCAACCTGGGCGCCAAGACAGTTGAACTGATCAAGGAAAAACTCGTGGCGCGCGGCCTGTCGCTGAAGGTGCCCGAGTAGGATGGTGGTTGGCAATGAGTAAACCGAAGAAAGGACCGCGGCTCGGCGGCAGCTCCTCTCACCAGAAGGCGATGCTGTCAAACCTGTCGCGCGACGTGATAGTCCACGGAAGGATCACGACCACCGAGACCAGGGCAAAGCTGGCGAGGCCGGTCGTCGAGCGGTTGATAACTTGCGGCAAGAAGGGCGACGTGCACTCCAGACGGCTTGCGCTGCGGGTCATCAACGACCGTGACGTGGTTTACCGGCTCTTCAGCGAGGTGGCCCCGAGGTACGCGGACCGCGACGGCGGCTACACCAGGATGCTGAAGCTGGGCCCGAGGCAGGGAGACGGGGCGTCGATGGTCATCCTCGAGCTGGTCTAGGAAGGGACCCTCTCAAGCACCTGAACGGCGGAGAAGCGCGACTGCCATCGCCGCGAGCTTCCAGCGCCAGGGGACGTTCAACAGCCTCAACTCGGAAGTGTTTATCCCCCAAAGCAGCGAGCCTGCCGCGAAGCGGCTCCTTGCGATCCTCGAAATGCATTCTCTCTCAACGACGATAGCTCTGACCGTGCCGCCATGGTGCAGAGCCAGCCCGTCCACGGCCTCCCGGAGGGCGCAGTCGGCGAGGTCGGCCTCCTCCGGGCCTGTGGCATCCAGCGAGCTGAGGAGCCAGAACTCGCCGCCTCGATAGCCGACGACCGTCGAGGCCCAGGCGCGTCCGTTCTCGGTCACCGCGATCAGTATGACCGAGCCGTCCGGGATCATGGCCCGTGCCGCGTAGTCCATCACCGCGTACCGGGGGACCCGTATCCGGCGCGGTCCCGGCGGAAAGGTGAAAATGGTCTTTCTCCACTCGGCGGAGAAACCGCGGAGGAACGTCGCGGCCTGGGAGACCAGGTCATCGTCGTACCTGACCCCGCGCTGCGCGTGTGAGAACACGCGGGAAAGCGCGTCCTCCTCGATCGCGACCACCGAGGCGAAACCGGTCGTCCGGGCAAGAGCGTCGAGCCTCGACACGCCCTGGAAGTCGACGTCGACCGGCATCCCGGAACCGAGGTCGACGGCCTTGAGCAGCCGCAGGCCGTTGTAGACGACCAGCAGGGGTCCCTTGCGGTTCGGCGCCCGGTCTTCGTCGCGCGCCAGGAGCTCGGCAACCAGCGAAGTCATCCTGCCCCAGTTATTCTCTCCCAGGTCCTCCACCACGATGTCAGGCGGGATCATCTTTCAACCTTTCGGATAGGCGTTTCGCCCGACCATGTGCGGATGATATCACACGCGGTTCATGGCTCAGGGACCCATCACTTCACGGCCCGAGGCCGCCCTCGCGGTCGCTCATCGGCCAGGTTGCCAAGCTCTCGCGGGTCTGATTATGATTTGACCTGCGGCGCAGGCGAAGGGTGTGGCGAACAGGAGGGACGGAATGGCGATCTCTTACGAATGGACCCCGGAGGAGCAGAGGGAGTACGGGCTCGCCAAGCTCTTCAAGTACATCAAGGACTACGTGAACCCCTACCACCCTTATTACCGTAAACTGTTCAAGGACAACAACATCAACGTCGACAGGCTCTCCTCGTACGACGACCTGCGACGGATACCCGTTACTACCAAGGAGGATACGCTCGCCGACCAGAAGGCATTCATCCTCCAGCCGAAGACGGAGGCTTCCTCGTACGACGTCGAAGGGATATCGACATCGAAGAAGCTCCGGTACATGTACCAGACGCTCACGACCAGCTACGTCAGGGACCTCTACGGAAAGCCCCGCTCGTTCCACGACCGCGTAGCGCAGACCGCGCTGGGAGAGTGGAACCCCATCCATTACCACATGAGCGGCGGGACGACAGGCATGCCGAGTATGTCGACCTATACGCACCACGACATGACCGAGGTGCTGCCCTACCTGGCCGGGATGCTCTACCTTTTCGGGTGGGAGCCGAACATGCGCGGCCTGAACATGTTTCCGGGGCTGCCGCACCTGGCGTTCTTCCAGGTCATATTCGCGGAGTTAGGGGTCGACAAGGGCGCCGGCATCTTCCACACCTGCGGGGGCAAGGCCATTCCCACCGAGAAGCAGGTCCTGATCGCGGGCATGCTGCCTTTCGACATGTACATCGCGATACCGTCGTACATGACTTACTGGCTCAAGACGGCGATCGCGATGATCGAGGGCGGGATGGCGATGAAGCCCGAGCCCGTGAAGTACGCGGTGCTCGCCGCGGAGCCGCTCTCCGAAGAGTACCGCGACAAGCTGAAGGGCCAGTTCGAGCAGATCGGCTCGCCCGAGGTCAAGATAATAGAGGGCTACGGCTCGACCGAGCTCAAGGCGGCGTTCTTCGAGTGTGACGAGAGGACCAACCTCCATTTGAACCCCGAGTTCTACTTCTGGGAGGTGCTCGACCCCGAGACACGCGAGCCCGTCAAGTGGGGCGAGCCAGGGGTGCTCTGCTTCAGCCATATCGATTGGCGGGGCACGGTGTTACTCCGGTACTGGATGGGCGACCTGATCCAGGGCGGCGTCGCCTGGGGAAAGTGCCCGAAGTGCGGCCTGACCATGCCCATCCTGCGGCCACCTATCGGCCGGGCCGAGCGTGATTTCACAAAGATAAAAGGCGCGAGGGTGCCACTGATGAACTTCCAGAACGCGATCCGCAGGGTCGAGGGGGTCGAGTCGTTCCAGGTCATCGTGACAAAGGAGGACGAGGCCGACATCACCAGCCGCGACAGGGTGATCGTGTACGCATCGCTGTTCGGCGGCGCCGACGAGGAGATCGCCAGGTCCGAGATCACTCGTCAGATTAAGCTGGACACCGAGATCTCACCCGACCAGGTCGTGATCGAGAAGCCAGAGACGATCGAGATGCGCCTGTTCGAGCGGACCGGCCTCAAGGCCGACTGGGTCATCGACAAGCGCGAGCTGCAACTCTGAAGGGCAGACCCGAGACTTGAAGGGCGCCGGGTCCCGCGGGTAGAATTGTCTTTAAGAAGGCAGATACAGATTCAAATGGCCAGTCTCTAACTAAGAAGGACGGCAACTTAACGCCGGCGAGCTCTTCGAGACACCTGTTTAGTTATGGTCTGGCCTTTGATTTTGCGCTGACCGTGTAGACCATCACAAATACCCTTGCAAATCGATTGTACCGCTGTAAGATATTCACACGTCTGATTTTTCTACCGAAAGTCAGTAGTCACGTGAGTGGTATCTCGATTCGAATCAACGGCAGGAATGTAACTGCTCCCCCGAGGACAACGATCCTCGATGCCGCCAGGAAAGCCGGAATAGAGATCCCGACGCTCTGCCACCACCCTCTTCTGACCCCCGCGGGGTACTGTCGGGTCTGCGTCGTCGAAGACGCGGCGAGCAACAGGCTGCTGACTGCCTGCGACACCCGCACGGAGCCGGGGATGGACATCCTCACCGATTCTCCGCGCGTGCTGGAGGCGCGCAGGCGCACGGTCGAGCTGATCCTGACGAACCACCCCGAGACCTGCGTTATCTGCGAGAAGGGAAACGCGTGCGAGCTGAGGGAGCTGGCGTCGTCGCTCGGGCTGGCGCTGACCAGCGGCAGCAGAGTAGGCCACCTGGCGGCGATCGTCGACGCCAACCCCTTTATCCACAGGGACCTTTCGAAGTGCATCGGCTGCCAGATCTGCGTGAGGGCATGCCGCGAGATCCAGGGAGCCGAGGCCGTCGAGTTCACCGGGAAGGGAATATCCAGCCGCCCGATGGCGGCGGGAGGCGCGGAACTGAGCGGCTCCGCATGCGAGCTCTGCGGGCTGTGCGTGTCCATGTGCCCGGTCGGCGCGCTCATAGAACGCCCCACGTCCCATGCCGGGGTCGAAGAAAGATCTGTCCCGGTGATCTGCCCTTACTGTGGGGTGGGATGCTCGTTCTACGCGCTCATCAGGGACAACCAGGTCGTGGGCGTGCGGGCCGGAGTCCCGGGCTCGGTCAATGCCATGAGCCTTTGCGTCAAGGGCAGGCACGGCATCGGTTTCGTCGCCAGCCCAGATCGTCTGACCGTGCCACTGGTGAGGCAGGGTGACGACCTGATCGAGGCCAGCTGGGACGAGGCGCTCGAAAGGGTTGCGCGCGGGCTCGAAGAGACGATCAAGTCAAGAGGGCCCGACTCGGTAGGCGTGCTTGCGAGCGCCAAGGCGACCAACGAAGAGAACTACCTGATCCAGAAGTTCGCCCGGGCTGTGGTCGGTACCAACAACGTCGACCACTGCGCCAGGTTGTGACATAGCCCAACCGTCGCCGGTCTGGCGGCAGCGTTCGGAAGCGGAGCTATGACGAACTCGCTCGAGGACGTCGCCAAGGCGGACGCGATACTGCTGACGGGGACCAACACTACCGAGAACCACCCCGTTATCGCCCAGATGATAAAGACCGCCGTCCTGTCGGGCGGCACGAAGCTGGTGGTCGTTGACCCGAGAGACATCCCCATGGCCAGGCACGCGGATATCTACCTGAGGCCGCGTCCCGGGACGGACGTCGCGTGGCTCAACGGGATGGCGCGCGTGGTGATCAAGGAAGGGCTGGCCGACGAGGAGTTCATCCGAGCGAGGACGGAGAACTTCGAAGAGCTGGAGCGCGCCGTCGAGCCGTACACCCCCGAGATGGTCGGGAAGATAACCGGGATCAAGCCCGCAGACCTCAAGAAGGCGGCCCGTCTGTACGCGACCGCGGACAACGCGGCCATCTACTACGCGATGGGGATAACCCAGCACACGACGGGCACGGACACCGTGAAAGCAATCGCGAACCTGGCCATGCTTACTGGCAATGTGGGGCGGCCGGGCACGGGCGTCAACCCGCTGCGCGGGCAGAACAACGTCCAGGGCGCGTGCGACATGGGCGCCCTGCCCGACGTGCTCCCGGGTTACAGGCAGGTTTCGGACGAGAAGGCACGGGCCTCCTTCGAGAAGGCCTGGGGACGCAGGCTGCCGGAGCATCCGGGCATGACGGTCCTCGAGATGATGAGAGCTGCGGAGCGCGGTGACATCCGCGCGATGTACATAGTGGGCGAGAACCCCGTGCTGACGGACCCCGACTCCAGCCACGTACAATCCGCTCTCAGGAACCTCGACCTGCTGGTCGTCGAGGACATCTTCATGACGGAGACGGCTGAGCTCGCGGATGTAGTACTGCCCGGCGCCGCTTCGCTCGAGAAGCAAGGCACTTTCACCAATACCGAGCGACGGGTGCAGCTCACCAGGCCTGCGGTCGCTCCACCCGGACAGGCACGCACCGACATGGAGATCCTCGTGGAGCTCGCAAGGCGCATGGGATACGAACAGCATTACGGAAGCCCGGCGGACGTGATGGACGAGATAGCTTCGCTGACCCCCTCCTATGCGGGCATATCCCACCGAAGACTGGCGAAGCGCGGACTGCGCTGGCCTTGCCCGGACGTTAAGCACCCGGGGACCAGGATACTCCACGCGCAGCAGTTCACTAGAGGAAGGGGAAGGTTTCATCCCGTTGAGTACATCGAGCCGGCCGAGATGCCTGACCGGGAATTCCCGTTCGTGTTGACCACCGGCAGGATGCTGTACCACTTCCACACCGGTTCCATGAGCCGGCGGTCGAAGGCGCTGGCCGACTACCTTGATAAAGGGTGGGCCGAGGTGAACCCGAGGGACGCCAGGCGGCTCGGCCTCGCCGAGGGGTCGCCGATACGCCTGACGTCGAGAAGGGGGACCGTCGAGACAGTGGCGAGGTTGACCAGGCGCTCCCCGGAGGGCGTCATCTTCATGAGCTTCCACTTCGCCGAGGAGGCGGTCAACGAGCTCACGAACGCGGCTATGGACCCGGAAGGTAAGATTCCAGAGCTCAAGGTCTGCGCTGTCAAGGTCGAGGCCACCGTCACGTCGGCGGGGGGGACCGATGGCTGATAGCGAGCGCGCCGGCCGACTGATAGAACTTCTGCTCAAAGAGAATGACCGGAAAGGATACCTCGGCCCGGATTCGATAGAGAAGGTGTCGAGAACGCTGTCGATCCCGGCGAGCAGGCCGTTCGCCGTGGCCGCGCAGCTCGAGTACTTCGATCTCGACGCGCCTCCGGGGAGCGACGTCAACGTCTGCTGTGGGCCTGCCTGTGAGCTCGCAGGCTCAAGGCGCATATACGACGGCGAGACTAAACCGTCGGCTGGCGTCGGGGGCACGCGCGTCAGGTGCTTCCTGGGAAGCCCGTTCTGGCACCTTCCCGTGCTCGTGCAAGCCAGGGCTGACGGGGAGCTCCACTTTACGCACGGGATCACGGGGATGAAGGCCCCGGCGGTCGAAGCGCTGCTCGGCGAGATCCGGGCGAAGGGCGCGAAGTCACTTTCCACAAGCATCGACGACAGGCTGGCGTTCCTGTCCGCGAAAGGCACGCACCTGTCGACGCCCCCGATGGGCAGCGGAAGGAAGAGGAGCCTCGAGCAACTTGTGGAGGGCGATGGGCACAGCCTCGCGACGTGGGTCTCCGACCTCGACGCCTTGCGGCTGTTGAAGGATATCGACGCGGCCGGGATCACCGATACGGCCACCGGCGTACTGCTCTCGTCGTTGATCGAGCAGGTGCGTGGCGCGCGGCAGTATAAGCGCATCGTAGTCTGCGACGTCGGCGGCATGGAGCCGGAGAACAGCGCGGGCCCGATGGTGGCGGCCTCGGACCCGCTTGGCTTGATGCGGGGCATGATGGCGGCGGCCGTCGCGTGCGAGGCCTCCTCCGTGCTGATCTTTGTACCGTACGAGGATGTGGCCTTGAGGGCGATGTTCAGGGTGCTTGTGGGCGGCATCGCGCAGTACCTGACCGGGTTCGGGTTCAGCGTCAACCTGCTGACCGCCCCGAACCTCATACCATGCGACAGGGAGATAGGGATAGCGTCGTTCTTCCGGGGGCTCACCCTCTCCGAGGCGACCGCACTGGCTGCGCGGTCGCGAGAAGACCTGTGGGGCGCGCGGGCACTGTTCGCGGAGCCAGAGGTGTTCACGGGCCTGTCGAAGCTTGCCTCCGAAGGCGCGAAGCCGTTCAAAGCCGCTCGAGGCGGCGGGACGAGGGTGGTCACCATCGGCGGGAAGGTGCAGAGGCCTCGCATGGTCGAGCTTCCGGTCGGGATCTCCCTCGGCGATGCCATAGATGACTTCGCCGGGGGAATGCGCCGTGGCAGCGGGTTGAAGGCTATCCACGTCGGTGGGACCTACGGCGGCCCGATGAAGCCCTCCGTCCGGAGATCCTCCATCAAGGCGGTCATGCGCCGCCACCCGGATATCACGGGAAGCCAGTTACTGGCCATCGACCAGACCACCTGCATCGTCCAGTGGGCCGAGTACTTCGCTGCGCTTGCCGAGAGGCTATGCTGCGGAGCCTGCTCAACCGGAAGGCTGGCCCCGGGAAGCGTCCTGCGCCTGCTGGGGAGGATACGCGCGGGCGAAGGGCGGCTCACCGACCTGGACGAGATAGCCGCGACCGTTTCCCTGGTCACCGAGAACGCCCTGTGCCCCCAGGCCGCGAGAGCGCTCAATGCGGTCTCTGTGAGCCTCGCGGACTTCAGGAGCGAGTTCGAGGAGCATGTCACCGACAGAAGATGCGCCGCACATGTCTGCTGGCCCTAGGTCGTCGACTCGCGTTAAGGAGCTGCAATGAAGAGCATCACGGCCCAGAAGCCCCTCGAGGAGCTCCTCGACTACCTGCAAGGGGTGAAGAAAGTGTTCATCGTAGGCTGTGGCACTTGCCCGACGATGATGAACACCGGCGGGGTTGAGCAGGTTGCCGAGCTCGGCGAGCAGTTGGCTGCGAACGGCAAGCGGGTTTCGGGCACGATTGTACTCCCGGTGGCTTGCGAACCGCTGTCACATGACGCCAGGGGCGAGTTCATCGAGCTCGTGAGGGGTGCGGACGCAGTGATCGTGATGTCCTGCGCGTACGGGGTGCGGAACGTGTCCGACCTCGTGGAGATACCGGTGCTGCCCGGGCTGAACACGTTGTTCATCGGGCGGGAGGAAGGGCCGGGCGTGTTCGTCGAGGAGTGCAGCCAGTGCGGCGATTGCGTGCTCGCTCTGACCGGTGGGATATGTCCGATAACCAGGTGCGCGAAGAGCTTGCTCAACGGCCCCTGCGGGGGGTCGGTGAACGGTATATGCGAGGTGGACAAAAGCATTCCTTGCGGGTGGCAGATGATCATCGACAGGCTTAGTGCTCTGGGAAGGCTCGACCTGCTCGACGAAATCGCGCCTGTAAGGGATTGGAGTACGTCTTTCTCCGGGGGGCCGAGGCGGCACTCCCTCGGCGAGTAACCCCGACAGCCAGGAGACAGATATGCGGTACGAGATACTATACGAGCTGTCAAAGCCGGTGATCGAGGCGGTCGGGGCCGATAACGTGATGAGCTCCATCGTGGAGAGCACCGCAAAAGGCACCGGGGCCATGGGTTCCGCCATCATGAGGCTCTCGCCGGATGGCGGGACGCTGGAGACCGTTATCTCCTACGGCCTGTCCGAAGAGTACATCAACAAGGGGGATATCGTAGTCGACGAGGCCGTCAAGGAGATGCTCTCCGGCAAACCGATGAACATAACAGATGTCGCAAACGACCCGCGCGTCCAGTATCCCGAGCACGCGAAGAAGGAAGGGATCGCTTCGCTGCTCTCCATACCGGTGCGCGGCACGACCGGAAACATCATCGGGCTCCTCCGCGTCTACGACACCAAGGTCAGGAAGTGGAAGAAGGGCGAGATCGACTTCCTTACTTCAATCGCGGACCTCGGCGGTATAGTCCTCGAGAAAGCAGAGGCGTACGACCAGGTCATCAGGGATGTCGGTGAAGCCAAATCGGAGATAAAGAAGCTCGAGGACGATCGCTCCATGTTCCTGGAGTTCCTCTCGATGGTAGCGCACGACCTCAAGGCTCCGGTGGGGGCCGTAGAGAGCTACCTCAAGGTAATGCTTCGAGGGTCTCCCGGCCCCCTGACGGAGAAGCAGGAGAAGTGGCTCGAGCGAAGTATAGCCCGCCTGGACGGCATGCTCGAGCTCATCAGCGACCTGCTGGATGTCTCCCGTATCGAGACGGGCCAGGTGGCGCCCGAGATGGAGATGTGCGCTTTCGACGAGGTCCTGCAGGGTTGCATCGAGACGGCCCACGCGCTCGCCGTTCCCCGCGGCATCAAGCTTGATATCGATGCTGGCGCCGAGTACCCAAAGATATTCGCCTCACCGATAAGGCTGGCGCAGCTGGTCAACAACATCGTCTCCAACGCCGTCCGCTACACTCCGGACGGAGGCACGATCGGTATCAGGGCCATCCTCGAGCCGGAACTGATACTGGTCGAGGTCGAGGACGACGGAACGGGAATAGAGGATGAAGTCCTGCCGCGGGTATTCGACGACTTCTTTCGGGGCGACAGGGAGACAGAAGGTACAGGCCTCGGGTTGTCCATCTGCAAGAGGGTCGTCGAGCTGCACGGCGGCAAGATCTGGGTGGAAAGCCCGGCGCCGGGGACAGGTGTGGGAACCCGCGTGTCTTTCACGCTCCCTTTGAGTACGGGGGACGCGGCGGTCTAAGATTCGGAAGGGGTTGCGATGAAAGCGGGTACGAATCTCGAGAAGGTCCTTGAGGCTGGACACTTCGCCCTGACCGCCGAGATCGGGCCACCGAAGGGCGGGTCCGCGAAGGTCATCGAGTCCAAGGGCGAGATGATCGGGCGCTCGGCGGACGCGTTCAATGTCACCGACAACCAGACTGCGGTCGTGCGTATGTGCAGCCTTGCGGCCTGCGGCATCCTGAAGCGGATGGGACTCGACCCGGTCATGCAGATGCTGTGCAGGGATGCGAACAGGATTCGCCTTCAGGGAGATATCTGCGGAGCGGTAGCGATGGGGATCGGCAATACCCTGTGCCTTTCGGGGGACCATGTCAAGTTCGGAAACCACCCGCAGTCGAAGGTCGTCTTCGACATCGACTCGATGCAGTTGATAGCGACCGTCAAGATGATGCGCGACGAGGGCAAGTTCTTGAGCGGAGAGGAGGTGGCCGGGCCCATCCCGATGTTCATAGGAGCCGTGGAGAACCCGTACGCCGATCCGTTCGAGTTCAGGACGTCGCGCCTTGCGAAGAAGATCAAGGCAGGCGCGGATTTCATCCAGACGCAGGCGGTCTACGACGTGCCGAAGTTCGCCGAATGGATGAAGGAAGTCTGCGACAGGGGGCTGGACGAGAAGACGCATATCCTGGCCGGCATCATTCCTGTGAAGGCCGTAGGAATGGCGAGGTACATGAAGAATTACGTCTCCGGCGTTGAGATCCCCGACTGGATGATAACTCGCCTGGAGGGGGCTACCGACGTCAGGGAGGAGGGGATCAAGATAATCCTCGAGATCATCGAGGAAGTCAAGCTAATCCCCGGAGTTCATGGTATACATATACAGGCGGTTGGGTGGGAAGAGATCGTGCCGGAGATAGTCGAGAGGGCGGGGCTCATGCCCAGGCCGATGCTTTAGGAGGGGGCTGAAGTGCCAGTCAAGATCCTGGTTGTGGATGATGATCCCGACATCAGGGAAGTGCTCGAGGCGCTGCTGGAGGGCGAGGGCTTCGAGGTCGTGACGGCGAACAACGGCGAGGAGGGTCTGGAAGCCATCAAGAAAGAGGACCCCGACATGATGATACTGGACCTCCTCATGCCGGTGATGGACGGATTCGCGGTGTGCAAGCAACTCCAGGACCCGAGGATGTCCAAGTGGAACGGGATGCCCGTTCTGATACTGACGTCGGTCAGGGAAGAAGTGAGCCAGAGGCGGTACGAGCTGGAGACAGGCCTGAGCCTGGACGTCGACGACTATGTAGAGAAACCGATCGACCCTGACGTGGTGCTGGACCGAGTTCAGAAGATACTGGCGCGCAAGGGCGTTGAGATATAATCTAGGCACTGGCTTCGAGTGGGAGGATGGCGCATGAAAAAGATACTGTTGGTTGATGATGACCGCGACTTCGTGGAATCCACCAGGGCGGTCCTCGAAGAGAAATATCAGGTTATTGCCGCCTACGACGGCGACGAGGGCATCAAGATGGCACGGGCGGAGAGCCCGGACCTGATCATCCTGGACGTGATAATGCCAACGGAGGACGGCTTCTCGGCAGCGGAGGAGATCAAGAACGACCCCGAGCTATCGAGTATACCAGTGATGATGCTGACGAGCTTTGGCACGCGGATGACCAAAGAGACGCAGATACCGCGCAGCAGGGGAATGGACCTGCAGGCGGAGGATTACATAGAGAAGCCGGTCGAGCCCAGCGTGCTTCTCGAGCACGCCAAGGAGCTGCTCTCTTAAGCGCCCGTCGACCGGCAAACGACAAACCCGAAAACCCTCCAATCCGTTTATGCTGCGCCAACACCGGCACCGCGCCGGCGTTGGCAGGCGGCCGGGGGGTGCGTGGTCTCAGCCGAGCACCTCGTGAGAGATGACGTTCACCGGCTCGTCGAGCAGGGTTCTCCCGATACGCGCCATATTGTGGAACAACCCGTCGAAGATAGCTTTCGACTCGTCGTGCAGGTAGTAGATGGGCACCGCCGGGTTTACGCTGTCATAGAAAAACCCTGAGAGTACTTCGTCACGGGGGTAGATGAGCTGAGCGCCGGGGATCTCGTGGAACACGAACAGCTTGAGCTGTTCGAAAAGCCTCAGGAAATCTAACTTGATGGTGCTTATGCCCCCACACAACCCCTTCGCGAAGCCGTAGTCTATAAGCGTCGAGATCATGGTGGTCGAGGTGAGGTGCCTCGGGAGGGGGTTCTCCCCCGGTCTCTTGAGCGCGGTCAACCTGCTGACCTCTCGAAGTCTCTCCCTGCTGCACCTCTTGATCGGCTCGGGCTCGTCCAGTTGGTAGTAGATGTTCTCCGTCGGCAACATCGGGGAGTCAATGACACGGGCGGCCGCCAGAAGCTCCTCGTTGACGTAGGTCACGAAGTAGGTGCTGATGTCATCGTACTCGTCTTCGAAAGAGGCCAGGTCGGCAGGGATATAGCCCCTGCGCACGTACTCGCGACGTATCAGGTCTCTTGCACCTGCCAGTTGGCGCCCCTGCGCGGGTATACCCGCCAGCAACTCCACTCTCTCGCCCCGGTGGTCCAGTACGATCTTCTTGATGAGTTCCATCATTCTCCGATGTGCGTCAGTCTTCATCGCGTCTCGGGGCCGTGGCACTCCGGGCCGATTCATTCTAATTCGAAGAAGTTTAAAACAAAAGGAAATGAAGAATGGGATGGCGCCGTACCGCTCAACCCTCAGGGGCCTCGCGTTCCCAGGAGGGTGGGGGCACCGGCTCTACCTTGCGGGCTTTTTTCTTTGCGGGCCGGCGGAGCCCCCGCGGGAGAGCGACCACCAGGAACAGCACCCACAGGGTAACCGGCAGGCCTACCTGGAAAGTGTTCGACCGCAGGAAAGAGACCGCCTTGTCGGCGCCCCGCAGCGCCGAATCCATCCCGGCCTTTATCCCGGACGTTGCCTGCGCGAAGGCATCGAGCTGGACCTGGGCGGCGTCGATTCCCGTGATAGACGTTCCCACCTGGTCCCGGAGACCCCTGCTCACCGGCCGCAGGGACTTGTAGGTCTTCTTCAAGTACCTTGCCGAGATGGGAAGTACGAAACAGGCGATGAAGACCGCCAGTACTATAGCCACCACGGCGATTATCTCGAACACCGTCGCCATAAACGCACCCCGCTCGATCGGGAGCCCGCCGCCAGGCAGAATATATCGGATATGGCGCGTCGAATCCAGCTTGCCAGGGCGGGGCACAGCGCCGGGCGGTCTCGCATCCCGGCAGGATTAGCCTCGATAAGGCCAAATCTACTGCTTATGCGTCCGCGCCATGCATATAATAGGCAGAGACATGGATGAGCTCTCCGGGACCAGCCAGGAAACCAAGGCACTTCTTGACGTGGAGGAACTCACCGCGCTCAGGCACGCCATCGCCGAGTACCTGCGCAACAACCTCGGCACACTTACCTCGGACATCGACCACGAGGTCGCTTCCACCGTCCCGGACTACGAGAACCTGACCGCCGAGGTGGTGTCCGAGGTCAGGCAGTCGTTCAGAGAGTTTATCCAGACTTACCTCGACTACTTCGAGGCGAGCGAGTTCCCCATAAAGCACATCCGGACGCTGGCCACCGATGTCGGAAACCGGTGGGCGGCGCTGGGGCTGTCGCTCTCCGCCGTGATAGAGGCGTTCGACGCGGGTGAAGCTTACGCCTGGAAGGTGTTGACGAGAGAGTTCCTGCCCGGCGGTTTCTCGGCCGCGGCGTGGCTGGAGCTTGGCAAGATGCGCGACCTGTTCACCAAGCTCGTGCGACAGTACCTGCGTCGTGCGTACGAGCGCCAGGAGGACAACACAGTCAAGCGCCAGCTCGACGAGTTCCGCGCCCTCTCCGCGCTCGGGCAGACCATCGTTTCGACCGTCGACCTCCAGGAGGTCCTCGGCCAGATACTCGAGGTGGCGACCACGCTGATGGAGTCCAAGATGGGCTCGATAATGCTGCTCGATTCGACCGGCAAGTTCCTGGAGCCGGTTGTCGACAAGGGGCTGTCCCGAACCTGGGTGCAGCTCGACAGGATACCAGTCGGCCAGAGCCTGGGCGGGGTCGCCATCCAGCGAAAAGAATATGTGCTGGCCAGGGACGACGAGCTGACCGCGTTTGAGCTGCCGCGCGCCGCGGTGGGCCGGCGGATACGGTCGGTGCTTTCGACCCCCATCATGGTCGACGACGAGGCGATCGGCATCATCGAGCTCTACGATGCCAACCCCAGGACGTACTCCGACCTGGACATCACGATAATGATGACCCTGGGCCCGCAGGCGGGCGTGGCCATAAAGAACGCGCGCCTGTTCGAGGACGAGAGAAAGCAGCGCAGGCAGGCAGGCATCCTGACCGAGGTCGCCCAGGCGGTTAGCGAGACGCGCGACCTGGACGAGCTGCTCGAGAAGATCGCGGAGAAGACCGCGGTGGCGCTCGGGGTCGACCGCTGCTCCCTGTTCTTCTACGAGCCGGAGGCGAACGCGCTGACGTTCATGGCAGGCTACGGCCGCAGTACGTTGCAGGTCTGGCTGCTTAACCAGTTCCACGTCCCGGTGTCGGAGCTCGGCAAGGCGACCGCCGAGGCGTTGAGGACGAAAGAGCCGGTGCTGACCGATGAACCGAGCGAGGAGGTTAGCCTCGAGTCACGGGTGTTCCGCGGGCCGGGGGTCAAGTCCTACCTCCAGGTGCCAATTGTCTTGAAGGACGAGCTCATCGGGCTGCTCAGCCTGGAGTTCACCAGGGGCGAGGGGAGGTTCACCGAGGACGACATCGGCCTGGCGGACTCGCTGGCGCGGCAGGCCGGCATAGCCATACAGAACAGGAAGCTCCAGCAGCAGATCTTCGAGCAACAGCTCGCCATAAAGAACGCCGAGGTCAACGAGCGGCTCTACCGCGAGCGCGAACGTAGCGAGGCGGTCCTCAAGGCAACACCCGACGCGGTCTTCCTCATCGACCGCGACCTCAAGGTGGTCCTCATAAACCCGGCGGCGGAGTTTTTCACGGGTTGGGGGCTCGAGGACGCGCAAGGGCGCGGATGCCACGAAGTGCTCTACGGCTCGGAGACCTCACCCGGCGTCTGTCCCGGCCCGGATTGCCCTATCAACAGGTTGTTCGCGGGCGAGCAGGTCGCGTACCACGAGGACCAGATAATCACACGCTCGGGCCGCAAGATCCCGAGCGGTGGCACGTTCGCGCCCATCTACGGACCCGACGGCAGGGTCGAGATGGTCGTCGCGATCTACAGGGACATCAGCGAGCAGAAGGAGCTCGAGAAATACGCGTTGATGCAGCGCGAGATGGACATCGCGTCCGGGATCCAGAGCAGCCTGCTGCCGAGGGAGAGCCTCACGGTCGGCAGGGTTCACGTCTACGCGAAGCAGCAGCAGGCGCGCAACGTCGGGGGCGACTGGTACGACTACTGGAACCACGACGACAAGCTGTTCATAGTGGTGGGCGACGCCTCCGGGACCGGCGTGGGCGCGGCGCTCTTCGCGACGATGGCGATGAGCGCGATAAGGGTCGAGTCCCGGGAGCACACCAGGATCATGCAGGTGCTCGACCACGTCAACCGGAGCCTTTACGTCTCGAACAAGACCGATAGCTTCGTGACGGTCTTCTTCGCGGTCCTGGACATCCCGACGCTGACGTTGAGCTACTCGAACGCCGGGCACGAGGACCCGTTCTTCATCGGCCTCGACGACAAGCACCCGGCCACTCTCGGGTCCGAGAACAGGTCCCTGCTGGGGATATTCCAGAAGGCCACGCTCGACGTCCAGAGGCGCCAGTTCAGCCCCGGGGACCGCATCGTTATGTACACCGACGGGGTCATCGACGCCAAGAACTCGAAGGGCAAGTTCTACGGGCTTAAGCGGCTGGACAGGTTCATAGCGGCGAACCGTGACCTGCCCGCGGGCATGTTCATAGACGTGCTGATAGAGAACGTGCTGGACTTCTGCGACGGCGATGCTAAGGACGACATCACGGTCGTGGTGTGCGACCTGGCGTAGGTCCCGCCCCCCCGTCACCCCTCTTTGAGGCCGCCGAGCTTCTCCTCCAGCTCCCGCATCGCGCGCTCCAGGTTCTGCCGCCTCATCGCGGTCGTAAGGTCTCCTCGCGTGCGCTCCAGGACTCCGCGGACCATGTCGTTGGTCCGCTTTAGCCCTCCGGTGAGCGCGGAGGGGTAGTCGACGGATGCCAGCAGGTAGTAGATGTCGTCCATCAGGCCGAGTATCTCCTCGCCGCGGTCGAGCCGGTTCAGGCGGATCAGGTCAAGCGTGTGCCGTCGCATCTCGCCGACGGCCTCGCCCATGCCGTTGAGGTAAGGGGCCACGCCCACGCCCAGGTCGTCGGGCATCGGCAGGGAGTCGCCGTTTATCAGAGCGCAGGTCAGGGACGCCTCGGCGTATTCCTTCTCGCCGTCCTGCAGAAAGCCGGAGTAGTAGATGCGGGGGTGAGGCCGTAGTATGTCCTGGACGCGGACGACCGTGTCGCGGGCGAGGGAGAGCAGCCTGGTGGATTCCTCGAAGTCTCCGCGGTGGACCGCCCTGATGGAGTTGGCCGAGTACTGTATGCTCTCCCGCGACATGTCGATCCCCTGCTCTCGCGCGGAGTTCTCGAGGTCGAGCACGCCCTTGACGCTGTCGAATATGTGCTTCAGTTCCATCTTCAGACCCCCATCTAGATGCCGCTGTGCGGCGGCTCGGATTCCGTCAGTGACCATCGCATCGAGCCCGGGCCCGGCTCTTGCGCGCCGTGCTCCCCGGCCGGCTCAGGCCGGGACCATCCCTACCGGGCGGCACCAGCCCGCGCTGGCGCCCGTGATCTTCACCGGAAAGCATGCCACCTTGAAGCCGTGCGGAGGGAGCAGGTCCAGGTTCGCCAGCTTCTCCAGGTGGCAGTACGGGGCCTCGATGCCCGCGAAGTGAGCTTCCCAGATTATCGAAGCGTCGTGCGTCTCGGCGTACTCCTCCCTGATCTTCACGAAAGGCCTGTCGAATCCCCAAGAATCGATGCCCATCACCCGCACGCCGTGCTCGATGAGCCACAGGGTGGATTCCTTGACCATACCCGCTCCCCGGTTGATGTATTCGGGGCTTCCCCAGTACTTGTCCACGCCCGTCATCACCAGCACTATGTCGAGCGGTTTAACGCTGTATTCGATGCGGTCCAACTCGGCCTCGACGTCCGCCACGTCGATGCGCTCGCCGTCGGCCTTGTGCCGCATGTCTAGTACCACCCCGTCCGAGAAGCACCACTCCAGCGGCACCTCGTCGATGGTCATCGCGCGTTCTCCCCCGGCGGTCGGCGCGTAGTGCCACGGCGCGTCGAGGTGAGTTCCCGCGTGCGTGATGAGCGTTATGTTGTCGTTCGCCCAACCGAGGCCGCCGGGAAGCTCCTCCCCGGGGACCTCGAATATCTGGGACATCACGATGGCCCCGGCGGCGTGGTCCTGGTGTATCACCTGCGGCTTGAACGGCTCGCTGTCCGACTCCTCGATGGGCACGCTCAGGTCGACGAACTCGTATCTTTCGGCCATCTCTCCCCCTATCCCGCGCGGCGGCCCAGGTATTCTCCGAGCCTGCGCGCGCCTTCCTCGATGTTCTGTATTGAGTTGGCGTAAGAGAACCGGACGAATCCCTGGCCACCGCTGCCGAAGTCTATGCCGGGCGCGATCGCGACCCCGGCGTTCTCGAGCACCTCCAGGCAGAACGAATAAACATCGTCGGTGAACCGCCTGGCGTTGGCGAAGATGTAGAAGGCCCCTGTCGGCTCGACCGCGACTCCGAAGCCCAGGGCGCGGACTCTGGCCAGCAGCACCTTCCGCCTGCTCGCGTATGTCTCCACCATCTCCTGCACGAACGGCGCGGCCTTGGTCAGGGCGGCTATGCCGGCCCACTGAACGAAAGAGTTGGCGCATATGAGCAGGTTCTGCTGGATCTTCTGCATCGGTCGCACGAACTCGGGCGGGCTTATCACGTAGCCGAGCCTCCATCCCGTCATCGCGTACAGCTTGCTGAACCCGTTCAGAACGAAGCAGTTGTCGGTGAATTCGAGGGCCGAGTGCTCGCGCCCCTCGTACACCAGCCCGTGGTAGATCTCGTCGGAGATGACGTACGCGCCTCCCGCTGCGCCGACCACCTCGCGCATGTCCTCGGCCGAGAGCACGATGCCCGTGGGGTTGGAGGGGCTGTTGATCATGACCCCTTTCACGCCGTCGTCGATGCGCTCGGAGATCCGCTCGGGGCGATACTTGAATCCGTCTTCCTCGAAGACGTCCACATAGCGGGGCACCCCTCCGACGAACTCGAGGATGTTCGGGTAGCAGGCGTAGCTGGGGTTGGAGAGTATCAGCTCTTCGCCCGGGTTGAGCAGCGTCGAGAATATCAGGACCATCGCGGGGGAGGTGCCGCTCGTCACAACGATATTATCGGGCGAGACCTCCACGCCGTACCTCTTGTCGTAATGCTCGGCGATCGCCTCGCGGAGCTCCAGTACCCCGAGGCTGTGAGTGTACTGGGTCTTTCCCTGCTTGAGGGCGTCGTAGGCGGCCTCGATGACCGGAGGTGGCGTTGCGAAGTCCGGCTCGCCTATCTCGAGATGGATCACGTCGGCGCCGTCTCGCTCGAGCTCGTGCGCCTTCTCGAGTATCTCCATGACGTAGAAAGGTGGCAGGTTGGAGGACCTCTCAGATATCAATAGACAGTACCTCCGGGCGGGTCGGTCGGTTCCTCGGCTCCCGATGAGTTTAACAAAAAAGCCCGGTGCGGTCTTGCCTCGGCGGCCGCCGGCCGCCTGCCGCTGCACTCGGGGGAATCGGACCGCCCGGGTCGAATAAGGACGGCGACCTGCGAGTGTTCACGAGGAGGAGAGGTGATGGACAACTGGGTCCCGTGGGCGGTGCTGGGGGTATCGGTCCTTTGCCTGCTGGTCGCGGCGGAGCTTGCGCGCGAGGTGCTGGCCAACGACCCCGGCTCCGAGCGCATGCGCGTGATCTCGCGGGAGATCCAGCTGGGGGCAAAGCGCTTCATCAGCGAGGAGTACAGGGTGGTGGCGGTGTTCATCGCCGCGCTCGCCGTGTTCGTCGCGCTGGTGCTGGACCGCGGCTGGATGGTGATGGTCTGCTTCCTCCTCGGCGCGGGTTGCTCCCTGGGCGCGGGTTACGTAGGACTCTCGATAGCGACGAGGGCGAACTCGAGGACGACCAACCAGGCCAGCCTCGGGAGGGTGGACCGAGCGCTGAAGATAGCCTACCGGGGCGGGCTGGTGATGGGGCTAGCGGTGGCGGGCGGGACCCTGCTCGGCATAGCGGTCTGCTACGTAGTATTCCAGGTCGTCCTCGGCCTGTGGGACTCCGCCACAATCATACTCGGGTTCTCTCTCGGGGCTTCGAGTGTCGCCCTCTTCGCGCGCGTGGGAGGCGGCATCTTCACGAAAGGCGCGGACGTAGGCGCCGACCTGGCGGGGAAGGTGGAGGAGGGCATCCCCGAGGATGACCCCAGGAACCCGGCCGTGATCGCGGACAACGTCGGCGATAACGTGGGCGACGTAGCGGGGATGGGCGCTGATATCTGTTCGTCCTTCGCGGCGGCCACGCTCGCACCGATAGTGATAGCCGCCGGGAGCAGAGTGTTCGTGGCGCTGGGCACCCGCGGGATGGTCCTCCCGCTGGCCATCGGCGCGGCAGGGATACTCAGCTCGATAGCGGGCACCTTCTTCGTCGCCTTCAGCACCGGCAAGCGCCCGGAACGCTCCCTCAGGCTGGCGATACTCGGGGCCGCGGCGCTGGCGGTGGCCAGCGCTTTCCTCGTGACGTGGGGCATCCTCGGGTGGCGCCACATCGGCATATTCTGGTCGATCCTCCTGGGCATGGCCGCCGGTCTTGGCATAGGGGCCACCAGCGAATACTTCACCTCCAGCGAATACGCGCCGGTGAAGCGGATGGCCCGCGCTTCGATGACCGGCGCGGGCACGACGGTGATACGAGGATTGTCCGAGGGCATGACCTCGACGGTGGTCGCGGTGATACTGGTCGCGGCCGCGGCCGGTCTGGCCTTCTTCACCGGCAACAGGGCGTTCGCCGGAGGCGGTGTCTACGGCCTGTCCATGCTCGCCATCGGCATGCTGAGCACGGCCGCCATCACGATCTCCATAGACGCTTACGGCTCCGTGTCGGACAACGCCGGAGGAATAGCGGAGATGGCCGACCTGGACCAGGACGTCCGGGACAGGACGGACATCCTCGACGCCGCCGGGAACACCATGGCCGCGATCTCGAAGGGCTTCTCGATGGGGGCGGCGGCGCTGGCGGCGATCGCGCTGCTGACCGCTTACGCGGCCGCGACCGGGCTGAGTACGATCAACCTGATCAACGACAGGACCATCGTCGGTCTACTCCTGGGAGTGATGGTGCCGTTCGCCTTCAGCGCGCATACCATGCGGGCGGTGGAGAGGGCCGCCGCCGCGGTGGTCGAGGAGGTGCGCAGGCAGTTCGCCCAGATCCCGGGCCTGAGAGAGGGTGCCCCGGGCGTAAGGCCCGATTACTCGGCGGTGGTCGGCATGACTGCGCGCTCCGCCATCTACCAGATGATAATCCCGTCGGCGCTGGCGGTCGTGGTGCCCCTCCTGATCGGCATACTTCTCGGCAAGGAGACCCTGGCGGGATTCATAGCCGGGGCCATTGCCTCCGGCTTTGCCATGGCGGTCTGGATGGTCAACGCCGGCGAGGCCTGGGACAACGCGAAGAAGTACATCGAGGCCGGTAACCTGGGAGGCAAGGGCACGCCCGTGCACGCGGCGGCTGTGGTCGGAGACACCGTCGGCGACCCGCTGAAGGATACCGCCGGCCCCTCGATGGACGTGCTCATCGTCGTGATGACTGTCGTGGCGCTCCTGTTCGTCCCCCTGTTCGCGCGCTGAGGGGTCGGGCGGTAGCCCCCGCTCCGCTCTGTTGCTCGTCCTCGAACGTGAAAGACCCCCTCCCGAAGTTATCCAGCCGTGCGTGAGACCCCTGTGGCAAACCTGGCCCTTGCGGGTCGGGACCGCACAAAATATAATTTCCGGGTTGTTTCCTGAAGAAGCTTCGAAGTGGCCTGCCGAAAGCCGTTTCACTCGGTCAAGGAGGATTCGATGACGACCTGGATACCCTGGGCCGTGGCTGGAGTCTCCGTGTTCTGCCTCCTGGTGGTTGTCGTATTCGCCAAGCTGGTACTGCGCGCGGACCCCGGTAACGAACGCATGCAAGAGATATCGGGCGACATCCAGAAAGGGGCGATGGCGTTCATATCCAGGGAGTACCGCTACGTGGCGGTCTTCGTGGCGGCGATGGTGGTGCTCATCAGCCTCGCCCTGCGCAGCCAGAACGGGTGGCAGACCGCAATCTGCTACGTTTTCGGCGCCACCTGTTCCCTGGGCGCCGGGTTCGTGGGCCTGTCGATATCCACACGCGCGAACTGCAGGACGACCGAAGCGGCGCGCAAAGGGGTCGGGCCCGCTCTCACGGTGGCTTTCAGGAGCGGAGCGGTCATGGGGCTCACCGTCGCCGGACTCGGACTGCTTGGCCTGACAGTCTGCTACCTGGTATTCGAGGTCTACCTTGGACTCTGGAACGCGGCGAACATCATCCTCGGCTTCTCTCTGGGCGCGTCAAGCGTCGCCCTGTTCGCCCGCGTGGGCGGCGGGATCTACACCAAGGGCGCCGACGTGGGCGCGGACCTTGTCGGGAAGGTGGAGGAGGGCATCCCCGAGGACGACCCGCGAAACCCCGCGGTCATCGCGGACAACGTGGGTGACAACGTCGGCGACGTTGCGGGCATGGGCGCCGACCTCTACGAGTCGTACGTGGCCGCGATAGTGGCTCCGATAGCCATCGCCGCTTCCGGTGTAGTGTTCCAGAAGATAGGAGCAAAGGGCCTTATCCTCCCGCTGGCGATAACCGGCGCCGGGGTCCTCTGCTCTATCCTTGGAACCTTGTTCGTGAGGACCAGGAAGGGGGGGCGCGCCGCCCAGCGCGCACTCACGTGGTCGTCCTACGGCACGGCAGCGCTCGCGACGGTAAGCTCCTTCCTGCTTGTATGGGCAATCCTGGGCTGGAATTACATCGGCTTGTTCTGGTCACTCCTGATGGGCATCGTGGCCGGCATCGTGATCGGCCTCACGAGCGAGTACTTCACGAGCGACACCTACAAGCCGGTGCAGCGTATAGCCGAGTCCGCGCAGACAGGCGCGGCGACCATAGTCATCCGCGGCCTCGCGGTCGGCATGCTCTCGACGGCAGTACCCATAGCGATGGTCGGCATCGCGATGGGCGTCTCCTTCTACACCGCTAACCGCGCCATCCCCCACGGCGGAGGCATCTTCGGGATAGGGCTCGCGGCCCTTGGCATGCTGTGCACGACCGGTATGGTGGTGGCGGTCGACGCGTATGGCCCGGTCGCTGACAACGCGGGCGGGATCGCCGAGATGGCAGGTCTCGAGCCCGAGGTCCGCGAGATAACCGACGGCCTGGACTCGGTCGGCAACACGACCGCAGCGATCGGCAAGGGGTTCGCCATCGGCTCCGCCGCCCTGGCGGCCCTGGCCCTCTTCGCGGCTTTTGCCCAGGCCACCAACCTCTCCAAGATTGACATCGTCGGTGACTATAAGTTCCTGGTCGGACTGCTCTTCGGCGCGGTCCTTCCTTTCATCTTCAGCGCGCTGGCCCTCAACGCGGTCGGGAGGGCCGCGTCCTCCATCATCGAAGAGGTGAGGCGCCAGTTCCGCGAGATACCGGGGCTTCGCGAGGGCAGGGAGGGTGTGAAGCCCGACTACGCCAAGTGCGTGGATATAACGGCAAGGACCGCGATCTACGAGATGCTGCTGCCGGGCGCGCTCGCGATAGCGACACCGCTTCTGGTGGGCAAGTTCCTGGGCAAGGAGTCCCTGGCGGGCTTCCTCGCTGGCGCCCTGGCCACTGGATTCATCCTCGCCATCTTCATGGCCAACTCGGGCGGCGCCTGGGACAATGCCAAGAAGTACATCGAGGGCGGCCAGTTAGGGGGAAAGGGCACCCCGACGCACGCGGCGGCCGTGTGCGGCGACACTGTCGGCGACCCGTTCAAGGACACCAGCGGCCCGTCGATGAACATACTCATAAAGGTGATGACCGTTGTCTCGCTCCTCTTCGTTCCGCTGTTCTTGAAATAGGGGTGTGGCACGGATTCCCCACCACGGGTTCGCACCGATAGAGGACTCGCGCGCCCCACTATGGAATGTACTGGCGGGGAGGTCGAACGGCGAACGGCGTCTCGCGGACTCAAATTGACCCTTTCTTCCGCCTTCCGCTAAACTCGGTGAGTTATGAAGCTGATCGTTACTGAAAAGAACCAGACCGCTAACAGGATCGCCGCGATACTCTCCGGGGGCACGGCCACCAGGGAAGGCGGCCCTCGGAGCACCGTCTACGCGTACGCCGAAGACGGCGAAGAGGTAAGATGCATCGGCCTGCGCGGGCACATCCTCAAGGTGGATTTTCCGGAGGAGTACCGGCAATGGCAGGAGGTCTCGCCCCGCTCGCTCCTGGACGCCCAGATAGTGAAGAGCCCGACCCAGACCGCGCTCGCCGTCACGCTGAAGAGGCTCGCGAAGGCCGCCGACTACGTCGTTATAGCGACCGACTTCGACCGCGAAGGCGAGCTCATCGGTTCGGACGTACAGTCGCTGATACGAGACGTCAATCCCACCGCCGACATATACCGCGCGCGGTTCTCGTCGCTGACTTCCGCCGAGATAACAGAGGCGTTCTCAACCCTCGACCGCCTGAACGAGAACCTGGCCAGGGCCGGCGAGGCGCGCCAGGAGATAGACCTCATATGGGGCGCTTCTCTCACGCGGTTCATCTCGCTCGCGACGACACGGCTCGGCCAGCGGTTCCTCTCGGTCGGAAGGGTCCAGAGCCCGACTCTCGCGCTCCTTGTGGACCGGGAAAGGGAGATACAGGCGTTCGTACCCGAGGACTTCTGGGTCGTGAGGGCGACCTTCGACCACGCGGGCGACGTCTTCACGGCGGTCCACGCCAGGGAGCGTTTTTCCGATGAGGCGGAAGCCACCGCCGCGTTCGACAACGTCGGACTGAAGGGTTCGGTTATCTCGGTGAAGACCCGCGACCGCTCGATGAACCCGCCTGCGCCTTTCAACACCACGGGGTTTCTGACGGCCGCTTCGAGCCAGAGGATACCTCCAGCCCGCGCGATGGAAGTGGCTGAGTCCCTTTATATGAGGGGCATCATCAGCTATCCCAGGGTGGACAATACCGTCTACCCCGAGACGCTTACGATGAGGAGCGTCCTCGAGTCTATCGCGAACGCCGACGTCGTCGGGCCGCTGGCGCGCGAGCTCCTGGCACGGGGCAAGCTCAAGCCGACACGCGGGAAGAAGTTCTCCACGGACCATCCGCCGATCTATCCCACCGGGTCGGCCTCGACCGGCGACCTGTCACCCCTGGAATGGAAGGTCTACGAGCTTGTGGCAAGGCGCTTCATGGCGACGCTGGCCGAGCCGGCGCTGGCAAGGTCGACGAGGGTTGACCTGGAGGCGGGCGGGGAGCCTTTCGTGGCCAGGGGGGACGTCATCGAGCGGGAAGGCTACCTCCGTTATTACCCCTACCTGAGGAAGAAGGACGAAGAGCTGCCCCACCTCGAGACCGGAGATGTGGTCGACGTGGCCGACAAGCAGTTGGAAGCCAGGCAGACACAGCCGCCGGCACGCTACATGGAGGGCAGGCTGATAGAGAAGATGGAGGACCTCGGGCTCGGGACCAAGTCCACCCGCCACTCCATAATACAGAACCTCATCGAGCGCGGTTACGCGTTCGGAAGCCCGCTCAAACCGAGCGAGACCGGCATCGCGGTAGCCAGCGCGCTGGAGCGCCATGCGAACCTGGTAACCACCCCGGACATGACCGCTCAGCTCGAGCGAGACATGGATTTGATCGTGGAGGGGGGGCAGTCGCTGACGTCGGTGCTCGAGGAGTCGCGCGACATCCTCGGTGGGATACTCGACGTGATGGAGACGGAGAAGGAAGCGATCGCCGGGGAGATCCGGCAAGGGATAAAGGGCGACATGACCCTGGGGATCTGCCAGAAGTGTGGCGGCGAGATGCGCATAAAGAGGTCGAGCAAGACCGGCCGGCGCTTCGCGGGCTGCGGTAACTATCCCGAGTGCGAGTCGGCGTACCCCCTGCCGCCCTTCGGCATGATAGTTGCTACCGGCGAGACCTGCGAGGATTGCGGCTCGCCGCGCATACGCGTCGTGAGCAAGGGGCGCCGCCCGTGGGACCTTTGCCTCGACCCCGCCTGCCCTTCGAAGCCACCGCCTTCGGCCAGACCGGCCAGGAAGGCCGGCGCGGCTAAGAAGGCCGGCGCGGCGAAAAAGAAGAGCCCCACGAAAAAGGCGGCGGCGAAAAAGAAAGCGGGGAAGTCCGGCAAGGCCGGCACGGCGGGCAAGTCGCCTCAACGGAAAAGACCTGCCGCCGGAGAGGGAGCCCCGGGGGGGCCTTCGCAGTAGGAGAGCGAAGACCGGCTGGCCGAGTCGCCGCCCCGGAGCGTGGAGGTCCCATGGACAAGATCACTATCTTCGGAGCCGGGCACGTGGGCGCGACTACCGCCTTCTACCTGGCGCTCACCGAATCGTTCGAGATAGCCCTGGTGGATATCGACGAGGGCATAGCGACCGGAATGGCGCTCGACATAGCGCAATCCCTCCCGTACGCGGGCTCCGGCGCGCGCCTGGAAGGGGGCGGTTCCACGGAGCTCGTCGAAGGCTCTGACCTCGTTATAATCACCGCGGGATTTCCGCGCCTGCCCGGCATGTCCCGTATGGACCTGACCTCGCGCAACCGTCCCATTGTCACCGGCATCGCGGAAGAGGTCGCGTCGCGCGCTCCCGACGCGGTGGTGATAGTGGTCACAAACCCGGTGGACGAGATGACCTACCTGGCCTGGCGGGCCGGCGCCTTCCCGGAGCGGCGGGTGATGGGGATGGCGGGAGTGCTGGACAACAGCCGGTTTATGTACTTCCTCGACAGGCTCGCGGCGGTGCCTGCCCGCGAAGCGAGCACGCTCGTCCTGGGTACGCACGGCGACGATATGGTACCTCTCCCGGACTGGTCAACGGTGGCCGGTACCAGCCTGGCCGAGCGCGTGGACAGAAATCTCATCGACACCGCCGTCGACAGGACCCGCGACGGAGGCGCCGAGATAGTGGCCCACATGAAGACGGGGAGCGCTTATTTCGCGCCCGCCGTGTCGGTCGGCGTGATGGCGCTCGCCGTCCTCGCCGACACCGGCAGGGTACTGCCTGTGTCGGCGTACGCGCGCGGGCAGTACGGCATCGATGGAATATTCATTGGCGTCCCGGCGAGGCTCGGGCGCGCGGGAGTGCTGGAGATCCTCGAGATCCCGCTCTCCGGCAGGGAGCGGGAGTCCCTGGCGGGCGCCGCGGCCGGAGTGCGGCGCAGGATCGAAGAGCTCGACACGGTTGCGGTCGATGAGAACGATTGAAGCGACCAGGCTCGGAAACCTTATAGAGGCCCTCTGCACGGAGGTCTCGACCGCGCTCCCCGCGGATGTCGTCGCGGCCCTGGAGACGTCCCGCGAGGAAGAGAGGTCTCCTCTCGGGAGGCGCGCACTTGACATGATACTGGAGAACGCCGTCCAGGCACGGGACCTGGGGCTCCCGATATGCCAGGACACCGGGCTGTTCACGATCTACATCTCGCTGGGAAGGGATACCGTGATCGCGGGCGACCTGACACACGAGGCTTCGGCCGCCGTGGCCAGGGCGACGGCGCGCGCCGCCCTGCGCTCGTCGATAGTCGCCGACCCAATCGACGGCAGGGTCAACACCGGGGACAACACCCCGCCGCTCATCGAGGTGGAGCTGGGCGAGGGCGAAGACACCACGCTCGGGGTCCTTGCAAAGGGAGGCGGCTCCGAGATGGCGAGCCGGTCGGCGATGCTGCCCCCCGGCGCCGGGTGGGAAGGGGTCCGCGATTACGTGTTATCGGTGGTGTCCGAGGTCGGAGCCCGCTCCTGCCCTCCTCTTGTGCTCGGCCTGGGCATCGGCGGCAGCTTCGACAGGGCGCCCGCTATGGCCAAGAGGTCACTTCTGGCTCCGCTCGACGTGCCGGCCCGCGAGGCGGCCACCCGGGCGCGCGAGCGGGAGCTCATCGATGCCGTCAATAAGCTCGGCATCGGGCCGGGCGCGATGGGAGGCACTTTCACCTGCATGGGCGCAAGGATAACGACTGCGTCGTGCCACATCGCGAACCTGCCGGTCGCTGTCAGCGTGAACTGCCACGCCCTCAGGCGCAAGGTCGCAAGAGTGTAAGGATTTCCCACTATTGGATGACGACGATCGCGACACAGCCGACAGGGGAGGCCCGGAGCACAAGGACCCGGAGACCGCGGCGGGCGTAAGCCTCGAGATCGCCGCCTACAAGAAGGTCCTCACCAACAGGGGTTTTCTTTCTCTCTGGGTCGGGCAGGGGATATCCGGCATCGGCGACTGGGTGATAGTCGGCATCCTGCTCGACAAGGTCAACATTTCGGGGGGCTCGAGCGGGCTGGCGTGGATGATGACTTTCCGGTTCCTTCCAGCCTTCCTGTTCGGGCTTTTCGCGGGCGCCGTCGTCGACCGGCTGGAGCGCAAGACCGCCATGGTCTTCTGCGACATCTGCCGCGGCATCCTCGTCTTCACGCTGGCCTTCGCCAACTCGCTGCCGCTGATCTGCGCGATCGTCTTCGGTATCGAATGTTTCTCGCTCATATTCGGCCCGGCGAAGGATTCGTCCATCCCCGACCTGGTCGCCAAGGACGACGTCCTCACCGCCAACTCCCTGATGTCGACCAGCACCTACCTGACTATGGCGCTGGGCACCATGATCGCGACGGTCATCCTCGGGTTCGCAGCGTTGGTCTACAAGGCGTTCCCCCTGTTTCATTTCCAGAACTCGGGGCAGTTCCAGCACGAGTTCGCGTTCATGGTGGACGCGTTGAGCTTTTTCGCGTCCGCGATGCTCATATTCACCATCGCGTTCCCCAGGCGTTTCGAGACCAGGCTGAAGATCTCTACCCGCCAGGTTTTCAAGGACACCAGGGAAGGCGTCGGTTTCATGCGCCGCAACCCGCTGACCCGCTCGATACTCGGCGTCATGATAATCGGTTTCATCGGAGGCGGCTCCCTCTACATCCTCGGTGCGCCGTTCGCGCTCCAGGCGATGAACGCCAAGGGGGCCAAGTTCACCCTGATCCTGACCATGCTGCTGGTCGGCGTAGTCGTCGGGGCTGCGGCGGCTCCGTTCCTGACGAACGTCCTCAGGCGCGAGAAATGGTTCGGCAGGTCGGTGGTCGGTTTCGGGCTGGTGATGATAATCTTCGCCTTCATCGACCTGTACCCGCTCTCGCTCGTCGTGATATTCATCGGAGGCCTGTTCCTGGGCTACCTGCTGGTCATCGCCTACACACTTCTGCAGCAGAATCTCGAGGAAGACATCCGCGGCCGGGTGTTCGCCGCGATGCAGACCATCATGAGGACCTGCCTGCTCATCTCGATGGGGCTTTTCGCGGTGATCGCCTGGATCTTCACCAAATGGATACCCTGGACGCTTGCTGAACCCGTTCACAAGACGCTGAATCTCGGTTTCATGACCAAGAGCATCTACCCCGCAATGCTCGCCATGATCCTGGGAGGGCTGGTCGTTATCGTAGGCGGTTTCGTCTCGATGAGGGGGCTGAGGCGCTACTTCAAGTCGCTCGATAAGGAGGGCAAGCATGAGAGTACTGCGCCTGCCACCTGACCCCGCCGAGCTGGCCGGGCTCGTCGCGGGCGAGGAGGTGCTGCTCGTTGGCGCCGCGCTCACGCTGCGGGACGCCGCCCTCAAGAGGCTCGAAT
>Ga0209747_1000195_pt1 | contig 32233 bp, 34 predicted proteins | sample BarGraNGADG00311_FD_184498 | JGI IMG/M metagenome (GOLD analysis project Ga0209747, IMG submission 184498) | Arctic peat soil microbial communities from Barrow, Alaska - Barrow Graham LP Ref core NGADG0011-311 (SPAdes) (version 2) | ecosystem: Environmental > Terrestrial > Soil > Wetlands > Peat...
ACGTGCGTTCGATGTTGTCAGTGGCTGCGGATAGCGTTGAACACGTGACATCAACTCCTCGGCACGACGAGACCACGGACCTTGGCAGGGCGTGGGATGCGTCGGTGCCTGAGGGGACGTGCGAGTACCGGTTCAACCCCGCGCGTTTCCCCAAGGGGGAATTCGCGGAGGACCTGCACATGCGGGTCCTCACCAACGCGGCCTCGCTGGGCGTGAACGGCGTGCTGGACACCCTGGACGGCCTCGCGGACCTGGACGCCGGGCCTGAATTGCTCCTCGCCTCCATGGCCGCCGCGCAGCGTGCGGAGGCCCGCGCCGCGGCACTGAAGGCCCACTACGCCACCAAGCTCGCCGAGCGGGACCTCCACACGTACGCCGACCGTGACGGGGTGATCAACATCCTCGCCGAGGAGGTGGCGATGACCCTGGGCGCCACCCGGATGGCTGCCGACAGGATCATCCGCACCGGCGTTGTGACCTCCACGCTCCTCACCGCCACCGGAGCGGCGATGCGCGCCGGGACCCTGATGGCGGACAAGGCATGGGTGATCGTCGACGCGCTCGGGGACCAGACCCCGAATGTCGCGTGGGCCGTGGAAGCACTCGTTCTTCCCACCGCCCCCCAGCGCACCACCACCGAACTCCGCCGCGATATCGCGCGCGCCCTCATCGAGATCGACCCCGACGACGCAGACGAGCGCCACCGGACCGCCCGTGATCGCCGGCACGTCACGCGCCCCCAGCCACTGCCGAATTCCATGGCCCGCATCTCGGTGGTCCTGCCCGCCGACCAGGCCGTCACCGTTGACGCCGCCCTCAACGAGATCGCCCTCGCCGCGCACTCCGCAGGGGACCCACGGTCACTGTGCCACCTCCGCGTCGACGCGTTGGCGGACTGGGCCACCACCGTCACCCGGGACGGCTGGGACCTGACCACCCTCACAGGCTCACCAGAACGCACCGCGCGAACGCAGGTGCAGGTCACCGTCCCGCTCGAACTGCTCGCCGCCACCCTGCCGGGATGGACCCCACCGCCCAGCGTCGCTGAGATCCTCAACCGAGAGATCCACGGACCCGACGGCAAACCCCAAGGCGACAGCCCGGCTGGCGGACACCGCTCGGAAGCCGCATGGCTCGAAGGCTACGGACCCGTCGCCCCCGTGATCGCCCTGCTCCTCGCTGCCGGCGGGACTTGGCGGCGCCTCGTCACCGACCCCCTCAGCGGCGCACCCCTCAACATCGGCCGCGCCCGGTACGCACCGCCCGCCAACATCGCCACCGCTGTACGGTTCCGGGACCACGTCTGCTCCCGGCCCGGCTGCTCCGCCCCCGCCTCGCGGTGCGAACTCGACCACGTCCACACGTGGGCGTGCGGCGGCGACACCTCGGTGTTCAACCTGACGTGCCTGTGCTGCCGTTGTCACCGCATCAAGACTCTCGGTGGAGGCGGCCCCGGCCCCCTCAAGCCCGACGGCACCCGCGACTGGATCACCGCCGACGGCCGCCAGTACACCAACCATCCGCACCGCCAACCGCGACAACGCGGCGGGCCCCCACCCGCGGAGCCGCCACCAGCGGAACCACCACCTGAGGATCAACCAGCTTCGGTTCCTGACGATGCGCCACCACCCTTCTGAGCCAGAGCGGGTTACTCCCCACAAGGTGCGGCCCGGAGGTACCCATGCGACACGATGAGGTCGTGGAGCGGGTGCTGCTCGTGGTCGAGCAGATCCCGGCGGGGCGGGTGGCGTCCTACGGCGGGATCGCGGCGATCACCGGCACGAGCCCTCGGCTGGTTGGACGGATCATGAAGGACCACGGGTCGGGGGTTCCGTGGTGGCGGGTGACCTCACGCGACGGCGACTTCGGCGGCGCCCTCCTCACCGAGGCGCTGCCGCACTGGGACGCCGAGGGCATCCGCGTGAAGCCCAACGGGCTGGGCTGCCGCTTCGCCGACCACGCCGCTGACTTCGACGAGTTGCGTGACGCCTACCTCACCGTGCTGCGCGCACGGGAACGTGGACTGGCCGAGGAAGGAGAGCGCTGACACGTTCCAAAGAGACCCTTGCAAACTATTCTCTGCAAAGGTACCTTTGCATCCATGGCCACCGTGAACGTCACCACCACCACCGCCGACACCTTCAAGGCGATGGCCCACCCGCTCCGGATCCGGATGCTGGAACTCATCTCCGGCACCCCGATGACAGCGAGCATGCTCGCCACCACCCTGGGCGAATCCACCGGCTCCACCTCCTACCACCTGCGCCAACTCGAGCGCCACGGCCTCATCCGCGAGGACGAGGAGCGCGGCACCCGCCGCGAGCGCTGGTGGAAGGCCGTCGGTCCGCAGGCAATCTCGGCCGAGGTCCTCCGCGGGGACCCCACTTCGGCGCGGATCCTCGGTGAGTCGGTGATCGGGCGGTGGAACCGTGAGGTGGAGCGGTTCTACAACGCGGTCGTCGCGGACACTCTTCCGCGCGACGTCGCCGAAGCCTCCGGACTCCGCCGCGCCCGCCTCCACCTCACGACCGCGGAGATGGGCCAGTTCGGCGACGAACTCATGGAACTCCTCGAGCGGTGGCACGCCGCACCCGGCCACACCGACCCCGCGCGCCCAGGCGTCATGCCCGTCATCGCGCAGTTCGCCGTCTTCCCCGAGATGGAGGAGGAGTCATGACCGCCGCCACCCCCACCAAGCCCCGCCTCGGCCGGCCGTTCGGCGCCCTCGTCACCGGGGTGCTCGCCTCCAACGCCAGCGACGGCTTCGCCTACTTCGCCGCGCCGCTCCTGGTCCTCACGATCACGAAGGACCCGGTCGCGGTCGCGGCCGTGACCGCGGTGATGCAGGCCGTGCCCGCCATATTCGGCGTGATCGCCGGCTCCCTCGCCGACACCCGCGACCGCCGCCTCCTCATGACCGCGGCGGCGCTGGTGCGCGCCGTCGTCCTCGCGGCCCTCGTGGTGCTGATCGTGAACGACGCCGTCACCCTCCCGGCGTTGTTCGTGGCGCTCGCGCTGTTCTCGGCGGCGGAGTTGACGTTCGACATCTCGTCGTCGGCCTCCGTCCCCGACGTCCTCGACGACCTCCACCTCCTCGAACGCGCCCACGGCGTCATCGGGGCGGGCCAGCAGGTGCTGCAGGGTTTCATCGTGGGCCCGTTCGCGACGCTGTTCTTCGCGTGGTCCGCGCAGTTGCCGTTCACCGTGGGGGCCGTGCTGGTCCTGGTGAGCGCGGTGGCAGTGATCGCGCTGCGTCGCCTGCTCGACGCGCGTGACGGCATGGCGGCGGGCATCGCGACCGACGGCGCGGGTGCGAGCGTCCGCACAGAGGCCGCCCCCCTCTCCTTCCGCGAGCGCATGGCCGGCGGGGCGAGCGAGGTGTGGAACAACCGGCCGTTGCGGAACATCGTCATCTTCACGATCGTGCTGGTCACGCTGGTGGGCTTCGGCCAGGCGGCGTATGCCTACTACATGGTCGAGTTCCTCGATGTCCCCACCGCGGTCCTCGGCCTGGTGTTCATGGCGCTCGGCGTGGGCGGGATCCTCGGCTCCGTCACGGTGCACGCCCTGGCGGCCCGCTTCACCCGCCGACTCACCATGTTCGCCGGCGTGTTCCTCGTCGCGGCAGGCTTCGGGGTCGTGGGGTTGGCCCCGGCCGGCGCGTGGGCGCCATGGGTCACCGGCCTCGGATTCTTCGCCGCCGGCCTCGGCTCGGGCTGGTGGAACGTGCTCGCGATCGCCGCCCGCCAGCGCATGGTGCCGCGGGAGAAGCTCGGCCGCGTCAGCGGCTTCGTGACCACGGTGAACGCGTTCATCGCGCCGGTCGCGGCTCTCGCCGGCGGCTGGGTGACGCGCATGGACGCGCGCCTGCCGTGGTACGTCGCGGCCGTGGGGAGCGTCCTCGCGGTGCTCCTCATGGGTGGGCTGATGCGGTCCATCGACGACGTCGCCGCAGCTCCCGGCCCCGACGGCGAGCCGTCGAGCAACCGCATGAGCGACCCCGCATGAGCGACCTCGCCCTCCTCCGCGTCGTGGCCCAGCGGCTGGCGGGTCCGCGGCCCGCCACCCCCGCCGACGTCGTAGGGCACCTGTCCGCGCTGCAGGGCCAGGACCTGCCGGGCGCGATTCGGTCGGTGGCGCTGCGGATGGCCGACGACGCCGGCGAGAACATGGTGCGGGACGCTTTCGCCGCGGGAGACGTGGTGCGTTCGTGGCCGATGCGGGGGACGCTGCACCTGGTGCGGCCGCGGGAGCTGTCGTGGATGCTGTCGCTCACGCGGGAGCGGATGGAGGCGGGCGCCACGCGGCGTCGGGAGCAGCTCGGCATCGATGACGCCCTGTACGAGCGCGCCCTCGCCCTCGCGGTGGGCGGGATCGAGGAGCGCGGGCCGCTCTCGCGGGCTGACCTCGTGGACCTGTGGGCGCCCGACGGGATCACCGCGGTCCCGGGCCGCGCGTACCACCTCATCGCGCTGCTCGCGATGCGCGAGGTGATCGTGCAGGGGCCGCCGCACCCGTCGCGGGCGGGCGAGCAGCTGTTCACGCTCTTCGACCGCTGGATCCCCGACCCGATCCGGCTCGCCCGCGAGGAGGCCCTCGCCACGTGGGCGGACCGTTACTTCCGCGGCCACGGCCCCGCCACGGTGCCGGACTTCGCCCGCTGGGCCGGCCTCCCCATGACCGAGGTCCGCCGCGGTCTCGCGGGCGGCGCCGCGGGACCGGCGGCCGGCACCCCGGGACTGGCGCGCGTCGTCGTCGACGGCGTGGAGTACTGGATGGACCCGGCCACGCCGGACCTGCTGGCGGACCACCGCCGCGAGGCCGAGGCGCTCCTGCTGCTCCCCGGCTTCGACGAGCTGCTGCTGGGCTACGCGGACCGGTCGGCCACGCTGCCGCCGCGGTGGGCGGAGGCGGTGGTGCCCGGGAAGAACGGCGTCTTCCGGCCCACGGTGGTGCACCGCGGCGTCGTGATCGGGACGTGGGCGCGGGTGGGGTCGGGGAGGGGCGCGCGCATCGAGGCGACGCCGTTCGCGCGCTTCACCGGCGCGCAGGAGGCCGCCCTCGCGCGCGTCAGCCGAGGTACCTGAGTACTCTCGGCCCTGAGGAGGTCCCATGCCCGGCACACAGAGCAGCGTCATCCTCAGGTTCCGAGAACGCCCACCTGGGACCTGGCCCGGCCGCTGGAGACAGCCGGTCCCTGAGGGTCCTCACTCCTTGGGCGGGCGGCCACGCCTAGGCAGGGGTCCGGCGTCGCGGGGGGCGCGGCCCGCCTTGCGGAGCGCCTCCCGCAGCAGCATCTCCACCTGGGCGTTGACGGAGCGCATGTCGTCGGCCGCCCATTTCGCGACGGCGTCGTGAATGGCCGGGTCGAGCCGCAGCAGGATCGCCTTGCGTTCCGCCATCAGCCACCTCCCGCCGTCGCCGCGGCATCCCTCACGTGTAGAGCGAGCCGGCGTTCACCACAGGGGTGACCCGCGAGTCGCTGGTGAGGACAACGAGGAGGTTGGAGACCATGGCCGCCTTGCGCTCGTCGTCGAGCTCGACGATCTGGTCACGGTCCAGCCGCTCGAGCGCCTTCTGCACCATGGTGACCGCGCCCTCCACGATCTTCTCGCGGGCCGCGATGATCGCCGTGGCCTGCTGGCGCTGCAGCATGGCCTGGGCGATCTCGGGGGCGTAGGCCAGGGACGAGATGCGCGTCTCCACCACCTCGAGGCCGGCGAGCACGATCCGCGCCGCCACCTCGTCCGCGAGTTCCTGCGCCACGAGCTCGGTGGAGCCGCGGAGCGTCTCCTCGCCGGGGCCGGCGTTGTCGTAGGGGTGCGAGGTGGCGACGTGCCGCAGCGCGGACTCGGACTGGACGGCGACGAACTTGTCGTACTCCTCGACGGCGAAGACCGACTTGGCCGTGTCCGCCACCTGCCACACCACGATGGCCGCGATGTTGACGGGATTGCCGTCGGCGTCGTTGACCTTGAGCTCGTTGGTCTCGAAGTTGCGGACCTTGACCGAGACCTTCTTCTTGGTGGTGAACGGCACTGTCATGAGGAGACCGGTCTTGCGGATGGTGCCGATGTAGCGGCCGAAGAACTGGACAACCTTGGTGTCACCGGGGCTGATGATCGTGAGGCTCGAGAACATCACCATCGCCACGAGGAAGAGCAGGCCGCCCAGCAACCCCGAGGGGGCAGGGTTGCCGACTCCCGAGTCTGCGGCGACGGCCGCGCGGATGATCAGCCAGACCGAGAGCCCGGTCAGTACCAGTGCGACGAAGAACGCGAGCAGGCCGCTCACGTACCAGGCCTTCTTCTCGGCGATGTCCACGCGGGTCCCCTGGCGGCCCACGGGCCGGCCGGCGGGCGCCCCGCCGACGGATTCGCCTTCGGTATCGGTGTCCGGATGGGGCACCTGGGTGCCTGGGACCGGGAGTCCGTGCGCCGGTCCGGGTGCCTGTTGGTTGCTCACTGTCGTGTCCTTCCGCGAGCTTAATTGGATATCTATATGATATCCCATTTGGGAGCCCTCGGGCAAGGGTGGGATGCAGGGCGGGTGGCCTCGACCATTGACGTGCCCGGGTCCGCGAACCATAGTCGGACGATGACGACCGCGATCACTTGCCTCTGGTACGACTTTCAGGCCGAAGAGGCCGCCGACTTCTACACCTCCCTCATCCCGGACGCCCACCTGGGTGCGGTGACCCGCTACCCCGAGGGCAGCCCTGGCGAATTGGCGGGGAAGGCGCTCACCGTCGAGTTCGAGATCGCGGGGCAGCGCTTCGTCGGCCTCAACGGCGGGCCGGAGTTCCCCTTCACGGAAGCCGTCTCGATCCAGCTGCTCTGCGACAGCCAGGACGAGGTAGACCGTTACTGGGACGCCCTGACCGCCGACGGCGGCGCCGAGTCCGTGTGCGGGTGGCTGAAGGACCGCTGGGGCCTGTCCTGGCAGATCGTCCCCACGCGCCTCACGGAACTCCTCAAGGACCCGGACCCCGCGGTCGCCGGCCGGGTGAACGCGGCCATGATGCAGATGCGGAAGATCGACGTCCCCACCCTCGAGGCCGCCGCGGCCGGCTAGCTGGGAGGCGGCCGGCTAGCCGGCCCGCGACCCGGGTCCGAGCGGCCGTCCTACGTCGTGCAGGTGGTGGAGGACGTCGTGCAGGAAGTACTGGCACAGCGTCAGCACCGTGAACTCCGAGCCGTTCGAGCGCACGCCCCGCCTGCCCTCCTGCTCGGGACCGACCTCCCGCACGCGGGCGGCGAACGCCCCGACGGCGGCCACCAGCGCCGTCGCGACCTCGGCGGGCGCCTCAGCGGCATAGTCGCCCGCGATCGCGGCCGCGTCCTGGTCCCAATCCGGGAACGACGGCGTCGCCTCCGCGAGCATGAGGTCCAGCCGGGTGCGGAAGACCCGGGCAACGTCGCGGACGTGGGCGGCATACTCGGTCGGCGACCACGTGCGGGGACGCGGGCGGGTGCGCAGGTGGGCGGCGTCGTCGGTCGCGAGGAGGTCCACCCAGTCCCGGCCGGCGCGCTCGGTGAGGTCCGCCACCTCGGCGAGAGAGTACTCGTACGCCGCCACGCCACATTGCGGGCAACGCTCGCGCAGGACCCAGGTCCAGTCCTTCCTGTCCGGTGGGGGCGGTTCGGGGCGGTCGTGCTCAGTCATCCGCCCATGATGCCAGCGCCGCGGCGGATCCGGAATGTCGCGCGACCGCGTGGGCACTTCGGGTTACACGGCCGACGTCGTCAACCTCTCGCTCGAGACCATGGAGGCGCTGGTCGAGCGCTTCCGCATCGCGGCCAACCCGCCGGACATCCTCATCTCCGTGCCGAGCAACGTGTGCTCCACCTTCGACTTCCACCGCGCGAACGAGGTCATCGAGGTGGGGCGCGCGCTCACGGCCGCGGAGTTGGACCGCGCTGGATTCTAGGGGTCGCGAGTCAGAGGGTCGAGCCGTACCCCGCGACACCCCGCGGCGCCACACCCAGGTGGTTCTCCACCCTTCTCACTCCGGGGGTGTTCTCGGCGGCCACCTCCGCGGCGTTCTTCTCCTTCTGGCTCTCCACCAGCCCCCACAGCTCGACAACACCATCGGAGACGACAACGTTGATGGGCGAGAACTGGTCCCCGAGAACGGACTCGATCTCTTTCAGGATGGACTCGCGGATGGCCTTGTCATCGCCGGCGACCACGGACTCGCGTGCCTGTGCGGACACCGCGCGCAGGACGTCGGTCCGCGTCACGATCCCCACCAGCGTCCCGCCGCGCACGACGGGCACCACCTTGATGTTGTGCTCGCGAATCAGCTTGCCCACCGCCTCCAGCGGGGTGTCCTCCGCGACGGTGAACGGCTTCGGCGTCATGACCTCCAGTGCCGTGCGGCCGTGGGACTTGACGTAGTCGCCCGCAAGGTCGGCGCCGGAGTGGACCGTCCTCCGCCACCACGACCTGCGCCCTGCTTCGTCGACCCGGCGCACCAGGTCTCCCTCGGTCACGACTCCGATGACCCTCTGCTCGGCGTCCACCACCGGAACTCCGTTGAGGTGGTTGTCGAGGAGCGTCTTGATGATTTCCTTGACTTCGGTGTCTGGGCCAATCGTGATCACGTTCGTGGTCATGACGTCAGATGCTTCCACGGTGATGCCTCCCTGACGGCGGAGGGGGCGATTTGCCCCAACATTTCAATATATCCCTGTGTGAGGTGGGCCACAAGGTCGCCGGCGCTCATCAAGGATGCCCGCCTTGCGGAAGTGGCGACCCCGACCCAGTGCCCTTCGTCCCGCGGCTATCATCAGCACACGGGCAGCACCTGCCGCGCGACCCGATCGCACGGCGTCAGGAGGGACAGTGGGCCACGACCACGGCCACCCCCAGTCGGGGCACGCCCACGCCGCCACCCCCCGCAAGCGCCTCGCGATCGCCTTCACGATCACGTTCGCGATCCTGCTCGCCGAGGTGGTGGGCGCGTGGTTGACCGGCAGCCTCGCCCTCCTCGTGGACGCCGGCCACATGCTCACCGACGCCGGCGGGCTGCTCCTGGCGTTGGTGGCCGCCACCCTCGCCCTGCGGCCCGCCACGACCCGCCACACGTGGGGATTCCGCCGCGCCGAGGTGCTCGCGGCCGGAGCTCAGGCCACCGTCCTGCTCGCGGTCGGCACCTACGCCTTCGTCGAGGGAATCCAGCGCCTCGCCACGCCGCCCGAGGTGAGCTCCGCGGAACTGCTGGCGTTCGGCGTGATCGGCATGGTCGGAAACGTCGCCTCGGCGCTGGTCCTCGCCGGCGGCCGGTCCGCGAACCTGAATATGCGCGCGGCGTTCCTCGAGGTGGTCAATGACGCGCTCGGGTCGGCGGCGGTGATCGCCTCCGCCGTCGTCATCGCCACGACGGGCTGGACGCGGGCCGACGCCGTCGCCGGCATGGTCATCAGTGTCCTGATCGTCCCGCGCGCGCTCGCGATCCTGCGGGAGGCGGGCAGCGTGCTGCTGGAGTCGACCCCCCGCGGCCTGGACCTCGACGAGGTGCGGCGGCACATCATGGAGTTGCCGCACGTCGTCGGGGTGCACGACCTGCACGCCTCCACGATCGCCTCCGGCCTGCCGGTGCTCTCGGCGCACGTGGTGCTCGATGACTCATGCTTCACGGACGGCCACGCCCCGGAGATGCTGGACGAGTTGCAGGACTGCGTGGCCGAGCACTTCGACGTCAGCGTGGCGCACTCGACGTTCCAGTTCGAGCGGGCCAAGCACGCGGACCACGAGCGGGACGCGCACCAGTAGGCCGTGTCAGATCCTGGCCCTCAGGTAGATGAGCACGTCCCGCAGGGTGACGAGCCCGGCGTAGTCGGCCTCCGGGATGTCGACGGCCAGGTCCTGGTGCAGGCCGATCAGGAAGGTCAGCCAGTCCAGCGAGTCGAGGTCCACCTGGGTGCGGAGTGGTTTGGTGTCCCGCAGGTCGTCGTCCTCCACCTCGGGTGCGACCCGCTTCAACGCGGCGATGACGGTCGCCCGCAGTTCGTCGTCGGTCATGACAGTCCCTTTCCACCCTCCGTGGCCGGCTTGTCGAGGTCCTCAGGCCGTTGTAGCCAGTCGCGCAGGGCGGCCAGGAAGAGTGCCCCACGGTGTCCGTCGGACACGCGGTGGTCGGCGGCGAGGCTGGCGGTGACCACCGGCGCGACGCCGAGCACGCCGTCGTCGACCCAGGGCCGGACGGCGATCCGGCCGAAACCGACGATCGCGACCTGCGGCGGATAGATGACGGCGTGGACGGCCTCGACGCCCTGGTCGCCGAGGTTGGTGACGGTGATGGTGGGGTCGGACAGCTCCGAGCTCTTCAGGGACCCGGAGCGCACCCGCCGCACGAGGTCGGTGAGGTCGGCCATGAGCTCGCTGAGGCTCTTGTCGCCGACGTCGTGGATCGCCGGCGCGACCAGCCCGCCCTGCCGCAGCGAGATGGCGACGCCGACGTGCGCCGCCCTGACCGGCTCGAACGCGCCGTCCCGGAAGAAGCCGTTCAGCTCCGGGAAGTCGGTGAGCGCCAGCGCCACCGCCTTCAGTTGCACCACCGCCATCAGCAGCCGGTCGGTGATCGGGCGTGCGGCATTGGCGGCGGTCAGCCAGTCCACTGCCCGGCCCATCGGGACCGGCTCGGAGAGGTAGTAGTGCGGGATCTCGCGCTTCGAGCGGCTCATCGCGGCCGCGATGGCCTGCCGCATCGCGGCCTGCCGGTCACCGCCCGCGGGTTCGAGGGGCGGAGGTGATTCGGCGGGCGGGGTGGCGGCCGCTGCCCGAGTGGCGACCGCAGCGTCGACGTCGGCGAGCGTGACCGCGCCGCCGGGGCCGCTGCCGACGACGGCGCCCACGTCGACGCCGAGCTTCTCGGCGCGTTTGCGCGCGGCCGGCGAGACGAGCGGCCGGGTGGCAGCCGGTGCCGGCGGGACCGCCGCGGCCGGAGCGGGGGCGGCCGGGGCCGGAGCCTCGCCGAGCACCTCGCCCGGCTCGAGCAGTGTCGCCATGACCTCGCCCACCGGGATCTTCTCCCCGACCTCGGTGATCAGCTCCTGGACCGTGCCCTCGAACCAGATCTCGACCTCGATGGCGGCCTTGGAGGTGTCGACGACTGCCACCACTTGGCCCTTCGTCACGTGGTCGCCGGGCTGCACGAGCCACTCGAGGAGTTTGCCCTCGTCCATGTCGGCCCCGAGGGAGGGGAGGGTGAACTCACGCATCGACCAACCTCCGCACCGCGGTGACGATCTTCTCCGGCTGGGGGAGTGCCGCCTCCTCCATGTGTTTGGCGTACGGGATCGGGACCTCGGCGGTGCACACGCGCACCGGTGGGGCGTCGAGGTCGTAGAGGCACTCCTCGGCAAGTCGCGCCACCACCTCGCCAGCGAGGCTGCCGGTCTTCCAGCCCTCGTCGACGACGACGACGCGGTGCGTCTTCCGCACCGAGGCGGCGACCGTCGCCATGTCGAGGGGCCGCAGCACCCGGAGGTCGACGACGTCGACGTCGATACCGCCGTCGGCGAGCTGGTCCGCGGCCGCCAGCGCCTTCGGCAGGCAGCCGCCGTAGGTGATCACGCTGGCCCGGGCGCCGGTGCGCCGGACCGCCGCGCTCGCGATGTCGCAGGTCCAGTCGTCGGGCAGCTCGTCCTCCATGTTGTAGAGGAGGGCGTGCTCGAAGATGACCACCGGGTCGGGGTCGGCGAGCGCCGGCGCGAGCATGCCGCGCGCGTCGGCGACCGTGGCCGGCGCCAGCACGCGGATCCCCGGGATGTGGGCGTACCAGTTCTCGAGGCTGTGCGAGTGCTGGGCGGCGAGTTGCCGGCCGGCGCCGGTCGCCATCCGGATCACCACCGGGACGGAGAACTGGCCCCCGGACATGTGGCGCAGCAGGGCGGCCGAATTCACGATCTGGTCGAGCGCCAGCAGGCTGAAGTTGACCGTCATCACCTCGACGATCGGCCGCATCCCGCCCAGCGCGGCGCCGATGCCGGCGCCGACGAACCCGAGTTCGGAGAGCGGGGTGTCGCGGATGCGCTCGGGGCCGAATTCGTCGTAGAACCCCTTCGACACGGCGTAGGTGCCGCCGTACTTGCCGACGTCCTCGCCCATCAGGAAGACGCGCGGATCGGTGGTGAGCGCCTCATGCATGGCGAGGCGCATGGCCTCGCGGTAACTCATCCTCATGGCTGTCCTCCCGGTGTGGTCACGTCCACCAGCAAGTCCTCCACGGCCTCCCATTCGGCCGCCTCGGCGAAGTCCACGGAGGCGGCCACCTCGGCCTGGGCGACGGCGTCGAGCGCGGCGAGCGCGTCGTCGTCGAGCAGCCCCTCCGCCCGCAGGCGGGCCGCGAAGCCGTCGATCGGGTCCCTCAGCTTCCACTCCTCGACCTCCGCCTTGTCGCGGTAGAGCTCGGGGTCGAACATCGAGTGGGCGCGGAAGCGGTAGGTCCGGTATTCCAGGAAGAAGGGCCCGTTCCCGGCGCGGACGTGGGCGGCCGCGTCCCGCGTGGCCTGGTACACGGCGAGCACGTCCATGCCGTCGACCCGGGCGGAGGGAACGGTGTAGCTGGCGGCCTTGGCGCACAGGTCCGTCTGCGCCTGCGCCCGCGCGACCGCCGTGCCCATGCCGTACAGGTTGTTCTCGCAGCAGAAGAGCACCGGCAGCTTCCAGAGGGCCGCCAGGTTCATCGCCTCGTGGAAGGCACCCTCGGCCACCGCGCCGTCGCCGAAGAAGCAGGCGGTGACGCGCGGCGTGTGCCGCATCGCGTCCGCCAGCGCCAGCCCGACGGACAGCGGCAGCCCCCCGGCGACGATCGCGTTGCCGCCGTAGAAGCGCCGGGACGCATCGTAGAGGTGCATGGATCCGCCCCGGCCGCGCGAGCAGCCGGACACCTTGCCGAACATCTCGGCCATGATCGAGTTCATCGGCATCCCCCGAACCAGGGCATGGCCGTGCTCCCGGTACGTGGCGGCGACGTTGTCCTCCTCGTTGAGGGCATGCATCGCGCCGACGGCGCACGCCTCCTCACCGATGTAGAGGTGCAGGAAGCCGCGGATCTTCGTGGCGCCGTAGAGTTCGGCGCACTTCTCCTCCATTCGCCGGATGCGCAGCATGTCGCCCATCAGGCGGGTGGTGAACTCCTTGTCCTGCGCGATCACTGACATCGTCAGCCTCCGTTCTCCAGGGTGGATGTGTCCCCTTCGGGCAATCCGAGCTCGCGCGCCTTGAGCAGGCGGCGCATGATCTTGCCACTGCGGGTCCGGGGCAGGGTGCCCACGAACTCGATCTCCTTCGGCGCCACGGCGGCGCCGAGCCTCTTGCGGGCGTGGCCCAGGATCTCCTGACGCAGTGCGTCGTCGGCCGTGAACCCCGCCTTGAGGGTGACGAAGGCCTTGACCAGCTCGCCGACCATGTCGTTCGGCTTGCCGATGACGCCGGCCTCGGCGACAGCAGGGTGCTCCATCAGCGCGCTCTCCACCTCGAACGGCCCGATGAGGTGGCCGGACGACTTGATGACGTCGTCGGCCCGGCCGACGAACCAGAAGTAGCCGTCGGCATCGCGGTGGGCCCGGTCGCCGGTGAGGTACCAGTCACCCGCGAAGCACTTCCGGTAGAGCTCCTCGTTGTTGAGGTACCCGCGCATCATCGAGGGCCAGCCGCGCCGGAGCGCCAGCTCGCCGAGTTCGTCGGGCACCTCGACGACCCGCACTCCGCCGTCCTCCAGCCGCTGGACGATGCCCGCCTCGACACCCGGCAGCGGCCGGCCCATGGAGCCCGGCTTGATGTCCATCGCGGCCGTGTTGGCGATCATGATGCCGCCCGTCTCGGTCTGCCACCAGTTGTCGTGGATCGGCAGCCCGAGGACCTCCTTGCCCCACCACACGGCCTCGGGGTTCAGCGGTTCGCCCACGCTGGCGATGAAGCGCAGGTGCGGGAAGGTGTGGCCGCGCGGCAGCTCGGGCCCGGCCTTCATCAGCATCCGGATGGCAGTCGGCGCGGTGTACCACACGCTTACCCGCTGCTCCTCGAGGATGCGGTACCAGCGGTCGGCGTCGAAGTCGGCCACGTCCACGATCGACGTGACGCCGTGCAGCAGCGGCGCGATGATGCCGTAGGAGGTGCCGGTCACCCAGCCCGGGTCGGCGGTGCACCAGAAGACGTCGTCGGCGTGCAGGTCGAGCGCGTACTTGCCGGTGGTCCAGTGGGTGACCACGGCCTCGTGCACGTGGACGGCGCCCTTGGGTGCGCCGGTGGTGCCGCTGGTGAAGTGCAGCAACGCCATGTCCTCCGGCCGCGTGGCGACGACGTCGAATTGGTCGGAGGCGTCCGCCAGCAGCCGGCTGAGGTCCAGCGTGCCAGGGATGCCGGCGGGCTCGTCGTCCTCGTCGTTCACCACGAGGACGTGCCGGAGGCTCGGAACCCGGTCCCGGATCTTCGCGATCTTGCGTTCGTAGGCCGACGTCGTCGTCACCAGCACCGTCCCCGACCCCAGGTTGAGGCGGGTCGCGATCGGCTCGGGGCCGAAGGCGGAGAAGAGCGGCGAGACGACCGTGCCGTTCTTGAGGCTGCCGAGCACGGCGACGTAGAGCTCGGGGATACGGCCGGTGAGCACGAAGAGCCGATCCCCCTTCCCGACGCCGAGCCCCCGCAGCACATTCGCGAACCGGTTGGTGAGCAGGTCGAGATCGCCGAAGGAGATGTCCCGCTGACTGCCCAGGCCGAGGAAGCGGAAGGCGACGCGGTCCCGGAGCGGTCCGCGGGCGTGCCGCACAACGGCCTCGTGCGCGATGTTCAGCCCGCCGCCCGGAAGGCCCTCGAGCTCGGCCCGAGCAGCCGCCCAGGTGAAGGTGTCCCGTGTTACCGCGTAGTCGACCAGATTCGGGGGAACGCGGAGGTCAGCGGCTGACTTCCGGATGACAGTAGAACGCTCCATGGGGTTCCTCCGTCAAGAGGCGCCTGCCCGAAGGCGGGCCGTGTTTCGCACATCCACGCTACTCTCCCGGCCCCCCGGAAGATAGAGCCAGATGGGGTGCCCGGCGCGCCCGAGCGGGGTGTCGGCACCGAAGCCACTCACCTTCTTCTCGGACATGGTGGCGGGGATGAGCGGCGTCCAGATCGGGCCGGGGGCCACCGCGTTCACGCGCGTGCCCTGGGCACCGAGGTCGCCCGCGAGGTTCACCACGAGATTGTTGAGCGCGGCCTTGGTGGCGGCGTAATCGAGGAGGTGGTCGGAGGGCGTGTAGGCCTGCACGGAGGTGGTCACGATGATGGACCCGCCGAGTGCCTGCACCGCCTTCTTCGCCACGTCCACGTTCGCCTTGTGGGCGCGCAAGTCCGCCGGCAGCAGCTCGCACGTGCCGCCGAGCGCGCGGATGACGGAGGCGGTGGAGGCGGCGTCGTCGGCCTCCTCCGGTTCGAAAGTGCGTGCCCGGCAGCGGGAGCCGGGCGAGAATTGAGCGAACCAGCAGGCCGGAGGTCGACGATGACGGATTCCGAAGTGCAGGATCACGAGAAGGTCGCCGTGGCCGAGTTGGTCCTCAATCACAGCCGAGTTGCCGTTCCGGACGACGGCGCCAACCTCCTCGACTTCCTCCGGCGGGATGCCGGGCTGACCGGGGCCAAGCCCGCCTGCCGCGGCGGCGACTGCGGCGCGTGCCAGGTGCTGCTGGGCGAGGTCGCGCCGGGCGGGACGGCGCCGCGGTATCGGCCTGTCAACACCTGCCTGCTCACCACCGGCAGGGCGATCGGGTGCCACGTCATCACGGTGGAGGGCTTGACCGCCCCCGGTGGGCCGCTCACGCCGGTCCAGCGCGCGATGGTCGAGCACGGCGGCGTCCAGTGCGGGTACTGCACCCCCGGGTTCGTCATGGCACTGACCGGCGCGCTGCTGGCGGGCACCCCGCTGCTGGACGCGGTGGACGGCAACCTGTGCCGCTGCACCGGGTACGCCGGGATCCGGCGGGCCTGCGCCGCGCTCGAGGAGCAGTTCCCTCGCCGGCCGCTCACCCTCGCGGAGGCCGCGGCGCTGGGCCTGCTGCCCCGCGCCGTCGCCGATGCCGGGGCCTCCCTCACCGCGCTGCCGCCCATGGACCTGCGGGTTGCCGGCGGCCTCGGGGGCACGGTGGGCGCACCCATGATCGGCGGCGAGACGGACTGGGCCGTGCAGCACCCGTACGCGTCCGCGCCGGCCGGTGCGCTCCGGCTGCACCGCGTCCCGGAGTTGCGCGGCATCACCCCCGACGGCGACTGGCTGGCCATCGGCGCGGCGGCCACGGTGGCCGAGGTGCGGGAGAGCCCACTGGTGGCGGCCGCGTGGCCCGCGCTGCCCGAGTTCCTCGACCTGTTCGCCTCGCCCGGGATCCGCAACAGCGCCACGGTGGGCGGCAACCTCGCGAACGCCTCCCCCGCGGCCGACGTCAGCGTGGTGCTGCTCGCGCTGGGCGCCGAGGTGGAGTTGGCCGGGCCCGACTGCGCGCGTCGGTTGCCGCTTGCGGAGTTCTTCCTCGGCTACCGGAAGACGGCACTGCGCGACGGCGAACTCATCACCTCGATCCGGGTGCCCCGCAACGCCGACGGCGCCCTCCGGCTCAGTGCCCTGAAGGTGTCCAGGCGGCCCCACGATGACATCACGTCGGTCACGAGCGCGCTCGTGGCGGGCGGCGGCGGGGCGGGCGACGTCGCCCGCTTCGGCCCGGTGCGGCTCGCCGCGGGCGGGGTGGCGCCGGTGCCGTTCCTGATGCCGGCGACGGCGGCGGTACTGTCCGGCGCCCCGGTGGACACCACGACGGTCCGGGGGGCGGTGCGCGCGGCCACGGCCGAGGCCACCCCCATCGACGACCTCCGCGGCTCCGCCGCCTACAAGTGCGCGCTGCTGGGACACCAACTGGTGGCCCACGTGGACGCCCTGTTCCCCGGAACGATCGACTGGCGGGAGGCCCTGCAATGACCAGCCCGAACCAGCACCTCGACCTGCTCGCGAGCGGAGCCGCGCGCTTCATCTCCGACATGCCATGGCCCGAGGGCTGTCTGCACGCCCACCCCGCGGTCTCCCCGCACGCGCACGCCCGCTTCACCCGGGTGGACGCCGCCGAGGCGCTCGCGACACCCGGCGTGGTCGCGGTGCTGACGGCCGCGGACATCCCCGGCGAGAACGAGATCGGCAACATCCTGCCCGGCGAGCCCATGCTGGCCGACGGCGAGGTGCAGTGCGTCGGGGAGCCGTTCGCGCTCGTGGTCGCCGAGTCCCCCGACGCCGCCTGGCGCGGCGCGCGCGCCGTGACGGCGGACTGGGAGGAGCTGCCGGCGATCCTGGACGCGCGGGCGGCATTCGCCGTCGGGAGCCTGATCGCGCCGCCGCGCACGTTCGCGAAGGGCGACGTCGACGCCGCCTGGGCCGGGTGCGCCACGGTGGTCTCGGGGAACGTGGCGATCGGGTCCCAGGAGCACGTGGCCATGGAGACGCAGTGCGCCCTCGCGCTGCCCACCGACGCGGGTGGCGTGATGGTGTACTCGGGCACCCAGTCCCCGAGCACGGTGCAGAAGGCCGTGGCGCGGGTGGCGGGGCTGCCGATGCACGCCGTCGAGATCGACGTGGTCCGGCTCGGCGGTGGGTTCGGCGGCAAGGAGGACCAGGCAACGCTGTGGGCGTGCCTCGCCGCCGTGGCGGCGCTGCGGCTGCGCCGCCCGGTCCGCACCTGCCCGGACCGGCGCGAGGACTTCCGCATCACCGGCAAGCGCCACCCCTACCAGGCGGACTTCCGGCTCGGCCTCGACGCGGACGGCCGGTTCGTGGCGTACGAGGCGCAGCTCTACCAGGACGCGGGGTGCGCCGCCGACCTCTCCACCGCGATCCTCGAGCGCTCCCTCTTCCACGCCACCAACGCGTACGCGGTGGCGAACGTGCGGGTCATGGCCGCGAGCTGCCGCACGAACCTGCCGTCCAACACCGCCTTCCGCGGGTTCGGCGGGCCGCAGGGGATCTTCGTGTTCGAGGCCGCGATCCGGGCGGCCGCGCGCGAGCTGGGCGTGGCGCCCGAGGAGCTGCAGGAACGGAACCTGCTCACCGAGGAGGACACCTTCCACTACGGGATGCGGGCGGAACACGCCAGGGCGCGGTCCAGCTGGGCCGCCCTCGAGGCGGTGCGCCCGCTCGCGGCCGCACGGGCGGAGGCGGCGGCGTGGAACGCGGCGAATCCGCGGCTGCGGCGCGGCGTGGCGGTACAGCCGGTGTGCTTCGGGATCTCGTTCACCGCCACCCTGCTCAACCAGGCCGAGGCACTCGTGCACGTCTACGTGGACGGCACCGTGGTGGTCACCACTGGCGTAGTTGAGATGGGGCAGGGCGTCCAGGGCAACATCCGCCGCGTGGTGGCACGGACGCTCGGGGTGCCCGAGGGCGCGGTGACCCTCGCGAGCACCAACACCCTGCGGGTGGCAAACGTCTCCCCGACCGCCGCCTCCACCGGCTCCGACCTCAACGGCGCCGCCGCACGCGAGGCCTGCCTGTCCATCCTCGCGGCGCTGCGGCCGGTCGCGGCGGCGCGGCTGGGATGCGCGCCGGACCAGGTCGAGTTCGCCGACGGCGCGGCGCGGGTGCGGGCGGACGCGCTGCCCACCGGCGCGGGGGCGGGGGCGGGCGACGGCTACGGCGCGGGCGACGGCGTCGTCCCGTGGGCGGAGCTGGTCGGCTTGGCCTACGTGCAGCGCGTGCGGCTCTCCGCGCTTGCCCATTACGCGACGCCCGACCTGCACTTCGACCGCGAGACCAACACCGGCCGGCCGTTCGCGTACCACGTGTACGGCGCCGCGCTGGTGGAGGCGAGCGTGGACGTGCTGCTCGGCACCGCCCGGATCGACCGGGTGACCGTGGTCCACGACACCGGCCACCCCCTCGACGAGCTCACCGACCGCGGCCAGATCGAGGGCGCCATCGTGCAGGGCCTGGGCTGGGTGACGAGCGAGGAGATCCTCCACGACGCCGCCGGGCGGCTACTGACCGACACCCTCTCGACGTTCAAGATCCCGGACCTGCAATCCTCCCCCGAGGTGGAGGTCCACCTGCTGGGCGAACCCAACCCGGTGGGGCTGATGGGAAGCAAGGCCGTGGGCGAGCCGCCGCTGATCTACGGGCTCGGCGGGTTCTTCGCGATCCAGGACGCGATCGCCGGCTGGAGCCCCGACGCCGCGCTCGAGTTCCGCGCGCCGCTCACCTCCGAGCGGGTGTTCGGGCTGCTGCACCCCGGGGCGGCCGGTGACTGAGCCCGCCGTCTGGGAAGCGCTGGCAACGGCGCTGGAGGCGGGGCGGCCGGTGGCGCTCGCCGTCGTCGTCGGGAGCAGGGGGAGCTCGCCGGGGCGTGCGGGCGCGGTCATGGTGGTGGATGGGAGCGGGCTCGTGGCCGGGACCGTGGGAGGCGGTGCGGCCGAGGCGCGGGTGCTCGCGCCGGTGGTGGAGGGGCTGCGTCGGGGTGAGCTGGCAGCCGGCGTCGTGCAGTTGACGCACCGGCCGGGATCGGAGACGGCGTCCGGCATGATCTGCGGCGGCGAGCAGCAGGTGGCGTTCGCCGCCGTTGACGCCGAGCATCTCGACGACGTGCGGACCGTGGCCGCGGCGGTGGCGGCTGGGGACCGGATCGCGTGGACGGTGGGCGCGGGCGGCTGGGCGCTCGGTGAGGCGGCGCCGTCGGCGGAGTGGAGCCACACGATCGTGTCCGGGCCCTCGCACGAGGTCTGGGTCGTCGGCGGCGGGCACGTGGGGCTGGCGCTCTCCCGGGTGCTCGTGCCGCTCGACTTCCGGGTGGTCGTGGTGGAGGAACGGCCGGGCATCACCACGTTCGAGGCCAACACCTGGGCGCATCGCCGGGTAACGCTGCCGTACGGCGCGCTCGCTGAGGTGGTCCCAGCAGGGGAGCGGACCTACGTGGCCGTGATGACCGCTGGGGCGGCGAGCGACGCCGTCGCGCTGGACGCGCTGTGGGACCACCCGGTGGGCTACCTCGGGATCCTCGGGAGTCGCGCGAAGGTGGCCCGGCTGCTGCGCGGACGCGGCGACCCGGCGGATCTACCACCGCACGTCCGCGCGCCGATGGGACTGCCGATCGGGAGCCACACGCCGGCGGAGATCGCGGTGAGCGTGGCGGCCGAGCTCGTGGCGGTGCGCGGCACCTCCCCCGATCGCTGGTAAGAGTTCGTGCCCACGGTCAGGGGCATGCCGCACACCCTCGGGGCAAACACTCACCATCCGCCCCGACCAAGATTCGCTTCACGCGCTTCCGCGCGATGGCAACCGATACAGTCCGCGTGTTGCCAGGGTCGGTGTATCGCATGTCGGTGCATGGCGGTGCATTTCATGGCTGCCGGCCTTCGATTTCATGGCCGCTGGCCCTGGAATGGCACCGCCAAGCGATACAGAACTGCGGGACTGTATCGCAAACCCGCGTGAGGCCGACGACGGCGACCACCCCGAGCGGGATGAGACCGCCGGCTAGGACCAGTTGCCCGTGGCGAGACCACCGATGACCTGGATCAACATCGGGATCAACAACAATCCCCCGGCCAGGCCGGCGATGACGGGGATGAGGCCGACTCTCCTGCCCAACTTGTATGCCCGGATCCCGAACAGCACGGTGCAAACGGTTGAGACCGCGTAGAGGACGCCGCTCACAATGGCCAGGGTCAGGCCTGCCATGTTCAGCGGTTCGCCCCCAACTGCCTCCATTTAGGCCCCCTCGCCGAAGTAAAAAACTCCGATGAGCGTGGCGAACATGAGTACCAGGGATACCCAGGCCCGGTTCAGGTTCGTGCGTGCGCGTTGGGACTGCGCTTGCGTACCGGGCCGTCAGGCGGGCTGCACGTGGTAGACGACGGTCTGGACCCGGATCATCCCGTCCTTGAAGATGAAGGTGTCGATGCCGTCCTCGACCTTTCGGCCGCCGCCGGTGGCCTTCCACTCGAGGTAGAGGACGTCGTCGTCGAAGACCTGGTTGAGGTCCCACGCCGCGTGCGGGACGTCGCTGAGGAGCTGGATGAAGACCTCGCGGGCCCCGGCCTTGCCGTGGTAGGTCTTGCCCTGGACGATGAGAATCGCGTCGTCGGCGTAGTCCGCGACGATCTCCTCGAGGTCCTCCGCGCCGAGGGACTGGCCGTGGTGTCCGAAGACCTCTTCCGGGGTGCGCGTCGCCATTGAAATCGCCTTCCGTTCTGTCGATTGCCGGCCGGGAATCGGCTTCCCGGCCAGCCTGAGTCTCCTCCAAGCCTCCACCGCTGTCCATACCCGGGGCGGCCCGTCCTGAGTAGAGTTCCAAGCGGGATCCCATTCTCAACGGTGCGTTCGGAGGCGTCATGAGGGCAGTGCGGCTACGCAGGTACGAGGTCCGTCCGGTCGTCGAGGAGGTGCCCGAACCGCAGGTCACCCACCCGTTCGACGTCATCGTGCGGATCGGCGGTGCGGGCCTCTGCCGCACCGACCTGCACATCGTCGAGGGCCAGTGGGCGCCGAAGACCCACGTGCCGCTGCCCTACACGCTCGGCCACGAGAACGCGGGCTGGATCCACGCCGTCGGCTCGGCGGTGGAGCACCTCCACCCGGGCGACGCCGTCATCCTCCACCCGCTCGTGACGTGCGGGTTCTGCCGGGCGTGCCGCGCCGGCGACGACGTCCACTGCGAGTCCCAGCGGTTCCCCGGCATCGACACCGACGGCGGGATGGCGGAGTTCATCCTGACCACCGCCCGGTCCGTGGTCAAGCTGCCGGCCGGGGTCGAGCCCGCGGCGGTCGCGGCGCTGGCCGATGCGGGCCTGACGGCGTACCACGCCGCGAAGAAGGCCGTGCCGCTGCTGTTCCCGGGGAGCACCTGCGTGATCCTGGGCGCCGGTGGCCTCGGGCACCTCGGGATCCAGTGCCTGCGGGCGATGAGCGCCACCCGGATCGTGGTCCTCGACCGCAACCCGGAGGCCCTCGCCCTCACGCCCGCCTGGGGAGCGGACGAGACCGTCCTGGTGGACGGGACCCACGTGGACAAGGTCCTCGACATGACGAACGGCCACGGCGCCGAGGTGGTGCTCGACTTCGTGGGCGAGCTGGGCGCCGAGCATGAGGGCTGGGCGATGACGCGGCGGGCCGGGAGCGACTTCATCATCGGCTACGGCGGCACGGTCTCGATCCCCGCGATCGACATCATCTCGACTGAGCGCAACGTCATCGGCAACCTGGTCGGCAGCTACAACGACCTGGTGGAGCTCATGGCGCTGACGGCGGCCGGGAAGGTGGAGATGCTGACGCGGACCTACCCGCTCGACGCCGTCAACGATGCGATGGACGACCTCAACGCCGGCCGGTTGCGCGGCCGCGGCATCCTCGTGCCGTAAGGGGGCTACAACCGCTCGGCCAGGGTGGCGCCCCACTGCTGCGCCCGTTCCCGCTCGCCGGGCAGGAGTGGCCCCGGGGTGTCGTGCACCCAGAAGGTCTCGCCGCGCTCGGCGTTCATCCCGTGCTCGGTGAGCGCCTTCGCCGCGCTCTTCGCGGCCGACCCGGGGATGAACGCCTTCTTCACGCGGGTGTCGAAGGTGACGACGGGAACCGTGGCGTTCACCGCCACCTTCTCGATCCACTCGCGCATCCCGGTGGCCGCCTTGGCCGCCGCATTCGGCGCATGCGCCTTCTGGAGCGCGTCCTCCCGGGTACCCTCGCGGCTCATGGAGAACGCGTGGGTGGGGCCGCCGAGCACGAGCAGCGCCACGTCGTCGGCGATCGCGAGGGGCGCGTCCGCCACGTCGGCGACGACGACGTCCGTCTCCACCCCCCGGTCCCGCAGGCTCTGGTGCAGGCCCTGCCCGACGGCGTCGGCGATGGTCCTCGTGTTGCCGAAAATGGATTCGACGACGATCAGCACGCTCATGGCGGCTCCTCCTGTCTCGCTTCGTTGCGCGCGGGTGACGCGCGTGAGGCAAGTCTCCACCTGGGTGGACCGTGCCGCCAGCGGCTTGCCCGGTCACCACGCTGCCGGTGATCAGCCCGTCGACGCCGTCGCGCATGTGCTGGCGCATCGAGGTGGTGTTCGTGACGGTCCAGAGGAAGAGGCGCGTGTCGGCGCCGTGCGCCTCTTCGAGCGCGCGCGTCGAGTACGACGACTGCTCCATCGTGACGAAGTCCGCCCCGGCGGGATCGAGCCGGCCACGCAGGAAGGCCACCACCCACCCGGCCTGGACCTCGGGGAAGCGCGTGTTGACCTCCGCGAACAGGGTGGCGTCGAACGCCTGCACCAGCGACTCCCGCGCCAGCCCGTGCTCCGCGAGCACCGCGATGACGTCGCCGAGGTAGTCGCCCTGCTCGCGGCCGTGGGTCTTGAGTTCCACGAGCAGCGGAACGTCCAGTTCGGCGGCGCGGGCGGCGAACTCGTCGAAGGTGGGGATCCGCAGCAGCAGCGCGAGCGGGTGGGGTCACCGCGCCGCTTCGAGGCGCGCGACCACCTCTGCGACGCGCGCCGGGTCCGTGCCCCGGACCACGATGTTCGTCCCGTGGATCCCGTTCTCGGCGAACGGGTAGGAGCCGATCGAGAGGTCGGGGAACTCGGCCGCGAGCGCGCCGAGCCGCTCCGCGATGCGCCCCTCGCCGACCTCGAACCGCACCTCCCGCGAGACCCGCGGCGTACCGCGCTCCAGCCGCGGCAGGAGCGTCTCGACCATCGCCCGGAAGATGCTGGGCACTCCCGCCATCACGTGCACGTTCTCGATGCTGAAGCCGGGCGCCCCCGAGAGGGCGTTGACGATCAGCGTGGCGCCGTCGGGGATGCGCGCCATGCGCAACTGGGCCTCGTTCATCGCCACACCCTTGGCGGCGAACATGCTCTCGAGCAGCTCCCGGGCGTCCGCACGCACCCCGATGCCGACGCCGAAGGCCGCGGCGACGGCGTCGGAGGTGATGTCGTCGTGGGTGGGGCCGATCCCGCCGGACGTGAAGACATGGGTGTGGGTGGCGCGCAGGGCGTTGAGTGCGGCGATGATCGCCGCCTCGTCATCCGCGACGACGCGCACCTCCTTCAGGTCGATGCCCACGCGGGTGAGCTCGCCGGCGAGGTGGTGGGCGTTCGCTTCGCGAGTGCGCCCGGAGAGGATCTCGTCCCCGATCACGAGGATCGCGGCGGTGGGGTTCGGCATACCGCCCAGCCTATCCGGGAGCGCCGCCCGCAAGCATCCGGCGGAGCCCGACGCCGGTGACCACGGCGACCGTCGTCGCCATGGCCAGCCCTCCGAGCGCGAAGGACGCAGCGATGAGCGCGGCGGGCGTGGTCTCGTCCACGAACGGCGACGGCAGCAGCGTGAACGGGAGCCCCACCAGCCAAGCCGCCACATTCAGCGGGATCCAGCGCCACGCCCGCGCGATGACGTCACGCAGCACGGTCCACTGCGCCGTCGGGATCGTGAGGAGGAGCGTGAGTCCCCCGACGGCGGCGACCGCCCAGGTGAGGGGGCTGGCGCCGTCGATGGCGACGCCGGAGTCGAGCAGCGTGGACGGCAGCATGCCGATCGACCATGCGGCGGCGGCGGCGAGCGCGGTGACCAAGACCCAGCGCGCGGCGCGCGAGAATGGCCCGATGACACAGCCACTCCTCGTCGTGCTCGCCGGGCGACCCGGCACCGGGAAGACCACGCTTGGCAGCGCGCTCGCGGGCCGGCTGGGGCTGGCGTACCTGCGGGTCGACGTCGTCGAGAACGTGGTGGTCAACGAAGGGCTGGCGCGTCACCCGGTGGGGACCGTGGGCTACGGGGTGCTGCGGGAGTTGGCACGATCCAACCTCAGGCTCGGGACAGGGGTGCTCGTGGACGCCGTCAACCCCCTGCCGGTGGCGCGGGCGTGGTGGCGGCGGCTCGCGGAGGAGTGCGGCGCGCGGCTGGTGGTGTTCGAGACGTTCCTGCCGTCGTCGGCGGAGCACCGCGCGCGGGTGGAGGTGCGGGAGCCGGACCTGCCGGGGCAGTGGGTCCCGGGTTGGGGGGACGTCGCGGCGGCGGAGTGGGTGGAGTGGGACGAGGCGCGCGACGGCGCCCGCGTCCGCATCGACATGACGACGGCGACGGCCGGCGTGGCGGACGCGCTCCGTGCCGTGGGCGACGGTGATCGGGCGACTCCCGCGTGACCCTCGTCTCCCTCCCCCGTCGGGTCCAACCGGGCCGAGCGTGAGAGACTGAACGCAGGGAGTCGCCCACCACGGCGCCCCGACACTGCACTGCACGGCCACCGCGCCGGCCGGATCCCGTGGACAAACCCGGATCGATCCCGCCGATGACGAGTGAGCGGGATGCCTGCGGTGACCTCTACTGAGAGAAGCTCTTTTCCTCGTGTCTCAACACACCCCTGTCTCCACATCCACAAAGCCCACGTCCTTCGACGCCCTCGGCGTCCCCCGGGCGCTCGCCGCGAGCCTCACTGCGAACGGCATCACCGCTCCCTTCCCCATCCAGACCGCCACCCTCCCGGACACGCTCGCGGGCCGGGACGTGCTCGGCCGCGGCCGCACCGGCTCCGGCAAGACCCTTGCCTTCGCGCTCCCGATCGTGGCGCGCCTCGCGGCGCTGGTCCCGTCCGGCGAGCTGATCGGCCGCCGCACCCAGCCCGGCCACCCCCGGGCGCTCGTCCTTGCCCCCACCCGCGAGCTGGCCACCCAGATCGCGGAGGTCATCACCCCGCTGGCCGCCGTGGCCGGCCTGAACGTGATGACGATCTTCGGCGGCGTCAACCAGAACCCCCAGGTCGACAAGCTGCGGCGCGGCGTTGACATCGTCGTCGCCACCCCCGGTCGGCTCGAGGACCTGATGGGCCAGCGGCACATCGCCCTCGACGCCGTCGCCATCACCGTCCTCGACGAGGCCGACCACATGGCTGACCTCGGCTTCCTGCCGGGCGTCACGCGCATCCTCCGCGCCACCCCGGCGGGCACGCAGCGCATGCTGTTCTCCGCCACGCTGGACCGTGGCGTGGACAAGATCGTCAAGCAGTTCCTCAACAGGCCGCTCGAGCACAGCGTGGACTCCGCCGAGTCGCCGGTGACCGCGATGGAGCACCACGTGTTCCTGGTGGCCGACGTCGCCGAGAAGGCGGACCTCGTGCAGGCACTCGCCAGCGGGACCTCGCGCCGGCTCCTCTTCACCAAGACCAAGCACCAGGCCAAGAAGCTCGCCCGCCACCTGACGTCCACGGGCATCCCTGCCGTCGAGTTGCACGGCAACCTCTCCCAGAACGCGCGCGAGCGCGGGCTGGAGGCGTTCATGTCCGGGGAGATCCGCGTCATGGTGGCCACCGACATCGCCGCCCGCGGCATCCACGTTGACGACATCGACCTCGTCGTCCACGTCGACCCGCCCACCGAGCACAAGGCCTACCTGCACCGCTCCGGCCGCACCGCCCGCGCGGGCCACGGCGGCGACGTCGTCACGGTGGTCCTGCCCGAGCAGCGCGGCGACTTCCGGGCGACCGCCCGCGCCGCCAGGATCGACGCCGAGCCGGCTCGCGTCCACGCCGGCGACCCGCGGGTGCGGGCGCTCGTGGGCGACGTCGCCGCAACGGTCGACCCCGACTGCGCACCGCTGGCCGCCGCCCGCAAGCCGGAGGCACAGCCCGTCGGTCGCGCGAAGGGTTCCGGCTCCGGGCGCGGGTCCAGTTCGGGCTCCGGGCGCGGGACCGGTTCGGGCTCCGGGCGCGGGTCCGGTTCGGGCTCCAGTTCCGGCTCCTCCGCACGGAAGAGTCCCAGCGGCTCCAACCCGAACTACCAGGGATTCCAGGGCCTCGGCACGACCGCGGGCGGTTCCGGCTCCGGCGCGAGCCGCCGTCCGGCTGCGAACGGCCGCTCCACGGGCGCGGCACCGGCCGTCCGCAGCGGTTCGGGGTCCCCGCGCCGCGGGGGCGGGTCCGCGCCGATGTGGACGAGCGAGAGCGCTCCCCGGACCGAGCGGCCGCCGCGCCGCGCGACGGCGCCCTCCCGCTCCGTCTGACACAATTCCCGGCATGACCCCCGCCGAGCTGCTCCGGCTCGCCTCCGACCGCCGTCGCGCGGCCACCGAGGTCTGGTCCGAGCTGCTCGGCGGGGGTTCGTCGTGCCGCCTCGACGGCTCCCTCTCCGCCCACGAGGGCGCCAAGTTGCGGGAGGGTGAGAGCGTCCTGCTCGGGCTCGTGGTGCGCCAACTCCGCGCCCACCCCGGCGACGACGTCCGCACCTCCCTCGACGCGGCGTCCGCCGCGTGGGCGCGCCAGCCGGTGCCGGATCGCGGCCGTGACTGGGACGCCTACCGGCGGGGAGGCGACGACGCACTCCGGGACCTCCGTGCCGTCGTCAGTCCTCCTGGTCCAGTCCCACCGCCCACGCGGTGAAGGGCCTGCCGGCGCCGAGATTGAACCTCATCTCGACGCCGGTCGGGTCCAGCCGCACGTCCTCCAGCAGGATGCGATGGCGGAGCACCGCCATGGCCAGCGTGCTGAGGTGACCGGGGGGCCGGGTCTCCCCGATGACGGCGGTGCCGTCGGCGAAGGAGATGCGCGCGGTCTTGCCGACCGGTGCCTGGCGGAGCGTCGTCACCGGGGACCGCCGGTTGCGGACGAGCTGAAGCTTCGTGAACAACAGGCGGAGGAGCGCGTCGTGGAGGTCCTGCTCGATCTCCGCGAAGGTGGCGTCGATCTCGCGCAGGGCATCGGCGTCGAGCTCCTCTTCGGACTGATCCGGCGGCTCGGTCTCCTGCCGCGACATACCAAGGGCGGCCATCATGGCCGTCCTCATCCTCGCCAGCGGATTGACCCGCACCATGGGGACAGTATGAAACGCGAACCCGCGCGGTGGGAAGGGGATCACGCAGTCGCCACGGAGGTGTCCCGCTTACGAGCCCGGACGCCGGCCGCTCCGAGCGCCCGCTCGCAATCCTCCAGGCAATCGCGGACCCCATCCGCTGGGAGGTGATCGAGCGCCTCGGCGCGAGCGGTCTTTGCGTCTGTGAGCTGCAGGAACACATCCCGGTCGCGCCAAACCTGACCAGCCGCACCCCCGGCGCGGTCACTCCGTTCTGTTCCTGCAGTTCGATCCCGCTGTTCATCGGCTTCCTGGGTGCGGGGATCCCGCTCGGCGTCGCCCTCGTATTGGCCGCGCTCCTCGGCGGTGGTGATGCTGGCGGACACGTTCGGGATGGACATCATGGTGGCGTGCGTCGCCGCCGGACTGGGCGCCGCGATTCTAATCGGGTTCGTCCTGTCCCGCTTCAAGCTGGACCAGTGGGTGGAGCCCTTCGTATTCACCACCCCGGTGGCCGCCCTCCAGGCGGAGGGCCGCACCCCCACGCTGCGTGACCGAGTCGACGCCGCCCGCGAGGAGACCACCGACATCGTCGGCCGCGTCTGGAAGTGGGTGATCCTGGGCGTGGGGATCGGCGCCGTCATCCACGGGTGGGTGCCCACCGAGCTCTTCGCAGCCCACGCCGGGCCGGGCAACCCGTTCGCCGTGGTCGTCGCCACCATCGTGGGCGTCCCGCTCTACTCGAACGCGGCGGGCGTGATCCCGATCGCGGAGGCGCTGTGGACCAAGGGAATGGCGATCGGTACGGTGATGTCCTTCATGATGGCCACCGTGGCGCTCTCCCTGCCCGAGGCAATCCTCCTCAAGCAGGTGCTCAAGCCGCGGCTCCTCGCCATCTTCTTCGGGACCGTCGCGGGCGCGATCATGCTCATCGGTTTCGGTTTCAACCTCATCTTCGCCTGACACCCAACCGACCCACCGTCCCGGAAGGACAGCAATGCAAATCAAGATCCTCGGCCCCGGCTGCAAGAACTGCGTGAACCTCGAGCGGAACGCGCGCGTCGCCGTCGCTGACCTCGGCCTCGACGCGGAGGTCATGAGGAGATCAAGACCCCTCCTCACGGCGGTGCAACAGGCCTGAGCCGCCGCAGGACGTCACGGGCCACCCCGACTTGCGGGCGCCCACACCCGGGGGCCGGCCACACCCTCTCGAGACGTCACGGGCCACGCCGACTTGCGGACGCCCATACCCGGGGCCGGCCACACCCTCACAAAACGTCACGGCCCACGCCTCTTTGGGGCGTGACGTTCTGGTGCTGAACTGCGAGCTCGACGGGCCCACGGGCTGTTGGACCGTGACGCTCCAGAGAGTGCACCGCCGGACTGCTCGCCCCGCGCCAGTCCAGGCTGGACCGTGGCCATCGCCGTGCGGCTGCGCATGGGCCATCCACAGACCCTCCAGCGGCACGTCGTCCACAGTCTCGGTGGACCCGCCCGGATGGTGCGGGCTGAGGGGTGCGAGCATGCGGTCCGGCGCGCGATTCGCAGTCTGAATCGGCGTCGGCGACGGCCACGGGCTTCGGCGACGGGCTTCGGCTTCACCGCTGGCATGACCGCCTCGTTGACGCCCGGGAACTGGAGGGAGAGCGCATGCGTGTGGAGTTGCAGACTGCCGTGGGGGCCTTGCTTCGCCTCCTCGACACGGCGCCGAACGACGAGTTCCCGGACCTGCTCACCGGCGTTGGCCAGTTGAGGTCAATCTTCCAGGGCATCGACGTGCCGCTCGAGGGAATAGACCTCGCACCCATTGCGCGCTTGCGGAGTGAATTGCTGCGCACCGTCGTGTGCGACGATGCGGACGATGCCCGGGACCTGCTCAACGAGTTGGCGATGTCGTACGGCGTGACACCGCAACTCAACGAGAACAGCGAAGTCGAATTCCAGGCCGAGGTCCGCGGAACTGCGGCGGCCCTCGCCGCCCTCTTTGTCCAGGCCCTCATGGAGCTTCACACCAGGGGATGGACTGAACGGATCCACCAGTGCGAGGCCGTGTGGTGCTGGAACTTCTTCCTCTCGGCGCCCAAGTCCCGGAACCAGCGGTACTGCTCGTCGACGTGCGCGACGCGGATGCGAAGCCAGCGCCGCCGTGACCGGGAGTTCGAAGAGCCGTGGACCATCTCCGAGTCGGAGGAGGACTGGTGGGCGGCGCCGCGACCTAGACTCGTGCCGTGACCACGTCCGGCAGGGACCTCCTCCTCCAGCGGATCCGGGAGGCCGTCATCGGCGACGACCAGGTGATGCCGGGCCCGTACGGTCCCCGCCGTGTCACCTACGCGGACTACACCGCCTCCGGCCGCTCGCTCACGTTCATCGAGGACTTCATCCGGCACGAGGTCCTCCCCCGGTACGCCAACACCCACACCGAGGCGAGCGGCACCGGGCTCCAGACCACCCGCCTGCGGGAGGACGCGCGGCGGATCATCCGCGACGCCGTCGGGGGCGACGACGACACGATCGTCATCTTCACCGGCTCGGGCTGCACGGGGGCGATCGCCAAATTGGTGGGCATCCTGGGCCTCCGGATCCCCGGCGCGCTCGAGGACCGCTTCCACCTCGCCGCCCACATCCCCGCGGACCAGCGGCCGGTGGTGTTCATCGGTCCGTTCGAGCACCACTCGAACGAGTTGCCGTGGCGCGAGTCGATCGCGGACCTTGTCACGATCCACGAGAGTGCGGACGGCCACATCGACCAGGCCCAGCTGCGCGCCGAGCTGGAACGGTACAAGGACCGCCCGCTCCTGATCGGCTCCTTCTCCGCGGCCAGCAACGTCACCGGCATCCGAACGGACACCTTCGGCATTGCCGCCCTGCTGCACGAGTACGGCGCCCTGAGCTTCTGGGACTTCGCGGCCTGCGCGCCGTACGTGGAGATCGAGATGTACCCGCCGAGCGAGGTGGCGCCGTCGGCCTACAAGGACGCCGTCTTCCTCTCGCCCCACAAGTTCATCGGCGGGCCGGGCACCCCCGGTGTGCTCGTGGTGCGCCGCGAACTCCTCAAGAACCGCGTCCCGGATGTGCCCGGCGGGGGCACGGTCATGTACGTGAACCCCACCGAGCACCGTTACCTCAGCGATCCCGCGCACCGCGAGGAGGGCGGCACGCCGGCGATCATCGAGTCGATCCGCGCAGGCCTGGTGTTCCAGCTGAAGGAAGCGGTGGGGGTGGAGACCATCGAGGCGCGCGAACAGGACCTGCTGCGGCGCGCCCTCGCGGCCTGGACCACAGAACCCACCATCGACATCCTCGGGAACCTCGAGGCGCAGCGGCTCTCGATCGTGTCCTTCGTGGTGCGCGGCCCAAGCGGGCGGTTCCTGCACCACAACTACGTGGTCGCGCTCCTCAACGACCTCTTCGGCATCCAGACGCGCGGCGGGTGCTCGTGCGCCGGCCCTTACGGTCACCGCCTCCTCGGCATCGACATCGAGCGCTCCCACGCCTTCGAGCGCCAGATCGCCACCGGGTGCGAGGGCATCAAGCCCGGCTGGGTCCGCGTGAACTTCAACTACTTCATCGACGACGCCGTCCTCGACTACATCATCGAGGCTGTCCGCCTCGTGGCCCGCGAGGGCTGGAAGCTCCTCGGGGACTACCACTTCGACCCCCGGACCGGAATGTGGCACCACCGGGAAGGGCCGGTCGAGCCGCCCCTCCGCCTCTCCGACGTCTCCTATGACGACGACGGCGCAATGGTCTACCCCCACCACGACACGACCGCGCCGGTCGCGGTGCTGCGTGACTACCTCGCCGAGGCACGGCGCGTCTTCGCGGCAGCGCGGCCCACGCACGACGACGGCGGCGAAGGTGCCGGTGGCGAGACCGGTACCGGTTGGGGAAGCGGCGCCGCCGAGGGGCTGAACGCCGACTTCGAGGCGCTGCGCTGGTTCGAGCTCCCGCGCGCGAGCCTCCTCCGCCCCGAAATTGGGACAAACTGACCCTAGCCATCCCTAGTGACTTGTGCCACAGTTGGGGACAACACGAGAAATGAAGGACGCCCCACCCCTGAGGGCAGGACGTCGCGGTGGGCAGTGCCCAGGCGGCGGCGGGGTTTGGAGCGCGGACGTCCTTGGCGTATTGCCCCGACCTGCGTAGAGGGGAGTTCACATGAGGGAGTCGTACCTACGGCGACGCCGTGGTGCCGGACCCGGCGCCGGAGGGCGGCCGGTGGTCCGCCGGCTGGCGGCGGCATTGAGCGTGGCCGCGCTCGCGGTACTGAGCTCGATGATCCCGGCGGCAGCGGAGGACGAAGTTGCCCCCAGCCCCGTGACCGTCGCGACGGCGGAGCCCGCGCCGACTTCCGAACCCGCGCCCGACCCAGCGCCGGCGCCCGCGCCGACTACCGAACCCGCGCCAACGCCCACAGAGCCATTACCAGCGCCCACGGACCCAGCACCAGCGCCCACAGA
>Ga0209747_1000198_pt1 | contig 32062 bp, 31 predicted proteins | sample BarGraNGADG00311_FD_184498 | JGI IMG/M metagenome (GOLD analysis project Ga0209747, IMG submission 184498) | Arctic peat soil microbial communities from Barrow, Alaska - Barrow Graham LP Ref core NGADG0011-311 (SPAdes) (version 2) | ecosystem: Environmental > Terrestrial > Soil > Wetlands > Peat...
ACCTTCGCCACAGTCGACGGAGCCATCAAGGGTGGTAAGTCCTCGGTCACCGTGAATCTCGGCGAGAGCGTGAAGGTGCCGTTGGAGAACGGGAAGTCATACACCCTGTCGGTGACCAGCATCGGGAAGTCGGGCGGCGGAGGCACGAGCGGCCACACCATCTCTGTGCTGAGCGTCAGTCAGACCAACGGAACCGCCATGGCGACCATCGAAGTCGACGGCAAGACATACGCCGACAAGAAGGTCGGGGACGTCTTCAGTACATCTTGGGGCGAGATCAAGGTGATCGCCATCAACGTGAGCGCGCAGACGGTCACGCTGATGCACGGCGACCAGACCATCACTTTGCGCGCCGGTCAGGTGGTCGTCAAGTAGTCCGGAAGCCGAGCGATGATCGAGCACGGGGCGGCCGCCGGCCGCCCCGTCGCGTTCTGCGAACGCCGGTGACGGGGCTCGGCACCTTTTACACGAGCCGAGGCTCCCGATAAAGTAGGGTCATGGGCAGACTGAGGTTTCTCACGGCGGGGGAGTCCCACGGGCGCCAGTTGACGGCCGTCGTCGAAGGCTGCCCGGCTGGCCTCGAGGTGGCGGCGGCCGCGATCGACGACGATCTGGCGCGCCGCCAGCTCGGATACGGGCGCGGCGAGCGCATGGCTATCGAACGGGACCGCGTGCAGATCCTCGCTGGAGTCAGATACGGGCGCACCACGGGAGCGCCCATCGCACTTGTAATCCCCAATCGCGATGCCGACAACTGGGGGGAGACGCTGAGTCCCGCTGCGCCTGCCGACGGCGATGCGCCTGCCGACGCGGTGCGTGTTCCGCGTCCCGGGCACGCTGATCTTGGCGGCGCCCTGTTGTACGGCCTCGAGGACCTGCGCGACGTCATCGAGCGCGCCAGCGCCCGCGAGACGGCCGCCAAGGTCGCCTGCGGGGCGATCGCCAAGGCGCTTCTCGAGAGCGTGGGCTGTCGCGTCGTGAGCCACGTCGTCTCCGTAGGTGATGAGACGAGCGAGGTGGCTCTGCGGCTCGACGACGTGCCTCGCGTGGAGGCCGACCCGCTGCGCTGCGCCGACGCGGACGCCAGCGCACGCATGCGCGCAGCCATCGATGTGGCGGGGCGGGCGGGGGATACGCTGGGCGGCGTCGTCGAGGTCCTCGCCTTCGGCTTTCCTCCCGGTGTCGGCAGCTACGTTCAGGGCGACCGCCGCCTGCAGGCGTTGCTCGCGGCCGCGGTGCTGGCCACGCCGGCCATCAAGGGCGTTGAGTTCGGCCTTGGATTCAGCGCCGCCAGGCTATCCGGAAGCCGCGTCCACGATGCCCTGGGCTACGAGGAAGGTCATGGCTACGTCCGTCGTGGCAACAACGCCGGTGGCATCGAGGGCGGCATCTCCACCGGCGAGTGCATCGTGTTGCGCGCCGCGATGAAGCCCATCGCCACGCTCCGCGAGCCGCTGCCCAGTGTGGAGATGGGTACTCATCGGCCGGTGGAGTCGCGTTTTGAACGTTCCGATGTGTGCGCGGTGCCGGCGGCTGGGGTCGTCCTCGAGGCCGCCGTGGCTCTCGCGCTGGCGGACGCCGTCTTGGAGCGCTTCGGCGGCGCCACGGTGACCGAGTTCGGTGCTGGGGTGGAGGCGTTTCGCCGGCGTTGCCTGCGCCGCTGATGGGCCGGCGCGCCGCAGAGCCCGCATCCGCGGCCGCCACCGTTGCGTTGGTGGGATTGATGGCGGCCGGAAAGAGCGCTGTGGGCCGGCTGGCTGCCGCGAGGCTCTGCGTACCGTTCGTGGATACCGATGCGCTGATCGAAGAGCGCGCGGGGAACATCCCGGCGATCTTCGCAGCGGTCGGCGAGGGTGGGTTCCGGCGGATCGAACGCGATGTGGTGGTAGAAGTGCTTGACGAGGCGCTGCGCGAAGCGTGCATCGTGGCTCTGGGAGGCGGGGCGGTGTTGAGCGGCGGCGTGCGGGAGGCGCTGCGGCGCCTTCCGCACGTCGCCTGGCTCACTGCTCCGCCCGGCGTGTTGTGGGGTCGTGCCGCGGGCGCGGGCGCCGCGGAACGCCCACTGGCGCGGGACGAAGAAGCCTTCGCGCGCCTGCTTGCCGGCAGGTCGGCGCTGTACGCCGAGGTGGCCTCCGTGGAGATCGCCAACGACGGTTCGCGTCCTCTGGAGGCCGCGGTCGATGCCGTGGTGTCGCTGGCGTGCGGCGAGACCCCCGGGACCCGAGCCCGCTCCTGCGAAGAGGACGGACAGTCATGAAGATCGTGCATGCCGCGGTAGCGTCGCGCGAGTACGACGTGCTCGTCGGTCGCGACTGTCTGGGGGAGCTGGGGGGAGCCTTGTGGTCACGCGCCCCCGGAGGCCAGGTGGTGGTGTGCTGCGACGAGCACGTGGCGCCGCTGTACCTCGAGCAGGTCCGCGCCGTCTTGCTGACGGCGGGCTACACAGTGTCCCATGTCGTCGTGCCGGCGGGAGAACGCCAGAAGAGCCTTGCGCGGGCGGAGGAGCTGTACGGCGTGCTGTACGACCGCGGGGTGCGCCGCAGCGACACCATGCTCGCGCTGGGCGGTGGCGTGATCGGCGATCTCGCCGGGCACGTTGCCGCTACCTTCCAGCGCGGGGTGCGCCTCGCTCAGGTGCCGACGACGCTCCTCGCCCAGGTCGACGCCGCCATCGGCGGCAAGGTAGCGGTCGATTTCCGCGCCGGCAAGAACTACGTGGGCACCTTCTATCAGCCCTGGCTGGTGTTTGCCGATCTCAAAACGCTGGACACGCTTCCTGAGCGCGAGCTCCGCGGGGGCGCCGCCGAGGTCGCGAAATACGCCCTACTCTGCGGCGGAGAGATGCTCGAGCGCGTCGAGAGGCTGGCGGTGGCGACCCTCGCGGCGGGCCGGGTAAGTCAGGAGCTGGTCGCGGGCTGCGTGCGCTTCAAGCTTGTCGTCGTCGCCGAGGACGAGCGTGAAGAGACGGGGCGCCGCGCCGTGCTGAACCTTGGGCACACGGTCGGGCACGCCATCGAGGCTGCGACGGGGTTCTCGCGCTTCTCGCACGGTGAGGCGGTGGCGCTGGGGCTGCGCGCCGTCCTCTGGCTGTCGCGGCGCCTGTGCGGCCTGCCCGCTGCGCAGGAAACTCGCGGTCTGGCGCTCCTGGACGGACTGGGGCTGCCGTCCAAGCTCAAGGGGGTGGCGGCGGACGACATCGCGGCGCTGACGCGGCGCGACAAGAAGGCCGGCGGCGACGGTGTCGGCTACGTCCTGCTGGATGCCCTGGGGGCCCCGCGCCCGGACGTGCGCGTGCCACCCGAACTCGAACTGGAGGTGTCCCGGTGGCTGACGGCTCCGTGAAGGCGATATGGCTGCTCCACGGCGTGAACCTCGACATGCTGGGCGTCCGGGACCCCGGGCACTACGGGCGTATCACCCTGGCGCAGCTCGAGAGCCAGGTCGTAGAGGACGGTGCTGCCCGAGGGTTCGAGGTGCGTTGCTTCCAGACCAACCACGAGGGTGACTTCGTGGAGAAGGTCCACCAGATCGCCCGGGAAGGCGCCGCGGCCGTGATCGTCAATGCCGGCGCCTGGACGCACTACAGCTACGCCATCAGGGATGCCCTGGAACTGGTGGATGCGCCGCTCGCCGAGGTCCACCTGTCGGCGATCGAGGAACGGGAGGGCTGGCGCCGCCGGTCGGTGATCGCCGATCTGGCCGCCGTGCGTGTGAGCGGCAAGGGGGCGGCCGGGTACGCGGAGGCGCTGGCCGCTCTCGCCACAGCCATCGAGGGTGGCGGAGCATCATGAGTGACCGCCTGGAGCGCTGTCGCATACTGCTCGAAGCCTGTGGGGTCGACGGCATCGTGGTCAGCGACTCCATGGACGTGCGGTACCTCTCGGGCTTTCGCGGTGATGACGCCACGCTGGTCGTGACCCGCGACGCGGCCCTGATCTGCACCGATTCGCGCTTCTGGGAGCAGGTTCACGCGGAGGTCACCGGGTTCACGCTGGTAAAGACGAGCGGCGAACTGCCGGCGGAGACCGTGGCCGCGGCTGCGGAGCGCCTCGGGCCGGCCGCGACCCTTGGCTTCCAGGGTGCCGTTGTGAGCTATGCGGACTACCGGACCCTGCGGCGCCGGCACCGCGGCCGCCTGCGGGACCTGCGCTCACGCGTCAGCATGCTTCGGGCGGTCAAGTCCGAGCCCGAGGTCGTCCTCATGCGCCACGCCGCCGAGGTCACCGACGCGGCCGTCGCGGCCGTCGTCAGCAGAGGCCTGGTGGGCCGTTCCGAGGCCGAGGTGGCCTGGGATCTACGCGCCGAGTACCACCGCCTCGGGGCGGAGGGCGAGGCCTTCCCGGCCATCGTCGCCGGCGGAGACCACGGCGCCCTCGCTCACGCTCTGCCGGGCGACCGCGTCATCGCACCGGGCGAGCTTGTCGTCATGGACACCGGCGCCCGTGTGGACGGCTACTGCAGCGACATCACGCGGACCTTCGCGGCCGGGGAGCCGGCGCCGGAGTCGAGAGCGATCTACGACGTGGTCCTCGAGGCTCAGCTCGCCGGTCTGGCCGCCACGCGTGCCGGGGCGCACGGACAGGCCGATGTGGATGCGGCCTGCCGGAGCATCATCACGGCGGCAGGGTACGGCGATGTCTTCGGGCACGGTACCGGGCATGGCGTCGGGCTCGCCGTGCACGAGGCGCCCGGTCTGGGGCGCACGCGTGGCGATCGCCTGGAGGCGGGCATGGTCTGCACCGTGGAGCCCGGCATCTACATCGAGGGCAGCCTGGGCGTGCGCATCGAAGACACGGTGCTCGTCACCGATGACGGTTGCGAACGGCTCACGCGGTATCCCAAGGAACTGCAGGTCACCGCCTGACGACGACGGCCGCCTGCGCAGCCACTCTGGCTGGTGGCGTCCGTGCGCGCGGTCGCCTGCTACACGCTCCCGCAGGCTTGCTGTATCATGGCCTACTACCGCGCAGACCCGACCACCGACCTCTGAGCAGGGCCACATGGCAGAAGTAGTCTCCACCAACCAGTTCAAGACCGGCATGGCGATCGAGATCGACGGCCAGCCGTTCACCATCGTCGAGTTCCAGCACGTGAAGCCCGGCAAGGGCGGCGCTTTCGTGCGCACCAAGGTGCGGAACATCGCCACCGGCGCGGTGCTCGACAGGACCTTCCGCGCCGGCGAGAAGTTCGCCCGCATGCATACCGAGTCGCGCAAGATGGCGTATCTCTACAACACCGAGGACGAAGTCGTTCTGATGGACAACGACTCCTACGAGCAGGTCTCTGTGACTCCCGCGATGGCCGAGGACGCGCTCGAGTGGGTGGTCGAGAACATGGAGGTCGAGCTCTACTACCTGAACGGCGTGCCCTTCGAGGTGCAGGCGCCCAACTTCGTGGAGCTGTTGATCACGCAGTCGGACCCCGGCGTGCAGGGAAACACCGCCCAAGGCGCCAGCAAGCCGGCCACCCTCGAGACTGGCGTCGTGGTCCAGGTGCCCCTCTTCATCGAGGAAGGGGAGCGGATCAAGGTCGACACGCGTACCCGGGAGTACCTGGGCCGCGCCTGAGCGCACCCGGAGCAGGAGACCTCGATGCGAGCTCGTCAGGTACGTATCACCGACACCACCCTTCGCGACGGCCATCAGTCGCTCTGGGCCACGCGCATGCGGACGCCCGACATGCTCCCCATCCTTGAGACCATGGACGACGTCGGCTTCAACTCCCTGGAATGCTGGGGCGGGGCCACGTTCGACGCCTCGCTGCGCTTCCTCGACGAGGATCCGTGGGAGCGCCTGCGGCTGATCAAGAAGCACGTCGTGCGCACTCCGCTGCAGATGCTGCTGCGCGGCCAGAACATCGTCGGCTACCGCCACTACGGTGACGACATCGTGCGTCGCTTCGTGTACAAGGCGGCCGAGAACGGCATGGACATCTTCCGCGTCTTCGACGCGCTCAACGACATCCGCAACTTCGAGACCGCAGCCGCGGCGATCAAGGAGACCGGCAAGCACTTCCAGGGCGCGGTGGTCTACACCATCTCGCCGGTGCACTCGCTGGGCCACTACGTGGACGTGGCCCGCAAGTTGGTCGACATGGGCGCCGATTCCATCTGCATCAAGGACATGGCGGCGCTGCTCTCGCCATACTACGCGGAGCAGCTCATCGGCCGCCTCAAGGCAGCGATCGACGTGCCCCTCCAGCTGCACTGCCACTACATCGGCGGCCTGGCCCCGATGACCTATCTGAAGGCCATCGAGGCCGGCGTCGACGTCATCGACACCGCCACCGTGCCGCTCGCCTTCGGCAACTCGCAGCCGGCCACCGAGATGGTCGTCACGGCGCTCATCGGCACGCCCTACGACACCGAGCTCGACCTCGACAAGCTGTTCGCTATCGCCAAGTACTTCGAGCAGGTGCGCCAGGACACCGGGCACGACCGCGGCGTCACGTCTCTGACGCATATGCAGGTCTATTCGCATCAGGTGCCCGGCGGCATGATCAGTAACCTCGAGAGCCAGCTCAAGGAGCAGGATGCGCTCGACCGGCTGCCCGAGGTGCTGGAGGAGATCCCCATCGTGCGCGCCGAGGTCGGCTATCCTCCGCTGGTCACGCCGATGTCGCAGATCGTGGGCACGCAGGCGGTGCTGAACGTGCTCTCCGGGCGCCGCTGGCACATCGTCCCGGACGAGATGAAGGCGTATCTGCGCGGCAAGTACGGCGCGGCGCCGGGACCTATCTCCCGCGAAGTCATCGCGCGTGTGCTTGGCGACGAGGAACCCATCCACGTACGCCCCGCCGATCTCGTGCACGAGGACCTCGAGGACTACCGCGAGGAGATCGGCGGACTCGCGCGCTCCGAGGAGGACCTGCTGAGCTACGCGTTGTTCCCGCAGACCGCGCGGGCGTATCTGGAACGGCACAGCGTGGGCCCCGAAGCGGACGTGTTCGGGCTGCACGAGGGCTACCTCACGTCCCAGATGGGCGTAGCGCTGCCCGACGCCGCGGCCGATCGCGTGCGCGACATCCTCACCATGGTCGCGGAGAGTGAGATCGACGAAGTCGTCATCGAGGAGGGCGAGCTGAAGGTCACGGTGCGCAAGGCCGGAGTGAACGCGTCCCAGCCGGCCGCTGAGGCGGAGCCTGCGGCGCCGCCCACCACGGCCGCCTCCGCCGCCGCGGATGATGCCGGCGCCAACGGCTATCAAGTGGTGCACTCCAAGTGGGTGGCCACGTTCTACCGCGCGCCATCACCGCAGGCGCCCAACTTCGTCGAGGTGGGCGATGCGGTGGAGGCCGGGCAGACGCTCTGCATCCTCGAGATGATGAAGATGATGAACGAGCTCACCGCCGAAGTCGCCGGCGTGGTGCGCGAGATCCTCGTGGAGAACGGCGAGACCGTACAGTACGGTCAGCCGCTGTTCTCCATCGAACCCGCCTGAGATCGGCGGAAGCAGCCGTTGACCGCTGCACTCCCCAGCCGCAAACAGGCGCGCCGCGACGCGCTGTTCCTGCTGTACCAGCGCGACGTGACCGACCTCTCGATGGAGGAGCTGGTGCAAGGTCAGCGCATACGCGAGGGTTACGGCCCCGACGACTTCACGATCGAAACCGTGCAAGGGGTACTGGGGCGTCGCGATGAGCTCGACGAGGTGATCCAGGCGCATTCCACCACCTGGTCCGTCGAGCGCATGGCTCCGCTGGAACGCAACATCCTGCGCCTGGCCTTGTGGGAGATCGAGAGTGGCGACACGCCTCCGGAGGTCGCCATCGACGAGGCCGTGCGTCTTGCCAAGCGGTATGCAAGCGACGAAGCGGGGGCTTTGGTGAACGGCATTCTGGGCGCCGTGCAGCGCGAGCGGGACGGTGAGGATGCCTGAGGACCGCCTCGCGGACGCTGCCGGCCTCGATCCCGCCGCGGCGATCGCCCGGGTGCGCAGCGTTCTCGCTCAGCTCGAGGAGCTCGAGCCGCGGCTCGAGACGGTGGCGTCAGGCGAGGTGGAGATGACGCTGCTCGAACGCGCGACGGAGCTGGTCGAGGAAGCCGCGCGCATCCTCGAGCAGCTGGGCCGCGTCGCCGGCTGAGCCGGCGGGAGCAGTGTGGACGGCGAGCACTTGACCGAGAGGTATCCCGGCGACCTGCTGGCGCTCGTTGAGGCGTACCTGGAGGAGCTCGACTTCGAGCCCGACCCGCGTTCCGTGCGCCTTGTGGAGGCCATGCGGTACTCGCTGCTCGCCGGCGGCAAGCGTATTCGCCCGGTGCTCACTTTGGCCACTGCGCGCAGCCTAGGGGCCGATCCGGCTTCGGTGCTGCCGGCCGCCGCAGCTCTGGAACTGATCCACACCTATTCGCTGATCCACGACGACCTGCCGGCGATCGACGACGATACGCTGCGCCGTGGTCGCCCCACCTGTCACGTCGCCTTCGGAGAGGACATCGCCATCCTCGCCGGCGACGCGCTGTTCGCGGAGGCGTTCCACGTGCTCGTCGCGCGGCAGGAGGGGTCGCCCGCCGCCGTGCTGGCGGCGGTAGCGGAGATCGCCCGCGCGACCGGCGTGCAGGGCATGGTGGGCGGGCAGTACATGGACGTCGCGGGGACTGTCGTCGCCGACGACGATCTGCGCACGCTGCACGCTCTCAAGACGGGCCGCCTGATCGCGGCGGCGGTCGTGTGTGGCGCCGTGCTCGGAGGCGCGGACGACGCAGACCCCTACCGCGCCTTTGCCACCGAGCTGGGCCTGCTCTTCCAGATCGTCGATGACATCCTCGACGAGACCGGGGAAGAAGCCGAGCTGGGCAAGAGCGTGGGTAAGGACCGAGCCCAGCAGAAGATGACCTACGTGTCACGCTTCGGCGTCGCGGTCGCCGAGCGGCTCGCGGCCGAGGCCTACGAGCGCGCTCTCGTCCGCCTGGACGCGCTTCCGGGCGACGCCGCCGATCTGGGCGCGGTGACCGCGTACATTCGCCGCCGGCGGCGCTGACGCCGGCCGGGGCCTCGCCGCGGACCCCGGTGCTATACTCGGATGACGATGCGCTATCTCGATCAGATCTCCGACCCCGCCGACCTCCAGCAGCTCACCGAGCCTGAACTGACGCTTCTCGCCGGTGAGATCCGGGAGACCATCCTCTCGTGCGTCAGTGAGGTGGGCGGCCACTTGGCCGCCAGCCTGGGCACGGTCGAGCTGACGGTGGCGCTGCACAGCGTGCTCCACAGCCCGCGCGACAAGATCGTCTGGGACGTGGGCCACCAGTGCTATGCGCACAAGCTGCTCACCGGCCGGCGCGACTGCTTCAGCAGCATCCGTCAGTACGGCGGCCTCTGCGGCTTCCCGAGCCGTGCGGAGTCCGAGCACGACGTCATCGGTACCGGCCACGCCTCCACTTCCATCAGCTACGGGCTTGGGCTCGTGGAGGCCGCGGGAATCGCCAGCGAGGGTGGCGGGCATGTGGTCGCCGTCCTCGGCGACGGCGCGCTCACCGGCGGCGTCGCCTTCGAAGGGCTCAACCAGGCCGGTCATCTGCGCAGTCCGCTCGTGGTAGTGCTGAACGACAACGAGATGTCCATCCGCGCCAACGTGGGCGCGCTCCAGCTGTATCTCAACCGCATCCGCCTCGACCCCACGCTGAGTCGTCTTCGCGAGGACATCGAGCGGGGGGTCGCGCGCATACCGGCCATCGGGCCTCAGGCCTACCGGCTGGGCAAGGACGTCAAGGAGTCGATGAAAGCCCTGCTCGTTCCCGGCATGCTCTTCGAGGAGCTGGGCTTCGCCTACATCGGCGTCGTGGACGGGCACGACATGCACGCCTTGCGGGAGAGCGTGCGCCAGGCCATCGACACGCGCCGGCCGGTGGTGGTCCACGTCAAGACCGTCAAGGGGAAAGGGTACGAGCCCGCTGAGGCTCACCCGGATGCCTACCACGGTACCGGGCCGTTCCACCTCGGCAACGGCGCTCGCAAGGCCTCCGCGGTCGGCACCACGTACTCCCAATCGTTCGGCCAGGCGCTGGTGCGCCTGGCCGAGGACGACCCGCGCATCGTCGCCGTGACTGCCGCCATGACCCAGGGCACGGGGCTCGAGGAGTTCGAGCGGCGCTTCCCCGAGCGTTTCTACGACGTGGGCATCGCCGAGGAGCATGCGGCGGTCTTTGCCGCCGGCCTCGCCATCGGCGGCATGCGCCCGGTGGTCGCCATCTACTCCACCTTCCTCCAACGGGCTTTCGACATGCTCGTGCAGGACATCGGATTGCAGAACCTGCCGGTCGTGTTCGCCATCGACCGCGCAGGTCTGGTCGGCGACGACGGCCCCACCCATCACGGAGCGTTCGACCTTTCGTACCTGCGCATCATCCCCAATCTCACGCTCATGGCGCCGTCGAGCCAGGAGGAGCTGCAGCGTATGCTCTGCACCGCGCTCGCCGCGGAAGGACCCGTCGCCATCCGTTATCCGCGGGGGATGGCGGCGCCTTCGACACCCCCCGCGGAGCTCACCACGCTCACGCTGGGCGAGGGTCTGGTCATCGAGGAGGGGCATGACGTCGCCCTCGTTGGGATCGGGACCGGGGTCGGCATCGCCCGGGAAGCCGCCGTGCTGATGCGCGCGCAGGGCGAGCAGCCTACGGTGGTCGACGCGCGCTTCGTGAAGCCGCTCGACGTGGCGCTGTTCGAGCGGCTTGCGGCGAGCCACCGGCGGCTGGTGACCATAGAGGAGAACGCTCTTGCCGGAGGGTTCGGCAGCGCGGTGCTCGAGCAGGTCGCCGGGAGTGTGCAGGTGATTCGTTTCGGGCTGCCGGACGCGTTCGTGCCGCACGGCGACCGCACGCGGCTGCTGGAGGACCTCGGGCTGACGCCTCAAGCCGTGGCCGCCGCCGCTTCTTTGCGGCCGGTCGGGCTGGCGCGCGTCAAGTAGGCGCGTCGTGCGCGAGCGGCTGGACGCGCTGCTCGTTGCCCGCGGGCTGTTCGCGACGCGCGCCCAGGCGCGTACGGCCGTCATCGCCGGGGAAGTGCGGATCGGCGACCGCGTCGCCGACAAGGCGGGGGCGGCCGTGGACGCAGACGCCGACGTCGTCGTCGCCCAGCGGCCCCGCTACGTCTCGCGCGGCGGCGACAAGCTCGACCACGCGCTGACCCAGCTTGCGGTCGCCGTGAGTGGCGAAGACGTGTGTGATCTGGGCAGCTCCACGGGAGGATTCGTGGACCGTCTCCTGCAGGGTGGCGCCAGCAGGGTGCTGGCCGTGGACGTCGGGTACGGCCAGCTGGACTGGCGCTTGCGGCAGGATCCGCGGGTCATCGTGCTCGAGCGCACGAACGCGCGGCACTTGACGCGTGAACGTCTCCCCTTCCAACCGTCATTTGTCACCGCCGACCTGTCCTTCATCTCCCTGACGGTAGCCCTGGAGCCCGTGCTAGAATCGCTTCGGGACGGGTACCGCGGGCTGGTACTCGTCAAGCCGCAGTTCGAGGCAGGGCGGGACCGCGTCGGCAAGGGCGGCGTGGTCCGCGAGCCGGCCGTGCACAGCGAGGTGCTCGAAGCGGTGTGCGCCTGGCTCGAGTCGCACGGGGCCTGCGTGCTGGGCATCTGCGACTCCGGCCATCCCGGACCAAAGGGGAACGTGGAGTACTTCGTCTACTTCTGCGATGCCAGGGCGCCGCTTCCCGCGGCCCCGGTGGACGCCGCCGCGGCGGCGGCACGAGCCGTGACGGCGGTCCATGCCTGAGCCTCTGCGCCGCATCGTCGTCCTTTCGCATCTGTTCACGGAGGCGACGAGGGCCGCGCTGGCGCAGCTCGCCGCGGCCTCAGAAGCTCTCGGTCTCGAGTTGCTCATGCCGGCCGACGAGGCCGCCAAGCACGACGGGGCGGAGGCGGCCGGCTACCGGGTCGTCGACGAGGCGGCGCTTCGCGCCGCCGACCTCTGCCTGGTGTTCGGCGGCGACGGTACCATCCTGCGCGCCCTGGGGCGGCTTTTGGGCAGCTCCGTGCCTACTCTGGGGGTGAACTACGGCAACGTCGGGTTCCTCGCCTCCCTGCCGCGCGACGGCTGGGCGCACGGGCTCCAGCGCATCCTCACCGGCGACTACCGCATCATCGAGCTGCTCACCGTCGATGTCCACGCGAGCGGCGAGCGGTTCACCGCCGTCAACGATGTGATCCTCAGCCGCGTGGCTCCCCGCCACGTCCTGCAGCTCGAGTACGAGGTCGCCGGTGTGACCGTGGGCAGCATGTTCTGCGACGGCCTTATCATCGCCTCACCGACGGGGTCGACGGCATATAACCTCTCCTGCGGCGGGCCTATCGTCGAATGGAACGCCGGCGTCCTCGTGTTGAACTTCATCGCCCCGCATTCGCTGGGGTTCCGGCCCGTCATCCTGCGCCCGGACCACGTGATCAACGCGCGCAACGTCTCGCCGCTGCAGCAGGCGGAGATCGTCGTGGACGGCGACATGGTGGGAAGGCTGGACTATGGGGACGAAGTCCGCATCGTCGCCGGCCCGGCTCTGGCGCGCCTGCTCGTGACCGCCGAAGGCTCCTTCTACCAGAACGTCGAGGAGAAGCTCTTCGACCGCCGCGATGCTCGCTGAACTGTCGATCGACAACCTCGTGCTCATCGCCGAGGCGCGGCTGGAGTTCTCCGCCGGGCTGAACGTCATCACCGGCGAGACCGGCGCCGGCAAGACCCTGCTGGCACAGGCCATCGGCCTGCTGATGGGGCAGAGGGGCGGCGAGGAGCTGGTGCGCCCGGGCGCCCCCCGGGCCCTGGTGCAGGCGGTCTTCGAGAGCGGCGCGGAGTCCCTGGCGGTCGCGCGTGAGCTGCCGCGGGGCGGCCGTTCGCGCGCCCACATGGACGGTCTGCTCAGCTCTGCCGCAGCCGTCGAAGAGGCGCTGCGGCAGCGCCTCGCTTTCTACGGGCGGCTGGAGCACACGCGGCTGCTGCAGCTCGAGCGCCAGCTGGACCTGCTGGACGGCGCGTCGCCGGCGGAGCTTGAGCCGCTGCAGCTGGCGTACGCGGAGTCCTACGAACATGCACGCACGCTTACCCGCGAGCTCGGCGAACGCCAGGGCGCCGGGCGCGACCGGGAGCGCGAGCTCGACATGCTGCGCTTTCAGGTCGACGAGATCGAAGCCGCCAAGGTGCTGCCCGGCGAAGACGAGCGTCTGGCGCAGGACCGCGAGCGGCAGCGGCACGCCGGCAAGCTGCTCGAACGCGCCGGGGGGGCGCTCGCTCTGCTGGCCGGCGAAAGCGAGACCGCGGCGCTGGACGGCGTGCGCGTGGCGCAGCGCCTGGTGGGCGAGGCGGCGACGCTGGACGAGGCGCTTCTGCCTGCGGCCGAGCGCCTCGACGGCCTCGCCGCCGAGCTCGACGACCTGGCAGGTCTGCTGCGCGCCTATCTCGACGACCTCGATGTAGACCCGGGGCGCCGGGACGCCTTGGAGCTGCGCTTCGACCGACTCAAGGGGCTCATGCGGAAGTACGGAGGATCGGCCGACGAGGTGTTGGCCTATGCTGAGCGCTCGCGCCACCGGTTGCTCGCCCTGGAGGAGTTCGAGGCCGGCGAGGAGCAGCTCGCGGCAGGCGTCGCTGCCGCCCAGGCTGCGGCCGTCGCCGCGGCCCGGAGCTTGGGCGCCGCCCGAGCTCGCTTGGCGCCTCAGGTCGCGGCCCGCGTCGAAGAAGAGCTGCGTGGCCTCGCCATGCCGCACGCCACCTTCGCCGTCAGCGTCACGTCGCGTGGCGACGGGTGGGATTCACTCGGCGTTCGCGGGGCGGACGACGTGGAGTTCCTGTTCAGCGCCAATCCCGGCGTGCCGCCGCGCCCGCTGCGCGAGACCGCCTCGGGCGGGGAGCTGTCCCGGGCGATGCTCGCCATCCGCGGCATCGTCACTCTCGGTGACGACGTCGAGACGCTGATCTTCGATGAGGTCGACACCGGCATCGGGGGCGTCACGGCCACGGCGCTCGGCGAGCGTCTGACGCGCCTGGCCGAGCGCCGCCAGGTACTGTGCATCACCCATCTGCCGCAAGTCGCCGCCTTCGCCGACCGGCAGTTTGCGATCGTCAAGGAGAGCGACCCTGCCGCGGGGAGCACCGTCACCGTGGTGCGCCGCGTGGAGGGCGAAGCGCGCCTGGGCGAGCTCTGCCGCATGCTCGGCGCGTCGCCGGAGAACGGGGCCGCGCGCAGCCACGCCGAGGGTTTGCTGGCGAAGGCCGGGCGCCCAGTCTGAGACCGCACTGTCGGCGTGGAGGGGCGCCGGCGACCGCCGGCCTGGTCCGCCCCTCGCCGTGCGAAACGGCTTCTTGCGGCCGCCTCAGCCGATGGTATACTTGCCCTCGTGATCCGTGGGCTCGCCGGGCATAGAGTCGCACCGGCCCGTCAAGAACGAACGGGCGCGAACCCGGCCCCACAAGAACCCGCGCCAGTCTGCAGCGGCTTTGCCGTGCCCTGCGCACGCCACCTGGTGGGCGCCCGCCGGGCGAGACACGGTGACCGTTCCCGGGCTTTCGCGCCAGTCGACGCCAGGGGGGTTGAGGCATGGCCAAGCACATCTTCGTGACCGGCGGCGTGGTGTCCGGGCTCGGCAAGGGCATCACCGCGGCGTCGGTCGGGCAGCTTCTCAAGGCGCGCGGTCTCAAGGTCGCCAACCAGAAGTTCGACCCGTACATCAACGTCGATCCCGGCACCATGAGCCCGTACCAGCACGGGGAGGTCTTCGTCACCGAGGACGGCGCCGAGACCGACCTCGACCTGGGCCACTACGAGCGCTTCATCGACGAGTTCGTCCAGCGAGACAGCAACGTCACTACCGGCGGGATCTACAATGCCGTCATCACCAAGGAGCGCCGCGGAGACTACCTGGGTGGCACTGTGCAGGTCATCCCGCACATCACCAACGAGATCAAGAGCCGCGTGCACCGCCTTGCCCAGAGCACGGACGTCGACGTGCTCATCACTGAGGTCGGCGGCACCGTGGGCGACATCGAGAGCTTGCCGTTTCTCGAGGCAATCCGTCAGTTCCGCAAGGACATCGGCCGTGAAAACGTGCTGTACATCCACGTTACCCTGGTGCCGGTCATCGGGGTCGTCGGCGAGCCCAAGACCAAACCGACGCAGCACTCGGTCGCCGAGCTTCGCGAGATCGGCATCCAGCCGGACATCATCGTGGCGCGCTCGGAGGAGCCGCTGTCGCAGGGCATCAAGGAGAAGATCGCCTTGTTCTGCGACGTCGACCTTGACGGAGTGATCTGCGCCCGCGACGCCGACGACATCTACCGCGTGCCGCTGCTCATGCAGAAGGAAGGCCTGGACGCGCTCGTGGTCCGCATGCTCAACCTCGAGTGCGGCGAGCCCGACATGAGCGAGTGGCGCGGGCTCGTCGACAAGATAGACGCCTGCGACGGTCAGGTCACGATAGCTCTGGTGGGCAAGTACGTGCAGCTGCACGAGGCCTACCTCTCGGTGTGGGAAGCTCTCAAGCACTCGGCGATCCACCACGGCCGCAGGCTCGAGCTGCTCTGGATCGACTCGGAAGATCTGACGCCCGACACGGTGGCCGAGCGTCTGGGCTGCGCCGACGGCGTCATCGTGCCGGGGGGCTTCGGGCAGCGTGGTGTCGAGGGGAAGATCGCCGCGATCAGGTACTGCCGGGAACGTAAAGTCCCCTTCCTCGGCGTCTGCCTGGGCATGCAGTGCGCCGTGGCCGAGTTCGCCCGTGATCTCTGCGACATGGCCGGCGCCAACTCCACGGAGTTCGACCCGGAGACGCGGTTTCCGGTCATCGACCTGCTGCCCGAGCAGAAGAGCGTGGAGGACATGGGCGGCACGATGCGCCTGGGCGCCTCACACGTGAAGCTTGTTCCCGGCACCAGGGCGCACGCGGCCTACGCCCAGGACGAGGTATGGGAGCGCCATCGTCACCGCTACGAGGTCAACAACGAGCTGCGGCCGCGGCTGGAGGCCGCCGGTCTCGTGATCAGCGGCACGACGGCCGACGGGCGCCTGGTCGAGATCTGCGAGCTGCCCGATCACCCCTGGTTCGTCGCCTCCCAGTTCCATCCCGAGTTCAAGTCGCGGCCCACGCGGCCGGCGCCGTTGTTCCGCGATTTCGTGGGCGCCGCTGCTCGCCTGCGCAGCCAGCGCGAGGACGAACTGGAGGAAACGTGCGCGCAGACCTAGACGAGCTGCGCGACCTCTTCGTCCGACTGGCGGGCATCCGCTCGCCGTCGCGTGAAGAGCGCGACCTGGCCGACGTCGTGACGCGCTTTCTCCGCGACGTCGGTCTCGAGGTGAAAGAGGACGACAGCGCCGCGGTCACCGGCTGCGCCTGCGGGAACCTCATCGTGCGCCTGCCGGGGCGCGGCGAGGGCACGCCGCTCGCCCTCTGCGCGCACCTGGACACGGTGCCGCTGGATCGCGCGCCGACGGTCGTCGTCGACGACGGCGTGGTGCGCAGCGATGGGCAGACCATTCTCGGCGCCGACGACAAGGCGGCGGTCGCCGCCCTTCTGATGGTAGTGCGCGACCTGGCCCGCGAAGCTCCGGCCGCCGACCTCGAGGTGGTGTTCACGGCCGGCGAGGAGATAGGCCTGCAGGGGGCGAAAGCGCTCGCTCCCGATGCCTTGAGCGCGGCGGCGCTGTTCGTCCTGGACAGCGAGGGTGCGCCGGGTACAGTCATCACCAACGCGCCCACGCTCAAGGCTGTGAACGCCGAGTTCCGCGGGATCGCCGCGCACGCCGGTATCGAGCCCGAGAGCGGCCGCAGCGCCGTGCTCGCCGCGGCCCGTGCCGTGACCGGGATGCAGCTCGGACGCCTGGATCACGAGACCACCGCCAACGTGGGCATCATCCAAGGCGGCAGCGCCGTCAACGTGGTGCCCGGTCACTGCCTGGTGCGCGGCGAGGTGCGCAGTCGTGACGAGGCCAAGCTCGCGGCGCAGCTGGAGCAGGTGCTGGAGGCGGTGGCGCTGGCTGCGGCGGAGACGGGAGTGGACGTGGACGTGGACGTGCACGAGGACTACCGCGGCTACCGGCACGCCCCGGACGCGCTGCCACTGCGTATCGCGGCCGCCGCCATGGCCGAGATGGGGCTCGAAGAGCGCCTCATCGGCGGGGGCGGCGGCTCCGACAGCAACGTGTTCAATGCGCGTGGTCTTCCCGCCGTGACGCTGGGCGTCGGTTTCGAACACGTGCACTCGCCGCGCGAGCAGATCACGCTTGCGTACCTGGAACAGATGTATCACCTGGCTCACGCCCTGGTGCGCGCCGCCGGCGCGACGGCCGGCTAGGCGGGCCGGAGGCCACCCGTGTCCCGGCCCGCCACCGACCGCGGCGCTTCAACGGCGCCGAGCGACCCCGATGTGCAGGAGTTCCTGGACTACGTGCGCTACGAGCGCGGCATGAGCGTGAACACAGTGGCCGCCTACGGTCGCGACCTGGGTCGCTACGCCGGCTTCCTCGCGGAACGTGGCCGTCGGCCCTCCGCCGCGCAAGAGGCGGACCTGCAGGCGTACTTCGCCGCGCAGGGCGGCGACGGCGCTCCCGCCAGCGTGGCGCGGCGGACGGCGAGCATCCGCGCCTTCTACGCCTACCTCGTGCGCGAGGGCTCGCGCGCCGATGACCCCGCTGCCCGGCTGCGCACGCCGAAGAAGCCTCAGGATCTACCGCGCGTGCTCTCGGTGGAGGAGGTCGAGCGGCTGTTTGCCGCCATCGTGCCCGTCGGCCCTCTGGGGCAGCGTGACCTTGCCGCTCTCGAGCTTTTGTACGGCTGCGGCCTGCGCGCGAGCGAGCTCGTCGGGCTGCGCGAGGGGGACGTCGACGTAGAGGGCGGGCTGCTGCGCTGCACGGGCAAGGGCGACAAGGAGCGCGTGGTGCCCATGGGTGGTCCGGCAGCCGCTGCTCTGCGACGCTACCTGCGCGACGGGCGACGGGAGTTGCTGCGCCGCCGCCGCCGCCCCGAGCTCTTCCTCAACGCGCGCGGCGGACCGCTGACGCGCCAGGGCTTAGCCTACGTGCTGCGTAAGATCCTGCGGCGCGCGGACATGCTCGGGCAGGCCAGCGCACACACGTTCCGGCATTCGTTCGCCACGCATCTTCTGGCGGCAGGCGCCGACCTGCGCAGCGTTCAGGAGATGCTCGGCCACGCCAACGTGGCGACAACGCAGCTGTACACGCATGTCACCGTGGAGCACCTCCGTGAGGTCTTCCTGGAGACGCACCCGCGGGCGCGGCGACGCAGGAGTTCCGCGCCGGGCGGGGAGGAGACGAGGTGACGCGCGTCTTCGTCTGCGTGTTGGATGGGTGTGGCGCGGGGGAGCTTCCCGACGCCGCCGCATACGGCGACGAAGGATCGGCGACTCTGCGCCACGTCCTCGAGCGCAGCTCGGTGAAGTTACCCAATCTTGTCAGCCTCGGATTGAGCGCCGTGGTCGGCCTGCCGCTGGGCGCGCCGTGGCCCGAGGCGACGTACGGCCGCCTCCTCGAGCGCGGCGCCGGCAAGGACACGACCACCGGCCACTGGGAGATGATGGGCGTCGTCCTCGAGCGCCCGTTGCCGACGTACCCGCACGGCTTCCCGCCGGAGGTGCTGGAGCCGTTCGAGCGTGCCATCGGCCGCGGCGTCCTGTGCAACCTGCCGGCTTCCGGCACCGGCATCATCGACGACCTCGGCGACGAGCACGTGGCCACCGGCAAGCCTATCGTCTACACCTCCTCCGACTCGGTCTTCCAGATCGCCTGCCACGAGGACGTCGTCCCGGTGCCTGAGCTCTATGGCTGGTGCGAGATCGCCCGCGGCATCCTGCGGGGGCCTCACGCCGTGGGGCGCGTGATCGCCCGCCCGTTCGCCGGGATCTCCGGGCGCTACGAACGCACGCCGCGCCGACGCGACTACTCGCTGGAACCGCCGGGGCCCACGTACCTCGACCTCCTGCATGGGCGGGGGGTGCCGGTAGTGGGCGTCGGCAAGATCGGCGAGATCTTCGTGCAGCGAGGCGTCGACGTGGACGACCACACGACCGACAACACGGCCGGTATCGCCGCCTGCACGCGTCACCTCAGGGAAGTGGATCACGGCCTGCTGTTCGCCAATCTCGTCGATTTCGACCAGGTGTGGGGTCACCGCAACGACGTCGTGGGGTTCGCCAAGGGCCTCGCCGCGGTGGACGCGGCCGTGGCCGTGTGGCGCGCGTTGCTGCGCCCGGGCGACGTGATGCTGCTTTGCGCCGACCACGGCGTGGACCCGACGACGGCGAGCACCGATCACTCGCGCGAGTACTCGCCTCTGCTCGCCCTCGGCCTCGCGCCCGGACGCTACGACGGCGCCCAGGAGGACGTGGGCGCCACGGCGTTCGCGCGGCTGTGCGCTGAGGAGCCGCCGCTGTGCGGCAGGTCGATCCCCTGATGGGCCTGGGCACGGCTGCTGCGCTGCGCCGCGTCGCCGCCTGGCGGTCGGACGCGGCGGTGGTCTTCGGCTCGGGACTGGAGTCACTACCCGCCGGCGCCACCGTCGATGACGAACTGTCCTACGGCGAGCTGGGCTGGCCGAGTACGGCTGTTCCCGGTCACGGCAATCGCCTGCGGCTGATCCGCGTGCCGACCGCGGGGGGCGCCGGGCTGCGCCTGGCGCTGGCCTGCGGCCGGCCGCACGGCTACGAAGGTTGGAGCCGCGTCGAGCTGGAACGCCCGGTGCGCGATCTGGTCTCTGCCGGCGCCGGCCGGGTGCTGCTCACCAACTCGTGCGGGGCGCTGCGCCCTGAGGTAGCGCCGGGCGCCATCGTCGCCTGCGCGGAGGTGGTCGCTCTGCAGGCTCCGCCGGTCGTGGCCGTCCCGCCGCGGATGCCCGTCTGCACCGCTGAGGAAGCGGCCGCCGTCGCGGCCTCGCTGGCGCCGGCGCCGGCGCGCGTCGGCGCCTACGTGGCCGTCGCCGGGCCGCAGTTCGAGACGCCCGCCGAGGTGGAGTGGCTGGCCGGCTACGGTGACGTTGTCGGCATGTCCGCGGCGCCGGAAGTGCGCGCTGCGCGCGTCGCCGGCGCCGGTTGTTGCCTGCTGGCGCTGGTGGTCAATCGGGCAGCCGCGGTAGGCTCGCACGAAGACGTGCTCGCCTTTGCCGGCCGCCTCGCCACCAGCCTCTCCGCCGGCCTGCCGGGCGCTCTGCAGGCGCGCTGGCCGGAACTCGCTTGAGTTCTGGAGGGAGGAAGCCCGTGGATTTCGCGAGCGACGTGATCGCTTGGAAGCGCGACGGCAAGGAACTGGACGGGGCGCGCATGCGGGCCTTCGTCGAGGGCAGCGTGAGCGGCGCCGTGCCCTCGTACCAGGCGAGCGCGCTGCTCATGGCGATGGTCCTACGCGGCCTCAGCGACACGGAGACCCTGGAGCTGGCCCGGGCGCTGGTCGAGAGCGGAAAGACGCTCGACCTCAGCGTGCTGCGCCGCCCGGTGCTGGACAAGCACTCGAGCGGCGGCGTGGGTGACAAGGTCACGCTCGTGCTGGCGCCCCTGGTGGCGGCGTGCGGCGCGGTGTTCGGGAAGATGTCGGGGCGCGGGCTCGGCCACACCGGCGGCACGCTCGACAAGCTCGAATCCATACCCGGCTTCCGCGTACAGCTGCCGCAGGGGGAGTTTCTGCGCCAGCTCGAGCGCATCGGCGTGGCCGTGGTGAGCCAGAGCGAGCGGCTGGTGCCCGCCGACCGCGTCCTGTACGCCCTGCGCGATGTCACCGCGACGATCGAGAACGACGGCCTGATCGCCGCCAGCATCATGGCCAAGAAGGTGGCCAGTGGCACCTCCGCACTCGTCCTGGATATCAAGGTCGGCAGAGGGGCGTTCATGCGCGATCTCGAGCGCGCCCGTGGTCTGGGACGCCTGTGTCGCCTGATCGGCGACGCGTACGAGCGGCCGACGACGTGCATCTACACCGGCATGGACGCGCCGCTGGGGCGCACCGTGGGCAACCGCCTGGAGGTGGAGGAGGCGTGGCGGGTGTTGTGCGGCGATGGCCCCGAGGACGTGCGCGAGGCCAGTCTCGCCCTGGCGGCGGCGCTTCTCGCACTGTCGGATCTCGGGATCGATGAGGCGGAGGCACGCCGCGCCGCCGCCGCGGCCCTGTCCGATGGGCGCGCCGCCGAGCACTTCGAGCGCTGGTGCTACGTGCAGGGTGGGCGCTGGAAGCCCGGCGAGTTCCACCGCCTCGCGGCGCATGAGGTGCGGGCGTCGCGGTCCGGGTTCGTCACGGCGGTCGACGCCCTGGCCGTCGGCCGGGCGGCTCAGCTCGCCGGCGCCGGCCGCCGGCGGATCGACGACACCGTGGACTCGGCTGCCGGAGTGGTCCTGGAGCGCACCGTCGGGGACGAGGTGGCGAAGGGTGATCCTCTGGCCGCGGTCTTCAGCCGCGACCCCGCGCGCCGTTCGCAGGCCGGGGCGGTGCTGGAGGAGGCGTTCACCGTGGGCGAGATGTGCCCGGCTGCACAGCCGGTCGTGCTGGGTCGGGAGTAGGCAGTGACGCCGGCCGGCACGAGCTCGTCGACCAGGTCAGTCGACCGCTTCGACCTCGGCGAGGTCGTGGCGCGCGCGCCAGATGCGGTACAACCAGGAGCCGAGAAGCTGGCCGGTCACCGCGCTTGTCAGCATGAAGGGGACGAACCACCAGCCGAGGCCGAGCGACAGGCGCATGAGGATGATCAACGGGATCGGCACGTGAATGGCGGCGAACCACTGCCACGACAGCCTGCGCACCGTGACGCGATAGGCGCCGAACGGCAGGTTGATGCCGATGGCCAGGGTGATCGCGAGAGTCTCAAGTTCGAGATGTGTCATCTGAGTTTCGTGTCCACGCCCAAACAGTATAGGTCGATATCCGGCGATGTACACCGTGCGCAGTGTTTACCGCTGTCGCCGCTTCGGACTTCGTCGCGGCGTGCGGCGAAGGGCGAGCGATGAGGGTCGTCGGCGGTCAGTGGAAGGGCCGGCCGCTCGATGCGCCGGCCGGCCGCGGCACGCGGCCGACGTCCGACAAGGTGCGCGAAGCGATCTTCGCCGTGCTCGCGGCGTTGCCCCAGGTGCGGGAGGGCGGCGATGCTGCGCAGGCGGCCGGGCCCCTGGCCGGTCACGCCGTGCTCGATCTTTTCGCCGGCAGCGGAGCCTTGGGCATCGAGGCGCTGTCTCGCGGCGCCGTGTCGTGCACGTTCGTCGAGAAGGACCGCGCGGCGCTGCGCGCCGTGCGCGCCAATCTCGAGCGCCTGGGAATGGTGGCGGGCGGCCGCGTGGCGGACGCCGGCGCCGAGCGCTACTCCGACGCCGGCCAGTGTTGCGTGCCCGCCGCGCCGCACGCCCGGGTGCTTGCCGCCGACGTGCGCCGCGCCTTGCAGGCTGACGCGCGCCACGGCGCGCGGTATACTCTCGTCTTTGCGGACCCTCCATACGACCGGTACGCGGAGGTCCGGTCCGCCCTGGTCAGGCTTCTGGGACCTGTACTCACGCCGCAAGCGGTGCTCGTCGTCGAGACGGCCGCAGGCGGTACGGCAGGGCTGCCCTGGACCGTGGTCCGGGAGAAGCGTTACGGCGACACTCGGGTCACCTTTCTGGTGGCCGAGGGTGCGCACGAGGCAGAAGGAGCGACAGCTGAGGACCATTGAGCAGCCTACCGCCGCGGCGCGAGGTCTCTGATGCCGGGCAACATCACCGCCATCTGCCCGGGCACGTTCGACCCGGTGACGGTCGGCCACCTGGACATCATCGCCCGCGGCGCGCGCAAGTTCGGCCGGGTCGTGGTCGGGCTTATCGAAGTACCGCAGCGCAAGTCCCCGTTGTTCACCCCGGACGAGCGCGAGGAGTACCTCAAGGAGGCGCTGTCCGGCTACGACAACATCGTCGTGGATCGCTTCAACGAGCTCGTCGTCGAGTTCGCGCGGCGCTGGGACGCGCACGTGATCCTCAAGGGACTGCGGGCCATCTCCGATTTCGAGTACGAGTTCGCCATGGCGCAGCTCAATAGGAAGTTGGCGCCGGACATAGAAACAGTATTCATGATGGCATCGCCCGAGCACAGCTTTCTGAGTTCGAGCGGCGTCAGAGAGATCGCCGCGTTCGGGGGCACCGTTGCCGATCTGGTGCCGCCGACCGTTGCCCGCCGCTTGGCGGAGATCTATCCGCCGCGCGGCTAGGCTACCTAAGGAGGATTGCTGAGTATGGACGTGCTCGTTCTCATCGACAAGCTCGACGACATCATCCACAACGCCCGATCCGTGCCGCTTACCGACAGCGTCATGATCGACCGTGAGGAGATCTACGACATCCTCGACCAGATGCGCTCCACCATCCCCGAGGAGATCAAGCAGGCGCGCTGGATCGTCAAGGAGCGTCAGGAGATGCTCGCCGAGGCCAAACAGGAGGCGGAGCGCGTGCTGACCGAGGCGCAGGAACGCGCCGATCGCCTTGCTTCCGAGACCGAGGTCGTGCGCCTGGCCGAGCGCAATGCGCAGCAGATCATGGAGGACGCCCGCGACCGCGAGCGCGACGTTCGTTTGGGCGCCGAGGACTACGCCGACGAGGTGCTCGGCAATCTCGAGATGAACCTCGACAAGTTCATCGCCGCGGTGCGGCGTGGCCGCGAGCGCCTTCAGGGGCGCCCGGCCGGCGACGACTTGCAGCCGTAAGCGACCGACTCTCCTTCGTCGATCCCCAGGTATTGTGCGCCGTTTCGACCTGCGGTCCCTGCGCTTCGGTGATGCCAGCGAGACCTGGCGCCGGCTCCCCGTCGAGGTGGCCCCGTTCGTCTTCGGCGGGCTTGAGTACGAGGTCGCCGGCGGCGACGTGGACCTCCTGCTCGCGGCGGCCCGCGTGGGCGACAATCTCACGCTGACGGCCGAGTTGGAGGCCGACGTGGCGGGGCCCTGCCAGCGCTGCCTCGGTGATGCCGACGTGGTGGTCACGGCACGTGGGGTGGAGTACGTGCGCCACGGCGACTCCGAGAGCGGCGAGGAAGAGGACGGCTATGTGGTCTCGTCTGTGGCGGATGTGGAGCGCTGGGTGCGCGACCTGATCGCCGAAGCTCTGCCGCTCAGGATGCTGTGCCGCGACGACTGCCTGGGCCTGTGCGCGGTGTGCGGAGTCGACCTGAACGCCGAACCCGGACACCGCCACGAGGAAGCGTAGTCGTTGGCTGTGTGGTACAGTTCCGTGTCTGTTTGATTCGAGGAGAGTCCGTATGCCCGTACCGAAGAAGAAGACTTCCCAGGCCCGCCGCGACAAACGTCGCGCGCAGCAGAAGCTGAGCGTGGACACGGCGAGCGTCTGCCCGCAGTGCAAGAGCCCCAAGCTACCGCACCGCGCCTGCTCCAAGTGCGGCACCTACAAGGGCCGCGAGGTCATCGTCCTCGAGGCTAAGTAAGGCCACACGGGGGGTGTGGTGCTGAAGTCGCTCTACATCGCCTCCACTCAGGGCGGCGGCGGCAAGACCACCCTCGCCGTCGGTCTCTGCTTGGCGCTGCGCAAGCGTGGTCTCAAGGCGGGTTACTTCAAGCCCGTGGGGACGCTCGCGTCACAGCGCGACGGTGAGCTTCTCGACCAGGACGCCGACTTCGTCGCCGACCTGCTCGAGCTGGACGACGCGCGCACCGACATCTGCCCGGTCGTTCTCGACGAGGACGCGCTGCACGACGTGCTCGCGGGTTCGGAGGTCGACGCCATGAACCGCGTCACCGCGGCGTTCGCACGCATCAGCGAGGGTAAGGACCTGGTGGTCTGCGAAGGTCTTGGCGAGATCTGGCAGGGGCGCTTCCTGCGCACAAGCGGGGCGGAGGTGGTGACCCAGCTGGACCTCAGGACACTGCTGGTGGCCAAGTTCGCCGGTGCGCGCCTGCTGGACGACATCATCTACGTGAAGGACGCCCTCAAGCAGCATCTGCTGGGCGTCATCTTCAACATGGTCCCCGAGTCTCGCCTTGGCCTGGTACGAGAGCAGTACACGCGGTTCCTGGCGAAAAGCGACGTCACCAGCTATGGCGTCCTGGCCTCCAACAGCCGGCTCTCCGCGGTCTCGGTGAGCGAGATCGTGGAGGAGCTCGGCGGCACCTACGTGTGTGGCGAGCGCTACGGAGAGAAGCTGGTGGAGACGTACATGATCGGCGCTATGAACCCCGAGCACGCATTGCGCTACTTCCAGCTCACGCCCAACAAGGTGGTCATCGTAGGCGGTGACCGCGCCGAGATCATTCTCGCCGCGCTGGATACGCTCACGGTGGCCGTCGTGCTCACCGGCAACTACGTGCCCAGCCCTGCGGTGCTCGAGCGCGCCGAGGAACGCGGTGTGCCTCTGGTCTCCGTCGAGACCGACACGGTCATGGCGGCCGACGGCCTGCGCCGCCTGTTCGGCCGCCTCAGGGTCAAGGAGCGCGCCAAGATCGACCTCATCGCCGAGCTGATCGACGAATCCGTCGACCTGGACCGGTTGGTGGCCGACCTGCAGGCATGAGCGCGCGTCCGCTCCCGTACACCTCGCCCCACGACGTCACCGCGACCTGGAGCGCCGCCGGCGACACGCGCGTGGTGCGCGTGGCCGTCGATGCAGCCGGGGGAGACAACGCGCCGGCCGCGGTCATCGAGGGCGCGTTGCGGGCCGCCGGCCCCAACCTCCACGTGGTGCTCGTCGGCGACGAGGACCGCCTGCGTCGGCTGCTGACGGCCGGGAAGCCGTTCGTCTCCGTGGTGCACGCGCCCGATGCGATCGGCTACGACGAGGAGCCGGCCAAAGCGGCGCGCAACAAGACGGGGTCGAGCATCGTCGTCGGCCTCAAGCTCGTGCACGACGGAGGGGCAGACGCCTTCGTGTCCGCCGGCAACACGGGCGCCGTGGTCGCCGGCAGCCTCCTGTACGTGCGCCGCATCAGAGGCGTGCAACGCCCGGCCATCTGCACCATCATGCCGTGCATGCCGTCGCCCATCGCGTTCCTGGATGTGGGCGCCAACGCCGAGTGCCGGCCCGAGCATCTGCGGCAATTCGCCGTGATGGGCCAGGCGTTCGCCAAGGAAGTGATGGGCCTCGCCGAGCCCGACGTCGGCCTTCTCTCCATCGGCGAGGAGCCCACCAAGGGAACCCCGGACGTGATCGAAGCCCACCGCCTCATCGCGGGGGACGAGCGCATCCGCTTCTTCGGCAACATCGAGGGTCGCGACATCATGAACCGCCTGGTCGACGTGGTCGTCACGGACGGCTTCACCGGCAATGTGGCGCTCAAGACGATCGAGGGCTCGGCGAAGGCCATCCTGGGCGCCATCCGCGCCACCATCGACCTCTCGCTGCCGGCCAGACTCGGCGGCCTGCTGCTGCGCCACGACCTGTATAGGCTCAAGCAGGCCCTGGACCCGGAGGAGTATGGCGGCGCCTTCCTCGTCGGCATGAACGCACCGGTGATCATCGCTCACGGCAACTCCAAGGCCACGGGCATCGCCAACGCGGTGCGCCAGGCGCGCCGCGGCGTGGTGAGCGATCTCCAGCCGAGCATCTACCGCGAGCTTGGGACAGGGGCCGGCATTGTGTAGACTCAGCGAAAATCGTCCGGAGGTTGCCAGATGACCCGTGAAGAGGTGTTCGAGAAGGTCAAGGGGATCCTCGTGGAGACCCTCAGCGTCGATGAAGACAAGGTCACCATGGAGGCGCGCTTCCAGGAAGACCTCGAGACCGACTCCCTGGACCTCGTCGAGCTCGTGATGACCATGGAAGAGGACTTCGGCATCAAGATCAGCGACGAGCAGGCCGCCGAGATCAAGACCGTCGGCGACGCTGTCGATTTCGTCATGAAGAGCGCGGACGCCTAAGTCCGGCCCATGCGCGCGTGAACGACGAGGGGAGGCCTCCTGGACTCGGGAGGCGTCCCCTCGTCGCCATGTGAGGCTCCCGTGACGTACCGACTGCTAGCCCTGACGGAACAGCTGGATCATGCTACCGTCCGGCAGGTGTTCACTCATACCTCCTGGGCGCTCCAGCGCGTGGATTCCTACGAGCGGCTGGAGTTCCTCGGCGACAGTGTGCTGAGCCTGTGCGTCACGACCGAGCTGTACCGGCGCTTTCCCGCCTTCGCCGAGGGCCACCTGGCGCGCCTGCGTGCCTACATCGTGAGCCGCGCCACCTGCGCCCGCGTGGCGGCGGACCTGGGCCTGGGGAAGATGCTGCGCCAGCATGCCGGGCCGGCCAGCGAAGCGGGTGATGTCGCCCGGCTACAGACGAACCAGAACGTGCTGGCCGACCTCACCGAGGCCCTCATCGGGGCTCTCTACGTGACGTTTGGCTACGAAGCGGTGCGCCCGGCCGTCATCGAGGCCTTCGAGACGCACATCCGCTATGCGGAGGAGAGCTACATAGATCACAAGACCGAGCTGCAGGAGCATCTTGCCCGCGGCGGGCAAGCGGTCGACTACAAGGTACTGGGCTACAGCGGCCCGCCGCACAGCCGCGAGTTCGAGATCGAGGCCCGGGTGGACGGCGAGGCGCTCGGGCACGGCTTTGGCACCAGCAAGAAACGCGCCGAGCAGGAGGCCGCGGCCGAAGCGCTGCATGAGCTCCAGACGCGCGCCCGGCGCGGCACGCGGCGCGCGCGCCTGCGTGGCCGCCGCTCGCGGCGACCGGCGGCCGCAGGCGGCCCGGTCGCCGTCGTGGATGACGCCGGCGTCGAGGAGAGCACCGGCGTGTCACCTGAGGCCGGCTGAGCGTGTACCTCAAAGCGCTGCGTCTCAAGGGCTTCAAGTCGTTTCCCAAGCAGACCGAACTCCTCTTCGAACCCGGCGTGAGCGTCATCATCGGGCCCAACGGCAGCGGCAAGAGCAACCTCGCCGACGCTGTCGTCTGGGCCCTCGGCGAGCAGAGCCCGTCGACCGTGCGCGGCTCATCCATGCAGGACGTGATCTTCGCCGGCAGCGACGGACGGCGCGCCAGCGGCAGCGCCGAGGTAGAACTCACCTTCGACAACGCCGACGGCTCACTGCCCTTGCCGACGCCCGAAGTGAGCGTCATGCGGCGCGTCGCCCGCGACGGGTCGTCGCACTACCTGATCAACCAGTCGACCTGCAGGCTCACCGACGTCGTCGAGCTGATGGCCCAGGTGGGCCTGGGCAAGGAGCTGCACTCGATCATCGGCCAGGGCAAGGTGGAGGGATTCCTGGCCGGCAAGCCGGAAGACCGGCGCAGCCAGATCGAGGAGGCCGCCGGCCTGGGGACCTTCAAGCGCCGCCGCGAGCGCGCCGAGCTCAAGCTGCGCGAGGTGCGGCGCAATCTCGAACGCGCCGACTTGCTGGAGCGCGAGGTCAACTCGCAGCTGGCGCCGCTTCGGAGACAGGCGAACGCCGCCGAGCAGCTGCGCAACGTGGAGAGCGACCTCGCTGAGATCCGTGGGCGCCTCCTCAGCGGTGACGTGGCCGTCCTGGACGCAGAGCTGGCCGAACGAAAGATCGAGCTCGCGGGGGTGCTTGCTGAACGCTCGCGTTGGGAGCAGGGCCTGGAGGATGTCGCCGGAGCCCGTGCCCGCGAGGAGGAGGCCTTCGCGCGCCGCTTGGCGGAGCGGGAGCGGCGCGCCAAGCGTCTGCTGCGCGCTCGCGTCCTGGGCGGCCGCCTCGAGAGCGGCCACCGTCTGGCCGAGCAGCGGTCACGGCTCCTCGAAGAGGTTGCGCGTGCCGCGGCGGCCGAGCGCGAGCGCTTGGTGAGTGAGCTCGCCGGCCGCCCCGAGGACCCGGAGGTCGAGCGCTGGCCGCACGAGGAGAGCAAGCTGCGCGAGGAGCTGAAGACGGCGGAGGCCGCCCACGCGGAGGTCGCCGGGCGGCTGGCCGCCGCCCGCGAAGCGCTCGACGCGCAGCGCGCAGCGCTCAGCCGCATGACCCTGGAGCGCGAAAGCGCTCTGTCGACCGTGGCGCGGCTCGAGCGTCGCCAGGAGGCGCTGACGGGTGAGGAGACGCGCCTGACCGCGCAGCACGAGGCGCTGCTTGCGGAGGCGCGCGAGAAAGCCGGCGCCGAAGAGACTGCGGCCGCGGCCGAAACCACGGCGCGCGCGGCGCTCCGAAAGACCGCGGCGGCGGCCGAGACCGCGGCTGCGGCAGTGACGGCGGCCGAGCGCACGGTCGGCGAAGCCGACGAGCGCCTGCGAGGCATCGTCGGTGAGCGGCGCGCCATCGAGGCTGAGGTCGACCATCTCCGCGCCGCGCTCCGCGAGCTGCAGGATGTGGGGACCGACGTGCTCGACGTCGCCGGAGGCTACCCGGGGACGGTGTCGCTGGCCGGCGCCGTCACCTGCGAGGCGGGCTACGAGCGCGCCCTGGCTGCGGCCCTGGCTCAGGTCTCAGGCGCCCTCTCCGTGCCGCGAGGCGTCGACCACTGGTCGCTTCTGGGGGCGCTCAAGGACGCCGGGGTCGGTCTGGTGCGGCTCGTTATCCCGTTGCCCAAACCGCGGCCGCCGATGGCGTTCCCGGGGGCGGCCGCGCTGATCGAGAAGGTAGACCTGGGCGGGCACGACGAGCTCGAGAGTGCGCTCGCCGACGCCGTCATCGTTGATGATCTGCGCGCGGTGCCGGACGAGTTCCAGGGCCTCGCCGTGACGCGAGACGGTGAGTACTACCGCCCGGCCTCGGGTCAGGTCGGGCTGGCGAGCGGCGTTCCCGCGGCTCTTCTGCTCGAGCGCCGGGCCTCCCTGGAGCGTCTGGGCGAGAGACTCGACGCGGTGCACGCTCGCGAGATGCGCGACGAGGCGGCGCTGATGGTCGCGCGCGGCGAGGAGGAGGCGGCGCACGAGGCGGTGCGGGAGCACGCGGGTCGCGAGCGAGGGGCTCGCATCGCCGCGGAAGAGGCCGAACGCGAACTCAAGTCCGTGCGTGGGCGCCTGCGCGATCTGGAGGAGACGACGCTGCGCGACCGGCGCGCTCTCGAGGGCATCGCCGCCGAGCGCGCCGAGGCCGCGGCGGGGGTCGAGGCGGCGGTCGAAGCCACCGCCGTCACACTGCTGCAGGCCGAACGGCTGCGCCCCGAGACGGAGGCAGCCGAAGAGCATCTGCGCGCGCGGGAGACTGAGTACTCGGAGGCGCTCTCGGTGGTGACGCGCCGCCGCGTCGAGCTCGAGGAACGCGGCGCCGCGGCCAGGCGGGCCGCGGACCAGCGCGAGGCCGCTCGCCGGCGCGCGGCCGCCGACCGCAGCCGCCTGGAGGAGCTGGAACGGCGCCTGGCGGAGCTGCCGGCGGTGCAGGAGGTCTGCGCAGCGCTGGCGGCCCGCGCTGCCGCCCTGGGCCACTACGCCGCGGGGCTCATCACGAGACTCGACATGGGCGAGGAAGGCGCTGCTTCTCTCGATCGCGGCGAGCTGCGCACGCTGGCCGAGAAGGAGGCCGGCCTGCGCCGCCGGCTGGAGGAGAGCGGCGAACGGCGCACAGCGGTCCAGGTGGCGCTCGCGCGTCTTGAGGACCGTCGTGCCGAACTCGCGGCCGCGTTGGAGGAAGTGAGCGAACAGCTCGACCAGGCGGGGTTCGCACCCCCGGGTGACGACGAGGAGGCGCGACAGCTCCGTGAGCGCCTCGAGCGGCTCACCCGGCGTCGCGAGCACATCGGCCCGGTGAACCCGCTGGCCGAAGCCGAGTGCGCCGAGTTGGGTGAGCGCGCCGCTTTCCTACGCGAGCAGCGGCGCGACCTCGTCGAGTCGATGGAAGATCTCGAGTCGCTGATCAAGGAGCTGACGGCGCAGATCGACGCGGAGTTCGCCGGGACCTTCGCCGCTGTCCAGGAACAGTTCGTGCACATGGTCGGGGTGCTGTTCCCCGGTGGCCGCGGGTCACTCAAGCTGGTCGAGCCCAGCGAGGAGAACGAGCTGGGCGGCGTCGCCGTGGAGGTCAAGCCGGCGAAGAAGCTGGGCAAGAAGCTGCAGCTGCTCTCCGGAGGCGAGCGCGCCCTGGTCGCCATCGCCTTCCTGATGGCGCTCGTCCTGGCGCGCCCCAGCGCGTTCTACATCCTCGACGAGATCGAGGCGGCTTTGGACGATGTGAACATCGGCCGCCTCGTGCAGCTGCTCAGGGACTACCGGGAGCGCACCCAGTTCGTCATCATCACGCATCAGAGGCGCACGATGGAAGCCGCCGATGTGCTCTACGGCGTCACCATGGGGCCGGACGGCGGCTCCCAGGTCGTGAGCGCCAGGATGGCGGAGGAGGAGATCGAGCGCGAAGAGCGCGCCAAGAAGGGCAAGGCCGAGTCCGCGGAGCCGGCCGACGGACCCGCGTAGAGGAGCAGCAGGTGGAGTGGCACGAGGTGTTCAAGGGCGTCGCCGAGGCCGAGGTGCCGGCGGCCGTGATCGAGGAAGAGGCGTGCGAGCGAAAGGGGCTCTTCGGGCGCTTCCGCAAGAACCTCGGCAAGGCGCGTGCGGCCGTCCGCGACCAGCTCAAGGCGGCGATCTACGTGGGCGTCGACCGCCATCTCTACGAGCAGGTCGAGGAGCTCCTCATCGCCGGCGACGTGGGCGTCGACGGGACGGTCAAGGTCGTCGACGAGCTCGAGCGGCGCTGCACGGCCAAGAAGATCGAGACTCGCGAGCCCTTCATGGACGAGCTCGCCGACGTGATCGCCGGAGTACTGCAGCCCGACGATCCGGAGGCGCAGCGGATCGATGTGACCGCGCAGCCCACCGTGATCCTCATGGTGGGCGTGAACGGCACCGGAAAGACGACCACCATCGGCAAGATCGCCTGGCGGCTCAAGGAGATGGGGAAGACCCCGCTCATGGTGGCCGGCGACACCTTCCGGGCCGCCGCGGTGGAGCAGCTCACCGTGTGGTCCCGGCGGGTCGGCTGCGAGATCGTGAAGCAGGACGAGGGCGGCGACCCCGCAGCCGTCGTCTTCGACGGCGTCGCCGCCGCCCGCGCGCGCGGCACCGACGTGGTGCTCATCGACACTGCCGGCCGCCTGCACACCCAGGTCAATCTCATGCGCGAGCTGGAGAAGGTGCGCCGGGTGATCGAGAAGCAGCTGCCCGGCGCCCCCCACGAGACCCTTCTCGTACTCGACGCGACGACCGGCCAGAACGGCCTGCGCCAGGCGCAGGAGTTCCAGCAGGCGGTGGACGT
>Ga0209747_1000199_pt1 | contig 32019 bp, 28 predicted proteins | sample BarGraNGADG00311_FD_184498 | JGI IMG/M metagenome (GOLD analysis project Ga0209747, IMG submission 184498) | Arctic peat soil microbial communities from Barrow, Alaska - Barrow Graham LP Ref core NGADG0011-311 (SPAdes) (version 2) | ecosystem: Environmental > Terrestrial > Soil > Wetlands > Peat...
AACATTTACTCTGTCCGCCATTAATAAATGTTTTCGAGAATTAAAATGTTGATGTTGAGGCCTGACCCCGTAGCCTGTCGGCGGCACCCCCTATCATTAACCTTATGATCAGTCTGGACGTTGAAGGTAAACTTGCTATTCTCGGCCATGCCGCCCGCCACGATCTCTGTGGCACGGCTCGAGTCCGCCCGAGGAGGGGCCGCGGCCAACCTTTGCCGCATGGCCTGTATCCCGCCGTCCTCCCCGATGGCCGGGTTGCCTGCCTTTTCAAGGTGCTGCTCACCAATCTTTGCGCCAACGATTGCGCCTATTGTCAGAATCGCCTGGGAGGCAGGGGAAGGGAGACTTCCTTTCGCCCCCACGAGCTTGCCGGCGCCTTCATCGACCTCAACCGCCGCGGCATCGCGCATGGACTATTCTTGAGCTCCGGAATCCCCGGCGATCCCGATGAGGCCATGAAGGGCATTGTCGATACGCTGGAGATCCTGCGTGGCAAGTACCACTACCGGGGATATATTCATGCCAAAGTGCTTCCCGGTGCGTCGCGGGCCGCCGTGGAGCGTGCCTGTCAGCTGGCCGACCGCGCCTCTATCAACCTTGAGTTCCCCAACGGCGAGCGCCTGTCAGCCGCCTCCAGCCGTAAAGACTTCGAGAACGGCCTCCTCTCGCGCCTGGCCTGGCTGGGAGAGATCCATCGCAGCGGCCTCTTGAGGAGCGGCCTGACCACGCAATTTGTTGTGGGGGCGGCGGGTGAGAGCGACGGCGAGATCATAACTACCCTGAGCAATCTCTATGCGCAACATTCGCTCCGCCGGGCTTATTTCAGCTGCTTCAATCCGCTCCTCGGAACCCCCTGGGAAGACAGGCTGCCGGCCTCGACAATGCGGGAACATCGCCTTTATCAAGCCGACTTTCTCCACCGCCTCTATGGATTTACCTGGGAAGAAATACCATTGGATGATAATGGCAGCTTGCACCTCGATAAAGACCCCAAGATGGCATGGGCGCTGCAGCATCCCGAGGGCTTCCCCATCGAAGCGAACAGTGCGCGGCTTGAAGAACTCCTGCGCGTCCCGGGAATCGGGCACAAATCGGCGCAGAGGATAGTAGCGCTGAGAAAGGAGGCAAAGCTGCGAGACCTGCGGCGGCTTCGGCATTTTGGTGTTGTTGTCTCACGGGCGGCGCCCTTCCTTCTCTTGGATGGGCGGCGCCAAGCGGCAGACGATTACCCCGAGCAGAGGGAACAGCTGGCATTGTGGGGTGATTTCGAGGACGCCGGCTAAATGTGCCGTATCTTCATTCTTCAATCAGAGCTTCGCCTATGATCCCATCTTGATAACAATACGTATGATTGAAGAATAAAGACACCGTACCTTAGCTCTCGCGAAGTATAACCCGGTGGTCCATGAGCTCGACCTCGCTTATGCGGGCTGAGACGAGCTTCTGTTCGCCAAACACATCCACCAGGAGCAGTTTGTCGCCCTCCGGTTTGAGCTCCACCACGTCATCCATGATTTTCTCGAGCTCGCCGCCCTTATTCAAAAAGACCACGGCCTCACACATGGCCTTCTCCTTCCTTTTCGCTAGCTCCCCTCACCAGCTCTACCGCTTCCTCAATCAGTTTCGGGAGGGGAGTATCGTTGGTACCCATGATTTCAATGCGGGGGTGGGTAAGAGGTAGAAGAACCTTTCTGCCCGGTGCCGATGCGATAGCAGTGGCCATTTCCGGGGTCAGTTCCCCCATCATGGCATTGGGCACCAAGATGGAAATGCTTCCCATAATCACATCGGCCTCACCTATACAGACCCTCACCGCGTTCTCGCCCGTCGCGCCCCGGTTAGCCCGCGCCTTCATCATGTTTCCGGTGGCGATGGCGTTCGCCCCGAGTGCGATTATCTCGGTGTCCTCCGGCAGGTTCCGCCTCAGCTCCAATATGATCTGCTGCCCGATCGATCCGCCCATGCCGTCGATAACAGCGATCTTCATTTTGTCTCCCTCAACTCATCAGAGCCAGCTCCGAAACTCCTCCTCGAAGGCCTTTTTCGGCCTGGCCCCGACGATTCGTTTCACCGGCTCGCCCTTATCGAATAGGACCATGGTAGGAATTGATTGTATCTCGTAATCCCGGGCTATGTTCACAACTTCGTCGACATTGAGCTTGCCTACCTTGATCTTGCCATTCCACTCGCTCGAGGCTTCCTCCAGTATGGGACCCATCATCTGGCAAGGACCGCACCACGGAGCCCAGAAATCGACGAGTGTGGGAAGGTCGCTCTTGAGCACCTCTTGCTCGAAATTAGCGTCGTTCAGCTCGACAATATTTCCCGCCATCTTTTACACCTCCCGTCTTTGTGCCTGCTTTCATAAATACGGTCAAGCACCGAGAGCGTCGATGCGCCGCCCCGGCAAGGCGCGCGACTGAGGCGTACTCTGTGAGTACGTCGCAGGGAGCGGAACGCAGCTGGTGTGGATGCAGCGGCGTTCGAATGCTACCGTATTTATGAAACCAGGCATAGTCACGCTTCTCAAATATAGGCCGTCCCCTTGATTGTGTCGACATAGGATTGAGCGGCCATTGCCGCCCTGGCGCCTTCTCCCACCGCCACGACCACCTGCCGGATTGCCCCGGAACGGACGTCGCCGGCGGCATAAATCCCATCGACGCTCGTCTTGAGCTTGGAATCGGTTACAACGTATCCGCCATCGTCGAGTTCAAGTATCCCCCGGAGGGCTTCCGTGTTGGGAATATTTCCCACATAGAGGAAGACCCCGTCGACCTTTATCTCCTCCTCGTCTCCCCCCTCCGGGTTCGCCAGGACCAGGCCTCGCACCTTGCCGTTTCCCAATACCTCCTTGACGACCTTATTCCATTTGACCTCGATATTGGGATTGGAGAGCACCTTCTCCTGCAGGATTTTCCCCGCCCTCAACCTGTCGCGTCGGTGCACGATAATCACCTTTTTCGCGAAGCGGGTTAAAAAAAGCGCCTCCTCGGCCGCCGAATTGCCCCCTCCTATTACTGCCACCGTGGCGTCCTTAAAGAAGGCGCCGTCGCAGGTGGCGCAATAGGAGACTCCCTTTCCCAGGAACTCTTCCTCGCCGGGCACGCCCAGGAGGGCCGGGCGCATCCCGGTCGCCACTATGACTCCCAGGGTTCGCAGTTCCCCCTCGTCGGTTTCAAGGACCTTGGTGCCGCCTTCGTCTCTTATCGAGTTTACCGGATTGTAGGCGTTGATCTCGAGCCCGAAATGCTCGGCCTGCCTGCGCATACGGTCCACCAGTTCGAAGCCGGAAATACCTTCCGGAAATCCGGGATAATTCTCTATCCTCTCGCTTAGTGCCGGAGAACCCCCCGGTCCCTGCTTTTCCACCAGGATGCTCTTCATGCGCGCCCGAGAGACGTAGATGCCCGCAGTCAGACCGGCCGGCCCTCCGCCGACGATTACGATATCAAAAACCTCTTCGGCCATTCTTACTCCTCGACCAACCCGCATCCATGAAATGTTATTGCATTACGCATAAGATTATAAACTACAATGCAGCGCCGGAAAGCTGGGCCAGATCATAAGGGCGGGGTGTGGAGGCGGCGTCCCGCCTAGCCCGCGGCAACGTGAATCACAGCAGCAACGAACTTACGGTTTCTTCCAGGTCCTTCAGGGTGCGGCAAACCCGCGCTTCGCGGCAGTATGGGAGATACTCTCCCATTACGCTGTCCCCAGTGTTCCAGAAGGGCCTGGTCTCGGGGTTGAGCCAGATAATTCCCTTAGCCCTTTCGGCCATCTTCTCCAATGCCCATGCCGCCGGGTCGTTGTAGTTGTTGCGGGCGTCCCCGATTATCATTATGTAGGTGCGGTAGCCGACGTCCTGCAGGTAGCGGTCGCAGAATTCCTGGAAGACCCAGCCGAAATCGCTGCGCACGTTGTAGGGAATGCTCGCCTCGGAAAGGGCGAGCCTTACGCCCTTGGCAATATCTTCATCATGGAAGAAAGAGGTTACTTCGCCGAGATCATCCACGAAGACGAAGCTGCGGACCTTGGCCAGGCAGTCCTGGACGGTGTACACGAACTGCAGCATAAACTGGGATACGCGCGATACGGATGACGAGATGTCACAGAGCACCATCAGGTCGGCCTTTTTCATCCGCCTCTTCCTTCTGACCAGGTTGAAGGGGATGCCGCCGTGGCGCATATTTTTACGCATGGTCGACTTTACATCGAGCCTGCCGCGTCTGTCCCTCTTATCGCGGATAGCCATCTTGTTGCGAAGCTTTCGCGCCAGGATATCCACCGCCTGCCTCATCTGCTGCAGCTCTATCTCCTCCAGGCTGGAGAGCGGGCGGCTCATCAGGCGCTCCACTCTCTCCGGGCTCGGCACCATCTCGGTATTGCGCGCCCGCTCCCTCTCTACGTATTGCTTCACCTGTCGCCTGAACGCCTCGCGATTACTCGCAAAGGCATTGGCCAGGGCTTCTATATCGGAATCGGACCAGCCCTCGTCGTGGAGCGCTTCCTTGAGCTCCTGCAAGCGGCTTTCCATATTATTCCAATCAAAGCTGTCGAATATCCTGCGAGTGAACATGCCAACCTGCATCCGGGTCATCAAATGAGTGAGATCCATCCTCCCCGCCGCCTGCCTTATCCGCGATTCCCATTGCCCGGTGTTACCCGACAGCAGCTGCGGGAAGAAACCTCCCCCGCCTTCGTCCGCCGGGTCGGGCATGACCCGATTCAGCCGCTGTATCAGGTCCTCCCCGAGGTCCTCGGCATCCGGCCCGGTTTCCAGTGCATAGAAGTAGAGGGGGAATAGCTCATCGAAAATATGCTGGTCTCTATGCCTTTTTATCAGTGCGGCTTTGAGGGCGGCGCGAAAGCCGGCGGGGTCGGCGATGCCGACTTCGAGCAGGCAGCGCATGGCATCCAGGCTTTCAGCGGTTGAGACGGAAACCCCCCGGCCCCGTAAGCCCTTCACAAAATCGAGGACTCGCTCCTCCATCAATCCTCCACGATCTCGCGCAGGTTTTCGCGGGCCTTTTGGATATCCTTCTCGTACTTGAGGACCAGGTTCATGGTGTCCCTGACCGTTTCCACATCGAGGGTCTCGGCGTTGAGCACCACCAGCGCGCGCGCCCAGTCAAGCGTTTCGCTGATGCCGGGAAGCTTCTTGAGATCGAGCTTACGAATCCTCTGCACCGCCTTCACCACCTGCTCGGCCAGCCGTTCGCTTATGCCCGGGACCTTGAGCCGGACGATTTCCAGTTCCTGCTCCCATTCGGGGAAATCGATGAATAAGTGCAGGCAGCGGCGCTTCAGGGCATCGGACAATTCGCGGGCGTTGTTTGAGGTAAGTATGACCAGCGGAATATGCTTGGCCTTCAGGGTCTCCAGCTCGGGGATGCTTACCTGGAAATCCGAGAGTATCTCCAGCAGGAATGCTTCGAATTCGGGGTCCGATTTGTCTACCTCGTCTATCAGGAGGACCGCGGGCTCCTCGGACAGGATGGCCTTGAGGAGCGGCCTGGGCACGATAAACTTCTGCGAGAAGAAGACCTCGTCCTGGCCGGCCACGCGATCGACCGCCTCGGCCAGGTTCTTCGCCCCTTCCAGTTCCGCGGCCATAACATCTTTCAGGATCTGGGTGTACAGCAGCTGTTTCGAATACTCCCACTCATAGAGCGCCTTGGCTTCGTCCAATCCCTCGTAGCACTGCAGCCGGATGAACTCGCGCCCGAGTGCCGCCGCGATCACCCGGCCGAGGTCGGTCTTGCCGACGCCGGCCGGTCCTTCGACCAACACCGGCTTCTCGAGCTTCGCCGCCAGATAAATCACAGTCGCTATGTCGCGATTCGAAATGTATTCCTGGCCACCCAGCTTCTCCCTGACATCCTCAATGCTCGTAAACACCCTACCGGCCTTTCTCCCTCTCCCTGTTCAGTTCGGCATACAGCCGGGTTCCTATCTTGAGGCCGCGATCGATGAAGTCCGGCCCATAGTGCTTCCCGGTTTCCGTCCTGAATGTCTCGGTTATGCGCTCTATCCCTTTCATGGCCGGCCTGAAGTGATCCATAAGGTCGGCTAGCGGTAGGTGCGATCGCGAAACCATCGACCACACTGTTTCGGTAAAATTATCGGGCCCCCACCTGAATTTGTCAGCATCGTAGAGGGCGTCAGACAGGAGCTGCTGGCAGGGGTCATCGAGTGGGCCGATCGGCCGGAAAGCCTCATGGTTTCTTATGGCCTTGGCGACCGCCTCCCTGGCACTCGCATCCAGATTGAACTCTTCTAGGATCTCCAGGGCTTCTTCGGCGCCCTTTTGCGCGTGGTCGGGCTCGTCCCTTCTAATATCGTGAAAAATTCCGGCGAGTTGGGCGAGCAGGAGTAGGTTTCCCGAAGCCTCATCCGCAAAGACCCCGTTCATCTCGATTATTACCAGCGCTCCGGCATCTACGGCCACCTTGCTGGCATGGGACATGCCGTGCCCCAGCAGGTCGCCGCGCCGCTCAACGATGGCTAGTCCGGCTTGAACGAGCGGGTCGCTCTTGAAGAGTTTGCGCGAGGCTTCGACCTCGCCCTGCTTGTCGATATAAAATCGCGGTGGAGCGATTTCGGCCGCTATTTTCTGAGAGAGCCTCTTGGCCTCCAGGTATTCCGCCTGCAACAAACCAGCCGCCTTTCAAAACGCATTTTCCATCCGCTTATCGCGGCAATTTAATTTTAACCCAAGCATGGCCTTCGCGTTGCTTGCCCCGCAGCTCACGCTTGCTCCGTCGGCTGATAGGGAGGCTTTCCTTCAGCCTCCTCATCATAGATGTTGGGGTCGATACGGCCGGCTCGCCGCCTCCAATTGGCAGGAGCGATCGAACTGAAGAACAGGTTGCCGGCGATAACCCAGAGGGCAATGGCAGTCATCGCAACCGCCCCCCAGCCGGCCGCCAGGGCCCATATGCTGATGCCTATCGCTGCCACCGCCACGGCGACGCACAGCCGGATCACCCAGGCATGGACTCTCCGCAGCCGCTGAGCGGCCTGCCATGGAGATAACGGCAGGTGCTCGGGTTCGGCCTTCTTTCTCAGGTAGCGTGACACGATCCTCATGAAAACAAGGTCCGGAACGTTTCCGAAAACCTGCATAACAGCCCCGACCATGGTCACATTGATCAGCGTTATCATGCCCAGCAGCATGGCCCACAATACCATCTTTTTCCTCCCGGCCCGGCTCCGCATCCGGCGCTCGCATCGTCTGCGATGTGCTTGTTAATCTCCCCGGGTTGCTCTAAATTTACCATGGTGATGATTAGTGCTCGAGGATTATTTCGCCATACTGCAGGGAAAGCGCCCGGCTCGGTACCGGTTTTCCTCTCGCATCCCGGCCGGCGCCGCTTCACTCGAGGGTTGCGGCGAGAGCGAGCTGTGGCGCCTGCATGACCTCGCCATAGGCGCCTTCGGAGCGGCCTGGCGGTCGGGTCTCCTCCCCCCGCCAGCCGAAAAACCTTCCCTTCTCGATCTCAAGGCCGCGATTGCCCGCCGCATGCTCAAGAGCTGTCACATGTGCGAAAGGCGCTGTGGCGTCAATCGCGAGCAGGGGGAGCCGGGATACTGTGGCGTCACCGGCATCCCTCGCATCGCTTCCAATTTTCTCCATTTTGGTGAGGAGGCGGAGATCGTCCCTTCGCACACCGTTTTCTTTTCCGGCTGCACCTTCCGCTGCGCCTACTGTCAGAATTGGGACATAGCCGTGGACCCGCGTTGCGGAAGTCCGGCCGAGGCCGTGGCACTCGCCGCCAGCTTGAGAGACGGCGCCGCCCAAGGCTCCCGCAACGCCAATTTCGTCGGCGGCGATCCCACCCCGGCCCTGCACATCATTCTCGAGACCCTGGCATCGCTCGCAGAGCAGGGGGTGAACCTTCCCATAATATGGAACTCGAACATGTACGCCTCATCGCAGGCGCTGTGCCTCTTAGACGGCGCGATCGACGTATATCTCGGCGATTTCCGCTACGGCAACAATGATTGCGCCCTCAGGTATTCCTCGGCGGAAGACTATTTCGGCGTGGTGAGCCGCAACTTCTTGACGGCCTATCGTCAAGGGGAAATAATACTCCGGCAACTGCTCCTGCCCGGCCATTTTTCTTGTTGCACGGCTCCCATAATGCAATGGGTTGCCTCGCGGATGCCCGATGTTTATTTCAACCTCATGTTCCAGTACCATCCCGAATACCGGGCTTCTCTCTACCCTGAAATCAACCGTCGCCCTTCGGCCGAGGAAAAGGCGGAGGCTCTGGCACTTGCCGGGCGTTTGAATCTCAAGATCGGGTAGCTCTGAATTATGAATCGATTTGCGCGTCCATGGCAATGCCCGCCTGTGTAAGCTTGCGCCTGACCGTTTCTATTGCATCCGATTTCAGTTGCAGCAGGTTGGTTTCAACCGGATCGCACCAGAAATAGACCTTGAGACACACGGAGCCTTCGCCAAGCTTTGCGACCACGACGAGGGGAGGGGGGCTGCCAAGGATACCCGCTACTCCGGATAATGCGTGCGACCCTTCCCGCATGGCCTTCCCGGCGTCCTCCGAATACGAGATGTTGAGATCGAAATCGAGCCTTCGCCGGCGGTTACGATTATTATTGATAACCGCTTTGGTGAAGATGCCGGCATTCGGCACGAACACCTGCCTGCCGTCGAACATGCGGATCACCGTATCCCTCACCCTGACGTCCTCGACCGATCCCTCCACATCTCCGATTTGCACAACGTCCCCGACCACGAACGGCCTCTGGATTATGAGGATGATGCCGGCGATGAAGTTCTCGATGGCGTCTTTGAGGGCGAAACCCACGCCGACGCTCACCAGGCCGAGAGAGGCGACCAGGGCGGCTGCATTTATGCCCATTACCCCCAAGCCGACAAGGATGCCTAATATGAGGATGGCCACGAAGCCCAGGCGTGAGATCACCTGGGCGGCATGCCCCGAAGGCCTCACCCTGTGGATTGACCTGTTCATCAGGAAGCGCACGCCGCGCCCGACGAGGTAAAAAACCAGGACGACCAGCAGACCGGTGGCTATGGAAGGCAGCCGGGTGACAAAAGAATTCCACAGGTTGTGCAAAGCATCGAGCAAGAGATTGGCAGCCAAGCTGATAGTACCTCCTTTGCCAGCCTACTCCCCGGAAAGGATGTGAACCTCCGCGCTCGTTGATGCCGGCGCCGCCGCCTGCGGGTATAGTTGCTGCAGCCACTGCTGCATATCGTTTGGAAGATACTGGGATACCCATGCCTGATCGGGCAGTTGGTCGCGCACATATGCATAGACGTTATCGCCCCCGGCCTTAACCAATTCCTGAAGGGCGTTCCTGGTGCCGCTCTGCGCATCATTGAAATTCGTCTTGTTATTCTCTATCTGCGCTTGACTGGTTTTGACAACGATCCAAACCTCGTCGGCGCCCTTGATCGCCCTGTCCACGGTATAGGACCTGCGGTAGCCGGGCAGCAGAAACACCAGCAGAATTATGGCTACCACCATGATGGTCACCACGTTTACTACTAGCGCGGCTATAAGGCTTACCTTGCGCCGTTTTTTCTCGAGACGCGGAGGTCCTGCCTGCGTGCCCCCGGTTCCCTCGTCGCCCGGCAGTATCGGCTGTCTGCCACGAGCCTCTCCTTCTTCGTATCTGTCCATGCGATCACCTCCAAAGATTTAACTTCTCCGCGTGGAACGAATTCCCCTGCCCGCCTTGCGGATGATTAACCACGCTTCTTTCCACTATGATTCCCGGCCGTCAGGCTGTCACGCTACAGGTAGAATATCCCATTTTGCTCTTTCCCTTTTGATAATTCAGGCAAAGTAAGCCGGAATGCTGCCCTCGGCTTGGGAATAATAGCGCTTAAAGCTGGTAAATATAAGGCTTGCGATGAATTGAGGTGATTGACGATGACTGAAACTGACAGTGCCGGCCTTCCTCCCGAACCTCCGATTGCGGAACCGGGCGCACCAAGGCGAGCCGGCCCGGATTGGAGAACGATCATCATCGCTATTGTTGCGGCGATATTCATCGCCGTGGCGGTGCTCTTTATAGTGCCCGCTGCGATGGGCGCCAATCCGATCCGCGTTCTGCAGGGCAAGGGAACCGAGTCCGTGCAGGAGGTGCGGACGGTGCAGGAGCGAGTGGTCCAGGGAGGAACAGAGGCCGTGGTACAGGCGGCCGGCAAACTCCTCCCCTCGGTTGTGAATGTAAGCGTGCAATTGGGGGGCAGCGGGGGAGCCATAGGATCGGGAATTATTTATCGTTCCGATGGTTACATTACAACAAATAATCACGTGGTTGACGGCGCCACATCGATAAGCGTGGCCACACGCGACGGTTCGACCTTCGACGGCAGGGTAGTGGGGACGGATCCGGATACGGATCTGGCGGTCATTAAGATAAACGCCAACAATCTGCCCGCGGCAACCCTCGGCTCGTCAGCCGATCTCGTGCAGGGAGAGCTGGCCATAGCGGCCGGGAGCCCCGAGGGTTTTGAGGGAAGCGTTACATCCGGGGTCATCAGCGCCTTGCATCGCAATATGGATAGCGGGGGAGGAGGCGCCTCCTTGCTCAACCTAATACAGACCGATGCCGCCATAAACCCGGGCAACTCGGGAGGTCCCCTGGCGAACGCGCTTGGCAACGTGGTCGGCGTAAATACGGCCATCATCTCTCAGAGCGGCGGGAACGAAGGAATCGGCTTCGCCATCCCCATAGACGACGCCAAGCCGATCTTTGACCAGCTGATTGCGACCGGTTCGGTAACCCATGCCTGGCTGGGCATCACCGGGACTACGCTCGATCCCAGTATTGCGTCACAATTCAATACCCCGGCTGACAGGGGAGCACTGGTGCAAAGCGTCGGCCAGAACACTCCGGCATCGAAGGCCGGGCTCCAGGTGGGGGACATCATCGTCAGCATCGATTCGCAGCAGATCGATTCGATGGATACGCTGCTCTCGATTATGCGCCAATTCAAGACTGGAGACACCATCAGCATCGGTCTGTTCAGGGGCAACAGCCAGCTTACCGTGACCGCCACGCTGGAGGCCAAGCCCAAGAACGCAGGTGGCTAAGAGGGAGGCGGCATAGGGAATTTGACCGGCGCTTGAGGTTATAATCTAGTTATTGTTGTACTGCCTTGGTAGGCCGCCAACCCGATAGTCGTTGTGCCGCCTTGATGGGCTGATCCGCTTAGCGCCGAGGAGGTCCCTTGATAGCCAAAGAGCTGCGTGCCTTGATTGTTGATGCCATGCTCCGAGCCATGGCGGCTGGCGAGATTCCCGAAATACCCGAGGCCGACATCCCGGATTTTGTCCTGGAAAGGCCTCGCCACAAGACTCACGGCGATTGGGCGACAAACCTGGCACTGGTGCTCTCCGGAAAGATGGCACGGCCTCCACGTGAAATCGCGAGCGCTGTCGCGCAACGATTGACCGGGGGGACCGAGCGAGAGGAAAGCGAGATCCCCACCCTCGCCGAAATCGAGGTTGCCGGGCCAGGTTTCATAAACTTCACCTTGAACCGGGATAGAATTCTTTCGGAGCTGGGTCGCGTCGCAAAAGAGGGAGCCGCCTACGGCCGGTGGGATTTCGGCAATGGCCTTCGCGTTCTCGTCGAGTTCGTCTCCGCCAACCCCGTAGGCCCGCTGCACGTCGGGCACGGTCGATGGGCGGCCTTGGGCGATGCCCTGTGCAACCTGCTCGCGGCCACGGGCCACGAGGTCGAGCGCGAGTTCTACCTGAACGACTTCGGTTCTCAGATGGAACTCTTTGCCACATCGGTTGCAACCAGATATCTGCAGCTGGCAGGGGTGGATGTGGAATTTCCGGCGGACGGCTACCACGGCGATTACATCATCGATATCGCCCGCCGCCTTTTTGATGAGGATGGGGGTCTGCTGGCAGACTCAGAAGAGGCGCCGCGCCGGGCTGAGTTGGGGGAGAGGGCCTACGCGATAGAGCTCCGGCATATCGAGGAGTCTTTAACCGCCTTCGGCGTGCACTTCGATACCTGGTTCAGCGAGCGCGAGCTGCACCTGAGCGGTGCGGTTGAGGACCGGGTGAAAGAGTTGCTCGAGAGTGGGCTTGCCTACGAAGAAGAGGGGGCGGTCTGGATGAGAACCTCGAGCTGGGGAGACGACAAGGACCGCGTCCTGGTGCGTCAAAACGGCTCTCCGACTTATTTCGCGTCCGACATAGCCTACCACATGAACAAAATCGATCGTGGCTACGATCATCTGATCAACATCTGGGGCGCCGACCACCACGGCTATATAGCCAGGATGCAAGCGGCGCTCACGGCCCAGGGGCACCCGGGAATCCTGGAGATCATCCTGGGCCAGCTGGTCAACCTGAAGCGGGACGGGGAACCGGTACGGATGTCAAAGCGGACAGGGGAACTCGTAACCTTTGATGAACTCCTGGCTGAGGTCGGCCGGGACGTTGCCCGCCACATCTTCCTTACCAGGAGCCAGGACTCGGCGCTCGACTTCGACATTACACTGGCGAAGCAGGAGAGCATGGAGAATCCAGTGTATTACGTGCAGTATGCCCATGCGCGCATCTGCAGCATTCTCAGGTATGGGAAAGAGCAGGGCATTGCGCTTGGTGATGAGGCACCCGACCTCGAGACGCTGCGACTGCTGGAGGAGGAGGAGGAAATCGGCCTATGCCTCAAGCTCTTCGAGTTCGAGGAACTCGTCAGGGACGCCGCACTCGATCGCGCCCCGCATCGCATGACCAGGTATCTGGAAGAGCTGGCCGCGGCCTTTCACGTTTTTTATAACCGCCACCGCGTTATAAGCGATGATGCCTCCCTGACCGCCGCCCGTTTGTTCCTGGTTCGTTGTACCCGGCAGGTGCTCCAGAACGCCCTCGACATCCTGGGAGTGAGCGCGCCCGACCGCATGTAGATCGGCTACGGCCGCAGCCTTTGCATAATCCAGGACAAGGCCTTGTTCATGGCCATGCGGTTGAACCTCAACCTGTGCCCTCCGCCCGCTACTATGAACAATTCCTTCGGTTCCCCGGCCGCATCGTAGAGCCGTGCGGCCTCCCCCACCGGTACGACGTCATCCAGGTCGCCGTGAATGATCAGGAGGGGCGTGGGGCTTATCTTTCCTACAAAGTCGATTGGTCGGCACTCGAGCATCTCCGCGTAGTATTCCTCTTCCGAGGGAGGGAAGCCCGCATCACGGATTATGCCTATCGTGCGCGCATGATCGATAAAAGCGACCAGGCTCTCTCGGGTTATGAGCCGCGTGAAGTCGGAGGGCGCGGATAGGCTGGCTACCGCCCTGAGCCACGGGTTTTGACCGGCGCAGACGATGCTGACGGCACCTCCCCCACTGAAGCCCATCAGTGCGGCCTTCGCCGGGTCGCAGTACTGGAAGGGTTCCCGCTCGTATCGCAGAGCCAGCATCAGTGCCTCCAGATCTTCAAGCCATCCCGGGAGGGAAAAATTTCCATCCGAATCGCCGGTGCCCCTGAAGTTGAACCAGCAGGCGGCGGCACCCAGTTCGACTGTCTGCAAGGCGAGATCCTCATATCCCGGCTCATCGGGCGCGGCAACGCCGCTGGGGATGCCATGGCATAGCACCACCAGCGGCCAGGCGCTTTCCAGGGAGGGAAGGGCGAGCTTCGCCCTTATCGTCAAGCCCGAGGAGTCCAGGGAAATATCTCGAATTACAGCCATGCCTGCCTGCCAAACAAAAAGGAATATATCTGGTTAGATTCTAATGGACCGTCCCATAAATACAATGGCACTCGAACGCCCGCTGCATGCCCTCGATGCCCATGGCAGGCGAGGGATGTACCACTTTCGTTTGCAATCCTGACCTTGAACCGGATTTCTGCGAATGCCGGGCGAAATTTGCTGAAGCACAATTCCTTGTCTTGCTTGCTATTAATATCTGCCGCAGTGGTCGATAAACAAAGGGTGCCCGATTAAAGGGAACAATGAACTGTTGCTCCGTTCAGTATATACGGCGACGCACCGAGAACGCCTGGGCGCCGCGCCGCCAAGGCGCGCGACTGAGCCGTGCTCGCTGAGTACGTCGCAGGGAGCTAGGCTTCTGGCGAAGCCGGAAGCCGTATTGCGAGGAGGCGAAGCCGACGCGGCAAGCCCGATCGAGGAGGGCATCGCGGCAGAACACGGAGCTCAAACGAATGCAGAGGCGCTCGAATGCCGCCGCATATAGAAGACGGGACAAAGGCCATGGATACTTACGATATTGAAGAAATGCGCCGGCTCGCCAGCGGGTTGGCGGAAAACATCCGCAAGGTAATACGCGGCAAAGACGAGCAGATCGAGCTATCCCTAATCGGCCTCATCAGCGGAGGTCATTTACTGATCGAGGATGTCCCGGGTGTCGGCAAGACGATGCTTGCGAAATCCTTGGCGCGCTCGCTTTCGGGCCGCTATTGCCGCATACAGTTTACGCCGGACCTGCTGCCCTCCGATGTCACTGGCACCACCGTCTTCAATCAGAAAACCTCTGAATTCGAGTTTCGTCCCGGTCCGATTTTTGCAAACATCGTCCTCGCCGATGAGATAAACCGGGCTACTCCCCGCACCCAATCCAGCCTCTTGGAAGCTATGGATGAAGGCCAGGTGACGGTGGACGGAGTCAGCCACCAGCTGCCCCAGCCCTTTTTCGTCATTGCGACCCAGAACCCTATGGAGTACCACGGGACTTATCCCCTCCCGGAGGGGCAACTCGATAGATTCTGCATGAGCGTAAGCCTCGATTATCCGTCACAGGAGCATGAGAAAGAGATCGTCGAGGATCAGCTTCTGGAACATCCCGTAAACCATCTTTCTCCCGTGCTCAGGGCCGAGGAGCTATCCAGGCTACAGTTCGCCTGCCGTTCGGTCAAAGTGGACGAAGACGTGCTGAATTACGCGATCAACCTGGTGCGCGCGACGAGGGGCGGTGAAGGTCTGGTGCTCGGCGCCGGTCCGCGAGGCACTATCTTCCTGATACGTTCCGCCCAGGCCCGGGCTTTTTTGCGGGGCCGCGACTTCATAATCCCGGACGACGTAAAGGCAATGGCCCTTCCCGTCCTGTCCCACCGCCTCATACTCGCTTCACGGTCCAACGGCTTGAGCGCCTCACGGGTGGTTGTTTCGCGACTTCTTTCCCGGGTGCCGGTCCCGATACTTTAGGAGGGCGAGTTGTCCGGCCGATCCTTTGCCGTCCTGGCCCTATCGCTGGCCCTTATCATGATTGGTATAAATTCCCAGGCGGGATGGCTTTTCTGGTTGGCGAGCATGCTCCTGGCCGCTGTGCTGGTCTCATGGCTGCTTTCCATATTTCAGGTCAGGAGCCTATCGCTCGAACGCCGCCACAAGCAGGAGGTTGGCGAGGACCAGACCCTCGAACTCACCCTTTCAGTTCGTAACCGCGGTATGATTCCGCGCAGCCTGCTCGAGGTGGTAGACGGCGATCCCGGCCTGCCCTCGGAGAAGAGGCCCCGCCTGAAACCGCCGCGAAAGACCATCCGCGAGCAATGGCGTGACCCCTCGCCGCCCATAAAGACGCTGCCGGAAGAGTCGGGCGGCCTCGCGGCCTTCCTGCTGGGCAGCATACCCCGGAGATCCCAGGTTGACCTGACTTATAAGCGTGGCGCCCTTCGTAGAGGCGTTTTCGATAATTGGCAGGGATTCTTTTATTCGGAAGGGATACTAGGGCTCGCCCGCCACAGCAGTCGCACTTTTCCCGAGTCCAGGCTTGTCGTGTTCCCTTCCTATGTCTCGCTCAAGACATTTCCCTTCATTGATTCCTTGCTCCATCCCCACCACACGCCGCACGGCGTTCCCACCAGGGGCGCCGGGATGGATTATTACGGGGTCAGGGAGTTCAGGGCCGGTGATGCCCTACGGCACGTGCACTGGAGGACGACGGCGCGGCGCGGTGAGCTGGTGGTCAGGGAATTCGAGACCGAGGTGGGCGTTCCGCTCCTCATCCTCATCGATGCCCAGATAAGGGCGGGGCCTCACGGCGACTACGAGGCCCTGGATTCGGCCGCCCGGCTGGCGGCCAGCATCGCCCGCTATGCCCACTACGCGGGGCATCCTGTCGCCCTGGCGTCATACCGGGGGGACGAGCTGGAAGTGCTGCAGATCCCCAGCTTTCGCGCAGCTCTGCAATGGCTGGCTGCCCTCGATCTGGAGGCGAGCATCGGTCCCGAGGAACAGGTGGAGGGCCTGGGCCGGCAGATCCGACCCGGCTCTTTCTTTTGCCATATCCTTCCAGCTATCCCGTTTGACTACTCGCGTGCCGCCGCCGCCTTGCCCCCCCAGAGCCACGCCGCCCTGGTCCTCGTCGACCTGCCCTCCCATGGCGGCAACGCTTCTCGGTCCGGTTCAGGAAATGGGTCAGGGAAGATGTTGGACGATTTGCGCGGCCTCCCCTTCCCCGGCCTGTTCAGTGTATCCCTTTATTGCAAAGGTGATGATCTAAGAGAATGCCTGGAAAAACCTCAGATTATTTGCGCCGACTCTCAATACCGAGAGAGGTAGAAAATTCGGCCGCCCTTCGTGTATCGGTCTGGGCCTCGGTGGTCGTCTCCATCGTCGCGCTCGCCACTCAGGCCGCGATCAACAAGGAACTGGCTTTTGCGGCCATCCTGTTGCTTTCTTTCGGTTCCTATTTGAGTTGGCGACGTCGCCACAAGCGCAACACGTTCATCAAGATCTTCATAGTCACCTTCACCCTGGCTGCCCTGGCCTCCTTCCTGCGCCAGGTCTATCTGCAGCCCTATGACCCACGGCTCCCACTGGCCGAGCTCTTCCTGTGGGTTCAAGTGCTGCACAGCTTCGATCTCCCGCGCCGCCGGGACCTGGTGCTGGTGCTCATCAGCTCTCTGATCCTGCTCAGCCTGGCCGCCTCGTTCGCGCTTTCCGCCGGCTTTGTCTGGCTCTTTCTACCCTGGTTGACGGCCGCTCTCTGCTCTCTCTATTTCGGTCAGCGCTCCCGGTTGATCGCTTTGTCGGCGACACCTGCCCGCAGCGCCGCGATGGCCCCCTCCTGGAAACGCCTGGTTCTGCTGCTGTCGGTTCTATTGATAATGATTGCCAGTGCGGGGCTAGCCATCGGGGCTGTCCTGCCCCGGCCTTCTGTTAATCTCCTCCGCACCCTGCCTTTCTCCCTTCGGCGCGCTTTCAACCCTTCGTCGGGATTCCAGTTCAGCAATCCGGGCTACCCGAAACTCCCCACCCGGCCGCCGGAAAACCCACTCGAGGTAAACCCGGAAGCTTATTTCGGCTTCAGCCCCTTCCTGGACCTGCGTACCCGGGGCCGGTTGGTTGATCTTCCGGTTATGAAGGTGCGGTCGACCGAGCCCGCTTACTGGGCAGGGCTCCGCTTTCAGACCTACAACGGCTATTCCTGGACCGCCGGGGAGGAGGACCCGCAGTTACTGCATTCGAACGAACAGCCTTTTTACCTTCAATACAATAGCGGTGGGGCTCACCTCGGAAGCCATGAAGTGGTGCAGACCTACTACCTCGAAAGCGAGCAACCTAACGTCATCTTTTCCGCTTACCGGCCAAGGTTTCTCTACTTCCCTTCCGACTACGTTTACCAGGACGATGCCGGCCTGAAGAGCCCTTACACGCTGTCCGAGGGCACCATCTATAGTGTTGTATCGGATATCATCGGCCCCGACGATTTGAATGTTTCCTCAACTATGGAGGCGGACAAAGCGGCCTTTGCTTCCTATCTGGATCTGCCCCGCCTGCCGCAGCGCGTTCTGGACCTTGCTGCCGGCATTAAGTCCGAGGAGCCCGGTCCCTACAACAGGGCTTTGGCGATTGAAGATTATTTGAAATCGAACTACACCTATTCCCTCGACATCGACCCGCTGCCCCCCGGCCACGACGCCGTGGATTATTTCCTGTTCGAACAGCGCAGCGGTTATTGCGAACATTTTGCCAGTACCTTTGCCGTTCTATGCCGGCTGCAGGGAATCCCCTCCCGGGTCGTGACCGGGTATTCCAGCGGTGATTACAACCCGTTCTCGGGGCTTTACGAAGTTAGCTTGGGTGATGCCCATGCCTGGGTCGAAATCTATCTTAAAGGCATCGGCTGGGTAACCATGGATCCCACTCCGGGCTTCTCGATACCCCGCCCCTCCCAGGGTTCCGGTTCTATCTGGATACTCGGCGAGTTGCTCCGCTGGATGGGAAATCACATCACCGCGATGTTTCCGCCTTGGTTGCTTGCGGCCGCTAAGAGCGGCCTGCACGCAATAGGTGCGGCCTTCGTTTCCATCGCGAAAGGTATCGCTTATTCGGTTAAGCACTTGCCCTGGCTTCCCTTCGCCCTAGCGCTCTTCCTGTCCTTATCGGTGCTCTATGCCCTCAGCCGTCGAAGACGGAAGGGGGTTTCTACGGCAGGCGTCTTCGATCCCACGATCGCAGCCATGCGCGACTTCCTGGCCGCCCTCAGTTCGATGGGAATCGAGAGGCACCCGAGCCAGACGGTCGAAGAGTATGCAGATCGATTATCCTCGCTTGTTCCCGGCCTGGATATCGGGCTTGAATTGGGCCTGTTCGAGCGCGTGCGTTACGGCAGGAAGGCTCTGCGTCGAGAGGAGGCGGTCAGGATCAGCCAGGGCTTGAGGGCTGCCTTGGAAAAAATTTACACCGAGCTTGCGGGCCGCCACCGATAGTCAAATCGATCCTCAAAGGGGGTCACGTCTCGAATATCGAATTCTTACCGTTTCTTACCAGGGAGCGTTTCGATGTTACGCCATGGTGCAGGGCCAACGCCTGGTAGCGGCTACGCAGGCTCAGCCTGCCGAGATAGGCCCCCGATTAGTGCGGAACGTCTTCCTCCAGTTGCAGCTCCATTTCCTGGCTTATGGCTCTGGGAATATACAATGGGCGCTTGAAGAGGTTTCTCATATCGGTCCAGGGCGAATCGCTGTCCCCTGCCCTTTCCGCAACCTCCCGGAAGCTGTTCACCTTGGCGTCGAGGTTATCAACGTGGTGAAGGACGATGGCCTCCAGCGTCTTGGGTCGCTTGGGCGAACCCCATTCCAGTTCGCCGTGGTGGCTGAGGACCGCGTGCCTCAGTCGCATAGCCAGGTCGCGGGGAAATCCAGGTATCGACTTGATCTTTTCCCTTATCATCTCGTCTGAGAGCAGCAGGTGCCCGAGGAACCTGCCGGCATCGGTGAAATCAATGCCGCGATCGTATTCGAGTTCTTCTATCTTGCCGATATCGTGCAGGGTTGCGGCGGAGATCAAGAGATCGCGGTCTATCTCCGGGTAAAGGTCGCAGATTATGCGACATATGTGTACAGTGCTGGCTGTGTGTTCGAGCAAGCCCCCCAGGTAGGGATGATGATAGTTCTTGGCCGCCGGCGCGGAAGTAAAAGCCTTCATGAAATCGGCGTCGTTCAAGAAGGCCAGAAGCAGCGCCCGCAGGTGCAGATTCCTGACTTCCTCCACGGCCAGCCGCAGCTCACCTTCGAGCTCAGCGCGATCCGTCCCGACCACGCGGAGGAAATCCGAGGCATCCACCTCTTCCTCATCGCGCCTTCTCAGAGAGGTTATGACCACCTGCTTCTGGTCGCGATACTTCTCAACCCTTCCGCTTACAGCGACATAGTCCCTCTCGGCAAATGTATCCTTGTAACGGTTCACCTGATCCCACAGGCGGGCCTCGACCCTGCCGCTCTTATCGACCAGCTCTACCGCCAGATACGCCGCCCCGGCCTTCGTCTTGCGCAGTTCCTTACGTGCAACGATGAAGGTGCTCTTTACCTCCGAGCCGGGTTCCAGCTCCTTGACCAACTGCTTTGGCAACTCGTCCTCCCATCTCCCCCTGCCGCCCTTTATTTCTTCTTTTTTGCGCTCCGATTTCCTCTCGGGCACCAGGATTGCCTCATGCTTCTCCGGGCATGTTCCGTTTGGAATTCGGACGGTTCAGGTTCTCACCCTTCTTTTCAATCATAACGGCGCGCACTGACATCTCCGGATAGAAACAGTTAAAGGTCCGATTAAAACCGAAAGGCCTGCGCAATTGCCATAATTTACCTGTTCAGCCGCTGGAAGCCCGCATAATAAAACCTCCCAGCCGGGGGGAGGTTTTTTATGGTGGGCCTAACTGGATTCGAACCAGTGACCTCACCCTTATCAGGGGTGCGCTCTAACCTGCTGAGCTATAGGCCCTTATATCAGCAAGAATTATAGCTGCATAGGCCGCAGCGTACAAGAAAGCGACAGCGGCTGCCTGGCGCAGCTTATTCACACTTTCAACAACATCTTGTGCATAACGTGACATGCAAACACTATATATTGGGTTTCCCCTTCGCCGATCGCTAGCCCTTGGCGGTCACGCCTTCCGGCAGTTTGAAATTGTCGGCCGTTACGCCGTCGATACGCCGATATTCCCAGGTCAAGGTCTTGAAGGCGTTTCCCTGTGAAGCCGCCTGCCAAGATACCGGCAGATATCGCTCCCCTAAAGATGCGGTGATCGATCTCCCGTCCGAGGTATCCTCTCGAAACTGGTCCCCCTTCCAAAATGACTGAAGACCGAAAAAGGGCTTCATGTACAGGTGCGGCATGAAGGCGGCCTTTATGATTGCCTGGTCGTAGCTGATCGTCTCATAGGTCTTCTCGCCCATGTTTACCTGCCAGTTCTCGCCGCTCGCCTCGTTGTGTATTATCAGCCGCGGCGTTCCCTCCATGATGATTCTAAAAGATCCGCCTTTAAATGTGCCTACCCCTTTCACCTTGCCGTCTTCGACGGCCTTTACCTGATAGCTGCCCTCGTAGGTGCTTTGCATGGCTTGTTCGCGCGGAGAAAGGTTGCTTTGCTCCTTGCCGCCGCAACCGGCGAGCAGGCTTGCCGCCCCGAAGGCCATTACCAGCGACATGACGATTGCGATCTTAATTCGCAACTACATCAACCTTTCATTACCCCTAGCGGTCTCGTGCGCGCGACCTTCTTTGAAAGGCCCGCCCCCTCGCATACCTCCACGATCTCCCGGATGTCCTTATAGGCTTCAGGGGCCTCTTCGACCAAGCCGGAGAGCGAGGCCGACCTCACAAGAATGCCCTTTCCCCGCATCCGTTTCGCGAGCTCTTCGCCCCTTACCTGCTTCTTGGCGGCCTTCCTGCTCATCGCCCGTCCCGCGCCGTGACAGGTAGACCCGAAGCTCTTCTCGAGCGCTTCCTCGGTTCCCACTAGCACGTAGGAATTACTTCCCATGCTTCCGGGGATTATCACCGGCTGCCCGGTTTCCGCGTATCTGCTCGGCACCTCGGGCCGGCGACCGGGGAAGGACCGGGTGGCACCCTTTCGATGTACCATCAAAGCCACCTTGTTCCCATCCACGCTATGCTCCTCCAGCTTTGCCAGATTATGGGAAACGTCGTAGAGGAGATCCATGCCCAGCTTTCTCGCGCCTGCCCGGAAGGTCCTCTCGAAGGCCTCGCGAACCCAGTGGGTCATCGCTTCCCTGTTGGCCATGGCGAAATTGGCGGCACAAGCCATGGCTGAGATATAATCCAGCCCCTCTGCGGATTGGTTCTCGGCGAACACCAGCTGGCGATCCGGCAGTTGGTAGCCGTGCTTGGCTATCGATCTTCCCATGATCTCTATGTAGTCCGTGCAGACCTGGTGCCCCAGGCCGCGCGAGCCAGAGTGGATCATGATAACGACCTGGCCCTCGAAGAGCCCCAGTTTGTCGGCGAGACCGTAGGTCTCATCCACTTCCTGTATTTCCACAAAATGGTTTCCGGACCCCAGGGTGCCGACCTGGCTCTTGCCCCTCTCGAAGGCTTTCTCGCTCACCTTCGAGGAGTCGGCGCCCGGATAGCGGCCTCTCTCCTCCATGACCTCCAGGTCCTCCTCCCAGCCTATTCCCCTGGCGATCAGCTCGCTCGCACCCTTTACGAGCAAGTCCTCCATTTCGCGCCGGCTGAGTATGATCCTGCCCTTGCTGCCCAGCCCCTTAGGGATCAGGCCATTCATCTCATCCATCAAGGCATCGAGCTTGTCGCGAATTTCGGGGTAGGAAAGGGAGGTCTTCACCAGCCTCACCCCGCACGAGATGTCATAACCGACGCCCCCCGGCGATACGACGCCGTCTTCAAGACCGGTCGCGGCAACTCCGCCTATCGGGAAGCCGTAACCCCAATGGATATCGGGCATCGCGAAGGACGCTCTGACGATGCCCGGCAGGTGGGCGACGTTCATCACCTGTTGCAGGGCACGATCGTTCTCCGCCCTCTCCAACAGCCGCCGGTCGGCGAAAACAATACCCGGGACCCGCATGCCGGCCTGGGCCTGAACGGGAATCTCCCAGGTAAATTTATCCACTTCTCTGATCATGTCGCCGATAGCCATCCAGCCCCCCGGGGGGCGCCGCTCCGCCGCTGCCCAGCCGCCGCCTCACAGGTCGAATATGACCTGCGCGCTCCAGCCCCCATCCTGGCGGCCGACCTCCAGCATATGGTAGGTCGGCGCCTTTATCTCGGTCTTCGCGCCGTGTCTTTCCGGGTCGAGCTGCTCCCCGGTTCCGTACCCTGTAATGTTCGTGTCCGACATCTCGCTCACCCGGAACCCCGCAAAGGCCCACCCCTCCACCTCGACCTGATAAAGGATCTCGGAGAGCCAGGCCACCAGGAGTGATTTTAAATCGATCCCCGAAGCTTCGAGCCGAACCTGTTGCGACGGTTCAACCGCGCCGGTTTCGATCATGAGTGACATCATGCCCGCCGCGCAGTTCTCAAAAACCTCGGCCAGCGTGGATCCGTAAGCCCTTATCCCGGCATCCGCGGTGTGTTCGATAACTTCGAAACGGATCAGCCTTCTTCCCCCTGGATCTCTTCTTCTTCCTCGTCGGACTCGGACAGCCCTTCCTGGGAAGCGAGGTGCGCGATGGATGCGACCTGATCGTCCTCGCGCAGGTTCATTATGCGTACGCCCTGGGTCGCCCGGCCCATCCTCGAAATGTCGTCGATGGGAATGCGTATGACCACGCCCTCCACCGATACCGCGATCAGCTCCTGGCTTTCCTTCACCACTCGCGCATCAACCAGGAGGCCCCGGCCGCCGATGAAAGTGATGGTGCGCACCCCCTTGCCACCCCGGCGATGCTTCGGGTACTTGGAGATGGCGGTCCTCTTGCCATAGCCGAGCTCGGTTATGATGAAAAGGTCGGCGTCTTCGCTCGCTATGCCCATCCCGATCACCTCGTCGCCGGGCGTCAGGGTTATGCCCTTCACCCCGGTGGTGTTCCTTCCCATCGAGCGGCAATCGGTCTCGGCGAAGCGTATGGCCTGCCCGCTGCGGGTGATGAGCATCAGGTCGCTCGATCCGCTGGTCAGCCGGGTGTCTATTACCTCGTCGCCCTCCAGGAGGTTGACGGCGATGAGGCCATCCTTGCGCGGCGAGTCGTAATTGTCGAACCTGGTCTTTTTTACCAGTCCCTTTCGGGTGGCCATCACCAGGTAGGCGTCCTCGGCGTATTCCTTGGTGGCGATCACCGAGCATATCTTCTCCCCGCCGGTTAGAGGCAGCAGGTTGACCAGGGCCTGTCCCCGCGCGGTCCGAGAGGCCTCCGGCAGTTCGTATACCTTGAGGCGATAGGCCTTGCCCTTGTTAGAGAAGAAGTGGATGTAGTGGTGGGTGGAGGCTATGAAGAGCTGCTCCACGAAGTCCCCTTCCTTCAGGTTGGTGCCGGCCACCCCGCGGCCTCCCCTCCTCTGGGTGCGATAAGTGGTTATAGGCAGCCTCTTCACGTAGCCGGAATGGGTTATGGTTACCACCACTTCCTCCTCGGCGATGAGGTCCTCGATCTCCAGGTCCTCGTAGGCCGGGATGATGTCCGTACGGCGAGCATCGGCGAACTTCTTCCTGATCTCCCGCAGCTCGTCGATTATGATTCCCCGCAGCTTGGTCTCGTCGCCAAGAATTTCCTTGAGCCGGGCTATCTCCTGCTTGAGGTCTTTGTGCTCTGCCTTGACCTTCTCCTGCTCGAGGCCGGTCAGCCGCTGCAGCCTCATCTCCAGAATGGCCTGCGCCTGCTCGACGCTGAGCTTGAAGCTCGCGACCAGGCCGTCCCGGGCATCCGGTACGGTGCGCGATTTCTTTATGAGCTCGATGACGGCGTCCAGATTGTCGAGTGCGATCAGCAGACCCTCAAGAATGTGGGCGCGCTTCTCGGCCTTGTCCAGGTCAAATCTGGTGCGCTTGGTAACTACCTCAATCTGATGCGCAACGTAGTGCTCCAGAATCTCTTTAAGAGAGAGGGTACGCGGTACCCCGCCGACCAGGGCGATCATTATTATGCCGAAAGACTCCTGCAGCTGCGTGTGCTTGTAAAGCTGGTTGAGGACAACTTGCGGGGCGGCGTCATTGCGAAGCTCGACCACCAGGCGCATACCCGCCCGGTCGCTCTCGTCGCGCAGGTCGGCTATGCCCGTGAGCTTCTTGGCCCTCACCAGCTCCGCGATGCGCTCGGTCATCCTGGCCTTGTTCACCTGGAAGGGTATCTCGGTGATAACGATCCTCGCCCGGCCGGACTTGGTCTGCTCGATGTGGGCCTTGCCCCGCATCCTGATTACTCCCCGGCCGGTCTGGTAGGCCTCTTTTATCCCCTCCATGCCCATCACCATGCCCCCGGTGGGGAAATCGGGCCCCTTGATCAGTTTCATGAGCTCGAGGATGTCGATCTCCGGATTCTGTATAACCGTTATGGCGGCGTCGATAACCTCCCCGAGGTTGTGGGGCGGGATGTTGGTGGACATGCCGACCGCGATTCCGGATGAGCCGTTGGCCAGCAGGTTGGGCAAACGGGAGGGCAGCACCGTGGGCTCGAGCATCGATTCGTCGTAGTTTGGGACGAAGTCGACCGTCCCCTTGTCGATCTCCCTCAGCATCTCGATGCTTATGGGCGATAGCCTGGCTTCGGTATATCGCATGGCGGCCGGGCTGTCTCCGTCAACCGAGCCGAAGTTTCCGTGCCCGTCGATCATCTCATAGCGCGACGAGAAGTCCTGGGCCATGCGCACCAGGCTATCGTAGATCGCGGCGTCGCCGTGCGGGTGATACTTTCCCATGACGTCCCCGACCACCCTGGCCGATTTGCGATACGGCCGATTGGGCATCAAGCCCTGTTCGTACATGCCGTACAGGATACGGCGGTGTACCGGCTTGAGGCCGTCGCGGACATCGGGAAGGGCGCGGCCCACGATGACGCTCATGGCGTAATCCATGTAGGAGCGGCTCATCTCCTCGTCTATTTCAACCGGTTTTACTGTCCCGGCAAGGGTTTGAACCATTTTTTCCTCCCGGTATGAATTGGTCGCTCAGACTCGAAGCTTATATGTCGAGGAAGCGAACGTTCTTGGCGTGCTTCTGTATGAACTGGCGCCTGGCCTCGACGTCGTCGCCCATCAGGGTGTTGAACATCTCGTCCGCCAGTATGGCGTCCTCCAGGGTGACCTGCATGAGAATGCGGGCCTCCGGATTCATGGTAGTGTCCCAGAGCTGATCGGCGTTCATCTCGCCGAGGCCTTTGTAGCGCTGCAGCTCGCATTTTTTGCCGTTGAACCTGTTCTTAAGTTCTTCCATCTCGGCGTCGCTGTAGCAGTAGTAGTCCTTCTTCTCGCAGGTGACCTTGTACAGCGGCGGCTGTGCTATGTACATATAGCCGGCTTCGATCATCTCCGGCATGTAGCGGAAGAAAAAGGTAAGGATGAGCGTCCGGATGTGGGCACCGTCCACATCGGCATCGGTCATGATGATCGCCTTGTGGTAGCGGGCCTTGTCGATGTCGAATTCCTCGCCGATGCCGGTGCCGCAGGCCGATATCATGGCCTGGATCTCCGCGTTGTTGAGTATCTTGTGCAGCCGCGCTTTCTCGACGTTCAAAATCTTTCCCTTGAGCGGCAGGATGGCCTGGAATCGCCGGTCGCGCGCCTGCTTGGCCGACCCGCCGGCCGAATCGCCCTCCACCAGGTATATCTCGCACATCGACGGGTCCTTCATGGTGCAGTCCGCCAGCTTGCCCGGCAGCGAGGTGCTCTCCAGGAGCCCCTTCCTTCGGGTCAGCTCCCGGGCGTGCCTCGCCGCCATACGCGCCTTGGAAGCACCGATGACCTTGCCCAGGATAGCCTTAGCATCCCCCGGGTTCTCCTCCAGGAACTCGGCCAGCTGCGTGTTCATGGCGGATTCCACAAAGCCCTTCATGTCGGTGTTGCCCAGCTTGGTCTTAGTCTGGCCTTCGAACTGGGGCTCCTTCAGCTTGAGGCTCACTATGGCCGCCAGCCCCTCGCGCATGTCCTCACCTATAAGGTTGAGGTCCTTCTCCTTTAGGAGGCCTTTCTTTCGAGCGTAGTCGTTTATGACCCTGGTGAGGGCCGACTTGAAGCCCACCAGGTGGGTGCCTCCCTCATGAGTGTTGATGTTGTTGGCGAAGGTATAGATATTCTCGACGTAGCCCTTATTCCATTGCATGGAAATTTCTACCAGGGCGTCCTCCTGCTCCGCGCTCATGAAGAAGATCTTGCCATGCAGCGGATCCTTGGTGGCGTTGAGGTGGGCGATAAAATCCTTTATGCCTCCCTCGTAGCGGAATACGGTCTGCTCGGCCGGGTCCTTCCTCTCGTCTTTGATCTCTATCCTCAGGCCGCGATTCAAGAAGGCCATCTCGCGCATCCTCTGCGCTATAAGGTCGAAGTCGAACTCCAGCTCTTCGAAAATATCCGGGTCCGGGGCGAAACTGATAATCGTTCCCGTTCGCTGGGTTTCCCCTACCACCTGCAGTTCGCATAAGGGAACGCCCTTCTCGTACCTCTGTTGGTACACTTTGCCGTCCCTTCCCACCTCGAGGATGAGCCATTTGGACAGGGCGTTTACCACCGACACTCCGACCCCATGCAGTCCGCCCGACACTCTGTAAACCTTGCCGCCGAACTTGCCGCCGGCGTGCAGCGTGGTGAGCACGACTTCCGCCGCCGATTTCTTCTGCTTCTCCATCATGCCGACGGGTATTCCCCTGCCGTCGTCGACAACGGTTATGGAGTCATCCTTGTGGATGGTTATCCAGATGTTTCCGCAAAAGCCGGCTAGGCACTCGTCTATGCTGTTGTCGACCACTTCGTAGACAAGGTGATGCAGACCCTTCGGGCCGGTACTGCCGATATACATACTCGGCCGCTTCTTTACCGCTTCCAGGCCTTCCAGCACCGAAATGCTGCTCTCGTCGTATACTTCCGTTTTTCTAATGGCTCCAGCCATAACGCCTCCACGTGCTGTTGTTGTTTCCCACGTCTCTTTAGAAATTATAGCATTCCTGGACGACTTTCCGCCCCTGTATTATCAACTATATAACCTTCCGCTTTACATTTACTTTTTTAATTATTACCTGCTCAATTTCCAGCCCCAAACCCTCTCTGGCCTGCTTTTTTATGTTCTCCACCTGGTAGTGCAGCTCCTGTACCCAGGCGTGTGATTCCGCCCCCACGAAGAGCTTTCCTCTTTCCAGCTTGTAGGGAAACGTCTTCTCAGCCATCCTCTCGCCGACGATGTCTATCCAGGCCCCTCTCAGGCCTATCACCTCGCGCAGCCCTTGCATTCCCTCTCTGTTAAGCAGCTGCCCCATGAGGTCCTTTATTTCCTTCACGCCAGGTCCCCTCCATCCTGAGGCCGCTGGGTTACGAGGTCGAGCCATATTTTGTTAGATCCCGCCAGCTCGGGGATATCATCAGTTGTCGTGACCACCGCTTGTTTCCATTCCCTCAGTTCGTCCACCACCACCCTGCGGTTCGCTGCGTCCAGCTCGGATAGGCAGTCGTCCATGAGGAGAAGGATCTCCTTTGCGCGCTCTCCCTCGATAAGCCTCCCCTGGGCCAGCCTCCACAGGATGATCACCAGCTTCTGCTCCCCCTGGGAGCTCTGGCGCCTGACATTTTTCCCTCCGAGTGAAAACAGCACTTCGTCTCGGTGCGGTCCGATTAGGCTGCTCCCCCTCCTTATCTCCGCTTCCTCGAGCCTCTCCATCTTTTTCATAATCTTTTCCTCGCCATCATCTTCATCTCCGATGGTCGAGTAATATTTAATGCCGAGTTCCGGCAGGCCCCATCCCCTGCCTATCGCGGTCATTGCTTGTGTCATTTTCTGCGTGGTCTCCCGCCTCTCGGCCACTATTTCCCTGCCTGCGTCAATTAACAAATAATTCCAATTTCTGATATATTCCCTTCCCCTTGCGCCTTTTCTCACCGCCTTGATCGCTTCGTTTCTCTGTCGTAGTACCCTCCCATATTCTTTGAGTACTTCCCGATATCCCTTTTTCAGCCCTATTATTATTTCGTCCAGCTGTTTTCTCCTGGCCTCCGGTCCTCCCTTCACCATCCATATATCATCCGGCTGAAAACACACAGCCCCTAAGTCCTGTGGTTTCCTCTTTACCCCGATTAGGCCGTCCTCCTCTATTCCCATCCTCAAAGATATCTCCCTGCCCACATCGACCGTGCCGCTCAGAATAGCCTTTTCCTGACCTTCCTTTATCATTTCCTTCGCCTCGGCACCCTTCATAGACCTTCCCTCTAGCAACAAAAAAAGGCCTTCGAGAAGATTTGTCTTCCCGCGCCCGTTTCCCGCTATAACCGCGTTCACGCCTTCTGTAAACTCCACACTCCGCCATTCATAATTTCTGAACCCCGCAAGCGTAATGAGCTTGAACACCGCGCGCTTTATCTTCTCCTTTCCAGACGCTTTTCCCGCGCCCTCCTATATTCTGATCGGCATAATTATATAAAGAAAATCCTCGTCCTTTTTTTCTTTTATTATCCCCGGTTTCAATGCCTCGGATAGTCCAAGAACCACTTCTTCGCCATCAATACAGGTTATGCCGTCCTCTAAAAATCTGCTGTTGAAAGCGATATCCATCTCTTCCCCGTTGTAACTTGCCGCGATCTTTTCCTTGCCCTCTCCCACTTCCCTCGACTCGCTGGTTATCGTCAACCCCGCTCCGTCAATAGTGAGCCTTATGGTGCTGCTTATCAGTGCTGCGCGCTTGAGGGCTCCCGCCATCTGCTCCTTGTTCACTTCCGCATTCTTCTCGAAATCCTCGGGGATAAATTGGCTATACTTGGGAAATTTTCCCTCTATAAGCCGGATTATATAATCACAAGCCCCTACCCTGAATCTCACCTGTCCGCCGTTCTCGTCGCGATAGAGATCCACCTTCTCGGCTTTCCCCGCCATCTTTCCAAGATTTAATAGGGCGGCGGAGGGTATTATATATTGGCCTTCTTCCTGTGTTTTAAAGCCTTGCCTGATTTTTTTTATGGCTAAGCGGTAGCTGTCCGTACTCACCATATTCAGTTCCTCCCGCCCTATCTCCAGCAGCATTCCCAGAAGCGTCGGCCTCTTTTCGTCTCGGGATGCCGCTCTGGACACCTTCTGCACGGCGGGGATAAACGTCGAGCATTCGAGCTCCTGAATGAGCGGGACATCGACGACCGGGACGCTGGGAAAGTCTTCGGCCGGCATGGTATACAGTCTGAATTGCCCCCCTTGCCCTTCAATCACCATTTCGTTCCCGGAGAGTTCGATCGCTATCCTTTCCTCTCCCATATCCCTCAGGAAGTCCATAAAAACTTTCAGGTTTACGACACACACCCCAGCTTCGGAAATATTAGCTGCGCAGCCGGTTATGGTATATGACTCGAGATCGGTGGAATGAAAAACCAGACCATCATCCGAAGTTTCGATTTTTACACCTGAAAGGATTGGCATCATACCTTTCAAGTTAGTCGAATACTGGGCATTTTGAATGGCCGACAAAAGGTCTTCCCTCAGGGCGCTGAATTTCATAATAAAGATCGCCTCCTACTCCTATGAATATATTAATAAATTATAAATACTCGTATTAGTATAGCTTGTGGAAACCGTCTAAAAACCATGATAATGCTGGCAGACGGCCGCTTAAATCTACGGATTATTTTGTGCGTAAAATGTCTAAACTGAGGAAAAAGGTGCGGCCCCGGAAATACAAAATTCTTTTTCAACCAAAACACCAACTTATACACACAACCATCAATAGTTTTTGAACAAGATATTAACCCTGTTTTATCTTATTGGTAAGCTTCTGAACAACATTATAAATGTCGCGTTTTTCCTGCATTAAGCCCCTTATTTTCTCGACGGAATGAATAGCGGTCGAGTGATGTCTACCACCAAAAGCGTTGCTTATGGTGGGAAGCGAGGCATCGGTTAATTCCCGACAGAGATACATGGAGACCTGTCTGGCCGTTACCAGTTGGCGGGAGCGGTTGGGGCTGACCAACTGGCGTGCAGAGATGCCGAAATAATCGGCCGTGGTCTTGATAATGCGGTCAAGGGTTATCTCTTGCAGTTCTTCCTCGGGCAGCAAATCGCGAAGAACATCCTTCGCCATCTCCAGGGTGATGGCATTCTTGGTGAGGGTGGAATAAGCGACCACCCTTATCAAGGCCCCCTCCAACTCCCTGATGTTGGCGTCAAACCTGGAAGCGATGTAGTCGATCACATCGTCGGGGACATCCTGCTTGTCGAGATCTGCCTTCTTTTTTAGGATGGCCATGCGGGTCTCCAGCTCGGGCGGCTGGATGTCGGTGATGAGCCCCCACTCGAACCTCGATATTAAGCGGTCCTGCAGCGTTGGAATTCCCTTTGCTGGCCGGTCACTACTGAGAACAATTTGCTTGTTGTTGTTGTGAAGATCGTTGAAAGTATGGAAAAACTCTTCCTGCATCCGTTCCTTGTTGGCGAGGAACTGAATATCATCAACCAGAAGGACATCTATAGAGCGGTACTTTTTTTGAAACGAAGGTATTTTCTTATCCCGGAGGGCGTCGATGTAGTCATTGACAAATTTTTCCATAGGGATATAGCTGATCTTGAAGTTGGGATAAAGGCGTTTGGCATAGTGGCCTATGGCATGCATAAGGTGGGTTTTGCCGAGCCCGACACCGCCATATATGAAGAGGGGATTATAGGAGGTGGGGTTCTCCGATACCGAAAGCGCGGCGGCATGAGCAAAACGATTGCTGGAGCCTATGATGAAAGTCTCAAAGGTGTACCTCGAGTTGAGGTCGCTGGAGGGGTAGTCCTGGGCCAGCAGGTTGACGTCTAAGTAGACAGGATCCCGGCTGCCCCGCTTGCGACGGTCTTTAAGAACCAGCCTGACATCCTCCACCCCATCGTAGACTTCGCAGGCGACTTCTTGAATAAGGGGCAGGTAGCGCTTGTCGACCCATTCCTTGGTGAAATTGTTGTTGGTACAGATGACGAGGGTGGAACCCTCTATTTTCTCGGCCTGGATATTCTTGAACCACATCGACGAGGGGTCGGCGACACGCTCCTGAATGACGTCCTTACATTTTTCCCATAAAAGGGTCGTTTTTGCTGACACTGGATCATCCCCCCGGGAAGGCTCGCGGCTCACATCACTGGGCTATTCTATTACAGCGACAAAAGGCTCTGCAAGTACGACCTTCCGACGTCCGAAAGACCCCTTTTACCATTATTTGCCAGGAATATAAGGCCTGATTCCTGCAATTTTACCAGCTCACGATGTGCCGTGCTCACACCGATGTTAAGCTCCGCCGCTACTTCTGAGGGACCGAGCGATTGCCCCTCGGAGAGCAAAAAAAGAACGTTGTTCTGCCGCTCAGTAAAGCACAAAGACTCGATGACAGGGCCGTCATCCGAGGCACCCGCTCCACTGCTCAGGGCAAGATGCAGGTAGGTGCCCTCTCCCTCGATGGAATTGACGTGGAGATCGCCCCCCAGGGAACGCAACTCCTCCCTTGCGAGATGAAGGCCCAGGCCCACCCCCCTGATATAGGAGCGTTGCAACGCCGTCGCCGTCGAGTAGCCAGGCTTGAGGGCAAGCTCCACGCTTCCTATGCCGGGGCCGGTGTCCGAGACGTAGATGCTTTTGAAGGATGCGTCCAGGACTACGGAGCCGGTGCAGGGGGTAGCAT
>Ga0209747_1000205_pt1 | contig 31743 bp, 28 predicted proteins | sample BarGraNGADG00311_FD_184498 | JGI IMG/M metagenome (GOLD analysis project Ga0209747, IMG submission 184498) | Arctic peat soil microbial communities from Barrow, Alaska - Barrow Graham LP Ref core NGADG0011-311 (SPAdes) (version 2) | ecosystem: Environmental > Terrestrial > Soil > Wetlands > Peat...
AGGGTCTCGCAGAGCAGGCGCTGATCGCGAAAGTGTCGCCGGATTGCGTGTTAACCACAACAGTTAACTAATACAACATCTATAACGGTAATTGCTTATTGTTATCAGAATTGCTATATTGATTAGACCTCAAGTCTTGAGCTGGCAGATGATTTGGGCTGTTGTTTGAATGTGAGGTAATGGCAGTGAAGGCTGCTCGCCGCGGTTTGAAACCAATAGTGTTCACAGCAGCACAGGCCGCAATGGTCCTATTGCTGACAATCATTTTCGCCTGTCCATCCACAGCGCAGCCCGTGCAGGACAGCCTGATGGCGAGAGAGGAGCAGGCTCGAGTTCTCGAGAACGAGATAAGATCGCTTGAGGCCAGGCTCGCGCTGGTGAAAGAAGACGCGGTCTCCATCGCGCAGCGGCTCTCGGAGATAGAGAAGAACATCGTCGGGTGCTATATGGAGATTGACCATGCCCAGGCGGAGGTCGAAAATGCGCAGAGGAAGCTGGACAACAGGTTCAGAGCCCTCTATATCGAGGGTCGTCAGGACCCGCTCGTTCAACTGATGAGCAGCAGTAGCGTCACCGACTTTCTGGTGTGGTACGAGTGCGTGATGAATGTCGCTTCATCGGAAGTAAAGGCCTTTAGTGATTTGAAGGTGAAACGGAAGCATCTCCAGGACATCCAGGATAAGCTCCAGGCGTTCAAGGTGGAGCAGGCGCATCTCAACGAAACTGCTGACACGGCAGCGCTGGAAGCTCAGATCGCGCTCAAGCAGGGGCAACTCGCTGACATCAACGCCACCCTGATAGCGATGCAACTGCCGGCTTCATATTCTCCCGCACCCGAGATATTCGATCCCAGCCGCGTTTATGCAAAACCTGACGAGAACGGTTTCACCAGGACCGGGCAGGTTTTCTCCGGCTACTCGAGCTGGTATGGACAGGACTTCAACGGTAAGGCCACCGCAAGCGGCGAAGTGTTCGACCAGTATGCTTTCACGTGTGCCCATCCCACACTTCCTTTCGGCACATACCTCCGGGTCACATTCCTGGGCCGGAGCGTGATCGTGAAGGTGAACGACAGGGGACCGCTGGTGAAAAGGCGGACGCTGGACCTGTCGCGCGGCGCCGCTGAATCCATCGGCTTGACGGGCGTGCAGTGGGTCGACTGCGAGATCGTGGTCCCGCGCTCTTAACAGCAGGAAGCAGCAATCTTGGTTATCAGGCGCCGCAGAAAGAACAAGTTTGTCGAAGTAGTCCCCGATGTCCTCAAGGCCACCCACACCTGGGGCTGTAACGTCTACCTGGTCACCACGCCCGGCCTCGCGTTTATCGACACGGGCTTTCCGCTCGACTCGAAGACGCTTGTGGATTACGTGGCATCGATCGGTCCGCAGCGGCCCGAATGGCTCGTCGCCACGCACTGCCACCTCGATCATACGGGTTCCATGCACAGGCTGAAGGAAGCGTTCGGCTCGAAGATTGCGGCCCACGAGGACGATGCCGGCGTCATGGAAGGCAAGGTCCCGTACATGAAGTTCAAGCTGGACCCTCTCCATGCCGTTTACTACAAGGTCCTTGGACCACTCTACCCTTATGAGTACGTCGACGTGGACAGGCGGCTCGCGGACGGAGAAGTACTCGACCTCCTCGGTGGGCTCGAGGTCGTGTCCGTGCCAGGGCACACGGACGGGAGCATCGCGCTCTACCAGCGAGAACGCAGACTGCTCTTCACCGGTGACACGATACGCAATGAAGGCGGCATCCTCGAAGGGCCGCCTCCACAATTTACGCCGCGCATGGACGAAGCCTTCGACGGCATCGAGCGGCGCATAATGGCACTTGACTTCGACGTGCTGCTTCCCGGTCATGGAGACCCTGTAATTGGTGGTGCACACGAGGCGGTTGGGCGGATGCTGGCCGAGCACGAGAGAGAGACGAGATGACGGACAAGTACGACCTCATAGTCGCCGGCGCAGGACCTGCTGGGTGCACGCTGGCTGCAAAAGTCGCCTCGGGCGGCGCGAGGGTGCTCCTCATCGAGCGAAAAGACGAGCCTGGACGAGACAGGGACTGGATAGTCGACGTCACACGCGAGACCTTCGAGGTGGCTGCGGTACCTTCTCCGAGGGCAGACGAGCTGTTTGATGAGCCCGGTCGCACCGTGCTTGTCACATCCGATAAGTCGTGCGAAGTCGAATTGCTGCCGGCGCCCATGATACCCGTGCGCAACGGACCGTACATCAGAAGACTGGCCGGGTGGGCTTCAGAATGTGGAGCGCGGGTCGAGACCGACACCGAAGTGATTGGACCCGTCATCGAGGGCGATTCTGTCACCGGAGTGCGTATCAGGCGGGGCAAAGACGAGGCCTCGCTGCGAGCATCAGTGGTCGCCGACTGTACAGGCATCCGAGGCGCGGTCAGGTGTGCGACTCCTGTTGGATGGGGACTCGCAGCGCGGGTGAAGCCCGCTGACACCGTGCTCGCGCGACGCGAGACGCGCAGGATCGATCTCGAATGGGCCCGGTCCGCCGTCAGGCGAGGACTGCTGTCCGATCGTGTCCGGCGGGACAGGGTCGGATCTCAGGGTGTCTACTCCGTAGAGACGTGCTTTGTCGACCTCGAAGCCGGTTTTATCGACATACTCATAGGGTCAACACCGGGATCCGGGCCCAGCGCGGACGAGAGGTTCACGGCCATGATAAGCGAGTACGGGTTCGTCGGGGAGAAAGTCTTCGGCGACGGTGGGCCGATCCCGATCCGCCGGCCGCTCGACGCTCCCGCGGCGAACGGCCTCGTTGTCCTGGGCGACAGCGCTTGCCAGGTCATACCAGCCCACGGCTCGGGGACGGCGTCGGCCCTCATAGCGGCAGACCTCGCATCTGGCGTAGTCCTGAGGGCCATCGAGAGGGGCAAGGCTGACAGGAAGTCGCTGTGGGGTTACTGCCATGCATTTCAGAGTGGCAGGGGAGGTCTGCTGGCCTATTACGAGGTCATAAAGAATCACACGGAAAGTCTGAGTGTCAGGGACCTCGACGAGATGATAAGGAAGGGCATCGTCGGCCCGCGCGAGATATATACCGGGCTCGTCCCCGAGGTCCCGCCCATGGGCCTTGTGGACGTGCTTGGAAAGTTGAGGCGAGGCCTGGGGTCACTGCCTGAACTGGCGGCTGTCGCTAAGGCCGGCATGCTGGCCCAGCGCACTCTCAAGCACTACAGGGATTACCCGCCGCTCGACGTCCCGGGAGCCCTCGGGAGATGGTCTTCATCGATGCCCGGCAGGACGACCTTATAAGGGAGCCGCACTAGGCGGCGCCCGAAGCTTCGGCGTGAGCGGTCGGCTCTTCGTCATCGGCCCGAGACTCAGCCATCATGAGGTACCCGCCAAGGGCGCAGAGGCCACCTGCTATGCTGCCTCCCAGCACCATGTAGAGACCGCTTCCGGGCCCGATCACTCCTTGACGCGTGAAGAGATAGATGAGCTCGTAGAGGCTCAGAGCGCCGACGATGATGTCCGCGACGAGGGCGATCAGGTAAGGCACCTTGTTCTGGAGGACCACGCCCAGTATGAAACCTACGGCCATGAGCGCCCCAAGCGCCATCGTTATCTTGCCGTCGCCACCGGCAATGTTCGTGAACTTCCAACCGGACTGGTTGTAGATGCCGAGGATGTGGTCAGACCTCCAGGTAAGCGCGCTCCCGGCCACGATCAGGCAGGACCCGAAAGTGATTCCGAGGAGGCTTATCACCGAGGAGCCGATGACCAGCCTCCGTGACCCTGAGTGCCTTGTGCCTCTTCCTGGCTCTTCCTCTGCCATCTGCTTCACCTCAATGACCCGGCGCGATAGGCCTTCATGTAATCTTTGCAGTACATGTCGCCACCGGACACAACCACGGCAGAACTGATGGCGGCGCGCAGCTCCCTGTCAGTCGGGTCTATGATCGCCGCGTCAAGGCCTTTGTAGACCGCGACGGTCAGCATCGACCTGTTTATCAGCGAGCGGACCGGGAGGCCGAAAGACGCGTTGCTGACGGCCATGATCGTGTTGATGCCGTCAAACTCGGCCTTCACCGTGCTCAGCGTTTCGAGGGTGACCCTTCCTTGCTTGAAGTCCGCGCAGAGCGGCATCACGAGGGGGTCCACGAACAATTTGTCGACGGCGATACCGGCCTCGCCGGCCGCGGTCACGACCCGGCGGATGACCTCGAGACGCTCATCGGCGGAGGAGGGGATGCCCGCCTCGTCCATCGCGAGAGCGACGACGGGGCTCGAACATTTCGCCGCCAGCGGGAGCACCTTCTCGAGACTGGCGGCGGCACCCGTGACGCTGTTGATGAAAGGCTTCTCGTCGCCTACGACCGCTATCCCCGCGGCGATCACGTCCGGATCGGAGGAGTCGATGCACAGCGGGGCGTCCGTCCTGTCCCGGATGACCCCGAGAGCCCATACCATCGCCTCTGATTCGTCGCCTATCCCGGTGCCGACGTTCACGTCGATGAAATCCGCGCCCCCCGCGATCTGCTGCTCCGCGAGATCGCCGATGTAGGCGGCGTCCCTGTCGAGGACCGCGCTGCGAACCCCTTCCACGGTCCCGTTGATCTTCTCTCCGATGATGATCATGCCCAACTCCCTCCTTGTTCCTGAAAAAGTCTACATGAACACGCGCTGCCAGTTAAAGCCCGGGAGAACGCGCATGGTGTGAAACAGCCATTGAGAATACAAGCCGCGGACGTAGTATACTTTCTCTCGGAGTCAGAGTCGGGACCCGGATCCGGAAGGCGGTTGCCATGTCCTATTTGACCAAGTTCAAACTCATCCTGGACCCGGGGCTGTCCATGGCCAACCTGTGGGACAAGACCGCCGAAGTCTACGGTGACCAGGTCATGAGCTTCCTCGACGAGCCTGTAGACTACAGGTTCATGCCCGTCGATGTGCTTACTCACAAGCAGACCCTTACTTTCGTCAACAGGCTTGGAAACTGCCTGCTCGACCTTGGCGTCAAGCCGACCGACAGGGTCGTGATCGCAATGGGCAACAGGATCGAGCTGCTGCTTCTCTGCTTTGCGTGCTTCAAGATCGGCGCCATCGCCGTCCCGCTCAACTACATGCTCAAGGGCTCGGAGATCGCTTACATCGCGGGGAACTGCACCGCGGAAGTGCTCATCACGGACAGGGACATCTACGATACGAACATCAAAACAAAAGACGCGATACCGGGTATCACGACGTGGGTCATGGCGGGAGCGAGAGAGGGCAACCTGGACGGGTTCGCTTCGCTGGACGAGATGCTGGACAAGGCCTCCGACACGCTCAAGCCCGCCCACGTGCACAAGGACGCCACCATTGCCATCTTCTACACCTCCGGAACGACTGGGTATCCAAAAGGCGCTATGATGACGTCTAAGATTTTGCTCACAACCCAGAGGATAACGGCCGCGGTGCTTCCGCTCTCATCTGACGACCTCGGTCTTTCGGCCCTGCCGAGCGCCCACCTGATGGGCTTCTGCGTGGCGCTCCTGTGCTTTATCATCGGGGTCCCGGGATACTTCATGAAGTATTTCCACCCGGTCAGGACACTCGAGCTCATACAGGACAAGAAGGTGACCGTGTTCGTCGGCGTGCCGGCGATGTTCTCGATGCTGATGCACAGCCGTATAGACGACTACGACCTGTCCTCGGTCAGGCTCTGGGCCAGCGGCGCCGACGCGATGCCGGTAGACCAGATAGAGAAGTTCATGAGCTTCGGAGGCATGTTCTTCGAAGGCTACGGTCAGGTGGAGACGAGCCCCATCACCGCGCTAAAGCTTTCCACGAAGTGGAAGTCTTTCGAGCACGGCTGTGTCGGCATCCCGGTATTCCCGGTGCGTACTCAGGTCTGGGACGAGGACGGAAACCCTGTTCCTCGAGGCGAAGCGGGCGAGCTGGTCGTCAGGGGCCCCAACATAACGAAGGGGTACTGGGACGATTCCGAGCGCAACGAGGACGCCTTCAGGGGAGGCTGGTTCCACACCGGCGACATGGCACGTAAGGGAAAATACGGCCTCCTGTATTTCGTGGACCGAAAGAAAGACGTGGTCAAGGCCGGCGGCTACTCCGTCTTTTCGAGGGAGGTCGAAGAGGAGATCCGAACTCATCCCAAGGTCGACGAGGCCGCGATAGTCGGCATCCCGCATCCGACGAAGGTCGAGATCGTCGCGGCAGTGTGCACACTTTTGCCGGGGGAGGAGCTCACCCCCGAGGAGCTCATGCAGTGGTGCCGTGAGAACATCGCCGAATACAAAGCGCCGCGCTATGTCGAGGTGCGCTCCCAGATGCCTTACGGCATGACGCTTAAGGTGCTCAAGCGCGTCCTGAGGGACGAACTTGCTAGTAAGATAGACGTGTCCAAGCTCTGAGGGAGTCAGGCGAGAGGGGTAGCAGTGAATAAGAAGAAAGCATACGTCTTCATAAAGGTCTCCGCGGGAAAGCTCGACACTGTCATGCGCACGATGTCTGAGATGCCCCAGGTCATGTCGGCCGAGGGCGTGTCGGGCAACTACGACGTCGTGGCGATAATGAGAGGGCCAGACCTCGAGACACTTCAGGACACGATCCTCTCGACTGTCAGGGGCGTTGACGGGATTGACGCGACCGAGACGTGGATCGTCATGGTACCGCAGCCTGACACGTGGACGCAGGACGAGCTCGACCGCTACATCACCGACCTGAGCGAGAACGAGCTGACTGCGGTCAAGGTCCTGCTCGACAAGGGCCGCGGCATGATGATCCAGGAGTTCATCGACGCCATCGCCGAGATGCTGGGGAACGAGAAGTACGACATACACAGCCTGACGGTCACGCTGATCAACATGACGCGCCGCGCGGAGGACCAGTACCGCCGCGAGAACGTCATCGAGTTCGACGAGGATATGGGATATTTCCTGAACGAGCGATACCTCGACTTGCTGACCGAAAGCATCTCGCGGCTCGGGAAGTAGGCTCAGCCGGCGTTATCGCAGTTTAGAGGCTTCTCCATGTACAGAAGCTGGACGTCGTCGGAAACTTCCTGTTCCCTGAATGTGATGTACCCCAACTCCTCGTACAGCCTGATGTTCTTCGCGCTCTTGCTGCCCGTGAAGAGCTCGAGGCGGCACTCGCCCTCGCAGCGTCTCTCGATCTCGATCATCAGTGCCCGCCCGATTCCATGGTTCCATAGTTCAGGATGGACAGACAGTCTGCCGACAAGGCAGGAATCTCCGTCCTTCTGCGCTCTTATCGACCCGACAATCCGTCCGTCGAGCGTGGCCTTGAGAAAGACCTGGCTCGCGAACGCGTCGGAGACCTCATCCAGCGTCTCCGTTATCGGCGGGATGTCGAAGAATCCGTATAGCTTCATCTCTTCAGTAAATGCAAGCCTCTGGACCTCGAGCATCTCCTCGAGGTCTTCTTCATCGGCCGTGGCGATCACCACTTTTTCGCTCGCCTTTTCAGGCATGTATCCCCCTGAAGGCTTGCCGGTGGGGTAGGGGTCATCGGCTGCCCGCATACAGGCTTGCATTTCTCAAACCTTAGATACGACCAATTCTGCCGCGCACCTTCGAATACAGCCGCAAACCGTAATGAAAGACCTTGCTTCTAGGCATATAGCGGCGACATGAGCGGGAAATTCAGTGAAGCGAGAGAGGGGCCCAATCGCATCCACCACCCCAAGTTAACATAATATATATTATGGGACATTTGAGTAGAGGGGGCTCTCGAGCCTCTGAGAGGCCGTTCATGCGTCCGGTGGGTCCAGGGAAAGCTTTGACAAGGTGCTTTTTACCGTTTTTACGCTATCATACGCACTGTGAGAGGTCTGCTGCGCCGGCGCGGGAAAGCCTTTGTTCTCGTGCCTGTCTTTATTAGCGCGCTTGTTTTGAAACATGCTGACCCCACACGCCGTCAGAATTACTGGGCACCGTCGACACCGTGCCCCGGGACGAGGGCATTTAACGTATGAAGCTTTTCAAGAAGCACGAGATGAACTCGATGCAGGTGAAACTCATTCGGGAGATTCTCAATGCCAAGGTTCGGTTTATCGCCATCACCCTGGTCGTGATGATAGGCGTGATGATATTCATCGCGTCATCGATGTCTTACCGGAACCTCAAAGCCTCCTACGAATACACTTATGAGAAACTTAACTTTGCCGACTTTACGGTAAAGTCAGAAAAAGTCCCTCCCTACATAGTAGAAAAGGTGAAGGCGATCCCGGGCGTCACCATGGTCACGCCACGCGTCCGTAGCGACCTGTCCATGATGATGCCGAACGGCAAGAAGCTCGTTGGCCGCACCACGGGCCTGCCGCTCGCGCGACCCATGGTCGACGACCTTATCGTCAAGGAGGGCCGCTACTTCAAGAAGGGCGACCACCTCGTATGCGTCGCGGAGTCCCACTTCGCGCAGTTCTATAAGCTCAAGCCCGGAGACACGCTGCAGTACGTCCGGCAGGGTGTCAATATACCGATAAAGATAATCGGCATCGCTGGTAACCCCGAATACATCGTGCTTGCCGGCGAGAAGGGCGACTTCAGCCCGATGCTCTCCTCCTCCACCATGGCTATCCTCTGGGTGCCGATGGCGGACGCCCAGTGGATGGGCGACCTCCCCGGCACTTACAACCAGGTGCTCTTCAAGGTCAAGGATTACAACAAAGTCGACACGCAGATCGCCGCGGCAGAGAACATAATGAAGAACACCGGCATCAGCGAGATCGTCACCAAGGACCAGCACCAGGGCAACAAGATGGTGCAGATGGACCTGCAAGGGATGAAGAGCTTCGCCCTCTTCTTCCCTCTCCTCTTCCTCGGCATCGCGTGCTTCAGCATCTATATCCTGCTGAGCAGGCTCGTATACACGCAGAGGCCTTTCATCGGGGTCATGCGCGCGATGGGTTACAAGAGGAGCCAGATCCTCAACCATTACCTCTCGTTCGCACTGATAATAGGAGTGCTGGGCGCCGTCTTCGGCCTCATCACGGGATACGGCCTGTCCTATTTCATCACCAGCGTTTATGCGAAGACCCTGGGCATACCCTTGATGCACATCGCGACCTACCCGGTGGTCCTCTTCGAAGGCATGAGCCTGTCGATACTGTTCTGCGCGTTTGCGGGTATTGTGCCGGCGGCGAAGTCGGCGCGGCTCGACCCTTCCAAAGCGATGCGCGGAGAGACCCTCGAGCAGGTGTTCAGGCGCCCGTTCTTCGAGCGGATATTCCCTCCGTTCAAGAAGATACCGATGTTCCTCAAGGTCCCGATCAGGAACATGTTCAGGAACAGGCGCAGGACGGCCTTCACGCTGCTCGGGCTCATATTCTCGGTGATGATCGTGCTGGTCTTCCTGGCGGTGCTCAATACCGCGAGCGACGCGTTGAACCGCGGCTTCAACCTCAACAACCGCTTCGACATGGTCGCCATCTTCCTGGGCGGGCGTGACGCCGCGGTGATAAACAGGATCCAGCGCCTGGACGGCGTGGCCAAGGCGGAGGCGACAACCGGTTACAGCGTCAGGCTGGACTGGGGAGGCGGAGGCGCCGACACGGTGATGATGGGCCTCGACCCTAACACGTCGATGAGGAATTTCTTCACTCCGGACCACAAGCAGGTGCAGATCACCGACAACCACATCCTGCTGAACCAGTACTATCATCTGAAGAAAGGGATAAACGTCGGCGACAAGGTGACCCTCAAGACGGCCTGGGGCCAGAAGACGCTCATCGTCGGGCCCGCCTTCATCGAGGAGCCGATGGGCAACATCCTGTACGTCAACAGGACGGACGCGCAGGAGCTGCTCGACTATGGCATGGCATCCAGGGGCAGCTTCTACGTCAGGACCCTTCCCGGGCGCCAGGCCGAGGTGCGTAACGGCCTTCAGAAGATCCCCGGAATGGCCGCGATAATCGACCTCACGGAGATCAAGCGCGAGGTCAACCAGTACATGAGCCTCATGTACGTCATCGTGTACGTGATGCTCGTCTTCGCGTTGCTGATGGCTTTCACGCTGACGTTCAACACGATAACGATCAACATCCTGGAGCGCGAGCGCGAGATAGCCACCATCAGGACCATCGGCACACAGCCATGGAAGATCTCTGCCATGACGACGCTGGAGAACGTCATCTTTGGCCTGCTGGCCATCATCCCCGGCATGCTGCTCGGCGTCGCCGTCGGCCGCTACGCGATGAGCCTTCAGCAGACGGATTTCATGACCCTCACGCTGGTCGTCTACTGGAAAAGCTACCTGATGGTCGGCATCGGGATCATGGTCATACTGCTGATCTGCCAGGTGCCGTCGCTGCGCTACGTCAAAAGCGTGAGCCTCGCCACCGCGACCAAGGAAAGAGGCGCCTGATACCCCGTCCCCTACCCTTCTTTGACACGGCGTGCACTAAATCGTTCTGTTATAATTCTTCAAAACACGCGAGGTAGTTGTCCATGTTCCTTGTACCTGGTAGAAAAACCCATCGCACATCCTGCGCCCTTATTGCGCTCGTCTGCCTGCTGGCGCTCTCCGGAGCCGCGGCCTTCGCGCAGTCCTCGCAACAGCCTGTAAAGTTCTCGTTGAAAGCCGATGCGTCAGACTCAACGGCAATTGACGTCAACTTGAACTTTAGCATGAGAATTGGAGCAAAGGCCGTTATCAAGCCATCCGAGCAGACCAATCAATCTGTTACTTCAGGGCCACCGCCCGCGCTCGAGCTCCTTCCAGTGACCAACCCTCCATATTCCGTCGAGGTCCTGCAAGGTCCCGATAGTGGTTGGACGCTTACCGCCACGTCCGATGCGACCGTGAATTTCCCCTACAAGGTGAGATTCACACCCGCCGGAAGTAGTTCTGGATCAGGAACGCCCGCGACGCCCGTAGGCGTCGCGCCACCAAGAGGCATAGCTAGTGCCACGCTAAAGGCGTTCCAGGCCTCAGATGCGCTCCTGGTGCCGCAGAACCCCACAGGGGGCTACGCTCCCGGTCCGTACGGCGTGGAAGTCCAGGTCGCCCAGGGCGAGAAAGTGCTGTCCCCCTGGCAGAAGTCGGGCAGCAGTTATAAGGTCGGTACGCTGCAGGAGCTGTTCTCCAATTACCTGGCCTGGGGAAAGATAACCCTCAGCAACCTCCAGTCGAAGGGACCGGTCATAACAGCCGGCTTCTCTGATGCATACGGCAAGGTCAGCGACAATCAGAAGTCGACCTACGGGGACGACCTCATGAAGATCGAGGGTGAGATCTCCAGGGTGATGGGCGCGCGGACGGACCAGAGTGCTGTCACCGTTCTCGTCACGGGCGCAGGCGAATACGGATTGGACCAGCCTGCCGCCGAGACCATGCGCGATTCGTGGATGCTTTTCCATGGCGGTAGCCAGCTCACCGGCGAGGCTTCGGCAGCCGCGGCGCGTGGTTGGCTGGGCTTGTGGAACGGCTGGTCGCTCGTTGCATCTGCCAAGGGACAGGGGCAGTGGCTCGAGATGGGGCTGCCCTGGTTCTACTCGTACAGGATAGCCGGTCGCCTCGGGCTGATGGACTCCAACACGGCTTACCAGGGGTTCGCGCGCGTTTACGCCGACTACCTGGCCGACCCTCAGTCCGGCACGACCAGCCTTGCCAGTGCGTCCACCCAGCCGGCAGAACTGCTCCTCTTGCAGACGAAGGGCGCTGCGCTATGCGCGGCGATGTCCGTCAAGCTCGCACAGGAAGTTAGCAAGGACTTCGAGTGGTTCCTCGGGCAGATGGCAAAGCAGTTCAATGGTTTCGAAGGCAAGGACTACTCCCAGGTGGACATCTCTGAGGTGCTCGAGAAGGGCACAGGCAACAGTTGGGACAGGTTCTTTGCGGGGCGCTTTGACGGCAAGGACGTCATACTTGCTTCCGAGTTCTCGACCACTGACCAGTTCGGCAGCGGCGGCGTCGTGGGAGGCAAGAAACTGGCGGGCAAGGGCTCCAGCAAAAACTGGATCTACCTGATTGTAGGGGTGCTGGTCGTCTTCTCAATACCGATCATCTTCAGCAGCTACATCCGCCGCGCGGTTAAACTGGACGTCAGCATGCCCAAGCTCCTGCCTGACTGGGATGAGGACGGAGACGTCGATGAGGGAGCTACGCCCGCGCCGCCAAAGCCGGTAATTCCCAACGAGGCGGTAACGGTGGTCGAGCACTCCATCGAAGAGGTCCCGGTGGAAGAAAAAGCGCCCGAGCCCGCGGAGGCCCCCGGCGAAGACGGCGTATCCGATAAGCCCGAAACGCCGGAGGGGCAGGACTAGCTCTTCGGCCTCGCCGCGGCGAAAGCGGCATCCCTCAAGACACACGCATCGCACCTACCGCAAGGCAGACGATCGACCGGTGCGTAACACGAAAATGTGAGCTCCCAGGGCACCCCGAGCCTGTCTCCCTCACGGACGATATCAGCCTTGGACAAGCGGACCAGCGGAAGCACCAGGCGTGCATCGTGGCCGGTGCCCGACCTGCAGGCTTTGTCGAATCGCGACAGGAACTCCTCGCGGCAATCGGGGTACCCCGCGGCGTCATCAGCGTTCGGCCCGAAGTAGATCTCCGCCAGACCGTCCGCCGCCGCGATGCCGTAAGCATAAGCGAGCATGACGAGGTTGCGCCCCGGGAAGAAGGTCGGAGCGACGCTCTCAGAGCTCATAGTAGCGGGCGAGCGGTCGAGCGGAACTGAGGCCGCGGTGTCGGTGAGAGCTCCACCGTATGGAAAGTCGAGGGTAACAATTACCGGCGCGATGGAGCCTGATGCCTGGCAGAGCAGTTCGGCGGCGTTCCGTTCTTCTGTGACAGTGCGCTGGTGCCAGTCGAAGAACAGGGCCCTTGTCGCGACTGCGCCATGGCTGCGGACAGCCTCATAAAGACAGACGGCGGAGTCCATCCCGCCGGAAAGAAGCACGAGAGCTCCGTTCAACCCCCCTCCCCTTTCTGCCACTTGAGGAGCTTCGAGGCGATCTCAGAAGCGCCCATACGAAGGTCGAAGGCATTGAGGTTGCGCACGCTCTCGGAGTCGAACAGTACTTGCACGCGGGCCGGGAACTCCTCGTCCATGCGCCAGAGGATGAACGTCATGAGAGCGTTGGGAAACAGCTCGAACGAGCAGGATGCGTCGCCGAAAGACTCCTTCCTGCCGCCCGCGGCGTAGCAGGCTTCGAGGAAGCCGTCAGGGTCTGTGGCGTACTTGTGGGCGACCGGGTCCTCGACACTTCTCTTCACGACGGGCTCGTAGAACCGTCCCCCTTGGAGCTCGCGATAAGCGACCCACTTGCCCGATGGCCTCGTGCCGTCGCTCCTCGACAGATAGAGCAGCGTGAGGAGTTTGAGCGAGAATGAGCCGAGCTCCTCCGGGGCATCTACCGAGATGTCGGGAAAACGCACTCGCACTTCGCCTGAGAGCACGGGAAGAACTATGAAGCCCTCGCCCGGCCCGCCGGGTTCCCACCTGCCGCCGGCCTTGCGCGCGACCGCTTCGGGATCGGAGGCGTGCAGCCACCGCACCGGCTCGTCAAACGGGTTTTCGCCTCTCTGGCTGTCGTCGATATCCATAAGAAACACCAGGCAGATTCTAGCAGCTTTCGATGAAGAGTTGTGGCGGCCGGCTCAAAGGCCGGTCGAGCCGAAACCGCCTTCCCCCCGGACGGTCTCGTCCAGCACCTCAACCTCGACGAACTCGGCGTGCTCGACCCGCTGAAACACGAGCTGGCAGATCTTGTCGCCCTTGTGGACCTCGAAGATCTTCTCGCGGTCGAGGTTGACCAGTATGACCTTGATCTCGCCGCGGTAGTGGGAGTCGATGAGGCCCGGCGTGTTGAGGATGCTGATTCCGAACCGGGCGGCGAGGCCACTGCGAGGCTGAACAAAGCCCGCATAACCTTCGGGGATGGATACCGCCAGGCCCGTCGGAACCAGCGCGCGCTCCCCGGGAGCGATCACCAAGTCCGCCCGGCTTTCGAGGTCACAACCCGCATCACCGTCGTGTGCGTAAGCGGGCGTTCTCGCTTCCGGGTCGAGCTTCTTGAACCTTAGATTGAATGACAGTTCGAGCCGCCCGCCTTCAGGCCGCGTAGTTCGCGATCTCAGTCGGGCGCGGCACGTGGCAGCGCCAGGAGTGGATCACGTTCTCGGTGTCGTCGACCAGGACCATGGAGGGCGTACACAGCACACTGTGGAACGCTGCCTCCGCGAGCCCGTCAGCCTTGTCCATGTCGAACAACTGGCTGTAGGGGAACTGGTTCGCGACTTCCTTAGCCGCCGGACAGTTCGGACAGTTTTCTTTCACGAAGACTTTTAACAACATCCCTATCCCCTCCTGTGAGCGACGTCCTGCGGCGCTCTTTGAGTTCTCCCAGCTTTCCCTTGTTCCATGTCGAAACCTTGGAGTAGTAACCGACGATCCTCGTTATCCCGTACGTGTCCTCCGATCCGCACTTCGGGCACTCCTGCAAAAGCCCCCGGCTGGTCTTGCTGCAGGTGTTGCACACGGTGAACTCCGGGCTGAAAGCAACCTGCGCGCAGTTGGTCTCCCAGTAGATCTTCTCCACGAACTTGCGTATGGAAGCCGCCGGCGGCTGGTGCTCACCGAGCCACACGTGGATGATTGCGCCCGCCTTGATGAGCGGGTGGAAAAGGCTCTGCTTCTGCACCCGCTCGACGTAGTCGATGGGTGCGTCCGTCGCGAGGTGGATGCTGTTGGTGTAGTAAAACTGGTCGGTGTCGATCTGGCCTTTTACGACGCCCTTAGCCTGCTCGGGGAAGTACTTCATGTCGAGCTTGGCGAGCCTGTAGCCGCTGGACTCGGCGGGCGACTCCTCGAGAACGATATTGATCCCGTACTTCTCCGAGAGGCGCTCGCACACCAGGCTCATGTGCGCCACGACCTTCAGTCCGAAGCGGAGTGCCTCCTGCGACTCGTGCAGCTGCGCGCCCTTGTGATACTGGACCATCTCGTTGAGACCCAGGAGACCTGCAAGGTAGGTCAGCCTGTCGATGCGCAGGTACGGCTCGCCGTCGAGCTCCATGCAGAGCAGCGATACGGGCCCGTCCTTGCCCAGGGCCATCAGGCTGGTGATGAACTTCTGCTTCTGGAGATGAGCCCTGGCAACCAGCTCGAGAGTGCGCTCAAGCTCGCTGAAGAGCATCTCGTCGCTGCCGCTCGCGCGGTACGCGATGCGCGGCATGTTGATTGTGATGTTTTGAAGTGCGCTGAAGCGCATCTTCTCGGGGGTCAGCGCCTCCTTGAGGTCGATCTCCTCGAGCTTCAGCTTGAGGCGGCAGCACTGAGAGACCGTGACCTCATCTCCCCTGTCGAAGACGAAGTACGTGATTCCCTGGCGGCTTGCCACCTCGCAGGCGAGGTCCATGAACTCTTCCCACCCTTCGGTCCTGAAGAAGTCATCGTTTATGTGGAGCAGGGGCTTGGGAAAGACGAAGGTCTTACCCATGGCGTCGCCCTCCATGTAGATTTCGAACAGCGCCTTGAGAAACATCTGCGCTTCGGTCTCGTACTCTTTGTAAGTCTTGCCGGTTGGTATGCCGCCCGGCCCTATCGCCGGTGCGTCGACGAGATGTCGCGGAACGTTCCAGTACAAGTTGAAGTCTGTGAACACGACCTGGCTTCCGCGGGCCCCCGCCAACTGGTTGAACTCGAAGATGAGCATCTGCGCAAGCTGCTTGATCCGCTTATAGGTAAGGTCGACCAGGAAGGGTGCGAAGAAGACGTTGACCGCCTCCCAGCCTATTGCCCCCGCATAGTAAGACTGAAGAGTGGAAGCCATCTTCACCATGTGGCCTATGAGGACGTCGGGATGCTTCGCCGGGCTCGAGGTGCTCGTGATGTTGGGCAGCCTCAACCCGAACTTCTTCACGTACTCCAGGCTGTGTCCTCCGCAGTAAGGCCTGACTATAAAACCCAGGTCGTGAAGGTGGATAGCACCCTCATAATGCATGCGCGCGACGTCGTCCGAGAACACTCGCTCGAGAGCGTACTGCTTGAGGACGCTCTCGGCGATGGTGAGGTTGATCGACTCGGGGTTGTGCGTCGTGTTGGAGTTCTCTTTATTGGCCTGGGTGATGATGTTCTCGACGTCGAACATCGGAAGGCCGAGCTTCGTGTGCCGCTCCAGCATGTGCGAGAGTCCGCGCTCCATGAACTGCAGGTCGACCAGCTCGCGGATGAGGCTGGTCGTGACCCGCGTCTGGCCGGAGGCCACTAGAGTCTTCTCTACGCCGTCGGCTATCTCAGCGGCAAGGCTGGGCGATGCCTGCGCCTCCAGGATGATCGAGTCTACGATCCTCTCCTTGTCCCATAGGTTTATCTCTTCGGCGGAGACGGTGCTGACCTGCAGTGCGATGTCGGTCGCGTCGGCGGCCTGGTTATATGAGAACTCACCACCGTTATTGAGGACCTGAATCCGAGGTGTCACTTCCTGCTCCTTTCCATTGCCCCTGCCGGGGCGGTGCTTTAAACCGAGCGGTCGACCTGCTCGGTAGTGAGCTCTCCGAGCTCCTTCTGGAACTCGCTCACGTCGCCGAAGTTCTTGTAGACGGACGCGAACCTCATGTACGCGACCTCGTCCAGGCGCCTGAGCCTGTCCATGACCATGTCACCGATCTCGGACGCCTCGATGCGCTTGTCCTGCCGGCGCTTGAGCTCGTCCTCTATCTCGTCGACCGTGCTCTCTATCACCGGCTCGGGCACGTCGCGCTTACTTAGTGCTTTGTAGAAGCCGGTCGCTATCTTCTGCCGGTCATAAGCCTCGGAAGTGCCATCCCGCTTGACCACGATCGCATCAACCTTCTCGCGCCTCTCGAACGTGGTGAAACGTGAGCCGCAGTTGGGACAACACCTGCGCCGCCTGATAGCTCCTCCCTCGTCTACTGCGCGGGAATCGATCACTTTTGTCTTCTGGCTGTCACAGAACGGGCACTTCATCATCTAAACCAATCATTCGTCCTTTACCCGGCGTACCTCGGCGGGGGTTTAGCTGTCTCGAATTTCCCCACCACGACCGAGCCTACATCTTGTGCTGAAGGCAATCTTTGCCCACAAGATAGGGTGTGTCAAGAAGGTTTTGGGAAAAAAAATGTCTAGTGGGATGGTGCAGGGTTTGTGGCTGAAATGAAGCTCGATTTAAGGTTTAATCAGTAGTCGAGCCTTGTTCACACACCTGGCCAATGAGCGAGATCCGCGCTATTGGCTGGCGCGCGGCGCCGGTGCCGGGTCAACCACGGCTTCACAGCCAGTGCCGGGCTTCTTCTCCTGGTGGCCTGCCGGGTGCACGAGACTTGAGCGAGCATGCAGCAAATATTTTTTCTGAGCCTGTACGGCAGGTCCAACAAGGTTTGGCAGTTACTGGGTCGTCACTTGCCAGCTCCTGCCATATAGGTCGCGAAGGAATCCAGCCCGCCGCGAGGCATGCTGACCTCCATCACCACGATGTCATCCACGTACTCGCGGGACAAAACGGTCCCCTCCCGGTAGACGGCCGATACTATGTCTCCCCTGGACGCCGGTATATGCAGGGTGGCCCTTCTTGTCTCGGACACGCTCGAGCTTATCGACCCGATGAGCTCTTCGATCCCCTCCCCTGTCGTGGCGGAAGTCATGATAGCCGACGGGTACCTCTCGCGCAGAAATCCTGCTATTGCCGGTTCGACGGCGTCCATCTTGTTGAAGACGAGCGTGGCGGGGATATCCTCGGCGCCGAGCTCGTTGAGCACCTCGCCCACTGCGTCGATGCGCTCAGCCATGGTCTCCTCGCGGGATGCGTCGATCACGTGGAGCAGAAGGTCCGCGTCGCGGACCACTTCGAGCGTCGAGTGGAAAGCGGCCACGAGCTCGTGAGGAAGTTTTCTGATGAATCCGACGGTGTCCGAAACGACCGCCACGCCGGTGTCGGGAAGCTCCAGCCTCCGCGTCGTCGAGTCCAGGGTGCTGAAAAGCTGGTCCTCGACGAGGACGGACGAGCCCGTCAGCCGATTGAGAAGTGAAGACTTTCCGCAGTTGGTGTATCCGACGAGGCATACGGACGGAAGCCCCGCTCGCGTGCGCTGTTTGCGCTGGGTCAGACGGACCTCTTCCATCTGAATAAGGTCCCGCTCGAGCTTGTGCATCCTCTTGCGGATCCGGCGCCGGTCGACCTCCAGCTTTGTCTCACCGGGGCCTCTCCTCGTGCCGATGCCGCCCGCCATGCGCGATAGCTCGAGTCCCTGGCCGCGTATGCGCGGAAGTAGATAGGAGTACTGCGCGAGCTCGACCTGCGTCCTGCCTTCAGCGGTGTTCGCGTGCTGTGCGAAGATGTCCAGGATGAGGGCCGTCCTGTCGATGACCCTCGCGTCAAGCATCGAGGCCAGCCGGTCCTGCTGAGTTATCGAGAGCTCGTTGTCGAATATCGCCAGGGTCGCGCCTGTCCGCCTTATCACCTGTTCGATCTCGTCGACTTTTCCGCTGCCGAGGACTGTTGCAGGGTTGTAGGTGCTCCGCTTCTGTACGATTGTGGCGACGCCTTCCGCCCCCGCGGTGCGCGCAAGCGCCTCGAGCTCGGCGAGAGATTCCGCCGTCTCTTCGTCGGAGGATGCTGGAAGTTGAGCCGCCACGAGGACCGCCGTCTCCGTCTCCTGGACGGATGCTTCGTCGTCAGGCAACCCTGAAGACTTCCTTGAGGCGCGTCACGGCTTCACGGATACGGTCATCAGGCTGCGTCAGCGATAGCCTGACGAAGCCTTCGCCGGATGGGCCGTAAGCGTTGCCAGGGGTGAAGAAAACTCCGGCCCTGTCGAGCACGTGGGTGGAAAAACTTACCGAGTCGAAGCCGTCGGGCACCGGCAGCCAGATATAGATGCTCCCCCGCGGTGGATCTACCTTCCAGCCGAGAGAAGCCAGGCTCTCTATGAGGAGCGCGCGTCTCGACGAGTACAGGTCGACCATGCGCTTGACGTCGGTCTCGCACCTGTGGAGGGCCTCAACCGCCGCCCATTGCACCGGGTTGAAGATACCGGAGTCGATGTTCGTCTTCACGGTCCCCAGTGCTTTGATGACACTCGCGTTGCCGCACACAAAACCGACGCGCCAGCCGCTCATGTTGAACGTCTTGGAGAGCGAGTGGAACTCGATTCCCGTCTCGCGTGCTCCGTCCGCCTGAAAAAGGCTCGGCGCAACGAAGCCGTCATATGTGATCTCCGAGTACGCGTTGTCGTGCGCGAGGATGATATCGTTCCCGGCACAGAAGGAGACGGCCTTCTCGAAGAAGTCCAGCTCCGCCACGGCACCCGTCGGGTTGTTGGGGTAATTGATCCACAGAATTCGCGCGCGTTTTATCACGTCCGCGGGGATGCTGTCCAGGTCGGGCAGAAAGCCTGTCTCGGGTTTGAGCGGGAGGAAGAATGACTCGGCGCCCGCAAGCAGTGTGCCCATCGCATAGACGGGATAGGACGGCTCGGGCACGAGTGCCAGGTCGCCGGGGTCGAGGGCTGCGAGAGCTATGTGCGCCACGCCTTCCTTGGAGCCCATCACGGGGAGCACTTCCTTCTCCGGATCCATTGTGATACCAAACCTGCTATCGAGCCAGGCGGAGCACGACTCACGGAACTCTTTGAGGCCATAGTAGTCCGGGTAGCGGTGATTCTCAGGCTTGTGAGCCTCAGAGCAGAGGCGCTCGACCACCGCCGCCGGCGTAGGCATGTCCGGGTCTCCCACACCGAAGCTGATCACGTCGACACCCTCGGACTTCTTCTGGGCTATTTTTCTGTCGACCTCGGCGAACAGGTATGGAGGTATCTTGTCCAGCCGCTGCGAGAAACGCATCTACTCCACCGTCTTTCCGTCGAACACGTGTCGTGCGGGCCCCGTCATGAGCACGCCTTCTTCTTTCCATTCCAGCTCGAGGCGGCCGCCGGACATGACAACTGATGCACGCTTGCCACAGAGCCCGTTGAGGTTGGCCGCCACGAGCGTCGCACAGGCTCCTGTACCGCATGCCATGGTCTCCCCTACCCCACGCTCCCACACACGGACCTCCAGTTCGCCCCTGGACGCAACGCGTACGAACTCTACGTTCGTGCGCTCCGGAAACATCTCGTGGTTCTCGATACGGGGTCCGAGAGACTCAACCGCGCATGAGTCGATGTCATCAACGAATATCACGCAATGCGGATTGCCCATGGACACACAGGTCGCCGTCACGGCGGCATCGCCGTCGAGCGGGATCTCGACACGAACGGCAGGCTCGCTGCCCGACCCCGTCATGGGTATCTTCGAGCGTGTGGTTTCCGGCCGTCCCATATCAACAGTGAAGGCGGCGGACCCTTCCGGGCCGCTGACGCGTCTCACGGTCCGCACTCCGGCCATCGTCTCGACGGCAACTTCTTCTTTTTCCAGGATGCCTCTGTCGAGGGCGAAAAGGTGAAGGGCGCGAAGCCCGTTGCCGCACATCTCGGCCTCGGTCCCGTCAGCATTGACGATGCGCATCCCGAGGTCACAAGTGTCGGAGGATAGCACCTCGATAATACCGTCCGCACCAACCCCGGTACGCCTGTCGCAAAGACGGACAGCATCTTCGGCCGTCGCGCGCGTACACGTGGACATGCGGTCGATCATTATGAAATCGTTGGCGGTAGCTTCGTACTTGGAAAAGTCCATCGCGGTTTAATTCTCTAGATTCTCCGCGATATATTCAAGTATCGAACGGGCGGCGGCATCCAGGCCGGCCTCGAGCTTCTCGAGGGGATCTTCCCGCTTGAAGTCGACCTCGAACCATTTCACACGCGGGTCGGACTTGAACCAGGTGAGCTGCCGCTTGGCGTAGTTCCTCGTCCTGCGCTTGATCTCTTCAACGGCCTCGTCGCGAGTCTTCACGCCGTCGAGGTACTCGAGCATCTGACGGTAGCCCAGCGCTTCGCCGGCCGTGGTTCCGCGCTCGAGGCCAGCCTTCTTCAGGGCGACGACCTCTTCCTCGAGGCCGTCGGCGATCATACGGTCGACCCTCCCGTCGATGAGCCTGTAGAGCGCGTGCCTGTTCATGTCCAGTCCGGCGACCGTGAGCTCGTACGGAGATTCGTAGTCTTTCCAGGCATGCTGACGCTCTGACATGAGCCGATCGCCCTGGCGCGCGACCTGAACGGCGCGCAGGACGCGCCGCCTGTTCTGAGGTGGTATCTCGGCTGCCACATCCGGGTCGAGGTCCACCAGGAGGTCGTGCAGCTCCATGTCATCCATGTCCTCGAGCTCTTCTTCGATCTCCACGCGCCACCGGTCGGTTCCGCCCACGTTGGGGAAGTCAAGGTCGTCTACGACCGCCCTGAAGTACAGCCCCGAGCCCCCGACCAGTAGCGGAATTTTACCTGCCGATACTACGCCGAAGACCTCGTCGTCGGCCAGCTCTTTGAAGTGTGCGACCGAGAAGTTCTCGCCCGGGTCCGCGACGTCGAGCATACGCATGGCGACAGAGCCGCGCTCCACGGCCGTGGGTTTGCCGGTCCCGATGTCCATGCCGCGGTATACCTGCATGGCGTCTATCGACACGATCTGTGCGTTCAGCTCACCGGCTATACGCAACGCGACGGCGGTCTTGCCTACCGCGGTAGGCCCGACGATCGCCGTCAGCTTGGTCCACGGTTCGATCTTTGCCAGTATTCGTCCTTCCACGTCTCTCCTTTACTCGTGCCTCGTTACCTTGAAACGCTGCAGTTGCAGCGGCTCTCCCGGATGGATGCCGGCCTTCATCGACGCGATTCGCACTTGCTCAGCGGCTGTGTCGACGCCTTCGAGGTCCGGAAGAAGAAGGCCCGCCTTCCGGCCGGATCGTACGATCACACCGTATGTCTTCGGATCGAGATAGCTCACGTCAGGGATGTCCTCGGCCTCCCCGAGGACGTCCACCGAGTAAGACAGCCCCGAAAGCTCACCGGGCGACACGGGCGGAAAGCGGAAGTCCGACGTCGCGCTCGAGATGGCGTTGTCCCTGATCTCCTCGGCGACGTTGTTCTTCACAGGCTGTATCGTGCCGATGCATCCCCGCAGCTCGCCTTCCTTCTTGAGGCAGACGAACACTCCTGCGCGATTTCCGGTAAGCTCGTCAGGGGCTCCCGCCAGGTCAGGAAGCTCCTCGTTTTTCACGTAGGCTTCGACCACTTCCCTGGCCAGCCTGGCATGCGGGCTCTCCGGCTGCTTGTCACCGCTCATCTCTCCTCCTCCCGCACGAGCGACATCGCGGGGTCGGCAGCACCCGGCAGGACGCGGGCCACAAGGTAACCAACGCCGAAGGGCCCTTCGTATGAAAGGACCCGACTTGCGCGCTCACGACCGTCGAGTGTCCCGCCCAGCGCGAACAGGGACCGAAGCCCGCATTCGCCAGCGTCGTCTATCAGGCCCGCATCGAGATCGAAGAGCCGCGAGAAATCGCCGCTCGAGACGATGTCTACTATCGACCTGTCGAATTCGGCGCCGCGGGGGCTAAAACCTGCGGGAGCGCCGGGAATAAGCCTGTGCGACATGTCACCCGATGCGATGAAGACCGCCTTCCTGCCCTTCGATTCCACGGCGTCCCTGATCGCGATACCCATAGCATAGTGGGCTTTGTAGTCCAGGAGCGACATGGACAGACAAACAAGCGGATACTTCTTCTTTGCAAGGAAATAGAGTGGCACGAGTATTCCATGGTCGAGCTCCGAGGCTGAGGCGTTCCTATGCCGCTGGTCCGAGCCGCCAACGGGCTCGCAAGGCACGCCGAGTGAGCGCGCTCTCTCGACAATGGCCACGGCCAGTTCGGTGTCGGGAACAGAGTCGAAACGGACATGCGGCGCTCCGAATTGCGAGAAGGAGCCTCCCAGCGCGGGCGCCACTTTAACCGTGAACGCGTCCGTGTAAATCGGGCTGTGAGGAGACATGATGACGATGGTGTCGGGACCGATTGCCGCGATAACGTCTGCCAGTTCCTCGAGCGCGTCCGAAGTACTCTTGACCCGCGCTATCTCCTGACCGCCCACCTCCGGAACCAGTATCGGCGGGTGTGGGGCAACGCAACAAAGCTTGAGGTAGTCCACCGGTCCCCCTCCTGCCACTGAGCTTACTTGCCTTTGACTATTTTTAGCGCCGCCTTGCGGACCTTGTCAAACGCTTCCTGGCTGCGGGCCTCTATGTAGACACGCACCAGCGGCTCGGTCCCGGATGCGCGCACGAGCATCCAGGTGTCAGAGGCTGTTATTACCTTCACGCCGTCGCGGAGGTCGACATGTACGACGTCCTCATCGCCGAGCTTCCTCGGCGGGCTGTCGTGAAGCGTCTCCATCAGATCTGCTTTCTTGCCCTCTGTTATCTCGATGTCGATCCGCTCGTCGAAGCACGGCCCGAACTCACGGTATATGTTGTCAAGGAGCTCCGAGAAAGGCTTCATGAAGCGCGCGGCGATCTCGATGAGGATCAGACCGGCGACGAGGCCGTCTTTCTCGGGGATGTGCCCCGCGATGCTCATCCCACCGCTTTCTTCGCCGCCGAGGATGATCATCTTCTTGCGCATGAGCTCGCCTATGTACTTGAAGCCGACGGGCGTCTCTATGACGCGGCATCCGTTGTGCTCCGCGATAGTGTCGAGCATGTGTGTCGTGGCGACCGTCCGCGCCACAGTCCCTCCGGTCGGCTTGTAGGTCAGCATGTACCAGAGGATCAGGGTCAGCGCTTTGTTCGGCGTCAGGTAGATGCCTTTTGAATCAACGACCCCGAACCTGTCGGCGTCGCCGTCAAGTGCGACCCCGAGGTCGGCCTTGTTGTCTAGAACGGCCTTCTTGCACTCCTTCAGGTTCACCTCGATCGGCTCTGGCAGCAAGCCACCGAACTCCGGGTCGAGGTAGCAGTGAAGCGGGACGACGAAGCTCTCCATGTGGGCGAGCGTCCTCATGAAGACGTTTTGTCCCGAGCCGTACATCGGGTCGAAGAGCACCTTCACCTTGGACCGCTCGATGATCGAACGCTCGATAAGGGTTAGCAGGTGCTTGATGTACTCGTTGCTGACGTCGAGCTTCTTTATAGGACCGAGCGTCCTCTCAATCGGAGGTTCGAAGTTTCCGTCCTCGATTATTGTGCCGATCTCCCACTCGATGTCGTCGGTGATGTCGGGAGTCGCGGGGCCGGCGTAGTGCGGGATGAACTTGATGCCGTTGTAGTTCGGTGGGTTGTGGCTCGCGGTCAGCATGATCGCGCCGCCGGCACCGACCTGGCTTACCGCAAAAGCAGCCTGCGGTGTAGGGCAGAACGTCTCCATCCTCAGCGCCGCGATGCCGTTCTTCATGAGGACGTCGGAGACGACGTCGGCGAAACCTTCAGAGTGGGTCCTCGTGTCGTAGGCGACCACGCAACCTTTTTGGGCAATCCCTTTTTCGTAGAGATAGTTGCTTATCGCCTGCGAGACTATGCGGACGTTGGCCTCGTTGAAATCGGTTTCGACAGTCGAGCGCCAGCCGTCAGTGCCAAACGTAATCTCAGTCACGACAACCACTCCCTGGGTAAGCAAGCCGGTTGGAAAAGTATAGCACTCTGCAATGCGCAGTCACATGCGGGGCGTGGCAGACGGGGGCTCCATCGCGCCGGTCGGTCCGGGCTAGAGCGCGGACTTCTTGATCTCTTCCTCGTAGCGCTCGAGGATCGCCCTGGTGTCGGCTTCCCCGTCTCCCTCGGCGTAGAGATGCAGGACGGGCTCTTCGGGGTCGGGCACGACCAGCACCCATCTCTTTCCGCCATCCCATGTGACTTTGATGCCGTCAGTGGACTCCACCCCGTCACCCTGGTGGGTCTCGAGGAGCACGCGCATTACCGTGCCCTTGTTCTCCCAGGACGTGAAGACCTCGCGCCGCATGAGGTAGTAGGTCGGCAGCTTCTCGAGCAGGCTGGAGAGCGTCTCTCCGGTGAGCGCCAACATCTCGATAAGCTTCGCGAACGTCATCATGGCATCGTACACCGGCATGAACTCGGGGAAGATGAAACCGCCGTCTCCGCTTCCCGCGAAGACGACGCCTGTCTCGCGTGCCGCGACCATTATGCTCGAGCGATCGAGCCTCGTACGAATGACGTCGAAACCTTGCTCATTCGCGATAGATTCGATAACCGAGGGCTGATTGACCGGGACGGCTATCGTTCCTGGCGCCTCGAGAAGCCTGGTCACCAGCTCGAGCATCGCCACCAGCAGGTCGCTGCCCGCGAGGATCTCGCCCTTGTCCGTCACGACAGCGAGCCTCTCGGCACCGTTGTCAAAGAGCAGCCCGATATCGGCGTTGAAAGAGAGGACGACCTCGCCCAGGCGCTTCAGTGACTCCTCGCGGGTCGGCCTGGCCGTTATGAGACGCCTCTCATCGGTGTAGGCGTTCAGGCTCAGCACCTCGCACCCCAGCTTGCCGAGAAGGCCTGGCATTATGAGCGAGGCGGCACCGTACCCGTAGTCGAACACGACCTTGAACTGTTTGGCCTGGGTAGCCGCGGTGTCGAGGTGCTCCTCCAGCGCGCGCGTATATGCCTCGCGCGCACGGGCCGGGTAGTAAATCTCTCCGAGCTCGTCGAGGAAAGCGCGGCGGAAGTCGTTGCGCGAGTATATGCGCTCGATGTTCCTCTGCGCGTTGAGGTCGAGGTCGCCGCCGAGCTCGTCAAAGAAGTTGATGTCCAGCCACTGGGGATCGCGCTCGCTGGACCGCGTGTCGACACCTCCCTGGTCGTTGTGGCTCTCGACGGTGAAACGGTTTACCGGCACCGCGCTGATCTCGAGGTCGCGACAGTGGACCCCCGAAGCGTTCATCCCCGCCATGAAGGCGCGCTTGATGATCCGTGCGGACCGCGTGCCGTCGCGGCTCGTGACCACCTGCGCGTTGACCGGAAGAGTCGAGCCGTAAGCCATGCCGAGTCGGACCGCCTTCTCCGGGGTGATATCTACGTTGATGAGCCCTGAGACCCCCCGCTTCCCGAAGAGCGACCTCATCCCGCGAGATTCCCATATGATGCTCGAGTTCACAGTTGCGCCGGAGTCGACGGTCTTAAACGGGAAGATCAGAACGCCCTGGTTAATGATGGCGTTGTCCCCCACCAGGCAGTCGTCGCCAAGGACCGCGCCCTCATCGATGCGCACGCCCGACTTGATGTCGCAGTTGCGAGCAAGGATGCTCCCACGGATGTGACACGAGGGGCCGATGTACGTGTTGTCCATGATGATCGAGCGGTGAAGGAAGTTGTCGCGCTTGACCACAACGTTGTTTCCGATAGCCGAATACTCACGGACCTTGCTTCCGGCCTCAATCTTCACGTGGTTCCCGATGAGAACCGGGCCGGATAGGCTAACAGACTCGTCGATCTCCGCGCCGTCCCCCAGCCAGACGTTGTTCTCAAGCTTGTGCCCTGGAACGTTGACGTCGACCAGCCCGTCGAGTATGTCCCTGTGGACCGTGAGGTACTGCTCGAGGTTGCCGACATCGGTCCAGTAACCGTCAGCGACGTAGCCATAGAGCGGGAAGCCGCTCTCCAGCATGACCGGGAACAGGTCCTTGGAGAAGTCATAAGGCCTGTCGTCAGGTATGAGGTTCAGGACCTCCGGCTCTATGATGTAGATGCCCGTGTTGATAGTGTCCGAGAAGACCTCTCCCCAGCCCGGCTTCTCGAGAAAACGCTCTATCCTGCCGTCAGGCGCGGTTATCACAAGCCCGAACTCGAGCGGGTTCGGCGCCTTCTTGAGCACGATGGTCACCGTGGCACCGCGCTCCTTGTGAAAGTCTGCGGCCGCTCCGAGGTCGATGTCGGTGAGCGCGTCGCCGCTGACGACGATAAAGCTCCTGTTGAGGAGGCTGCGTGCATTCCTGACGCTGCCGGCAGTGCCGAGAGGGCTCTCCTCGGTCACGTAGCTCATGTCGACGCCAAAGGCCTCGCCATCGCCAAAATAGTTGGATATGAGTGTCGGCAGGAACTGAAGGGTCACGACTATGTCGTTGTAGCCGTGGCGTTTCAGCAGTTCGATTATGTGCTCCATCAGCGGCTTGTTGGCCACGGAGACCATGGGTTTCGGCTGGTTGCTGGTGAGCGGGCGCAGCCGGTTTCCCTGCCCTCCAGCCATTACTACCGTCGTCATATCGCGTATCGGGATTTCGGCCATCGCAACTTTCTCCGGTGTCAGGCGGCTGCCCCGTTCGTGTTATCCGCCGAGGCTTCCTCTTTAAGGGCGGCAATCGCTCTCTTGATGTAGATGCCCGCCGAGTATAGAGACCACAGTATCCCGACCGCGAACAGCCACAGCCCTATCGTCTGCCAGGTGTTCCAGGTTGTGAACGCGTAACCGCTGAAGCCGGTCCTGCTGCCCGAATGCGGCGCCGGTGACAGGACGAGGCAGGTGAGCGCGGCGAACAGCGTTGCCGTTGCGACTTTCCCCGACCAGTGGACCGCGACCTTGGTCATGTCGATCTTGCCGATGAAAGGATAACCGGCGGCCATTATGACGTCGCGCCCGAGGACGAGCACAAGGAAAGCCAGCGGCAGTATCCGCATCGCGTATAGAGTTATTATAGTCGCACCTATAAACAGGCGATCGGCAAGCGGGTCCACGATGACACCGAACTTGGATACAGTTTTCGTGCGCCTGGCGATCTGGCCATCGGCCCAATCGGTAAAGGCAGCAAACATGAATACGGCCACCGCAGCATATCTGTAGCCGGGGTGGGAGTTGGACAGGACCATGAACACCACAAACAGCGGGGTGACCGCGACCCGCATCAAGGTGACGATATTCGCGAGGTTATCCATTCCGTGTCCTTTCCGTTCCACCTCGGGACACCATGTCCCGACCCGGTCCAAAGCCTGTGTACGTTAATACGAGATCCAGGTAACGGCCGGACTCAGTGGGATTGAACGATGATAACAACACAGACACACCGGTTTTGCACCCCCGTACCAGGCGTCTGTGATTATACCAGAACTCATCAGGAATTCGTGTTCCGAGACGGCGCGGCACGCGGCTAAGGTTTATTATTGATATGAATTATTGCCTCGCGTTGTCGAGCGCGCTCGTCATGGACCGGCCCGGATGCAAGGAGAACGAATGAACCTTCAAAAGATCGGCACCGACCTCGACAATATGAAAGTCCGGCTGGCAATCCTCGAGGAACAGGTCGTTGACTTACATAAGTTCCTCGTACTTCTTGTGGAACACCTGGAACTCGGGCCGCAGGCGAAAGAAGAGCTGGCGGTGCTGATGGAGTCCAAAGTCCTTCTGGAAGACACTCGCATAGTCATAAAGAAATACGACAAGACCATCCAGGATCTGCTGGACGAATCGCAGCAGAAGAAATAGAAGTCCTTCGCGCCGACTTTAAGGACCGACCCTTCTCCTCTTCATGGGTCGAAGTGCAGTAGGTCAGGTAGCCTGGGAAGTGGCGTCCGCCTCATGCCAGAGCTCACGGGAGATCCGGCTATTGGGGAGGGCCCTCGGCCCACACGAAATCGCCGCTGTCGCCACTGCTCTCGAGGTCATACGACTCGTACCAGCAATGCCCGTCCCTGGACACCGTGGCGATAGTCATCTGGGTCGCTGGAGTGTCAAAGGTGTCCGGGCCGCTCGAAACCGACAGCCTGAACACTATAACGCCGTTTTTCTACTCCGGGGTGAGGGTGCCGAATTCGGGCCAACCAGACCAGTCCACATTACCATCGCTATCAACATTCAGGGTTAATGGCATGTCGACTTTTGACTCCAGGGAACGAAGCGTACGCAGCGTTGATAGGGTCACCTGCGGCGTTCCTGACGTACCCCTCAGGCCAGCCCTTGTCCAGGTTGTCCAAGAACACCCGTTCAGCCGCCGCCGCGCCCATGCGGCAGTTTGCCTTCGCGACGGTTCGGCTCGCTTTGTCCTGGATACTCAGGTATACCGGAATCGCTATGCCGGTAAGGATGGCAATGATAAGAACGACCATCATCAGTTCTATTAGGCTGAAGCCCTACTCTCGTCGCATCAAACTGATTTTCTGCATTACACTCCTCTCACGCCGATATTGTAGTAGAATTCGCGTCAATCGGGTTACCCTCCTCTACCGCTATTACCGCACACCTTTCACCAGTGCAACCGTCCACAAATACTCCATAAGTACTAGCGAAAACACCCCAACGCCAGCGTACCTTGGACGTGCCTTGAGGTCCGCAAGTGGGAATGCTCGAGTAGTGAAACTGAAGTAGGAGTAGTGCCACTGTTCCAGAAGTGGCTTCAATCTGCGGAAAGTTGATGGTCGGGACGGCAGGAATTCAACCTGCGAGGTGACGGCTCCGTGGCGTCAGGGCTACGGAGGGGTGGTACCCCACTCGAACTCGCCGTTACCATCAAAAAAACCGGGTCTGGCGCTACCATCATCATTCTCGGTCTCGTACGCTTCGAACCAGACATGCCCATCCTTTGAAACCGTACCGATAACCATCGATGTCTGCGAAGAATTTCCCCCCATGGATAACTTTATCAGCAGGACGCCAGTCTTCTCCTCTTGAGTGAGGCTGCTGAAGGGGGGCCAATTGATATCAAATGTGTATTCAGTCGAAGGCGGCACAGGCTCGTTGATAGTTATGGGTAATGAGTAGTCGACCCACTTGATCTTTGGCTCCAAGGTGTGAAGTTAGGCAGCATTGATAGGGTCGGTTGTTCCGGGGATGACCATCCCTGTGAAGCCCTCAGCCAGGACTTCGTTCATGTAATAGCGTTCAAACGCCTCCGAGGCGATGCGGCTGTTTGCCATCGCCCTGGTGCGGCTCGCTTTGTTTTCCAGAGATATGTATACCGGAACCGCTATGGCTACAAGGATGGCTATGATAAGGATGACGATCATCAGTTCTATAAGGGTAAAACCCTGCTCTCGACGCCATAATCCTTTGTTGAGCATTTGTCTCCTTTTACGGCGATGTCCTTACAATACAAGTTAATGGTAGCCTTGGCCATGATGGTTAGGGCAAGACTGAGACTGGACACACGGAGCCGCTCTAAAGCCCCTCGTAATTATCTATCCACAACCAAGTCAAGAGCAGCAGGTAGACGTTCCTCTATCGCCGGTTCTAATCCTGCCGTCTAAAGAAAGAAAACAGCACAAAGTGCCGTTATCAGCGGATGGTCGGGACGGCCGGATTTGAACCGGCGACCCCTGGTCCCCCAGACCAGTGCGCTAACCTGACTGCGCCACGTCCCGACGGGTTCGAATGTAATTGTAGCAATGGGCCCAGCCTCGGGCAATCGAGCCTGTGGCGCGCAGGCCAGAAAGTGTACTCGAAAAGTGTAAAGTGAACGACCCCGTACAACGCCTGGACACAAACAAAGCCCCCTCGCGGGGGCTTTGTTGCGTGTCGTTAAGACTACTTCTTGGCGATGGTGTCCTTCAGCGCTTTGCCTGGCCTGAAGGCCGGCGCCTTGCTCGCCGCGATCTTGATCTTCTCTTTCGACTGCGGGTTGATCCCCGTGCGCGCCTTCCTCTTGCGCACCTCGAACGTCCCGAAGCCGACGAGCTGGACCTTCTGTCCCTTCTTCAGCGCCTTGGTGATCCCCTCCAGCATAGCGTCTACCGCAGCTGCCGCATCCTTCTTCGAGATCTTTACCTGCGCCGCAACCTCGTCTGCAAGCTCTTTCTTTGTCAAGAACTACACCCCCTTTCTCGAGTCCCCTATTGACGCATTTTTCCACCCGCCACGCGGATATACCTTCCAAAATGCGAAAAAAAGGCTGAATAATGGGATTCAACGGGCTCATACGTGAATAATTGCCTTGAACAAGGCATTATTTGACCTACGCCTTGCGGTCTTTTCCGGCTGTCCGGAAGTGCACCCGAAGTGGGCTTCCCCAGAAGCCGTACTCCTCGCGTAGCTGCCTCGCTATGAACTTTCTGTAGTCAGACTTCACGAGACTTGCGTCGTTGACAAATATTACGACGGTCGGTGGGGCCGTGTCTGCTTGAGTCGCATAATACAGCTTTAACTGACGTCCACCCTTGCGCGGCGGGGATATCTTCTCCTTGACCAGGGAGAGGAACTCGTTGAGCGCAGGCGTCGGTATGCGGCTGTTCCACTCCTCGTAGACGTTGTCTACCAGTGGAAATATCTTGTCCGTGCCGCGCCCTGTCAGAGCGGACACGCGGAGAAGGGGCAGGTGGGTCGCGTATCGGAACTTGAAACCGATCGCCTCCATCACGTCCTTGGCCTCGTGGCGCTCCTGCACCATGTCCCACTTGTTCAAGAGGATGATCGAGGCACGGCCGCGCGACTCGATCTTGCTGGCGATCTTCTGGTCGTGCTCCGTCGGTCCCTCGGCCGCGTCGATAACCAGCAGGACCACGTCGGCGTCTTCGATGGCGCGAAAGGTCCTTACGGACGAGTAGTACTCGATGTCGGTCATCCCGGTCCGCTTCTTGCGGATGCCCGCTGTGTCGAGGATCCTGTAGTTCTTGTCCCCGGCCTCAACAACAGTGTCTATGGTGTCGCGCGTGGTGTGGGGCTCTTCGTGTACCAGCGCCCGCTCCTCCCGGGCCAGCCTGTTGAGGATCGATGACTTTCCAACGTTCGGCCTCCCGACGATAGCGACAGCTATCTCCGGCTTTTCCAGTACCTCTCCGGGCGGTGGCAGAAGATCCACGACCCGGTCCAGAAGGTCGCCGATGCCGAGTCCGTGCTGTGCGGAGACCGTTATCGGCTCGCCGAGCCCGAGCGCGTAGAATACCGACGCTTCGTTCTCCTGCACCTGATTGTCGACCTTGTTAACGACGAGTA
>Ga0209747_1000207_pt1 | contig 31702 bp, 28 predicted proteins | sample BarGraNGADG00311_FD_184498 | JGI IMG/M metagenome (GOLD analysis project Ga0209747, IMG submission 184498) | Arctic peat soil microbial communities from Barrow, Alaska - Barrow Graham LP Ref core NGADG0011-311 (SPAdes) (version 2) | ecosystem: Environmental > Terrestrial > Soil > Wetlands > Peat...
CCTGTTTTATATTGGGCCGGATTTGCTATACTCGAATTATCAATCGTGGTATTATTTATAGGGAAAGATACCTCCGTGTAAATTGCAGGTTTTGATTGCAATCCTGTATATTGGATCGCACAATAAGTTAGGGCTGAATTAGTCTGAGTATAATATTGATAAAAATACAGACCTTTCCAGCTTCCGGCTGCAGGACTTGAAGCAGCGGATGTAAAAGTGATTTTATTGGCACTGGTGCCAACCGCTGTTATTTTTGTACTGGCATTATACCCGAAGTAGAAATAGGTATCATTTATAAAGAGGAATTTAGAGCCCGCTTCTATAGTAATATCACCATCCATATCAAGTCCTCCTCCGGCAACATAGAAATCAGCAGTTTGCTTTTTCCAGGTAACAGCAGTATTATAGCTGGCACCACCAGAAATCAGAATACCTTTTCCTGTAGCTGCAATTAAAGCATTTCCGGTACCTAATTCAGGAAGATGCTTTGTGCTTATTACAATTAAATGATTAGCACAAGTATTAATGGTATTATTTGTAAAGGATTGAAATCCGGCATCAATGTACATGTTGATACCAAAACTACCGCTATTCCGTATTATATTGTTAGTGAATATGATGGAACTGTTGTTACTCATTTCCAGAGCGCCATATGAAACGTTCGATCCGGCATAATCAATAATACAATAATTCATTTTGGAATTTATCTGGGCATACCCATAGAATGCAATCCCCCTCCAGGCACCTGCTGTGGGACTTGTAGCATTTGATGTGAATGTGATTGGTGTTCCGCTTGTACCTCCGTCGGCCACAAATGTAGTTGTCGAATTATAACCAATATAAAGCACACCGTTAGCTGTAAATTTAAAAGTTGCACCAGCCTCGATGGTTAAATTTCCGTCAATGTCCATTCCGTGGTCTATAATATAAGGCACGCTAAGTTTTCTCCATGTTTGGGCTGTATTGTTATTAAAATCACCTTCAATGAAGGTCCCTATAACATTGCTAAAAGTATTTCCTGTTCCTATGGAACTTAATTTTTGTGCATGTATAACAATACCATAATTAGCAGTAGAGCTAATGGTGTTATTACTAAAAGTAACAAATCCGCCTTTACTATTGGCATAGTATGTCTTTATACCGTAGCTGCTTGAATTACTTATTGTGCAATTATTCATTGCAATGTCGCAACTGTATAGGTATACTGCGCCATAATTGGAACTACTACCGGCAAATAGAATGTTACAATATGTTAAAGATGTGTTTGAAGTATTGGTGTAAAACCTTAACCCGACCCATGCACCGGCTGTTGGAGAAACGGCGGTTGATGTGAATATAATAGGGCTATTTGCAGTTCCATTTGCTAGAACTGTGCCGGTTGTGTTATAACCTACGGAGAGACTTGCACCTGAATTAAATTTAATAACTGTGCCTGCTTCAATAGTAAGAACTGCATTGTTATTTATGTTAATGTCTCCTGTAACAAAATAGGTTTTATTGGCAGTCCATGTAACAGATGATGTAATATCGGCAGTGACATTTGTAACAGGTAAAGATGCCGATACTGTCCATACAACACTTGTCTGACCAGTCCGGGATACTGTATAAGTAACAGGGTTTGTAAAGTCTTTTGCCACACCTGTTGCAGGGGTTATGGTATAGCCAGGGGCTATAGAGATATCAGTTACAAGGCTTGTAACGACTGTACCTGCAGCAACAGGTAATGTTATTGTTTTAAGAGTTGTGTCAATTATCCCGGTCACGGCAGGTGTTACAAATTTGAAGTAAATCATTTGTTTCCCTGGTGAGAGAACCGGATAAAGTATTTTTACTGTTACTGTCCAGTTTGTAGTTGTGGTACCACGGGTTACTGTGTAAACAACAGGGTTTGTAAAGTCCTTCGATACTCCTGATGCCGGACTTACTGTATAGCCTGTAGCAAGAGAAATATCTGTGTTAAGATTTGTCAGGGCTGTCCCCACAGGAACTAATACAGTGATCGTTTTCGCGGTAGTATCGATCACTCCTGTTGTAGCCGGAGTTACGATCTTGAAGGAAATAATTTGTTTCCCGGATGAAATAATCGGATCCTGTATCGGATCTTCTTTTTTTGTACATCCATTAAGAATAAGCATAATCATAAAGATTACACCAGGCAGTTTAAATAATTTTTGTTTCATGATTTTTTGTATTTAGGTTAATTTAAATTTCAGAATTTCGCAAATAAACCTTGATTCAGACTACCTATCCCACAATTGTGTGTGGGAAGACAGGAATCTTTATTAGTAAAACCGTAACTCCTGACAAGTAAAGATAATAATAAAATCTTTTCCATTATAAATTCTTTTTTTTGTTTGATAATACTAATTTTATTACAGGCAAATTTATTTACACTTCAAAACCTGTTTTACCCCCAAAAGGGGGTTTTTTCAGGAAAAAAGAATTTGGAAATTTGTAATACATAATTATTATGAGACAATTACTGATTATACCGGTTCTGCTGATTGCTTTTAATAGCATAAAGGCACAGGAAACATCCTCAAAAGCTGATTCGCTGCAGAGAGCGCTATCGCAATCAAACATTAACAATAGTGCCGAACAGCTAAATATCCTGCGACAGTTATACGATATTTATATAGTAAATAATCTGCCGGCAGCTTTAACAGTGGCATACCGTCAGTACAGCATTTCTGAAAAAACAGGTGATGTCAACCTGAAGGGTGAAGCTGAAGCAAGCCTGGGATTTATATATTATAATCAGGGGAAAAATGACAGTTCCCTCTTCTTCTACAACAAAGCTCTTGAAAGTCTTAAGATTCAACCTGATAAAAAGAAAGAGGCAGATATTATGAATAATATTGCCAACATCTTCAGGGTAACTGCGAAGTATGACACTGCTATGACCATCTACACTAACCTCCTAAAATATTATGAATCCGTAAACGATATTGCAAAGCAGGGGAAACTTCTGAGCAATATCGGTTCTCTTTATTATACAGCGGGGAACCAGGAAAAGGCCATAGAATATACCCTGAAATCGCTAGCCATACAGAGAAAGACCAGCGATAAAAGAGGAACTGCTGTTTCGCTGGTTAACCTCTCCGTGTTTGCGCTAAACAAGGGGGATGATGGAGGCCTATCGCCAACAAGGTGATTATCTCATCGAATCCGGTCGCTATGCCGATGCACGAAAACTGGGAAAGGAAGCTTTACAGGTAGCCGATACTACAAATCGTCTCGATATGCGGTTGTTGTTCGACATGCTTAAACGATCAGCAATATGGCTTAACATTCCGGAAGAAGCGCTTTTTTATTCACAGGAACAAATAAGGATGAAAGAATCAGATCTTAACCAGGAATGGGCCGACAAAATTGCAGAAGTTGATGCAAAATACAATACGGAAAAGAAAGAACTGGAGATTGCCGCTCTGAAAGCTGATAAGAAAATAAAAAATTTAATTCTTTTATCACTGCTCCTTTTGCTGACTGCCGGAGGAGGAACAGGATATTTCATTTACAGGAACCAGAAACAAAGACATCTTCTGGCAGCTCAGAGGATAAAAGAACTTGAACAGGAAAAACAGATCACAGCCACACAGTCTCTCCTTGAAGGCGAGACTACCGAAAGGGCACGTATCTCAAGAGACCTTCACGATGGACTCGGAGGGATGCTCTCGGTGGCTAAACTTAAAATAGCAACAATGAAAGGAAATCTTACCATTCCGGAAGAAAATGTAGCATATCTGAATTCAGCCATTGAAATGCTCGATACTTCAATAAAGGAATTAAGAAGAGTGGCTCATAATCTGATGCCTGAATCGCTCTTAAAATATGGCCTTAACGCAGCACTTGCCGATTTCTGCCGCAGTACAGACAAGGTAACTTATCATTTCTTCGGAAATGACAGGCGTCCTGAAGAGAAAACTGAAGTAGCAGCTTACCGAATTGTCAGCGAACTTGTAAATAATTCTATTGACATTTGTGAAACAATCCATAAAGAATATCCGGCCCTTAAAATACTGGCGCTTACCAGCTTCAGCGAGTTTACCTGTGTAAACAACATGATGAAAAACGGAGCCTCGGGATATGTTCTGAAAAATGCAATGCCCGAGGAGATTATAAAAGGAATTGAGACAGTGATGAATGGACAGATCTTCCTCTGTCACGAAGTCGATATGCTAATGAAGAAGGAGGCTGATAAACACGTCTATCTCACACGCCGCGAAACAGATCTGCTACGTCTGATCACTGAAGGGTTCACTAACGATGAGATAGCCGAAAAACTTTTCCTTGGTTCTGAAACAATTAAGAGTTACCGTAAGAATCTTCTTTTCAAACTTAACGCTAAAAATACCGCCGCACTCGTAAAAATGGCTCTTGAGGAGAAGTTGGTGTGATTTAGTGACTCAATCAGTTGGTTATACTTCCATTCGTTACATGATGCATCATCCTGTCTGCAAGCTCAGCAGCTGTTGTGTTCTTAAAAGGCTTCATCCTCTCCTCAAACATTTCAGCTATCTCTTTATTACACAGGTTTCCAATACTTCCTTCGTGAACATAATCGGCCAGTGTTGTTCTGGAAAATGAAGAGTTTTTAACCATTTCAGAAACTGCCTTATAAGCATCTCTGAAGGGGATTCCCTGCTTAACAAGCCGGTTAACCTCCTCAGTACTGAATATTGTATTGTATAACGGGTTATCAGTAATATTCTTCCTGATTTTTATGTTATTCAGCATAAGAAGCATAATCTCAATACACTCCCTCATTTCACCAAAAGCATCAAACACCAGCTGTTTAAGCAACTGAAGATCTCTGTTATATCCCGACTGGAGATTACTTGTCAGCATTGCAATCTGGTTCGGAAGTGTCTGAATAATATTTGTGCGTGCTCGTATGAGCTCAAACACATCCGGATTTCTTTTCTGCGGCATAATACTTGAGCCGGTAACATACTCATCAGGGAAATCTATAAATCTGAATTCCGAACTCATATAAATGCAGATATCCATAGAAAATCTTGAGAGAGTTTGCGCAACAGAGGCCAGACCGGAGGCTACTGCCATTTCAATTTTTCCCCTGCTAAGGCTTGCATAAGCCGAATTATATAGAAGACAATCAAATTCCAGAAGCTCAGACGTCAGTTTTCTGTTTATTGGCAATGTAGTACCATAACCTGCTGCAGTTCCGAGAGGATTTTGATTATTTAATGCCCTGGCTCCTGAAAGCATAAGGACATCATCAGCAAGACTTTCAGCATAAGCTCCAAACCACAAGCCAAACGATGAAACCATAGCTGGTTGCATGTGTGTGTATCCGGGTAACAGAACCTCTTTATATTGCTCGCTTAATGACTGCAGCTTTGAAAAAAGACGGCGTATCAAAACTGAGAGTTTATCAATCTCCTCCCGTGTATATAGTCGTATATCAACAAGAACCTGATCGTTCCTTGAACGACCTGTATGAATTTTTTTGCCCGTCGTACCTAGTATTGAGGACATCTCCTTTTCAATCTGTGAATGAATATCCTCAACATCTTTTTCTATGACCAGGCTTCCCTCCTCATCCCAGACGAAGAGAGAGTGAAGCGCTTTTAACAATCCATTTTTCTCTTCTTCTGAAACTAACCCTACATCTTCAAGCATTATTACGTGAGCCATTGAACCAATTATATCCCATTTTGTGAGAGCCAGATCAGTTTTTCTGTCTTTCCCCGCCGTGAATTCTATTATTGCCGGCTCGGGATTAATCCCTTTTTCCCAGAGTTTCATAAAACTAAATTTAATTATTATTCAATTTCTAGTCAATGTTTTGTTTCAATTAATCAGTCAGCTTTTTTGCCCAAAATTCCTGCAATCTTCTACTTTTTGGCCCCCTTATTTTTTACCCCCTGCCCCCTAAAGGGGGTTCAATGTCGGCCTTGGTTATAAAACCCCCTCTGCCGCTGCGCGGCATCTCCCCCTGTGGGGCGAAGAAATCCACTAAACGGACTTTTTAGCCCCCCTTCAGGGGGGTTGGGGGGCAATCTATTTATTCTGGCTAGCCTCAATAATAGCTCTGTGTGCCATAAGCCTTATTGCATTTATTTTTATAAATCCCTTACTGTCAGTCTGGTCAAATCCTCCTTCTATATCCATACTCGATAATTTCTTATTATACAATGAAGATGGTGACTCACGGCCTTCGATAAGGACATTACCCTTATAAAGACAGAGATGTACACTTCCATCAATAAGTTCCTGGCTCTTTTCAATAGCAGCCATAAGAAAATCCATCTCCGGACTGAACCAGAATCCGTTATAAATGATCTCAGCAAATTTGGGAGTTAGCATGCTTACAAGACGCATTACCTCTCTGTCCATAGCTATTCCTTCAATATCTTTATGAGCAATATGCAGAACTGTAGCAGCAGGTGTTTCGTAGACGCCTCTCGATTTTATTCCAACGAACCTGTTCTCCACCATATCAAGCAGACCAATACCATTCTTCCCGGCAAGCTCATTTAGGTATACAAACATTTCATACGAATCTTCTTTCAATGTTCCGTCTTCCTTGTTGATAAGCTTAACCGGTAACCCGTTTTTGAAATGAATAACGATCCGGGTCTCCTTGTCGGGAGCATCCTGAGGCATTACCATTTTTTCCAGCATGCTCTTATGCAGAGTGTACATAGGATCTTCCAAAACTCCTGCCTCATGGCTGATGTGCATCAGGTTATCGTCCTCACTGTATGGCTTATCGATACTTGCTTTGACAGGTATTTTATGCTCAGACGCATATTTCAGCAGGTCGGTCCTTCCTTTAAACTGGGCAAGAAACTCTTTATCTTTCCATGGTGCAATAACCTTTACTCCGGGCATCAGTGCATAGTAACACAGTTCGAACCGTACCTGATCGTTACCTTTTCCTGTTGCACCATGTGCCACAGCATTTGCTCCTTCAGCTTTTGCAACTTCAATCTGCTTTTTTGCTATCAGAGGTCTGGCAAGCGCCGTTCCAAGAAGATACCTGTCCTCATAAATTGCGTTTGCCATAATGGCTTTCAGAACATATTTATCAACAAATTCCCTCTTAAGATCAGCAATAATCACTTTTGAAGCCCCCAGTAATAAGGCTTTATTTTTGCATGCTTCGAAATCCTCAGCCTGCCCAACATCTGCAACAAATGCAATAACCTCATAATTCTTTTCTATTAACCATTTAAGTATTACCGAAGTATCCAATCCGCCGCTATATGCGAGAACCACTTTTTCTTTCATATTTATAACTATTTGATATTTATACTTTTATAAACTTTACCTACATTTTTCTAATTGTAATTAATTCTATTTTAATGATTTAATCCCCTTTCTTATTTCCCCAAAGCCTGCCTGCCGGTAGGCAGGGAGGAAAGCTTTTGCTCCTTCCCCCGTGGGGAAAGGCCGGGAAGGCGGTAAAAATATATGTCACATTTTCATCAAAATCTTAATATTCATTTATTAATGAGACGCGAAACATCGCGTCTCTACTGATTACTAGACGCAAAATGTTGCGTCTCTACTGTTCATTTCTTACTTTTAATCTGTTCATGTAATCCGGGAAGAATAATTTCCAGACAGGTATGAACCTGCTGGAGTGTAATTCCGTCTCTCGGTATAATAAGGATGGTATCATCACCGGCAATTGTACCGGCAATTTCGTATCTTCCTGCCCCATCGATAAAAAATGCAGTATTACTTGCATTTCCAGGAATTGTTTTAACTACCATAAGTCCTTTTGCCTCAACTATATCCTTAATTACAGGTACAATATTTAATTTCACTGTAAGTTGGTTATTACCCTTGGCAGTTTCAGATAAAGAATACCTGTATCCTCCATTACCATCTGGTATCCTTCCTACTCCAAGCTGCCTTAAATTACGGGATAGCGTAGCCTGGGTACAGCTTATCCCTTTCCCTTTCAATTTTTGAAGTAATTCATCCTGCGATGAAATTCTTTCTTCCGTTATAATACTTTCAATCGACAGAAGTCTTGATGTTTTTTGCATATTTATGCATTTTTTCTGCAAATATATGCATTTATTTTAATATTTCAAATCCTAATTAAAAAATTGTATTATTTTTGGACCTCAAATACTGATGATGAAAGATGTTGTAAAAAAAGTGATTATTCTTGGATCGGGAGCCTTAAAGATAGGTGAAGCAGGTGAGTTTGATTACTCCGGTTCACAGGCTCTCAAAGCATTAAAAGAGGAAGATGTTGAAACAGTTTTAATAAATCCGAATATTGCAACGGTCCAAACGTCAGAGGATCTGGCAGGTAAGATCTATTTTCTTCCGGTAACTCCCTATTTTGTCGAAAAAGTGATTGCAAAAGAGAGACCTGATGGTATCCTTTTATCATTCGGTGGACAAACAGCATTAAACTGCGGAACAGAGCTTTTTAAATCGGGAGTATTCGAAAAATATAACGTGAGAGTTCTCGGAACCCCGGTAAGGGCGATTATGGATACAGAGGATCGCGAGCTATTTGTAAAGAAACTTGATGAAATAGATGTTAAAACACCCAGCAGTTTTGCTGCCCTCGGGGTTGAAGAAGCTATTGAAGCTGCGGTTAAGCTGGGATTCCCGGTAATCATAAGAGCAGCATATACCCTGGGAGGTCAGGGAAGCGGATTCGCTTCAAATATTGAAGAGTTAAGAACTCTCGCATCGAAGGCCTTCTCTTATTCAAACCAGATACTTGTTGAAGAGTCGTTAAAAGGCTGGAAAGAGGTTGAATACGAGGTTGTAAGGGATAAATATGACAATTGTATCACTGTATGTAACATGGAGAATTTTGATCCCCTTGGAATTCATACCGGGGAAAGCATTGTTGTTGCTCCATCACAGACACTTACAAACAGCGAATACCATAAACTCAGGGAACTTTCTATTAAAATAATAAGGCACATCGGAATTATTGGCGAATGTAATGTTCAGTATGCACTTGCACCTGATTCGGAAGACTACAGAGTAATAGAAGTAAATGCCCGGTTATCGAGATCGAGCGCTCTGGCGTCAAAAGCTACAGGTTATCCTCTGGCATTTATTGCTGCGAAGCTGGGAATGGGATATGGACTTCATGAATTGAAAAATTCAGTTACAAAGAATACAACTGCCTGCTTTGAACCAGCCCTTGATTATATAGTTTGCAAGATCCCGAGGTGGGACCTTAATAAATTCGAAGGAGTGTCGCATCTGATCGGCAGTAGTATGAAAAGTGTCGGTGAGGTAATGGCCATAGGAAGAACTTTTGAAGAGGTTATTCAGAAAGGTTTGAGAATGATCGGCCAGGGGATGCATGGATTTACCGGCAACCGCAACCTTGGTTTTGAAGATATTGAGAGGGAACTGACCGAGCCTACAGATATGAGGATATTTTCGATTGCTGAAGCTCTTGAAATAGGTATGTCGGTTGACAGAATATATGAGTTGACAAAAATTGACAAATGGTTCCTCTACAAGCTTAAAAACATAATCAGCATTAAAGATGAACTTTGCAATTACCAGTCGCTTGAATCAGTACCTACAGATTTGCTTTCTCATTCAAAGATAAACGGATTCAGCGATTTTCAGATTGCCAGGCACGTTCTAAAATCAGGTGCAGATGATATCTATAATGATCTGATGAAAGTGAGAAGCCACAGAAAATCTTTGGGCATTGTACCATATATTAAACAAATTGATACGCTTGCCGCCGAATACCCGGCTATTACAAATTACCTCTATCTGACATACAGCGGCTCTGAACACGACATAATTTGCGAAACAGACAAAAAATCTGTAATTGTTCTTGGATCAGGCGCATACAGGATTGGTTCGAGTGTTGAATTCGACTGGTGTTCAGTTAATGCAATTGATACAATTAAAAAAGAAGGGTTCAGATCAGTAATGATCAATTACAATCCTGAAACTGTCAGTACGGATTATGATATCTGTGACCGTCTTTATTTCGACGAACTGACCTTTGAACGTGTACTTGATATAATTGAACTTGAAAACCCGGGTGGAGTTATTGTATCTGTTGGCGGACAAATCCCCAACAACATGGCCATGAGGCTATTTAAAGAAAACGTCCATGTGCTTGGTACATCTCCCGTATCGATCGACAGGGCAGAAAACAGGCATAAGTTTTCTGAAATGTGTGATAACCTTTCTATTGATCAACCTCGTTGGAGAGAGCTCTCCTCAATTGATGATATCTTTGAATTTGTCGACCGGATCGGATTCCCTGTCCTTATTAGGCCCTCCTACGTTTTGTCAGGGGCTGCCATGAACGTGGTCTCAAACAGAAACGAACTGAAACATTACCTTGAACTCGCATCAAGTGTTTCAAAACAGTATCCTGTTGTCGTATCAGAATTTATTGAGAATGCAAAAGAGATCGAGATCGATGCCGTGGCCCGCGACGGGGACATGCTGGCATACGCCATCAGTGAACATGTCGAGTTTGCAGGAGTTCACTCAGGAGATGCAACGATGGTATTTCCTGCCCAGAAAATATATTTTGAAACAGCCAGAAGGATTAAACGTATTTCACGTCTTATTGCCAAAGAGCTTAACATATCGGGCCCTTTTAATATACAGTTTCTTGCAAAAGACAATGATATTAAGGTTATTGAATGTAACCTTCGGGCGAGCCGGAGCATGCCTTTTGTTTCAAAGGTCCTTAAGACGAATCTCATAGAACTTGCAACAAAAGTGATGCTTGGCGTTCCGGCAGAAAAGCCTCTGAAAACAGTATTTGAACTCGATTATGTTGGTGTGAAAGCGCCACAGTTCAGCTTTTCGCGTCTTGCCAAGGCTGACCCTGTTTTAGGCGTTGATATGTCATCAACCGGCGAAGTCGGATGTATTGGTGAAGGTTTCTATGAAGCTATCTTAAAAGCAATGTTTTCGGTCGGTTACAGGGTGCCGAAAAAGAGTATCCTTCTTTCTACCGGACCAGCCCGTTCAAAAGTTGAACTACTTAACAGCGCAAGGGCTCTTCGCGAAAAAGGGCATAAACTTTACGCAACAAGAGGCACCCAACAATTCCTGAAAAACGCAGGTGTTGAAGCTCATGTTGCTTACTGGCCCGATGAAAATAAATCTCCAAACACAATTGATCTTATTAAATCGAGGGAAGTCGATCTGGTTGTAAATATTCCTAAAGATCTCAGCGATAAAGAGCTTAATAACGACTATACTATAAGGAGGAGTGCAGTGGATTATAATGTTCCTTTGATTACCAACGCCCGGCTTGCCAGCGCTTTTATACTGGCTTTCTGCAAAATGAGTATAGACGACCTGGAAATTAAAAGCTGGGATGAGTACAAGTAAAGGCGCAAAGACAAAAGACAAAAGTAAAAGGATAAAAGTAAATAACCCAAATCAGAATAATATTCTAATTTATAGAGTCTTAGCCCCCATTTAGGGGGGTTGGGGGGCAAAAAAAGACATTATGATAACAATCCGCAAAGCTATACCGAAAGACGCTTCTGTAATTATCGATTCCCAGCAGAAAATGGCCTGGGAAACAGAACAATTTGCACTTCATCCGGAAACTGTTACTAAAGGTGTTAATGCAGTTTTCGAAATTCCTGCCCGCGGACAGTATTGGGTTGCAGAGGAAAATGGAACTGTTGTTGCATCCCTTCTCATAACTTATGAGTGGAGCGACTGGAGGAATACAAACGTCTGGTGGTTTCAGTCCGTATATGTGTTGCCGGATTACAGAAGAACAGGAATTTTCCGATCGATGTATTCTGTAATTAAGAATGAAGCTGAGGCACAAGGTGTTGCCGGACTTCGTCTTTACGTGGAATCAAATAATTCAAGAGCACAAAATACATATGAAGCTCTTGGTATGAAAAGCGAACATTATACAATGTACGAGTGGTTAAGGGATTAATTAATGTACTGGCTTCCTGTTATCCTCATACTACCCTATTTTTTTATACTTCTCAGTATTTACAGAAGCCTTCAGAAAATTAAACTTTTTAATTTTTCTATTGAACCTGTTACATTTATTTCAGTAGTTATTGCCTGCCGTAATGAGCAGAAAAATCTCCCTTCACTACTGAATAATATTGCAAGTCAGAATTATCCCCGGGAATTATTTGAGGTTATAATTGTAGATGATAATTCCACAGACAGGACACGTAAAATAGCCTCAGGCTTTAGCGGATTCAATAACAGCATTGCAATCAGTAACAGCGGGTCAGGTAAAAAACAGGCGCTCCGAACCGGAATAAAAGCTGCTAAAGGTAGTCTGATAATCACAACTGATGCAGATTGCAGAATGGGAGAAAATTGGATGAGAACAATTGCAGCATTCTATGAGAAATACAATCCTGAAATGATAATCTGTCCTGTAGAGATAGAATCCCGTACTGGGTTCTTCGGGAGATTTCAGGAACTTGAATTTCTTAGTTTGCAGGGTGTTACAGCCGGTACTGCATACTCAGGCGATGCATCAATGTGCAATGGGGCAAACCTTTCCTTCAAAAGGGAATCCTATCTCAATAATTCTGATAATCTGTACGATGAGATTCCTTCAGGCGATGATATATTCCTGTTACACAGCTTTAAAAAAGACAGTAACTCAATAATACTCTGGCTCGAATCGCGTGATGCGATGGTTACAACAACTTCCTCCCGGGCAGCAGAGACTTTTCTGAAACAGCGCAGAAGGTGGGCTTCAAAGTGGAAAGCATACAGCGACAGATTTACAATTCTTCTTGGAATTGTAACATTTGTTACAATTATATTGCAGGTCTTTATGCTTATTGTTGCATTGTTATTTCCGGGGTTTCTTTGGGTATTCCTGGTAATATTTTTTCTGAAAATGGTTCCCGACTTTTTGATCCTCCGGAATACCGCCCGTAGATATGGAAGGCAAAAGCTCCTCAAGTGGTTTCTCCCATCGCAGGTCGTTTATCCTTTTTATGTTTTGTTTGTGGCTTGCTATTCCCTGGTGTATCCATTCAACCGGAATACTAATTCCCCATTTCAGAAAGAAATTTAATTCTGACTAACCTTATCTCTTCCTCTTCGAACTCATTTCCGAGTATCTTTATTGCTTTTTCAAGTGAGTCTGATTCAGCCTCTTCCCTGAAATAGGAATATATATCATGCTGCCGCTCTTCATCAACTGTACTGTTGATGTAATAATCGAGATTTATCCGGGTCCCGGAATGGACAATTGCCTCTATCTCGGAAATCAACTCATTCATATCCATCCCTTTTGCTTCAGCAATATCATCGAGTGGTCTCTTCACATCAATACTCTGAATGATATAAACTTTAATCCCGGATTTATTAACAACCGATTTTACGACCATATCGAGGGGCCTGATTATCTCCTTCTCTTCCACGTACTTTTGGATAATCTCAATAAATTCCTGTCCATATCTTATTGCTTTGCCGGCTCCCACACCCGAAATATTCTGAAGTTCATCAAGAGTAATCGGGTATTGGATGGCCATATCTTCGAGCGAAGGATCCTGAAAAATGACAAATGGAGGAACCTCTTTTTGTTTAGATATTTTTTTGCGTAAATCCTTAAGGATACTAAATAACTCTTCATCAACTGCAGATGTTCTTGCCCCAAAAGCATTCTCTTCATCCGTTGTGTCAGCATAATCGTGATCTTCGGCAAGCATGAAAGAAGTTGGGTTTTCAAGAAAATCCATTCCTTTCGGGGTTAGTTTTAACAGCCCGTAATTCTCTATATCCTTAGTAAGAAACTTTGCTATAAGAGCCTGCCTGATTACCATGTTCCAGAATTTCTCATCCTTATCTTCGCCAATTCCGAAAAATTCAAGTTTGTGGTGCTTATATGATTTTATAGCTGCCGTAATTTTCCCGGAAAGGATATTTGCGACATGGTCTGCTTTAAATTTTTCCTTTACTGCCAGTATTGTGTCCAAGACACTTACAACAGCTTCATTACCCTCAAACTGTGCTTTGGGATGCAGGCAATTATCGCAAGCCTCACAGTTTTCATTCAGGTACTCCTCCCCAAAATAATGGAGAAGTAGTTTTCTTCTGCAAACTGAAGATTCTGCATATGATACAGTCTCGAGAAGAAGTTGTTTACCAATCTCCTGTTCAGCAATTGGTTTCCCATGCATGAATTTCTCGAGTTTCAGGATATCGTTATAACTATAATATGCAATGCAATTCCCTTCACCCCCGTCGCGACCGGCGCGCCCGGTCTCCTGATAGTATCCTTCAAGACTTTTAGGTATATCGTAATGTATTACAAATCGAACATCCGGTTTGTCAATACCCATTCCAAAAGCGATGGTTGCCACAATGATATCGGCCTCCTCCATCAGAAATTTGTCCTGATTTAATGTTCGTGTCGCGGAATCCATGCCGGCATGGTATGGTAATGCTTTAATTCCATTAACCTTAAGCACTTCAGCAATCTCCTCCACTTTTTTACGGCTCAGACAGTAAATTATTCCTGATTTCCCGGCGTTATTTTTTATATATTTAATAATCTCTTTTGTGACATCCTGTTTCGACTTGATCTCATAATAGAGGTTAGGTCTGTTGAATGAAGATTTATAAATATCAGCATCGAGTATTCCCAGATTTTTCTGAATATCATTCTGAACCTTTGGCGTAGCTGTTGCTGTAAGTGCAATAATCGGCGCCCTCCCGATTGTATCGATAATTGGTCTTATGCGTCTGTACTCAGGCCTGAAGTCGTGTCCCCACTCGGAGATACAATGAGCTTCATCGATGGCAAAAAAGGAGATATCAATATTCTTAAGAAACTCTATGTTTTCCTCCTTGGTAAGCGATTCAGGGGCTACATACAGAAGTTTTGCCTTCTGTGATAATACATCATTTTTAACTTTTGCAATCTCTGTTTTTGTAAGTGAAGAGTTAAGAAAGTGTGCAACGCCATCGTCTGTGCTAAAGTTCCTCATGGCATCAACCTGGTTTTTCATAAGGGCGATAAGAGGCGAAATTATTATTGCTGTCCCCTTCTTCATCACAGCAGGCAGCTGATAGCAAAGCGATTTACCTCCTCCGGTTGGCATCAATACAAAGGTATCTCTGCCTGCCAGAACATTTTTTATAATTGGTTCCTGATTGCCTTTAAACGTATCAAAACCAAAGTACTTTTTTAAGTAATCCTGTATCGTAGAATCATTCAACATATTTCCCCCCTAATACTGTAAACGTGCAAAACTGTAAATAAGTTTTGTTTTACAGTTTAGATAAAGTTAAGATATTTCCTGATCAAATAAATGTTTTTAAGAAATTTTTAACAATAAATCCAATAAAAGAGGTCAAACTATTTCCCTCGTGATCCATTTTGTTATTGTTTTGCTAAGGAAGATTTATCATCTTTGCAGGCTGATTTTAAATCAATTTATATTGCTGACAATGGGTATGTTCAGGAAAAAAGGTAAGAAAGGTGAAAATGAGATGTCTTTTCTTGAACATCTGGAGGAGTTAAGATGGCATATTATCAAGTCAGTATTAGCTATTGTTTTCTTTATGATAATAGCTTTTATTTTCAAGAGCTTTATTTTTGACCATATTATTCTTGCTCCAAAAAGTCCAACCTTCTTTACAAACCGTGTTCTTTGTCAGTTTGGGGAATTTCTCATGAGACAGTTTAATTTTGAGTCGAATTCGTTATGTATCAACTCAAAGCCCCTGAATCTGATCAACATAAGTATGTCGGGGCAACTTACTACACACTTTGCTGTAGCCATGGTTGCAGGTTTAATCCTTGCATTTCCGGTTGTCTTATGGGAATTCTGGCAATTTTTCAAACCAGCTCTCAAACCAAATGAAGCTCGTTATGCACAAGGAACTGTACTGACAGCATCTCTGCTCTTTTTTACCGGAGTTCTTTTCGGATATTATATGCTGGCGCCACTTTCACTTCATTTTCTTTCATCCTATGAAGTAAGTGCGGAGGTTGTCAACCAGATTAATATACGATCGTACATTGGAACACTTACATCAGTCTGTCTGGCAACCGGATTAGTTTTCGAGCTTCCAATAATAGCATTTTTTCTTACCAAGGTTGGGCTGATTACACCGACCTTTATGAGAAAATACAGAAGACATGCGATTGTTGTAATCTTTATTATAGCAGCAATTATAACGCCTCCCGATGTCTTTTCCCAGACACTTGTCGCCATTCCACTTCTGCTTTTATATGAGGTCAGTATTTTCATATCTGCCAGGGTAATGAAACAAAAGGAGAAAGATCGTACTGATTTTTTCAAGGATGATGATTCTACTAAAACTGAAACCGTCAATTCATAGTATTGCAGATGAAACTATACACTGAAAATCTTGTAAAAAAGTACCGTTCAAGGACTGTTGTTGACCACGTTTCCATAGAGGTTGAACAAGGAGAAATTGTTGGATTACTCGGACCAAACGGCGCCGGAAAAACAACCTCCTTTTATATGATTGTCGGGTTAATAAGACCAAGAGAGGGAAAGATATTTCTGGATGATCAGGAAATAACTTCACTTCCTGTATATAAAAGAGCAAGATTAGGTATCGGATATCTGGCACAGGAGGCCTCGGTATTCAGAAATATGTCTGTTGAAGACAATATTAAGGCAGTACTGGAGATGTCGGGGTTTCCAAAAGAAGAGCAAGTGGAACGATTAGAGACTCTGATGCTTGAATTCGGACTAACAAAAATAAGAAAGAGTAAAGGTATACAACTCTCAGGAGGTGAGAGACGACGTACCGAAATTGCAAGAGCACTTGCGCTTAAACCAAAATTCATACTACTCGACGAACCTTTCGCCGGTGTTGATCCAATTGCTGTTGAAGATATTCAGGAAATTGTATCTAAACTCAGAGAGAAAAAGATAGGCATTTTGATAACCGACCATAACGTTCATGAGACTCTTACTATCACTGACCGGGCATACCTGCTTTTCGAGGGGAAGATTCTGAAATCCGGAACCTCTGCGCAACTTGCAGATGATGAGCATGTAAGAAAAGTATACCTCGGAAAGAACTTTGAATTACGAAGGTAACACAAGCTATTTGTTTTAATAATTATTTATTATACTTTTGCGGGGCAATTAACGCGGATGTGTCGTAATTGGTAGCCGAGCAAGACTTAGGATCTTGTGTCTTCGTGACGTGGGGGTTCGAGTCCCTTCATCCGCACAAACAACAAACCGCCTTAACCTCTTTAATAGTGCGTTTTGGCGGTTTCTAACTATGCAATAAACAAGAAGGAAAATGAATATCACAAAAGAAAACATCGACGATCTGAATGCTGTATTAAAAATTAACATTGCGAAAGCAGATTATGAAGATAAGGTAATAACCGTTTTGAAAGATTATAGGAAAAAAGCAACAATAAATGGTTTTCGTCCTGGCATGGTTCCAATGGGACTTATTCAAAAGATGTACGGCACAGCTGTCCGGGTTGATGAGATAAACAAAGTAGTATCTGAAAACATTCAGAAATACCTTACTGACGAAAAGCTCGAAATCCTTGGCGATCCGCTTCCAAAACTTGATGAGCAGGAAAAATATGATTTCGACACGCAGGAGGAGTTTACCTTCTCCTTTGAACTTGGTCTTGCTCCTGTCATTGACCTTAAGTTAAGTAAAAAAAACAAAGTAAATCAGTACGAGATCATCATCGATGAAAAGATGAGGAATGATTCTCTTAATAACTATACCCGCAGGTATGGTGAATTGAGAAAAGCCGACGAAACCGATATGAAGGATGTGATTAAAGGAAAGATTGAAGCTATAGATAAGGATGGCAATATTATTCCCGAAGGTCCTTCGTTTGAAGATACGTCACTTGGGATTGACATTATTAAGGATAGCAAAATCAAAGAGCAATTTATTGGAAAATCCAAAGACGATTCTATAGATTTCGACTTAAAAAAAGCTTTCCCAAATGATACTGAAGTAGCAGGTATTCTGCATAAGAAGAAGGATGAGGTAGCAGAAGTTGAGGGAAATTTCAGATTTACTATTAATGAGATAAGTCGTTTTTATCCTGCTGAACCCGGCAAAGAACTATTTGATAAAATATATGGTGAAGGGGTTGTGAATTCGGAAGAAGAATTCATGAAAAAAATTGAAGACGAGCTCGCTGTTAACTTAAAAAGGGAAAGCGACTATAAGCTCATGATGGATATTAAAGACCTTGCGATCGAAAAAACCGAGATTGAACTTCCTGAAGCGTTTCTGAAAAAGTGGCTTCTTAAAGTCAATGAAAAAACTACGGAGGAACAGATAGATAAAGAATTTAAAAGCTTTAAAAAAGATCTGAAATGGCAGCTTATAAGAAACAAGGTCGCCCGCGATAATGATGTAAAAATCACTGAAGAAGAATTACTGAAAGAAGCGGAAAACATAACCAGACTACAGTTCCAGCAATATGGACTGTTCTATGCCACCAGTGAACAAATAAACAATTACGCAAAAGAGACTCTTAAAAGGGAAGATGATGCAAAAAGAATAGCTGAAAAGGTACTTGAAGAAAAAATAATTCTTATCATGAAGGAACTTGTAAAGCTGGAAGACAAAAGTATCTCAGTGGAGGATTTTAATAAGCTTTTTGAATAGTAGAGGGTGTCTCAAAAGTCCTAATTTTTTATTAGCCCCTAAATCCCTCCGCCAGCTGGCGGATGGACTTTCAGATTATCAGCATCTTAAAGAACCCCCTTTAGGGGGCAGGGGCAAAAAAAACAGCTTTTGAGACAGCCTCTAATTTTTTTATTTATTAACTTTGCAGATTAATTAAATTCTGAGAATATGAATATCCTGGACGATTTTGGAAAATATGCTAAAAGCAAACGGGGAGTCAGCAGTTTAAACCTGCACAGGTACACCTCCGTACACAGTAGTTATATCTCTCCTACAATTATTGAAGAGAGACAGTTAAACATAGCATCAATGGATGTTTTTTCACGTCTGATGATGGATAGAATTATTTTTCTTGGCTTGCCAATCGATGATTATGTAGCAAATATTATTCAGGCTCAATTGCTTTATCTCGATTCATCTGATCCGGGAAAAGATATTCAGATCTATTTTAACACCCCTGGAGGATCTGTTAATGCCGGACTGGGAATTTATGATACAATGCAATATATCTCATCCGATATTTCCACAATATGTACTGGAATGGCTGCATCAATGGGCGCTGTGCTGCTTACTGCGGGGAAAAAGGGTAAAAGATCGGCGCTTAAGCATTCAAGAATAATGATACATCAGCCCATGGGTGGCGCTGAAGGGCAAGCTTCCGATATAGAAATTACTGTACGCGAAATTGTAAAACTCAAGAGAGAGCTATACGAAATTATTGCGCTTCACTCCGGAAATTCAATTGAAAAAGTTGAGAAAGATTCTGACAGAGACTATTGGATGACCTCACAGGAGGCTAAGGACTACGGGATGATTGATGAAATCCTTCAGAAAACACATAAATAAAAGTATAGGATGGATAAGTGTTCATTTTGCGGGAGAACAAAGAAAGAGTCGAATATGCTCATCGCCGGGCTTGAAGGCCATATCTGCGACCATTGTATAGAGCAGGCTCACAGCATAATGAATGAAGAACTTGGCAGTAAAAAAAATACAACATTTGATAATGTCATACTTCTGAAACCGGTTGAAATTAAGAATTTCCTCGACCAGTATGTTATTGGTCAGGACATGGCAAAGAAGGTCATCTCTGTTGCAGTTTACAACCATTATAAGAGGTTAATGCAAAAAGTTGATGCCGAGGATATTGAAATAGAAAAATCAAACATAATACTTGTAGGCGAAACAGGTACGGGAAAGACACTACTGGCAAGAACAGTTGCTAAAATGCTTCACGTTCCGTTTACAATTGTGGATGCAACAGTTCTTACTGAGGCCGGTTACGTAGGTGAAGATATTGAAAGTCTTCTTACCCGTCTTTTACAGAATGCCGATTATGATGTTAAGGCAGCCGAAAAAGGTATTGTTTTTATTGATGAGATCGATAAAATTGCAAGAAAAGGCGATAATCCATCAATAACCCGCGATGTTTCCGGGGAAGGTGTACAACAAGGTCTGCTTAAATTGCTGGAAGGTTCAATTGTGAATGTACCGCCTCAGGGCGGACGTAAGCACCCTGAACAGAAAATGATACCTGTCGACACAAAAAATATTCTGTTTATTTGTGGTGGTGCATTTGAAGGGATCCAAAAGAAAATAGCTCAGCGATTAAATACTCAGGTTGTAGGTTTTGGCGCTTCTAAAATCAGGAATAAAGTAGACAAGGACAATATGCTCCAGTATATCGCTCCACAGGATCTCCGAGCCTTCGGTCTCATACCGGAAATAATCGGAAGACTACCGATTCTTTCACATCTCGATCCTCTTGACAGAAAAGCGCTTAGAGCAATCCTTACCGAACCAAAAAACGCACTGGTTAAACAGTACATCAAACTGTTTAAAATGGATAATATCGACCTCACCTTCGCTGACGGGGTTCTCGATTATATTGTCGATAAGGCCATAGAATTTAAACTGGGAGCTCGTGGACTGAGATCAATATGCGAAGCAATTATGCTCGATGCAATGTTCGAAATGCCATCTGTCGACACTAATGATTTTGAGATTACAATAGACTATGCTGACCGTAAACTTGAAAGAATAAATCTGAAAATTCTCAAAGCGTCATAAAAAAAGGGACATGCTGTATAACATGTCCCTTCTTTTTATATCAACCACCCCTAAATCCCCCAAGGGGGACTTATTTACTTCTAGAAAGTTAAAGCCCCCCTTGGGGGGTTTGGGGGTAAAAAATCTTATTACGGCATAAGACGATGCTTATGCTTCAAAATAATCTCTTTTGTCTGATTACCCCTCTGAACAGTTGCTTTTGCATCACATTCTCCTGTACCATAATCAAGAACTGTAGGAACTGCACCCGTTCTTTCAAATTTTACAGTCCCCGCAACAATAAATTCGCATGCACGAGTCCAATGTAAAGGAGTCAGAATAGTATTTGTATATACTATCCCATTTATGTTTTTCCCTGTTGCCACACCTGAAATAAGGCACTCATCATCCCATATAGTCTTCGTGTTCCAACCTGCAATAAATTCCCTCTGGTGGTCAATAGTTCGTTCAATTGTTTTGCCATCAGGTAAAGTAAGTTTACCTCCTGTAAGCTTATCTGACATTACCATATTCTGATTGCTGTTAGGACCCAGATTTTTGATTTCTTTAATCCCCTCAATCTTAATTCCATTGAACTTATAATTATCGAATGTAACAGTTCTGGTTGCATTTAAAACTGTGCGTTTGTCCGTTACATTTACAATAATTTTACCAGAACGGGTATTTCCGTTGAAACCTGAACAGCTTGTTCCGTAATTAATTGTAATTGTCTTTGGAAATGCACCTGATGAAATTGTGATCGAAGGGCATGAATCTGCGAGAACTGAACCTGATTCAAGCAGACCTTTACTTATACCCATTTGATTCTCCATAATGATTGTAGCATTATCGACTGTACTAAATACATCCTCAAACGCCACATCACTTACAGCATTATCATCAGCCAGATCAACACTTGTCTGATCCATAAGGGATGAATCCTTTGAACATGAAAAAAATGAGAGCATAAAGAGGGCTGCTATCATCATAAATGCTTTTGTTTTCATAAGCTCTATTTTAATTATTAATTTCGATTTATAACCATTTAGATGAACTTACATTTAAAAGGTTTAATGGGGAAGAAAAAAAAGTTGAAATAAATTGTTAGAACCCCCTTCCCAACCTTCCCCCACGGGGGAAGGAGCAAAACCTTTCACACGGGGGAAAAGTCCACCTTATCTAACAGACCACTCGATAAAATAGGTCAATTGTTATCTATTGACGTTCGTACCCCTTCCCCCCTGGGGGAAGGTCGGGAAGGGGGTTGTTAATAAGAAAAACTCTAAAATGAGAATTTAAAATATGATTACTTGAATTGTGATGAAACACATAGCTATCTGGACTCTGCGTTTAAAATCTTCATTTTTAAGATATACGGTATTTATGAGGATTGACTTTTCTTATATTATCTTCCGCTCATATATAATATAGGTATATGGAATGCCTTGATTATCAGCTTCTTTAAACTCCTCTTTTTCAATAACTTGCCATACGGCAGGATCAATCGTTGGGAAATAGATATCAGCCCCGGCCTTTTTATGCACGTGTGTTATGTAAAGTCTGTCTGCAATTGGCATGAACTGCCTGTAAACACTTCCTCCTCCTATCACGAATATCTCTTCGTCCTTTTCACATTTTCCCAGTGCGTCGTCAATAGAATAAGCAGTAATAGACGAATCAAAATATTCCTCCGGGACATCTGTCAAAACAATGTTTTTCCTTCCGGGAAGCGGTTTCCTTGGTAATGATTCCCATGTTTTTTTACCCATTACGACGGTATGCCCGGTTGTCAGTCTCCTGAATCTCTTAAGATCTTCAGAGATGTGCCACAAAAGCTCATTATCTTTTCCTATACCCCCGTCTTCTGAAACTGCAACAATTATTGAAATCATACCTTATATATTATACTGAAATATCACCCTTTATATGAGGATGTGAAACATAATCTGTTAGTGTAAAATCATTAAACCTGAACTTTAGAATATCATCAACATCAGAGTTAATTACCATTTTGGGCAAATGATAAGGCTCTCTTGTAAGTTGAAGCTTCACCTGCTCTAAATGATTAAGATAAATATGCGCATCACCAAATGTATGTACAAAATCGCCGGGATTAAGGCCGGTAACCCTCGCAACCATAAGCGTCAGAAGTGCATAGGATGCGATATTGAAAGGTACACCAAGAAATATATCTGCACTCCGCTGATAAAGCTGACAAGACAGTTTCCCGTCAGCTACATAAAACTGAAAGAGAATATGACAAGGAGGAAGAGCCATTTTGTCTAATTCACCTACGTTCCAGGCACACACAATATGCCGGCGCGAATCTGGCGATTTTTTTATAGAGTTTATAACATTTATCAGCTGGTCAATCTTCTTTCCCCCTTCAGCAGGCCATGTTCTCCACTGGTAACCGTAAATAGGTCCGAGGTTACCATCTTTATCAGCCCAGTCATCCCATATTTTTACTCCATTATCATTCAGATATTTGGTATTTGTATCACCTGAAATGAACCAGAGCAGTTCATGAATTATTGATTTAAGATGTAGTTTTTTTGTAGTAAGAAGCGGAAAGCCTTCATTAAGGTTGAATCTCATCTGATACCCGAATACACTCTTTGTTCCGGTACCGGTTCTGTCCGTTTTATCCGACCCGGTCCTTATTACATGATCAAGCAGATCAAGGTATTGCTTCATCCTTACTTTTTAGATTTCTTTCTTTTCTCAATCTCATCCCTTACAGCTGCAGCACGTTCGTAATCTTCAGTTTTTACTGCTTCGTCTATTAATTTATATAATTCGTCATCTGAATATGAATCATATTTGTTTGAATCCGGCTCGAATAAACTATCAGATTCGGTTCCGGCAGATAGTTCGGAATCGGAAGGATTTATTGTTATTCCTGCTTTTTCCAGAATCTCCTCGGTGATATATATTGGGCAGTCAAATCTCAATGCCAGCGCAACGGCATCGGATGTTCTGCTATCAATAGAATATTCCTTTATTCCATTAGAGCAAATTAGTTTTGAAAAGAAGACACCCTCTTCCAACCTCGATATCATTACTTCCTTTACGGTAATATTAAACTCATCAGCAAATTTTTTAAAAAGATCATGGGTTAAGGGACGGGGGGGATCGAGATTTTCAAGCTTAATTACAATTGCCTGTGCTTCAAATCCTCCAATAATAATAGGTATCCGTCTCTCTCCGTCTTCTTCAATCAATATCAATGCGTAAGCTCCGGATTGAGTCTGACTATAAGATATGCCCATCACCTTTAACTTTACTCTTTTCATATCAATTATTTATATGTCAGACGAATAACCTGCTTTTTTATTGCGCACGACAAATATAAATATAATAGAAGAAACACAATGATGAACTATATTAGATTTTATCAACAGCAATTAATTAAAACTTGTAAGTAGTTAACATATTGAAATCAGTAATGTTGTCTGTTCAATCAATCATTTAGCAGTTTTATGTCCAACAATAAAAAATACGTGTTATTGGTTTGTAAATAATCTAATTTGTATATCTTTGCATTCCAAATTTGAAGAAATCCGAAGGGGCAATTGAAGTTATATGATCGTATGATTATATACGCCTCGCGGAGTAACGTAAAAAAGATAAGAAATGTACGCAATCGTTGAAATTGCAGGTCAGCAGTTTAAAGTAGAGGCAGGCAAAAAGATTTTTGTCCACCGTCTCGAAGCAGAAGAGGGAAAACAGGTTGAATTTGATCAGGTTCTTTTAATTGAAGACGAAGGTAAAATCACAATTGGAGAACCCACAGTTAAAGATGCTGTTGTTGAGGGTTTGATTCTCGACCATATGAGAGGTGACAAAGTAATTGTATTCAAGAAAAAGAGGAAAAAGGGTTACCGGGTTAAAAACGGTCACCGTCAGAATTTTACTCAGGTTGAAATTGTTAGCATAAACGGTATAGGTTCACCTAAAAAAGCCGCTCCTAAAAAAGAGAAGGTTGTGGCAGCTGAGTCGATAGCAAGTGAAGAAACTGTAAAAGGGAAGAAAGCACCTGCAAAGAAACCTGCTAAAAAGGAAACTCCGGTAAAAAAAGCTCCAGCCAAAAAAGTTGCTGAGAAAAAACCGGCAGTGAAAAAACCAGCAAAAGGAAAAGAATAATAAATTAAAAGTATAAGCAACTAAAAATATATAATTATGGCACATAAGAAGGGAGCAGGTAGTTCACGTAACGGTCGCGATTCGCAAAGTAAACGACTGGGAGTGAAGCTTTTCGGCGGCCAGGTAGCCAAAGCAGGTAACATCATCGTTCGCCAGAGAGGAACCAAACATAATCCGGGGCTTAATGTAGGCCTTGGTAAAGACCATACTCTTTTTGCTCTCGCCGATGGAGCGGTTGAGTTCAAAAGGAAAAGAGATAATAAGACTTACGTATCTATTATTCCGATAGCTGAATAGCTTATTATTTTAAGGTATTGACTCCCGAAATTCTTTTCTCTTAGAAGAAAAGTATTATCGGGAGTTTTTTAATATTTTTACAGCAGGCTTCTTCAAGCCTGCTTTTTTTATTAATACAAACCGATTATGCTTAGTATCAACCTTATCCGCGAAAAAAAAGAATTTATTATTGAACGGCTGAAAGTAAAAAACTTTAAAGCTGAAGAAATACTGGAAAGAATACTTGTTCTCGATTCTTCCCGTCGTGAAATACAATTAAAAACCGATTCGATGCAAGCCTCTATGAACAGTATTTCAAAAGAGATCGGTACTCTCATGAGGGATGGAAAGAAGAATGAAGCGGACGCAGCAAAGGAAAAAACCTATTCACTTAAAGAGGAGATTAAATCGCTTTCCGATAAACTGATACCTATCGATAATGATCTGAAAAATGAGTTAATCAGGCTGCCTAACCTACCTCATGAATCTGTTCCCCAAGGATATGGAGCGGATGATAATGTCAAAGTCCGGGAAGGTGGTATTTTGCCCCTGCTCCCTGAAACTGCTCTCCCTCACTGGGATCTGATTAAGAATTATGATATCATCGACTTTGAGCTTGGGATAAAACTTACCGGAGCCGGCTTTCCCGTTTACAAGGGGAAAGGAGCAAAACTGCAAAGAGCACTTATTAACTTTTTTCTTGATGAAGGCGAGAAAGCCGGGTACAGGGAGATAATGCCTCCAATTCTGGTTAATGAAGATTCCGGTTTTGGTACTGGTCAACTACCTGATAAAGAGGGACAAATGTACCACGCCACTCTTGATAATTTTTACCTTATTCCTACTGCTGAGGTACCTGTTACAAATATTTACAGGGATGTAATCGTAAATGCAGATAGTCTTCCGATTAAGAATATTGCATATACACCCTGCTTTAGAAGAGAGGCTGGTTCATGGGGCGCTCATGTACGAGGACTAAACCGTCTTCATCAGTTCGATAAAGTTGAAATAGTACAGATTGTACACCCCGATAGTTCTTATAAGTCGCTTGAGGAGATGGTTTCTCATGTGGAGGGACTGGTTTCAAAGCTGGAGTTACCATATCGTATTCTCAGACTTTGCGGTGGCGACATGTCTTTTACCTCAGCGCTTACATACGATTTTGAAGTATGGTCGGCAGCACAAAAACGCTGGCTGGAAGTCAGTTCCGTTTCCAATTTTGAATCGTTTCAGTCTAACAGGCTAAAATGCAGATTTAAGGAGAAAACTGATAAGCAGACACGCCTCGTTCATACTCTCAATGGAAGCGCCCTTGCTCTACCCAGGATAGTAGCCGCAATCCTCGAGAACAATCAGACCGAAACGGGGATTAAGGTACCTGAGGTGCTGATCCCGTATACCGGGTTTGAGATAATAAACTGATCTATTCCATGATAAATCGCCCCCCTAAAGGGGGGTTAAAACGCCTTAATATCTGGATCTTAGCCCCCCTTTAGGGGGGTTGGGGGGCAATAAGGGCGAAACAAAATAATATGAACAAGACCAAAAAATCTTACATCTATGCCGGTTTGGCAATCCTGTTCTGGTCAACAGTTCCCACTGCATTTAAGATAAGTCTTAATGAGCTGGAAATTCTGCCGATGCTGACAATTGCCTCAGTTACATCAGCTGCGGTTCTGTTAATTGTAATACTGGCACAGAAAAAGACTTACCTTATCAGAGAATCTACAGGAAAAGAATTATTGAACTCGGCAATACTGGGATTCATTAATCCATTTATCTATTATATCATTCTCCTGAAAGCCTACCAACTGCTCCCGGCACAGGTTGCACAGCCTTTGAATATGATCTGGCCAATTATCCTGGTTTTCCTTTCTGTCCCGCTCCTTGGACAAAAAATTGAAAGGAAAAGCTTTATTGCTCTTTTTATCAGTTTTGCCGGCGTATATATTATCTCTTCCCAGGGAAAGCTTTTTAAACCTGTTCATTCGGATCTGACCGGAGTTCTTCTGGCCACAGGCAGTTCAATTTTCTGGGCATTCTATTTTATTCTTAATGTCAGAGATAAAAGGGATGAAGCGATAAAGCTCTTTCTTAGTTTTTTGTTTGGTTCCGCTTATCTTATAATTACTATGATTATTACCGGGAAATGGCAGACAGTAATTGGATTACGGGGCGCCGCTGCATCGGTCTATATCGGATTATTTGAGATGGGAATTACGTTTCTGTTCTGGCTGAAAGCTCTGCAAATGGCATCCACAACTGATAAGGTCAGCAACCTGGTTTACTTTGCCCCGTTTATTTCTCTTATATTTGTACACTTTATTCTTCATGAATCCGTTTACTATACTACTCCGGCAGGTTTATTGCTTATCATTGCAGGAATATTGATCCAGAATAGGAAACCCACCGGAAAATAAATAATAATCTTTGTATTAATGGTTTAAGAAAAATTTAAAAAGATGAAAATGAAGAAGTTGGTTTTCTTGCCTTTAATTTTTATGGCGCTGTTTGTTTCGTGTAATAAAAACGATATCCCACCCACTGATACCCTGATTAATGCTACGGCAAGAGATAGCTTTTATAAGATTATGACGGTTGATAAATGGTATCTGTGGTATGATAGTATCCCGGCTGTAAATAAGGAAGATTATCCTGATCCATATAAGCTTCTTGAGGCACTGCGATATAAACCCCGTGATCGATGGAGTTATATTCTTACTGCTGAAGAGTACAACGCCCAGATGACCGGGACATTCGTCGGCCACGGCGTCAGAATTGGCTTTGACGGCACAAATGCCCGCATTGCAAGGATTTATTCAAAATCACCGCTGTACGAGCTGGGAGTTCGCAGGGGATGGATTGTTAAATCAATAAATAACACTGCCCTCGCTCCCATACTTCAATTAAATGACGGTGGTGCAGCCTATTCAACTCTGATTCAGCCATCAAAGGCCGGTGTAATTAATTCATTCGTTTTCACTAAGCCCGATGGCACTGACCTTTCAGTATCTTCTACAAAAGCCAGCTTCACAATGAACACCGTCTTGCTGGCAGACACTCTGATGCTTTCTTCCGGGGTGGCAGGTCATCTGGTATTTGATTCATTTTTCAATCCTGCTCCCACCGAACTGGCGACAGCTTTTGCCTATTTTCAGTCAATGGGCATAAAAGATCTGATACTCGATCTGAGATATAATTCGGGCGGCAACCTTGATATTGCACAAACACTCGCAAGCTATATTGCCGGAAACTCCCGACAGGGAATTACTTTTGCCAAACTCTCATATAATAATATGCACCAGATCAAAAATATAACCATGCCCTTCATAAATATAGCTAATTCACTCAATCTTACAACATCAAGGCTTGTTGTTATCACAACCCGGTCAACAGCCTCGGCAAGCGAAGATGTAATTAACAGCCTTAAACCATTTTTTAATGTGGTTACAATCGGAGAAACTACAAATGGTAAGCCTACAGGAATGAATGTATGGAATTTTGAAAATACATATTACGTGTTTCCTGTTACATTTAAGGTTGTCAATTCTCAGGAACAGGGTGATTTTTTTGCCGGGTTTGCTCCAAATAAAACCGTAACTGATGATATTACCCGCGATTTTAAAGACCGACAGGAACTATGTCTGAAAGAAGCAATTCACTATCTTGAAACCGGTTCAGTATCCATCGCAAAAAGTCTTGGATCGCCTGTACGTTATAATCAGTATTCTGAGAAACCGGAATGGATGAATAATGCAATTATAATGTCGAAATAAAAAATATAACAAAGGTATTTGAAACCTAAACCAATTGAAAGGATAATTCTTGGAATTGATCCGGGCACAAGTATTACAGGGTATGGTGTAATAAAAACAGTGGGTACGGTTCCTGAACTGATTACTATCGGATCGATCGATCTTTCAAAATACGAAGATCATTATCTCAAGCTTAAGCATATATTCGAAAGAACTATCTCCATTATCGACGAATATCATCCCGACGAACTGGCAATTGAAGCCCCCTTTTATGGTAAAAATGTTCAGTCGATGCTAAAGCTGGGACGGGCACAGGGAGCGGCTATTGCAGCAGCGCTGACAAGGTCATTACCTATCTTCGAATATGCTCCGAGAAAAATAAAAATGTCAATTACCGGTCAGGGGGCTGCATCAAAAGAACAGGTGGCAGCAATGTTGGTGAATATATTAAAGTTCAGTCTCACAGATATAAAGCTTGATGCAACAGATGGTCTGGCAGCTGCACTTTGCCATTTTTACCAGACAAATAATCCGGTTCAGGAAAAAGCCTTCAATAGCTGGAAAGATTTTATAAGTAAAAACCCCAAACGAGTGAAATAGGAAAAGTCTTATTAAACTACAGCGAAGGCTAATGCAACAACACTGACTTTAACCCCTTCAACTTTAAGGAGTTCATTCGTACACGATTCTATTGTCGACCCGGTAGTTATTACATCGTCAATAAGCAAAATATGCTGACCTTTTAAATTTTCAGAATCTGTAACCATGAAAATACCCTCAACATTTGTCCACCTTTCATACCTCGATCGCTTTGTCTGAGTATCTGAGACTGTAACTCTGACAAGAGAATCCGTATCAACAGGTACCCCGGTAACATCAGAAAGTCCTGATGAAATTATATCGCACTGATTAAAACCACGGGATCGTTTCTTTGAAGGATGAAGCGGAACGGGAATAATAAGATCGACGTCATCCATAAATCCGGAAGACTTGAGAGATAACCCATATATTCTTCCCAATTCGAATCCTACTTCCGTTACCCCTTTATATTTAAGATTATGAATAAGATTCCTGATTCTGCTTCCTCTGTTATAAAATGAGAAAGCAGCAGCTTTTTCAATCAAACATCTTCCCCAGAACAACTGAGCAACGGGGTTCGCTTCTTCCATATGGTAGTTGGTTCGCGGAATAAGTACATAGCATTCGGTACAAATAAGTTTTTCATTCCTGAGCAAGTGATTTCCACATGCATAGCAAAGCCGGGGAAAAAGGAGACTGATAAAATCGTCCCACAAATCGATAAAGTAATTCATGCAGCGAATTCTTTTTTCTTCTAAAGCATAACCTTACTGCTGATTTTAGCAGCAGTCTCCTTAAATTCCTCAGAAGAGAATTTTAGCTTTGGATTCCTGAAATTTACATCTTCCATAGAATCCATCGGAACCAGGTGGATATGAGCATGAGGCACTTCAAGTCCAAGTATTGCTACGCCGATACGGGTACATGGAATGGCTCTTTGAATAGCTTTAGCAACCTTTTTCGAAAAAATGATTAATCCTGCCAGCTGTTCATCATCAAGATCAAAGATATAGTCTGTCTCTTTTTTGGAGACTACCAATGTATGACCTGCCCGAAGAGGGTTGATGTCGAGGAATGCAAAATAATTTTTATCCTCAGCGATCTTATAGCAAGGAATATCCCCATTTATAATTTTTGTGAAAATTGTTGCCATGATCACTTTTAAACCGAAATATTACATTGAAATTGATATGATCTCAAATGGGATTATTCCTGAAGGAACTTTAATCTCTACAATATCACCCTCTTTTTTCCCGATTAAACCCTGAGCCATAGGAGAACTTACACCAATCTTGCCCATTTTGAAGTTAGCCTCGCTCTCAGGAACAATCTGGTATTCCATAATGGTATTGGTTGTTTTATTCCTGATTTTTATTCTGTTAAGTATTCTTACAGAAGATGTATCTATTTTTGATTCGTCGATAATTCTCGACCTCGCAACAATATCATCAAGCTTGGATATCTTCATCTCAAGCATTCCCTGCTCTTCTTTGGCAGCAGCATACTCAGCATTCTCAGAAAGGTCGCCTTTATCCCTTGCATCAGCTATCTGCCTCGATATCATAGGTCTCTCAATATTCCTTAACTGGTCGAGTTCCTCCTTGAGTTTTTGCAAACCCTCTGCTGTCACGTATATTATTTCTGACATTTTTCTCTCCTCTATTTAAAAAATAAGAAGAATTCCGGACATGCCGGAACTCTTCAAAAACAAAGATATTAAACTTTTCAGTAAATCGCAAATAAAAATTCTGTGAATACGTGTTTTACAAGTATTTATAAATGAAGATTAAACACTATTTATATTTCTTTCCTGCCTTTTTTGTAGTCTTCTTTACTTTTTTCTTTTTTTCCTTATCACGTGCCGAAGAATCTTTCTTATTTTGCTTCATACGCGCCTGTACTTCAGGCGTTTGAATATCATATGTTCTTTTTTGGGAAGCTTTTGTTGATTTCACATAATCCCGCTTCATCTTTTTATCGTTGGCTTCCTGTTTCTTCTTTGCCTTTAAAACAGCTCTCGGCTCTTTTACTTTAGCGGCTCCTCTATTTCCAAAAATCTTAACAAATAATCTCTTTTCACCTTTTCGTGAATCGTGTTTTTTAATTAACTGAGCGTTAGCCGAACCAACAACCAGCGAAAAAATAAATATAAAAAGAAAAAACTTCTTCATATTAATTCTAATTTACAGAATGCATCTTACATCTGTTTTTCAGTTTGTTTGCCCCGACCCTAAAGGGAGCAAACTGAAAAATCAACCTGTTCCCTTTAGGGATCA